>Ga0137413_10000010_pt1 | contig 54110 bp, 98 predicted proteins | sample CZODoug2_1_16fun_FD_108280 | JGI IMG/M metagenome (GOLD analysis project Ga0137413, IMG submission 108280) | Vadose zone soil fungal communities from Angelo Coast Range Reserve, California, USA - CZODoug2_1_16fungal (Illumina Assembly) | ecosystem: Environmental > Terrestrial > Soil > Vadose... | reverse complement strand
GGGTTCGGCCTGACGCTTGCGGACAAGTTCCAAATGGTTCATTCGGTCTCCTCGGCAAAAGAACTACCCGGCAAGATGATCGGCTCGCCGCAGAGGTTAAAAGCCTTGCTCATTTCGCCATCGAGTTCGCCAGCAAGATCACCAACAAAGCAGATACGCGCACCTTCCGGTGCAGCAAGGATTGATTCAATGATCTTGTCCTGTATAGGGCGCTTACCCTTGCGGACCTCTTGGATAACTAAATCGTAAGGTTCCCCGGGGAGTGCTGCAAGAGATTCAACGCTTGCGGCACCTACAAGAGTCAGCATAGGTTCATTGGTCTCTCGATTGATCGTGCCACCGGCCCAACAACAGAAGACTTCCTTCGTGCCGACGATGGCTTTGTAAAGAGCGATGCAGACTTCTTTTTGTGATGTGCCGTATTGCTCTTTAAGCTTGGTTCCAAGGGGACCATCTAGCGAGCCACCAAGGATTACGTGTGTTTTGATTTTCATTCTGTCTCTAGGTCTTCGACCAATAGGTTTATGTAGGACTGCGCTTCCTTGAGTTCTCTAAGGATTTCTTCTTCCGGTGCGTTGGCGCTGTACATTGCCTGTATCGCCTTCAAGACTCCCAGGTGAGCAACGATCAAGCTTTTTTCTAGTAACCGGTCGCGTATTTGACGCTCTACTGTGTACGTAGTAAATTCTTTCACAAGTAGAATGACGAGTACCATCATGATCCCAATGATATTCAAGACCAACGGCAAGCCATAGATAGGATTGACCAGAAAAGCAACCGTAAGTGCTATAGATGCGCAGGTCAAAAGCACAAGGAAAATCCGGTATTTCATCAATGTGTCTTCCCCTGATGCACAGACTCAAAAAGGGTTTGTTCAGGGATGCCATTTTCTTCATGGTGCAGTATCAGCGCCCGCATGGCGTGCATGGATTCGGTCGTAGGACGGTTAGAGACAAACGATAATTGTTCGCCGTCAAACACCACCAGGGCAAAGCCAGCACCTTCAAGTTTTTCTTGTGCAAGGAAGGCCAGTTTCGCCATGTTAGTGGCATATTCAGGCTTTTTTGGATCGCTCATTTATCCTCCGCTGGTTGAGTCGCCTCGGCGACAATAGACTTCGCTTCAGCCTTCAAGGCTAGAAGCCGATCAAGACCCTTGCCGCGCTCCAGGACAAACAACGCAACCTGTAGACCTTGTTCAGTTCGCATCATCTCTTCAAGTAGCAGGATGGCGTATTGCTTACGTTCCTGTAGGTTCATCAGTGGCACTTAGGGGTATCTCCAAAGGTAGTCTCAGGCATGATCCCGCTGTCATAGTCTTTGACGACCTGACGCAAGCCCTGTACAGCCGCCTCTGTGACTGCGTTAGACACGAAATAATGCCCATTATTGTCAATGACGTGAAGGGTGAACATGCACCCGTCTAGTGTTTCCTGTATCAGTTTTGAAAGTTTGTTGATTGCGATGCTTCGTTCTTCTTGTTCAGTCATGGTTTCCTCAAGAGATATCAATCGGCCCGGTAAGATACGCCGTACCATTGCCAACTAGCTTCAGATACCTCGACATCAAGATATCGGTTTGCCTTTGGTTTAAAGGGTGTTCAGGCCCACACCCATGTGGACAAGCCATCTTTGCATCTTCAGTCGCACCAAAGAGACGACAAAGGAACGGTCGGTCTCGATAGATGCTGCACTTAGAGTCCACAAGGTACAGGCAACTATCACAGGCTATCCCAGTCTTAGCCAGCTTAATGCGCTTCCATTCAACCGGAGCAAAAGGAACAGGCCCGCAGCAGTCACTACAACCGGGTCGGCACTGGAAGCCCGGTATGGCGTCGTATAAGGCTTTTAGCTCCGTAGCATCAGTCATGGTTTCCTCTTGTAGACGGTTAGGTTGCCCCGCTGGGCGTCGGTCATCACTTCCCAAATGATAGAGCCAGGTTCGTTGTTGACCATTTCGGTATGGTGCAGTATCCCGCTTGCGTAAAACCTGTCTTTGATAAATGCGCAAGGCGCTTTACAGGAAGAGACGATAGAGGTCGTAATCCCGCGCTGCTCTACGGAGTAAGTACCATCCTTTTCGCCCAGGTAGCGGAATATGATCAATGTCTTGGCAACGATACCTTTCGTCCTGTCCTCGTCAGTGATGGCAGGCTGGTAGCCGTATTCGCCGTCATCGTCTTCAGAGTAGTAGGACACAAGAAGATCGGCGGCAACATCGCGCTCAGGCTCCTTAGTCTTATCTCCCCGTATAGCGGTAAACGGGGTTGGGGTTGTCTGTACTGTAGATACACTAGGCTTTGCATAAGCGTCTCTAGCAGAAGCGTAAATAGCAAGCAAAGCGCCAAAGACGAGCAAGACCCCCCAGCCCGCACCTATACCAGCTAGGTGTCGACCCAATATCCCGCCGCCCTTCTTCTTAGAACGACGAGCTACAGCGTACCAGACGCCTATGAAGATGACTGTTTGAACGTATGACCAGATTGACATTGGAAGGACTTTCCTCGATTAGGATGATGGATCAGGCAGTAGGCAAATGTGGGCGTCAATCGCCTTCACGCCATGGTAAAACGTGCCTCAAAACCCAAGTATAAACCGGTAAATACATATTATCAATATACGATATCAATATAACAAAAAAGGCTCAAAATATTCGGGTTTAGACCGCCAGAATCGGAAAAGCAGGCTTTCCGCCGAGTAGAGCCAAGTAAGCCGATATCGAGCATTTTGCTACGGTATTGCTACGGAATTGCTTGAGAGTGAGTCTACATGCGGGTTTGGGTACAATACATGATTGTATTGGTAGGGACTCCCCCTATAGCCCGATATTCAATGGCAACAAAATAGAGGCTCCAGGAAAGGGCGATCATGGATTGCGGCATATGCGGCAGGCCGGTATGCAGTTGTTATGAAGACAGCAATGGTGCGCCTGCGGAGAAATCCGATTCTGTTGCATTGGAAGCAAGTTTGTTGTCAGAAAATCCAGGAAAACAAACTCGGGGAACCCGTCCCCCGTGCCAATGGGAATACCCCCTTCCTTTTACCGGATCCGCTAAACGTCCTTGCCTTCCCACAACGAATTAACAAGACATGATCTGGTATCGCAAATCGGCAATGCTTCATAAGATCATAGCTGGTTTCTGATACCTGGCCTGCTAAAGGTCTTTCCCACAATCCTTGACCTTAGTCCTTGATAAAGTGGTTCTAAAATTTCCAGCGGGATTGGCTAAACGTTTATGATTTTTAGCAACGATAAAATACAATTAGATTTACGTTGCGGTGATTGTCTTGAGTTAATGAAAGGTATTCCTGACGCGAGTGTTGACATGATTCTGTGCGATATGCCGTATGGGATTACGGCGTGCGCGTGGGATTCGGTGATTCCATTCGACCCGCTTTGGGTGCAGTACCGGCGTATAGCGAAAAGAAACGCAGCCATTGTACTGACGGCATCGCAGCCGTTCACCAGCGCCCTTATCGCATCAAATTTCAAAGACTTTCGCTACAACTGGGTGTGGGACAAGGTGAACAAATACACCGGATCGCTAAACGCCAACCGTATGCCGATGAAGCGCCACGAGGATGTATGTGTTTTCTACCGATCTCTGCCAACCTACAACAAGCAATACAGAGCTGGAAAGCCGTACCGGTCAACGAATACAAATGGGCACGGAAAGCATACCGAATACGGTTATGAAAAAGATGACAGGATGACAGTGAATGATGGCCGCCATAATCCGTGCACAATAATCCAGATACCGGGTGACAATAAAAAGGAAGCAGGGTTGCACCCAACCCAAAAGCCAGTTGCCCTGATGGAGTACCTGATCCGTACCTACACGAACGAGGGCGATACGGTACTGGATAACTGCATGGGCAGTGGAACCACTGGTGTGGCATGCCTGAATACTGGTCGTAACTTCATCGGTTTTGAGCTAGATACAGAATATTTCAGGATTGCACAAGAGCGTATAGAAGCCTACAAAAGCTATTGACTCGCCCGGTGATGCAAGATATACATGCATTCAAAGGGGATGTTATGGAGCCTATGATAATTGGCAATGCTACGTTATACCTTGGTGACTTTATGCGTGATCCTTTTAAGATCGATTCACAGACTTGTTTAAGTGTTTCTGGTGGTCGGACATCGGCCTATATGTTGTGGCGAGTCCTAGAGGCGAATAGTGGGCTTCCTGAAGGTGTTGTGGTGTGTTTTGCGAACACTGGTAAGGAGATGGAGGAGACATTGCGCTTTGTCCATGAAATAGAGACAAGGTGGGGTGTACCGATTGTGTGGGTTGAATACAGGGATGATGAGAAGGGTTATGCGGTGGTGAACTTTGAGACGGCAAGCCGACATGGTGAACCGTTGGAAGCGATCATCAGGAAGCGGCAATACTTGCCTAATCCGGTGACACGGTTTTGTACTGTGGAACTGAAGATACGGGCGATGCATAAGCATTTGAAGTCTTTGGGGTGGAAGGAAGATGGTTGGGACCAGATGGTCGGGATCAGGGCTGATGAGCCACGAAGGATTGCAAAGATACGCGCTCGGCCTTCCCCGGAGACTACCAAGGAAACGTTGATTATTCCGTTAGCGGAATCGGGTGTTACTAGGACGATGGTTGGGGATTTCTGGCGCAATCAGCCGTTTGATCTTGAGTTGGAAAACGTTGATGGCACAACGCCTGCCGGGAATTGTGATCTTTGCTTTTTAAAAGGTGCGAATCGGATTCTTGGTTTGATTAAACAGAAGCCTTCGCGGGCGATATGGTGGGCGAAACAGGAGTCGATGGGTTTGTCTTCAAAGCCTAGTGGCGCTAGGTTCCGCTCGGACCGTCCTTCCTACCAACAGATGCATGATTACGCGATTGCCCAGGTAGACATGTTTGATGGCCAGGATGAAGGCATTGAGTGTTTTTGTGGGGATTAAATTTAACAATGACAATTACTACAGACAGAAACCATCCGGGCCTAGAGCCGGTCCCTGAAGGTCAACAGGAAGCATACCTAGTCCTAGAAGAACGTGCTGGCGACTTTGTAAGACCCTATAGGGACACTTATGTACACGTTGGTGACAGTCCCAAGTATCCTTTAAGGGACTTAACCGAAGAGGAGCAATCGAGATATGCCACCTTCGGTTACGTGAAATTTGAGCAGTATCCCGAAAGCATGTTGCCTTTAGTTGGTCGGTATGTAACGAAGGCGGGGATGAGTAATCATGGTTGCGGTATGACTACGACCATGGGTAAAGCCATCGCCGAGACTTATGCACGGCAACCTAAATTCTACGGCGGGACGTATTGCGCGCATTGCGAAAAGCATTACCCAGTCGCAGAATTCAGGTGGAAAGATGGGACTGTAGTTGGTTCTTAGTCTTTGTATTTATTCCTTTTCTGGAGTTTTCCATATTCTTTAAGCGTTATAAACATGCCTTTCATATAAGGTTTTCTATAGGACTTCTTTTTAATACCGGGCCTGCGACCATTCGCATAGAACGTACCACAGTAAAGCCCTTCGCGTTTGTTTCTCGATTGCATATGTAGTCCCTAATCTTTGTACTTATTCGCTACCCAAAAAATAAAACCAATAAAAACGAATAATGCAATAACTGCGATTGTTACGCATATTGATTCGATAGATTGATCACTCATAAGAACTGCCTTTCTGTTTCAAATCCATGTTCCCATGATCACTGGGTTGTCTTCTGGCGAGCGACAAATGAAATCAAGATAATACGGCGAACGTTCTTGTACGCGCTCGTATAATTCATCAAAGGTATTCGCAAGACAAAATTCGTCAGTTGGACCATTATTATTAACGCTGAATTTCCTAGCAACATAATAATCTGGAAAATCGCTAGGATGGTCGTATGCTGTCCAAATGAATAAATCATTACTCATAAGCACTACCTTTCTGCCCAGGTTCGTTGCTGTTCGTACAGGCGTTACGATGATCGTTCGCATGCGGACAACGCTTATTGCCGCAGATGGAACATAGAACCATACGGTTATCTTCCAGGGTTATAGGGCGGCAGGTTTGGCAATCGCATGCCTTCCTGGCTGCGTAAATGCCGGTGCGATAGGGGAATTTTATCTCCATGTAGGCATCAAATATTGGCCGAAACTGTATCTCGAAGCTACCGATTATTTTTTCGGCGGTGTCTTGCTCACAAATATCGTTCATGCGGTCAATATGCCGCATCACCAGGTCGGTAATTTTCTTACGAAAGTCAGCTTCATATTTTGGTAGCACATCCTCAGCATCCTCTTGCAGTGATGGAGCAGAACCTATAGCTGGCGTATGCGATTCAATGTCGCGGGCGAACTGGATTACTTCTTGTGGCTCAAAAACGAGTGAGAGATGCATTTCGGCAAATGAAAGAATCTGATCATCCAGAAGTGCGACCGGGCGTACTGCCGGTGCTTGCGCCGCCATATGCTCGTAGACATGTTGTGCATAATTAGCGCCTATGCCGAATTTTTCTCGGGCTGCAATGCACATTTCGTCAGTCGGGACTCTTGGCGCTGGCTGCATTGCCGGTGTAGTCAACACTATCCGCATGGCTATGATAATCGCTTGATCCCAGGCATGCGCAGAGACATACGATTTGTCGCCATCTTTAGCGGTATAAGGATTCGCAAGGGCTTGTAGGGCTTTCCAGACTGGCGGTTCATCGCCGGGCTTAGGGACTTGTGAGGCGAGGGCGGCTTGCCAGCCTATGAATGCATCACGCCAGGAATCGATTTTGAAGGACTCATCTTCGTTGCACTCAAAGTTTTCATCATCACCAAAACGTTCTTGCATAGCAGACACGAATTTCGCCCGCTCAGCATCCAGATCAGCGCGGCTCATTGGGCACCGCCTTGAGCTGCGGCGAGGAGTGCGCGGGAAAATTCGATTACTTCATCCGGGTAAACTTCAACATATTTTTCATCTTCATTTACATTGCCAACAGCTTGTGCAAACATTTTCAGAATCTGCTCATCCGTCAACGCGACGGCCTGCTGCTTATCAGTAACTTCTTCAGCGCGTTGTTTCAATTCATTAATTTTGTATCCTTTGCAAGTGAAAGTAGTAGGTCAAAAAATTCTTGAGGATTAGTAAATACAAGCGATGGTTCTTGACTAGAATAAACAACCCATGGTCCACCTAGAGAAATGATTTTTTTCCAGATACTCAATGGTGTTTCGGTCGGTTCTTCAGTAATCATTTGAAATCCTTCAACTCCTTGAGTGCCAGAACTATTTCTGATTCCATCATGTTAAATTCATCGCTAGTACCTTCATACATAGCGACTTGTTGAAGCACCGCATTATGCAGATTACGCAATAAATGAAGTTCTTCATTAGCCCTGAGAAGCTTGTACTCTGTTATTCCGCGAGATATATTTATAGATTCATAACGACTCCATACGTTAGAACTATCAAGCTTTACCGCAGCAAGCTTACGGTATAAGTTTAAAACTTCCTCTTCGGCTTTAATGGCTCGATCTTCCATATTAGCAATGTTTTGATTCCCCATGTATCCCTCCCTTTTCCGGCAGGGTATCCCATGCAAGTAGCAAAGTAAACAGTTGACAAAAAAATCAAGACAATTTATACATGCATCTGTCGTCCATGGCTGCGGCGTTGAGAGCAGAAACGCCCGTGGAGCCAACCATGGGGCCGGTGGGAGCATCGCTAGGCATCCGTAGAATAGGATCACGGGAGCCTAGAGGATCAGCCGGTTAGGCGGGTTAGCGTCCGCCCAGCATGTGATGACGCCAGAGATGAAGTCGGAAAAGTTGCGTTGATACGTACTAGAGTAATTTTTATGAAATTCTTGACAACATCCATGCAAGTAGATATACATTCTCCAAATTATAGGGGGAATGATGGCATTTAAAGTACCAGAGCAATACCGCTTGAACCATGGAAAATTCGCCACAATAGCCGCAGACGGCAATAATGGAGTATTCCATTTCAGTCTAGGCGGTCCCGAATTCTTAGCGATTGCCGCAGATGGTGCTGGTTGGGAACACGTCAGTATTTCGACCAATAGGCGTTGCCCAACCTGGGAAGAAATGCAGATGATCAAGCTATTATTTTGGGGCGAGGAAGATTGCGTAGTGCAATACCATCCGCCGCAATCGGAATACGTAAATAATCATCCCTACTGTCTTCACCTCTGGCGTCCGATTGATGTCGAGTTGCCGCGCCCGCCATCGTTACTTGTAGGCTTGAAATGATATTATTTTCTATCGCTATTATCTTGTTCCTTGTCGCTCTGGTCATACCTCTTTTTGATCCTTTGAATGCACACTCATGGGCTTGGAATGCAGCAATATATTGCTACGTCCTATTCCTGGTCTTCGCATGTATTGGTATAGTACTATGTTTCATATAACGGTTAGTTCACGGTTATTTAACGGTTAAAGAACGGTTATGAAAATTACGTGTTCCTCTTGCTTGAGACCGACGGCTACCGTCGATGGACCGAAGAAACAAAGCGGTAAGCCGCTCTGTGAAAATTGCCATACTCAGATTGAGAAGCGGAAAAAGATGAAGAAAAATCATTCTGTCTTGTCACACACTAAGGTATTGAAATCTGATCCAGATGCATACACAAATTCAGTTCTGAAACGTTGCGCAGATCAATATTAAGAATTTATGGAAAAATTCACCGCTTATCCTTATGTAAGTACGGAATACAGCGACATTCCATTGACATGGAAGCCAGCTAGTAAAACCGTGGAACAAGAGCGACGGGCAGTAATCATTGGTTTGATCAGTGATATGGATACGGAAGAACTTACCAAAGTTTGGGCTTTCATCTTGCGTACATTGATGAAGCGAAACATAAAGACCTAGTGGTTTAAAATTCCCCCTGAGTTTACTTGACACTATGCTTGCATGAGGTTATACATGCATTATACTTATAAGGAGGCAAGTAAATGTCATTAGACGAAGACGAAGAAGAGTTGAAAACGTTCTATGCGACCTTCGGCTTTAGCCAGTCGCTGGCACAATGTTATGTAAAGGTACGTGCCTTGAGCTATCAAGCTGCGCATCAAATCATGACAAATCACTATGGGACTATGTGGGCTTTTCTGTATCCCGAAGATGAATTGCTATCGGCTATCCATCGTTATGGTTTAGTAGAGGTTCCGCTCGGCACGCGCAATGAAAGAATTGGGAATGATTAAGAAAGAATTAGAAGTTGGCGATGTGGTTCAAATCGATCCGACCTTGAAAGAATGTTTCTTCCGGGGCTGTTTTATGACAGTTACAGAACTGAAACCCTGGGGCGCTCAAGGTTATATTCAGATGATCAGTACCCGAGAAAAAATGGGTGGTCAAGCTTATTTTCGGGCAACCTGGGAACAGATGGAATTCATCGGTAAGACAGCATGGATAAAGGCCGATGATGAGTAATATTAATCCTTCAGAGACTTTACGCCGTATAATCCGGGCGGATGGTTCGGTCGAGTTGCTAGAAGTGCCTCAAACTATTTCTGAAATCCATGCATTAATCAATGCCGATACTCTTGATAGTGTCCGATTACATAATGGTATGGTTATGGCTCTTGACGATATCGGACATCTGAAAAATTTGCCAGTGAACTATGCCGCAACGTTTCTTTACCATGGCGTCTGTCGGCCTGGTGTGCAATGGCAGATTTTGGGGGATGTAGTAATCGTTCCTGACTCAGACTTCGGGAGCCTCGATGATTGAGCTTTTGCCATGCGCGCACTGCGGCAGCGAAGTAGATTTCCATCAGCATAGTGATGGATCGCTTTGCCACATCATCATCTGCAAAGGTTGTAAAGGCGAATTTGACTTGTCTGAAACCGTCCCCGAACAAGATAAGATCAAGGAAGCGGGTCAAGAGGCGATTGGACGTATTTGGAATCAGCGTTGCCCGGATGCCGCAGAACAGGCTAGGGATCGTATCTTACGAAACATTGCTGCCGATTTGAAGAAACGATTCTTTCCGGGTGAACTATGATGGACCGCTATCAAGATGTACAAATCCGGCTTCCCTGGTCGGTGATCTGTCGGCTTGCATGTAAAGCACTCATCAACGGGCTATCGTTTAATAGCCTGATTGAAAAGGCTGTTCAAGACTATGTTATCAAAGAGGGTAAAAATAAATGATCCCTTTATCTCAAACCGAGACAGACCATAGTGAAGAAGTAAAGTTATTTGATGATTGGTTTTATAGTGTTGCGCATCGTCAAAAATATGATCGTGATAACCCAGCTTACCTCGGCGCGCGGGAAGCATGGTTCCAGGTTCAAGCAGACCTAAAACTTGCTGAAGCTGAGATTTCCCGGCAAGTACAAAAGAAAGAAAAATGGAAGTATAAGTTTGAAGAAGGCGAATTGCTTTCTGCCGATCTTGTCATCGCCATAGCATGCTTGATCAAGTCAAAAGGCCGCTTCCATACAGAAAAAAACTACATTGCTCTAGTAGCTGCATATGACGCTTATTTCAAGTACACGCTTGATGCAGATAATGCGTGATTCAAACTGAATGTATTAAGTAAATCAAAGTAACTCAAGGGACCATACGGTCCCTTTTTTTATGCTTAGAGTTCTTGACGATCTATGCAAGCATGGCTTATACATTGCATGACTTAGCAAAGGATATTATGAAAAGAGCAGATAAACAGATAGGCGGGTTCGCAAGAGCCGCAGCATTGACGCCAGAGCGCAGGCAAGAGATCGCTATATTGGCTGTCAAAAAGCGTTGGGAAAACTATGCAGCCATAAAAAAAGCCGGGGAGACCCCGGCCATTGATGGTAATGCATCGGTTAAAGAAAGTATGTCCGATTTTGTTGCTTCCCTTGAGAATGAATCTTCCCCTCATCCGTGTATTTCTTGAGGTAGAACGTCAATCGCTGCTTGATCAAAGCGATGCCTTTTTCTTCGGTAACTTCTAATTTTTCAGTCGCTTTCTTCAAGAGTTCAGCGGTCTTCTGATGCTGATCAGTGATCAAACCAAGCCAGAATTCTGCCCTGGTATCAGGTACTAAGCCGGTACTGCGTGAACGTGGCTTCACGTCCGCTGAGTCAGAAAATTGTCCGAGTTCACCTAAAACAGAAGGGTCAATACTGTTGATTGATTCCATAGCGGCTTGTATTTTTGCTACTTGAATACGGTTAGATTTTACTGCTTGTTCTGCTTTTGCAAGGTCAGTCTGAGCTTTTTCAAGGCTCATATTTAGTTGCTTCATCGCATTAGATAGTGACAATTTGTTCCCCTCTTGTGGTTTAGAAATGCCACTCTAACATAGCCTTGAGAAAATGCAACAAAATTCTCAAGGCTATTTCATACAACATATAGGATCAAACATGAAAAAGACGAAGATGCCAATGTCTCAGTCCGTCCCTGCCATGCCACCTAAAGGTAAGAAACCATCTATGGCAAAGATGCCGACAGACATTGCAAAACGCCCTATGGAGTCGATGCGGAAACCTAAGCCGATTCGTACAAGGAAAATTTGACGATGCCATACCAGAAAAAAGACGCTAAGAAGCACACTAAACAGGCTGCTACGCCAAAAAAACAGCGCCAGTGGAGCCATGTAGCCAACTCGGCTCTAAAAAGTGGTGCATCAGAGGGTTCAGCAATCCGTCAAGCAAATTCCGTTGTTAAAAAATGATGGAACTTTTGACATGTCCCTGTTGCGGGTCTTTGCCTGAAGTAGAGATAACGCCCGAAGCTATACAGGTCCGGTGTTTGGATTGTGGTCTACAAATGAAAAAGCCAGATAAAGACCCGGCTTTAGTCATTGCTGCATGGAACCGTAGAGTTAGATACAGGGCATCTCAATAGGAACATTTACTTTGACACAGACCAAATTGATATCCGCTCTGTGTACATTGTTGAGCGCACTGTTGGTCTATTTGTTTGACTGGATTGTTTTGCCTATATTGTTGTAAAGCTTGTTGATTTGCTTGTGCTTGTTGTAGCCGCAATTGCTGTTGGTACTGCATCTGCTGCGCGACTTGTTCAGGATGATCATCCCTCCATTGTCTTTCTCTATCAAGCTCGGCAGCGATGCCAGCACATCCAGTTACGGAACCAAGCAAAAACAAACAAAGTAGCAGTTTCATAGGTAACTCCAAGTAAGTTGAGAGCTATCAAGGTAGCATAGAAATTGTGAAAACGCAATTACGAATGATGTACAAGTCGCCTTGAGCGGCTTTTTTTTTGGAGTATTCAAAATGGCTTTCTCTCATGGTATCCCTGGTAATCAAGGCGCAATCCCAGCCTTCGGCGATGTTGTTGCATTGTTTCAGTCCGGCAACCCGGCTATTGCTTCTTTAGCATCTGCTGGTGTAACTGACACTTTGACCGGCCAGCAAATGGATGCAGGTATCTATGTTCGTTCAGGCGCAACGGCAGCGGTAACTTCAACTACAGATACAGCTACGAACATCATCAATGCGATTGGTCCAGGCGTCTTTCTAGGGATGACGTTCATGTTTATGTATGTAAACGTCAATACAAGCTCGGGCGCAGTGACGTTAGCCGCAGGGACTGGCGTAACGCTATCCGGGACTACTACGGTTCCAATCGCAGCTATGCGGGTCTTCGTCGGCACCGTAACGAACGTAACTACACCGGCTGTCACTATCCAAGGTGCCTTTGCGGTTGGTTCAGGCGTCATTGCATGAGTCCTGAAGACCGCTATGCCACCGAAACCATTATTCGGGAGCTAGAGCGGCGTAAGCAGCGTAACAAGATCGATACCTTCTACGTCACTCCTGAGAACCGGGCCGGGTATCCGGTTCATATGGCTTTCTTTGAAGCTGGAAAACACTATCGGGAACGGCTCGTTCTCGCAGGTAACAGGACTGGCAAGACAGAATCCATTGGCGGTTACGAAACGGTCCTTCATTTAACGGGGCGTTATCCAGATTGGTGGATAGGAAGGCGGTTTGACAAGCCGGTATCCTGGTGGATTGGAGGCGATACCGCAACCACCGTTCGGGACATCATTCAATTTAAATTGCTTGGGAAAATTGGCGATTTTGGTACAGGTCTAATTCCGGGTAATTTATTGATAGATACCTCTAATAAACGTGGTGTTCCAGATGCTGTTGAGAATATTTATGTAAAGCATCTTTCTGGTGGTCGTTCAGTTGTGCAATTAAAGTCCTATGACCAGGGCCGCGAGGCTTGGCAAGGTACAGAGCAACAGGGCGTATGGTTAGATGAGGAGCCACCTATGCCGATCTATTCTGAAGGTCTCATCAGGACCATGACGACAAACGGCCTAGTGATCCTAACTTTTACACCAATGCTCGGCATGACAGAGGTGACACAGTCGTTTATGGAACATGGTACTTGCGGTGAACCTAAAAAATGATGCGAGACCATTGTGTTAGGTAAATTCTATATAACTTGCAATTGGGATCAGGTTTTACACCTTGACGAAGCGACTAAAAAGGAACTTTGGGAATCAATTCCTGTTCATGAACGTGAAGCCAGGGCAAAAGGTATTCCTTCCATCGGTTCAGGAAAGGTATATCCAATTGACATACAAGAATTAATAGTTGAACCGTTTGAACTGCCGAAATATTGGCCTAAAGGTTATGCCCTAGACGTTGGTTGGAATAAGACGGCTGCTGTATGGGCTGCATTAGACCGTGAATCTGATGTACTTTATCTCTATTCCGAACATTATCAAGGAATGGCAGAGCCTGCCGTCCATGCTTCAGCAATCAAAGCTCGCGGAGAAATGACAGGATTTATTGATCCAGCGTCTCAGGGTAAATCACAAATTGACGGCGAAAAGTTGATTCAGTTATACAGAAATGAAGGTCTAAAACTAGCATTGGCAGATAATGCTAGGGAGGCTGGGATATATGATGTTTATCAACGTATGACATCTGGAAGATTGAAAATATTCAATACTCTAAGCAATCTCTTAAAAGAACTTCCTTTCTATCGCAGGGATACAAACGGCGCAATTGTTAAGAAAAACGATCATGCTCTTGATTGCATGAGATATATCGTTAGAGCAATACCAATGCTTTCATATTCAAATGAAAAATCAGGACATTACACGACAACGCAAGGTGGTATTTCGTATAGAACCTCAAGACCGGGAAGACGATATGGCAACGAGTAAATCATTTGATGAGGCAAAGTGGCGAGCGATAGAGGATATGCATACGCTTTCCCGTGCCAAAGAAATTGAAGCAGATCGTACTCGCATGGCTGCGGCTAAACGTGAGGCGGAAAAGAAAATCAAAGAAATGCAAAAAATAGTTGAGAAAAAACCGACAACGACCTCCCGGAAAAAATGATGGCTGAAGAAAAAATCAAAAATTATGCATCGAATAAGCAATTGCAAGAGAAATGCGCAAGGCTTTACGATCAAATAATTACCGGATTTCGTGAGGAAAAGAAAGATCAAAATGATTCAATAGAAGAATGCTGGGATATCTATAACTGCGAGCTTGGCGATAATCAGCAATATGACGGTGATTCAGAAATATTTGAGCCTATCGTACATGATGCATTAGAAGCGCGTAGAAAACGCTTTACTGGGATGTGCTTTCCCAATGTTGGGAATAACCTTGAGGTAGTTTCAGAACAGGGTGACATGCCAATAGCAACGCTATCTATCTTGCAACGGTATATCAAAGATACGAACCTCCGGGCTGTAGCATCTACTTTATTTCTAAACGGTGATATCGAGGGGCAATGGTCCGTTATGCCCGGATGGAAGCGTAAAGAACGGAAAATCACGCGAAAAGTTCAGAAGACGCTTGACGGTACGACAGAGGATTATCCCGATGTAGAGACTGAAACAATCATTGATGAAGGACCAGAATTAACAGTTATTCCGGCTCAAGATTTATGGGTCTTTCCAGCAACTGTCTCAGATATTCAAGATGCCGAAATCGTCGCAGTCGCAATGCGGCTAACAACCGATGCAATTGACGATATGGTCGAGGAAGGAATATTTCTCAAGAGCCAAGTCAAGCTTTTGACGAAAGATGCAGGAGATGAAAAAGTAATTTGGGCTGAAAAAGCTAGGACAGCAGAGGCCGGGATTAAATTGAAATCAGGTCAAAAATTTGGCTTGATTTATATGGTATTTGCCAAGTTAAAACTTGATGGTGAAAAGAAGCCAGCAATTATATATCTTGGTGGACCGGATAATGTACTAGGAATCATTGCTAATCCTTATTGGAACCAAAAAATCCCGATGATTTCTGAGCCAGTAGATAAAGTTGCTGGTTCATTTTGGGGGCGCTCTAAAGTTAAGAATGTCGCACCATTGCAATATGAATTAAACGATATTACTAATATGGGAATGGATTCGGCAATGTATTCTCTTATGCCAATCGTGATGACAGACCCATTAAAGAATCCACAATATTCGTCTATGGTTATGGCAATGGCTGCTGTCTGGTCTACCAATCCAAATGACACTAAGGTAGTGGAATTCCCGCCACTTTATCAACATGCTTTGACGATTAAGGGCGCGATCAAAGCTCAGATCATGGAATCGATGGATGTAAATGAAATAATGCTTGGTCGTCCACCGTCAGGAAAGAAAAATGCACAAGCAATTGGCGCACAAAGCCAAGAAGCAATGGCAACGATTGGAGATGTAGTTAAGCGTTTTGAATTTGGAATTATGAATCGAATCATGGAATGGTTTTATGACCTAGATTTACAATTCCGTGATGAAGAACTAGCCGTCATGATTGATGGCGAGCATGGCGTACAGAGTTCTATTGAAAAAATTCCACCGCAACAGGTTGGACATCGGTATTGGTTCAAATGGTTAGGTGCAGATAAAGCGATGGGTGCGCAGAACAATCAACAAATGATCTCTTGGATGAATGTTTTACGTGGTATGCCGCCGCAGGTTCTAAATGGTCGAAAACTTGATCTTGGTCCGATGATTGATTTCCTAAATGAAGCTGTTTTAGGTCCGACTATGGCACAAAACGTCTTGATCGATGAACGTACTAAAATTTCTGTACCGGCCTCGATTGAAAATGAATTCATGGTCAATAATATTCCTGCGATTGTCTCCCCACTTGATGACGATGTTGAACATATCAAAGAACACCAACAAGGCGCGCAAGTAACTGGCGACCTAAACGGGAAATTCCGCCAGCATATCCAAGAACATATCCAAGCGATCCAGAAAAAGCAGCAACAGGCCGCACCACAGGGCTACCCAGGCACGCCGGGAGGCTTAGGAGGTAGTAACCCCCCAGGAGTAGCAGGAACACCGCGCCCTGGGGCTGTACCGGCTCCACCAAAGGCAGGCCAGCAACCGCCAGGTGCAGTGAATCCACAACAGATGCAAGACGCCCAGGCACAAGCGCCAGGATAAAGGAAAACTATGTCAACAAACCAAATTATTACGGACTGCTATGACTATGCACAGACAAGTGCGACGGTTAACGTCGCTACTGTTGGAAGTGCAACAGCATCTAATGGATTTATCAGAGGAATTTTTGTTTCTGCTGCTTCTGCAACTCCGACCATTACGGTATATGACGATCCAGCCGCAGGGACATCAACAAAGATAATTGATACTTTTATTCCGGTTGCATCAACTTTTTATTCTCTTCCAGCTAAATATAAAACTGGGTGCAATGTCGTAATTACTGGAACGGTAAGCTGTACTATTTTTTACAATCGTCCATAGGTGGAAAAATGATTACTCTTCCAAGTAGATACCAAAATCCTACCCAGCGGCAGGCCGATTTAACTCAGGATATGACTGATTTGGCTAGTGTTGTAACGCAAATTAATGCTGGTTTATCTCCCGATATTATTTCTTTTCTGGACGTATATGATTCAACGGCTTCACAACTAATTCCATCCACACCGACGGTTATAGTATTCCCAACCGTTAATTCTAATGTAAATATGGGATATGATACAGGTACAGGTATAGTTACTATCATAACCCCTGGTATTTATTCCATTATTTTAGCTGTAAATTGTTTTAATTCTGTTTTAACTACAGTTTTTTATGGCGCAGAAATAAATACTGGCTCTGGATTTTCAGCAGTAACATTATCTGGTAGGCAGCAAAATATAAATGTCAATATTCAGGGTCAACTTATATTTTCAGTAAATGCCAATTTTGTCGCGGGACAGCAAATAAAGTTCTATATGTGGGCAAGTAATGGAACTGCAACATTTAATACCACTACTCTAACGTCTCTGCCTGATGGCGCTTTAATGGTTCCGGCAAAGAGGATAACGATTGCAGGTTCTAGCTCATAAATGAGGTAAACATGTCTATTACATTGCCAGCCGCATATCAAAATGCAGCTATTAGGACAGCAGATGTTACGCAACAAATGCTCGATCTTTATACTGTAGTACAACAAATAAATTCAGGAATTTTGCCTAGAGTTGTCCAAACTGTAGTTGCATTAACTGGGCAAACTATTCAGATGACAGATAATTCGGCAGATGGGACATTATTTTTAACGCCTGCTGGGACACTTGCAACTCTAACAGTTAATTTTCCGAGTGATGCTAATAGCATACTCGGGCAAATGCGCATTCTAGCGACTACACAAAATATTACTACGCTTACATTAGCAAATGCTATATTTCTAAATATGATTACGACCATAAATGCAAATGATTGTTTTGCATTTCAAAAAGTAGCTGCAAATACTTGGATATTTGTACAATGAAAAACCTAACTATTGTATTTTTATTGTCTATCAGCAGTATCTGTTTTGCTGGTCCCAATGACATTTTATTTTCACAACGGAATTCTACTGATACTGGTAACAATACAAGACAGCCAACGCATCCTTCGACCATGGGCGTAATGATTTATGACTCTGTAAATCTATTGCCCGGATATGCAACGCTTGGAACTGGAATTAGTATTGATGCTGGAGTCCTGAATATCACCGGTGTTTCAGGTCCGACAGGACCACAAGGGCCGACTGGTGCAACCGGCGCACAAGGTCCAACGGGTAGCACAGGTCCGCAAGGTACAACCGGTGCGACAGGAAGCCAAGGTATCCAGGGTGATATCGGGCCGCAGGGGATAGCAGGTCCGACAGGGGCAACTGGTTCAACCGGGGCAACAGGTCCACAAGGTACGGCAGGAGCAGATGGCGCTACCGGGGCAACGGGCGCTGCCGGTGCTACGGGAGCAACTGGAGCTACGGGGCCGCAAGGAACAGCAGGAACGCCAGCCGCAACGCCTAGCCAGTCATCCGCATCCCGTTCCTTAAACAGTGTTTTCCAGGTAAGCGCAAGCCGTCCGGCGCTTATGATCTACAGCGTACAGATAACTACTACGGTTTCCATTGGAAGTAATCAAGATGGTGACGTAATACTAGAAATCGCAAGTGATTCAGGTTTCACTACGAATGTTCAAACTCTTTCAGTCGGTGAAAATTCCCAAACGGTTACTCTTGCGGCAGCTCTAAATTCTGTATTGGCGCAAACATTCGTTGTCTCTGGATTCGTACCAACTGGATATTATGTTAGATTGCGGACCGTAAATAATACTGGAACGCCAGCATTCTCATATCGATTTGGTCAAGAAATTTTGATGTAATAACTAAGGAAATTAAAATGCCAGTCACTTTACCTAATACTTATCAAAATGCACCTAGTCGGCTCGCAGATGTTACCCAAACAATGCTTGATCTCTATAACGTTGTTCAACAACTTAATGGTGTAACCGGTACTGGTATCGGTTATGTGACTGGTCAAGGTGCTGGCGGTGCAGTCAGTCAACTTACTGACCGGACTACTGCGGTAACATTAAATAAACTTACCGGCCAAATCACTGGTCAGGCAACATCGCTTGCGGCATCTACTTCGGTAAGCTTTACTGTTAATAATAGTCTTGTTGCTGCAACAGATACTATATTGCTTAATTTGGCCGGCGGTTCAACTGCTAGTACATCTATTTTCACTGTCTCAGCAGTAACGAATGGAACGTTTGTAATTCGCATTGCTAATCTTAATACTGCAACGGCTGATACGCTTTCTCCATTGATTAATTTTACTGTAATCAAAGGTTCAAATAATTAAGTAGTCCAATAGCATAATGATGAGCCGAAAGGCTCTTTTTTTTCGCCCGGCAAAACGTTATTTGCCATATTCGACCTGTTCACGTTATGGACATTCGGAATTGTGATCGTTAATTCACTCAAGAGGAAAAAATGGCTGAGAATACTGTAGATGTAGAAGCATTAAATCAAGGTTTGAATACTTCAACTGATGATGATGATGGCTACGGCCAAAATGCAGAGGAAGAGAATGTTGATGAATCAACAGGAACTGAATCTGAAGGAGTCAACTCAGAAGAAGAAGGTGAAGAAGAAATTCCACCTAAACAAAGCAAGGTGGAAACAGATGATGATGAGCCAAAACCTTTAACCCGTGGTCAACAGCGTATCCAAGCACTTGCCAATGAAAAGAAATTGGCTGAACAGCGTGCCGAACTCCTAGAACGGCAATTGGAAATGGAGCGTCAGCAGCGAGTACAGCCGCAGCGGCCACAGGAAGAGGAAAACCTTACCGACCTTGAAAAATGGCAACGTCAAGCAGATCAGACTATCCGGCAAGTTCAGTTTCAGAATTTGGATATGCAAGATCGTTCCAATTTCTTAATGCAGGTATCTAAAAACCCAGCAGAAGCGGCTTATATCGATAGGGTTGAACAAACCTTAGCCGATGCACGGAAAAATGGTTTTAACCCTAAACGAGACGATGTATTGATTCGCCTAATGGGTATGGATGCCCGTAGCAAAATGAAACAGGCACCGGCTGTCAAACGCGAAGCAGCCGAGCGCGTTACAGCCGCAAAAGGAAAACCTCTTGCTAATAAATCGAATGTGGTAACAACAAAGACCGAGACGAATGAATATGATCGGCTCAGAGACATTATCCTATGACCGCCTAACCCGGGCGGTTTTTTATTTGGAGTTTAAAAATGGCAAACGTAAATAAATCAGCGTCATTTAGCGCGGATATCAGTAATTACATCCAGAAAAAAACACTGCCTTTGGCACAACGTCAACTCGTTGCATTCCAATTCGGTATCCCGCTGACGCTGCCGAAAAATCGTGGTACTAGCTATACGGCAACTCGTTATTCGCGTGTCAATCTGCCAGGTGCGCCACTTGCTGAGGGCGTGCCTTCGGTTGGTGAAATCATGCCGATCAGCCAACAGGTTGCAACGGCTCAACAATGGGGCGATTCGATCTATATCACTGACGTGGATATGCTAACCATTGAGCATAATCTGTTTAAGGAAGCAATGCGTTTGACCGCTTTGCAACTGTCAGAAACGCTGGAACGTAATACCCAAAATGCCTTGATGTCCGGCACGAATATCGGGTATGCCAACTTCAAAACGACCCGTGCATCGTTGCTGTCTACGGACGTTCTCGGCGTGACTGAAATCAATAAGGCGGTTGGTTCGTTGAATACGGTAGGCGCACCGAAGTATGGCGCTCCCGATTTTGAGGACCAGAAAGAAGAACTGGACATCGTGCGCGGCGGTGGCAAGAACAAACCGCACTATGTTGCTGTCATCCATCCGCTAGTCGAGCAGGACTTGCGCTCTAACACAACGATGACTAATGCATGGTCGTATAGCGATATCGATGTGCTTTACAACATGGAGGTCGGCGTTTGGGGTGGTGTTCGCTTCACGTCCACCAACATGACGCCTTGGTATTTGGGTGCAGCGTTGATTACCGGTACTTCTTCGGGTGTCGGCACCTTCACTACTGCCAACTATCAACTGTTCATTACCGAGACCGATCCTATCTTTGGATACGAACGGATCGTCCATCAGTCGAGCGGCAACATCGCAATGACTGCGGGACAAGGTATGTCGGTGGTATTGCCAGCGCCAACCGTGGCCGGTTACACCTTCAATGCCTACCTGTCGGCTGCTGGCGGCTCTACGCCGTTCACCTTGGCTCTGTCGGCTGCTGGTCCGACGGTCGGTGCGTTTGCTGGCTATGCGACGCAAATGGCAGGCTCTCAGACAGTTTTGCTGACCGGTCCTGGTCCTACGGTGTCTTCATTGCAAAACAGCGCCACGCCTTCCCTGGTGGCTCCTGCTGCACCAGCTACGGGTGTGACTGTCTATCCGTCCTTCTTCATCGGCAAAGGTGCATACGGTCAAGTGACGCTTGACAGTGCGCAATTTGAGTACCTGAACAAAGCGGATAAATCCGATCCGCATAACCAATTGCGTGTGATTACGTGGAAGATTTTCTACGGTACGATGATTTTGAACCAAGCTTTCTTTATGCGGTTTGAATCTGGATCGAATTATGCCAATGTCATCACCAATGGCGCATTGAGCTAATCAAATGGGGAGTCTTCGGATTCCCCTTTTTTTTGAGGAAAAAATGAAAACGAAAATTGAAGAAGAACAAGCATTGACTGAAGAACAATATGGAATGCTAAGGGATGCAGAACGCGAAGAACTTGAACAATTGCGAGCGGAGCGTGATGTCCGGGAACTTACTGAAAAAAAACGGATTGATGCAGAACAACGCGCTGCAACAAGTATTACTTTGAATCTTCCACCAGCCGCAGGCCGGGGCATTCATCTGGCCGGAAAAATGTATTATCACGGTCAAACCTATAATGTCTCTAATGATGTTAAATGGACATTGGAAGAGTGTGAACGTCGATGCTGGGCACATGAATCTTCGTTGCATGAATCGGAAAACAAAGGTCGCTCGCAACGTCGGGCATTTATTGGCACAGGAGTTTAAAAAATGAGTGATAAACCAGGCTATCTTTTTCAAGCATCGATCCAGATTGGTGAACGTATGGCGCTTACCGTCAGCGGTAACTTGCCATCCGATGCTGAAGCAAAATCTGTCGAAGCGGAATTGGATCGTATTTTTAACGCTATGGAAAAACAGGAACTGAAGCGAATGAAACTTCCCGCTATCAAAGGGGCGCTAATGGACCAAAAAGACGCACTGGAACGGACTAAAAAACGTTATGAAGAACTGGCCTTCCAGGAGCAAGGGCGTAAGTTGAATAACGCTGAAAAAGCACAGCAAGAGACGTGTCATAAACAGATCGAGAAATTGACTGAAGACGTACAAAAAGGTGAAGAAATTCTTCAGGCGATGGAAAAAGAGGCAGCGTAATGTTAACCGCATCCCAAATAATTAATTTGGCTGTTCAGATTGCAAAAGTCCCAGGCATGACGACTCAAGCAGGCCAATTCTTGAATGCACGTTTGATTCAATTGGCTCTCGATCAGGATATGGATATCATTCGTAGGACAACGACGATCAACGTCGTAACTGGGCAAGCTTCTTATGCACTTCCAGTTAATTATCTGAGGATGCGGGAAGCATTTTATAATATCAATGGATCAGTATTTTGGTTAGTACAGCTTGCACTAAAAAACTATGATCAACTAAATACTAACCCTGGTTTGACTGATTACCCATATTACTATTCGACAGATATCGGAACAACTCCACCGACACTATTATTATATCCACCTCCATCATTAGCTTTTACTCTTAATATCCGTTACATGGATAATCTTGTTGAGATTGATGATCCTGAAAATTCTCAAGTTATACCTTGGTTTCAAGATCAATCATTGTTGATAAACATGGTCGCAGAAAATCTAATGAGTATTTCTGATGATACGCGAGTGGAAATGATGTTTCGCCAGAATGATGATAAATTCCGGCGATTAATTCAAATGTCTAATGACAAAGAAAATTATGCAATTGTAGTCGAAAAAGATGAAAGAACTTTTCGGACTGCGAGGCGAGTCAGACCAACTAAATTACAAGGTGGATGGTAATGCCTATCCGTAATTCTACACCTGTACAGTTTATTCCGGTTGGCCTTACAGACGCAGTAGATCAATCGGCATCATTCCCAGGGGCATGTCAGGTACTATCAAATCTTGTATTTGATAGAGAAAATCGTGGTGAAGTAATTCCTAGAGCCGGTGTTTTACAAGTTAATACATTCTTGTCATTTTTAAATCCTGGTGTTATTTCAGTTATGTTTTCTGTAGGAACTATAATTTATGGAATGATTGCGACAAATAGAAATCCAGGATTTGATGAGCCATTTGTATATGATACCGTAGCCAATGCATTTATTACGGTAAGTAACGTTACCCCTACAAATGTTCCTGTTACACAAGCGACGACTGGTGATTGGGTTCCTCCAACGATGGATGCAAGCGGAATCTATATTGTAGTTACGCATCCGGGATTTAATTTGACTAATTTCTTTGGATGGTTTGATGTAACGAATCCAGCAGCGCCAGTATGGAATGCAGGTAATACGACTGTCAATGCACTGCCAACTAAACCGCAATGGGTAGCACAATTTTTTGGAAGGTTCTATTTTGGTTTGGGCAATACAGTCGTCTTTACAGATGAATTGCTGTTATCAATTAGCAATACAAACTTTGCCGGTGCATTAACCATTGGAGATCAAAGCACTACTACGGGTGCAGTAGGCTTACCGATGAATCAAACAACCGGTGGGGTTTTACAATCATTACTGGTATTTAAACAGGCTTCAATATGGCAAATCTTTGGTGATATCGCACTAACAAATAATCCATTATCGCTGTCCAAAATAGTAGCAAATGTCGGATGTGTTGCTCCTAGAACGATCCAAAGTACGCCAATGGGTGTGTTATTTATTGCCAATGATGGTCCTAGAATGATCAATCTAGGAGGAGGTGTAACTTATCTACAAGTTAGACAAGGCGTTACCCCTGATATTGTTGAGCCATTTTCAACTGCTACTAATCAATCAAGAACGGTTGGCGCTTATTCCAATGGTATCTATCGAGTATGCCTAGACGGAAATATTACTTCTTGGGATAGCAGTTTTACTAATCAAGATTATTGGTATGACTTCATATATCAACGATGGAATGGTCCACATACATTTGATTATCACTGTGCTGTTGGAGTTCTTCAGACGTTCTTTATCGCATCGAATTCAATGCCTGGTATTTTATTTCAAAGTAATGTATCTAATCATCCATCGGCGGTATATCAAGATAATGGTGTGGATATCCTATCAGAATTAGTATCGACAGCTATAGAAGGCGCACCAATGACAATGAGTTGTGTCATTGAATCAACGATAGAGTTAAGAGGTGCTGGAATAGGAATTGTTTATTATATTTCTATGTATGATGATCAAAATAACAATCTATCTCCTGCTACTATAAAATTGGATGAAATAAACCCGTTATGGGGTTCTGTTAAATGGGGTCAGTTCACATGGCGATCTGCTGTCATCAATGGACAAGTTTTTACTATACCTTGGATCAATCCAGTAGTTTTTAAGAAGATGGTTTTTGCAGTTAGGGTTACATCGGCATTAAACGTCTCCATCAAAGCAGCATTTTTTAGACTTCAAACTCTTGGATATACCAATGCGTAATTTCTTGAAGATTTGCGAAGGTATAAATGTCGATCCATTGAATTTTATTCTAAAAAGAAATGAATATCTTTGGAATCAAAAAACACTTAGAAAAGATCAGGATAATTCTCCACATCTGGCGATGTCTGACATTTGGGTAAGATATAACGATGATAAAGAGAATAAGAGAACCGGTGACTATTCTGATTTTCATAATTTACATTATCCAATATGGTATCCATCTATCAATCAGTTACCAATGATAAGGAATATCGCTTTAGGTCTAATGACAAAAATGTCCGCTGTACATCTTGGTGGAATACTTATAACAAAGATTCCTCCTGGTGGGCGTATAGAGCCGCATATAGATAATAATTGGCATGCTAATTTTTTTAACTGCAAACTATACATTCCAATCCAAAGTAATCAAAAATGCTTTAATCGGTGCGAAGATGAAGTTGTCGTTATGAATTCTGGAGAATGCTGGTACTTCAATAATAATGTTGAACATGAAGTTATAAATAATGGAAATGATGATCGTATAACTTTAATTATTTGTATGAGGGTAGAATGAAATTAAGCGATATTGAATTGACGAAATGCGAACAGCCAGAAACAGAAGAATTCTATCTTGCTGATGACGTTTTCGTTAAATCAGGAATATTTAAAAATGCTGGAACTGTAGTTCCACAACATAGCCATGAATATGACCATACGACATTTATCGCTTTAGGTGAATTACATGCTTGGTGTGATGAAGAATATTTAGGACATTTTAAAGCTCCATGTGCGATTTTCATCAAGAAACATTGTCAGCATACGTTCATGACAACGACCGCTAACACTACGATTTTGTGCATCCATAATATTTCTAGGTCCGGGATAGTCGATGTTCATGATTTACACGACCTCAAGTTTTAAATAAATCCGCATAAACAGTTACTGAGCCGCTTTAGAGCGGCTTTTTTTATTGGAGAAATAATTATGCCTTGGGCAGCGGTAGCAGGAGGAGTTGCAAGCGCAGTGGCTGGAAGTGCCTTATCTGGCGGTGGCGGGGGTGGTGGCGGGGGTGGTGGAACAACAGGAGGAAGTGCGCCGCCCGTATATATTCCAACTAATCAAGCCGGTATGGATGCGAATTTTAATCAAAATATTAATCAATATCAGAATCAGATTAATCAAACGCAAGGTCAAGTATCACCATACAATCAACAATTACTTAATTCTCAATTCAATAATCCCGCATATCAAACTGCTGCAATTAATTCAGGTTGGGCACAAAATGTTTATGATTTAAATTCGCAGCAGCAGCAAGGCGCATCGATGAGTGATTATAATTACGCAAATCAACAGAATGCGAATGCTGCTCAAGCAAATCAATTATTTCAATCTGGATTGGGAAATGTACAAAATTCAGTAGCTGGTCTATATAACCAAGCAAATGCATCAAATCAGACATATCAAAATCTACTGAATTATCAGAATGCACAAATGCCTAATGTGGCTAATTCTCAAAGTAATTTATATGGGGCTGGTAATCAGGTATTAAACACGGCAATGGACCCGCAAAATGCACTATATAACCAAACCTTACAACAAGTAACAGACCAATCGAGGGCAGGCGAATATGCGCGGGGAATCCAATCTAGTCCATATGGCGCAGCAGTAGAAGCATCTAATAACCAGAATTTCAACTTGAATTGGCAGAATCAGGAATTGGCTCGGCAAACACAGGGACTCTCTGCGGCCCAAGGTGCATATGGTTCGGCTCAAGGATTAGGGAATAGTTATACTGGAGCAGTAGCAGGGTTGCAATCTGGTCAAAATACACAAAATATCGATTTGACCAATGCGGCGCAAAACCAATATACAAATTATTTGAATGCGATGAACCAAAGTAATTCTGTTAATACTCAAAATATCGGTGCTGCACAACAAAATGCTTCTAGTCTTGGAAATCAGGCGGCACAATCTGTTTACAATGCTGGGCAAGTTCCATTTAATACAAGTCAGCAGATATATGGCGCACAAAATCAAGCATTGCAAAATTATCAGGGGAATACTCAGCAATATTTATCTGGATTAAATCAACTTCAGTCAAATGATCTGTCTTATATGAATTATGGACAAGGCGCGCAAAGTCAAGGATATGGCCAGAATATGCAAAACCAAGCGGCGCAAAATCAGGCAATTAGTCAAATTACTGGGCCACTTACCGGGGCATTTTCAAATACAAATTGGGGGAATGTTTTCGGGAATTCTGGATGGAATGCTCCAATGAATTCAACTTATATGTCTCCTAGTAATTTGTCTACCAATCTAGGTACAAGCGATGTTTTTAGCGGATTCACCAGTAGTTAAGGAATAAAAAATGGCAAATTTTCTTGGGAATTTAGGTGCTGCTTTTCAAGGCCAACAAAATTATCAAACATATCTCGATCAACGGGAAGCTGCTAAGTTAAAAATTGAAGCTGATAAAGCGAATTTGGCTCAGATTCAGGATTTATCCGATCAAGCCAAGCAACAACGACAACGCCAGTCTCAAGTTGATAAATCAACATTGGATTATCTAGCTCAGTTCGGACAGGGAGTGCAAGGGATCGGTGCGCCACCGCCAACCGGCCAAACGCCCGCGCCTGGGCAACCATCTGTACGGATGATGCAGCCACAACAAACACAACAATATCCACCTGTACAACGTTCTATCGGTCCACCATCACAGCTGCCGCCACAAGGCGCACAACAAGGCGGTCCACCTCAAGGAATGCCACCTCAAGGTCCGCCGCAGGGTATGCCGCCAGGAGGGCCACAGCAGCAAATGCCGCAAGGGATGCCACAACAGGGCATGCAACGCCCCTCGATGCCGCCACAGGGACAGATACCGCCTTACCAAACGGTACGGCCACAAATGCCACCGCAACAGCAACAAGGTATCCCGCCACCACCGCAACAGGCGAACGCACAACCGCCCGGACAGATGAGTATCCAAGATGCCGCAAAATTCATCAAGGATCAGGGTATTAGCGACCCTACGACAGCGATGCAAATATTAGATAAGTTGACGCCATATTTGAATAATGATGCACGGCAAGAAGCAGCTAGTTTAAAAACGCAGATGGATCAACAGAATAAAGTACAAGCATTACAAGAAAAAGCACGCGAGGCAGATAAAGCTTCTGAAGACCGTAAATTGTCTGTTTCTGAACGACAATCTGCCGCAGCGGCTGCAAATCAAACTCGCCAGATGCTAGGTGTAATGATGGGGAATATCGCGCAACAGAATGCTAATACAAGGTCATCGACATTAAAAAATAAAATTGCTGCTGGTGGAATATTAAATAAAGATGACTATGATTTGATCGCTGATCAGGTATTAGCAGGCGATAAAAGTGTTTTAACAGGTCTTGGACGCGATCCAAAGGCTATAGCCTCAATTCGTTCTGCTGTTACACGAAAAGCAAAAGAGCAAGGAATAACCGGTGCTCAACTTGCTGCAACAACCGCTGAATTTGCGGGATTGATATCGGGAGAAAAAACATTAGCCACTAAAACAGCGAATATCGGTATGGCTGGTAATGAAGCTAAAACATTTGCACAGAATGCTCTTGATGCATCTGAAAAAGTAGATCGTACTCAATTTCCTGACCTGAATAAGATACTGATATCTGGAGAAAAGAGGATAGGCAATCCTGATGTAGTAGCATTTGGCTCATATAATAATTCATTGATTAACGCATATGCTCGTGCAGTTAGTCCATCTGGAACACCAACTGTCAGTGATAAAGATCATGCACGAGAAATATTGGAAACCAATTTTAGTAAAGGACAATATAAAGCTGGTGTTGATGTAATTATGAAAGAAATTGATGCAGCTAAACAGGCTCCCGGACAAACAGCACAAGAATTGCGAAATCTCGCTATTGGTCGCCCACGCGATACGGCACAGGTAGGAGGGCAGACAGCACAGCCGGGTGCATTGGTATTTTCAAACCAAGCAGAACTTAAAGCAGCTATCGCAGCAGGAAAAGTAAAAAAAGGCGATACATTTACTGATCCATCCGGCAATCCCCATACGGTGAACTAATGGCAGATTATGATTTCGGTGACTTGGCTTCACCAGTAAAAAAGCCTGCTGCTAAAAGTTACGATTTCGGGAGCCTAGCAAGCCCTGCCACGCCTAAAGAGGTAGAAAAATCGTCATTCTTGTCTAAGGCTGCAAACGTCTTAGGTCCGCTGGAAGCAATCGGCAATCTTGCATCAGGAACCATTGCTAAACCTCTTTCCGATGTCGCGGGGCTTGCTGCCGTGGGCAAAGAAATGATTTCACCAACGCCCGGTGGTGGAGACCCGCAAGGGTTCAAGAACTACGTACAAAATGCCTTGACCTATCAGCCACGTACAGAAGCCGGAAAGATGGCGGCTGAGTACAACCCGCTGGCCTTAGCTGGAAAAGGTATAGGAAAGGTAGCCGATGTGGCCGCGAACATTGCCGCAGGTGATCGTAGCAATACGGCTCGTTCCATGGGTGCAGATGCGCTTAGAGAGGTTATCAATCAAGCTCCGGGCTTCATAGCGCCTGGGCTTAAAGGAAGGGCAGTAGCGCGTCTTACGGGGGAGGAAGCAAGCCTAGCGAAACAGAAATTACAGAATGCTCCCGCTGATGCCGCGCTCGCACAGGCTCGCGGTCAAGGCTATGTTTTTCCTCCTTCGGTAGCACGCAACACGGGTCCGTTGAGTAGCTTCTTCCAAGGGGAAGTGGGTAGCACAAAACTTGATTATGGATCGTCCTACAAGAACCAACGTGTTACGAATTCTCAGATTAAAACTGAGCTTGGTTTGCCAGCCGATGAAGCGATTAGCAAGTCGTCACTGAATGACATTCGGGATAAGGCAGGGGATGCCTACGAAGCTGTAAAAACAGCCGTTCCACAACTTCAGACGACCAAAGCTTTCAAAGATGCATTGTCAAATCCTAATAGTAAATTCGACAAGGCAAGGTCGGAATTTCCTGAATATTTCAAGGATGCAGAGATTGAAAAACTGACTAAAACGCTGTCAAAACCCCAGTTTTCGTCTGATGCAGCCATCCAGATGCAGAAAAAATTGCGATACGATGGCAACGCAAACCTGAAAGCTTTTGATAAGCCAAATCAGCAAGCTTTAGGCGAGGCACAGCTAAATGCAGCCAAGGCGATTGACAATCTGATTGATGAAAACCTAGCCATGAAAGCACCGCTAGGAGTCAATAATTTTCAGTCTAAACTTGCAACCAATCTAGCCAGTGCGCGGAAGACGATAGCCCAAACGTACGCCGTCGAGGGAGCCTTAAACGATGCTACAGGCAACGTCTCGGCTCGATCCTTAGCCAAGCTATGGCAGAAGCAAGGAACGCTTACAGGAGGGCTTAAAAACGTCGCTGAATCCTATACTGCCTTCCCGAAACAGCTACGCGATGTTGATACCCTTCCAGCAACAGCGAGTGAAAAAATATCAAATCTTGACGTAGGAAAAGCCGCTATGCTAGCCGGATTAGGACATGGTGCGCTAGGTGTAGCAAGTACCGTTGCGCGGCCTTTGGTAAAACCTATTCTGCTTTCGGACTGGTATCAAAATGCAAACCTCAAACCACCAACTTACAAGCCAGGATTAGGCTATACGCTTCCAGCGGGAGCGGTAACCGATCCGTACGCTTACCTGGGAATTCCTAAACCGCCACAGGATAATAAACAATGAGAATACTACTCATAGACGTAGGCGGTAATTTCCTCGATTTCGCCTTACGCTGTATCGCTGCGGGTCATACAGTGAGATGGTTTATTGCTCCCGGTAAAAATGGTGAACGCCTACCAATCGGTGATGGTTTAGTGGAAAAAGTCAACGAATGGCAGAAGTGGATGGGGGCGAGCGACCTCATCCTTACATCAGACAATACCCGTTACATGGTCGCACTAGAACCATATAGGAAGCTAGGCTATCCAATCTTCGGCCCGAACGTAGCGGGTGCTGAAATGGAGCTAAACCGAAGCATTGGACAGGATGTGTGGAAGCAAGCCGGTGTCCCTATCATGGAGTATAAAACGTTTCATTCCTATGATGATGCTATCAAATTTGTTGAAAAGAATGCCAATAAACGATATGTCTCAAAGCCAAGTGGCGATGCTGACAAAGCCTTATCTTACGTATCAAAGGATGCGGGTGACATGCGAGAAATGCTAAGGCGCTGGAAGAAAAAAGGAAAATTGCAGCAGCCTTTCATTCTCCAAGAGTTTAAGCCAGGTATAGAGGTCGCTGTCGGTGGGTGGTTTGGTAAGCATGGATTTTCTGAGAATTTCAATATCAATTTTGAACATAAGAAATTTTTGACAGGAAACCTATCATGCAATACAGGGGAGCAAGGAACGGTAATTTACTATACAAAAGCTGAAAAGCTTGCTAGAGAAATCCTTTTACCGTTATCAGACTATTTGCATAGCATCGGATATACCGGCTATATGGATGCTGCGGCGATTGTTGATAAAGATGCTGCTTGGCCTTTAGAAGTAACGGCAAGATTTGGCTGGCCACACAAGCAAATTATCACTTCCCTACATGATAGCGACCCTGCCGAATGGATGGCTGATTTATTGGACGGATACGATACCTTAGAGACAAAAAAAGGAATCTGTACAGGAGTAGTGGTAACAATGGGGGACTTCCCTTTTAACGTCAAGCCAAGGGATGAAAATTGCGGTATCCCGATCTACTGCGATCATAACGAACATATACATCCTGCGGAAATCATGGCTGGAACTTGTTCACATATTATAGGAAGCAAGCTAATCGATCTTCCTACATGGGTCTCTGCTGGTAACTATCTTCTAGTCGCTACAGGAATAGCCAATACGGTATCAGGATCGTCTAAAAAAGCCTATGAAGTCATCAAAGAAATTGATATCCCAAATAGTCCAGGATACCGGATTGATATTGGCGACCGGCTGAAGAAAGAACTTCCAGAACTTCAAAAATTGGGATATTGCAAGACAATTTCATATTGATTTAAATAGATAACCAGCAAGACCGCCTTCGGGCGGTTTTTTTTTGGGGAGAAATAAAAAATGTCGATCATAACAGTTCCTTTACCGATCCAATTACTTAATGGAACCGTCGCAGATGCTGGGCAAGTAATGACAGATTTAAATGCTATTGCATCTAATGTAAATGCAAATGCAGCAAAGAATGGCGTCAACAGTGATATTACCTCTTTAACTGCACTCATTTCTATTGCACCGGGATTGACTATTACTGGTGCAACGATAATGGGTTCTATATTTTCAGGTGGAAGCATTGTCGGATCAACTATTGATTCAACTACCACAGGTATTACACAACCGACTGGAACGAATACGACGCAGTTAGCTACTACAGAATTTGTAAATAACATTGCATTTGATACAGCGTTACCAGATCAAACCGGGAATGCTGGGAAGTTTGTTTCTACAGATGGGACTAATGCATTTTGGACATTTATTAATCTAGCTATTAACGTAATCGGTCAACTTCCATTAGCTAATGGTGGTTCTGGTGGACAATCTGGCGCACCTGATTTTCTCCTATTTCAACAAGGAATAATTTAAATGACAGCCCAAGCGCAATATGTAAATATCCCACGCACTCCCTTAGTAACAATTTCAGTAGCTAATACCGCACGCGACGGAACCGGCACATTAGGAATTGTTGCTACTGCTCCCGGAACTCCGGGTAATGGAAGGCGCTTTGATCGAATTCAAATTATTGCTGGAGGTACGACTACTGTTAATGTAGTACGACTATTCATTACGCAAGGTAGAGTAGGGGCTGCAATTACCTCAGTTACCGGAGTAGGCACTACGGCAACGGTTACGACCTCTATTGCACATGGTATGACGACAGGCGATTTAGTGACGATGCAAGGATGTTTTCCATTTAATTATAACGTTAGTGGCGTAGCTGTAATAGTAACTGGTGCATCTACTTTTACTTATATTATGGCTAGTACGCCGACTGTTTTAACAGCGTCAACTATCGGATCATATTCTACTACGCCTGCAATTCCAGTCACTCAATTATGGCGGGAAATTCTAGTTCCTGCTATCACGCCTAGTACATCAGTAGCGGTTTATTCAACTACTATTTCAACTGCAAATGCTGCTGATACTGGTTATATGCCACTCATTTTAGATGCAGGGCATAGCCTAAGAGCAAGTACAAATAATGCAGAAACTTATTATATCGATTCTACTAATTGTGGAGATTTCTCATGAACTTCGGTTTATATGGATTTCCGATAGTTTTATCAAATGGATTTAATTCTCTATCGTTTACGACAGGTGGAACATTCCAACCGCAAGCAGGTGCAACTATGTATCTTGTAGACCTTACGGGAGGCGGTGGTGGTGGTGGTGGTGCGACTGTTTCAATTAACGGAGGTGCGGGAGGCGGTGGTGGTGCAAGGGTTTTCAAACTCATTCCGGCATCTTTAATTACTGCGCCTGTAACAGTAACCATAGGTACAGGAGGGGCAGGGAGTTTAACAGCAGGCGCTACCGGTGGGACGACTTCATTTGGTTCATTTGTATCTGCATTTGGCGGGGGTGGTGGTGCTAAAGGTGTTGCTAGTGGTACGGGAGGCGGTGGAGGCGGTGCTGGTTCTGCTGGTACTGTTGGGGCTACTGGTGCGACTTCTGGATTGGGTGGATTTCCGGCTGCTACAACTACAGGATCGGTTAGCTTTGGTATGAGTTTTGGTGGTTCTCCAAGTTCCGGTGGTATGTCTCCTGGGGGAACAAACGGTTCAGCAGAGTATGGCGGCGGTGCTGGCGCTCAATGTGCAAATGGTGCAGGTGCAGGAGGTGGAGGGTCTTTATTTGGTCCCGGTGGCGGTGGTAACGGTGGTGATGCCGCAGCAACAAATAATGGTGGTAGTGGTGGCGTTAGTGGAGTAGTTATTATTGCTGCTACAGGCTCTGGCGGGGCTGGTGCTGGTGCTAATGGTATCGATGCGCCGAACATCAATCTATCTGGTAGCGGTGGGAATGGTGGTGGGGGAAGTACATCGGGAACGGGTAACGCGGGTGGTAATGGAGGCTTTCCGGGCGGTGGCGGCGGTGGTGCTGGTGCTGGTGCTACAGCGACGGCATTAGGTGGGAATGGTGGAAATGGGATATGCCGTATCTACTGGTGGTAAGAGGATAAAACAAACTTAGATAGATCAGTAAAATATCATTATTAACTACATATTTGGCTAATCATGGATGATCGTCGAAGAATTTCTTTTGATAACAAAATTCCTTTAACATGGCTCATTTCAAGTGCGGCAACCGTACTTTTTTTACTAGGTTCAGTCTTATGGAATGTTGCATCTCAAGGTAACAAATTAGACCAACTTGTAATACAGTCAGATAAGACAGAACGCTATAACATTGAGCGCGATGCAAAGCTAGATAGGCTAATTAAAGATGGGTATGATATACGTAGGAATGAGGAGATTATAAATCTAAGAATAGATTCCATTGAGAAAGGGAAAATCAAGTGATTATTTCAAAAAATGGGTTAGAACTTACCAAGGAATTTGAAGGATGTAAGCTAGTTTCTTATCTCGATAGTGGTGGAGTCTGGACTATTGGTTATGGGCATACAAATGGCATTAAAAGGTACATGGAATGTACTCAAGATCAGGCCGATGAATGGCTACTAAGTGATATCCAATCTGCACAAGATGATGTCAATAAATTGGTCAAAGTTTCCCTTACTCAAAACCAGTTTGATGCACTTGTCTCGTTCACCTTTAACCTTGGTTATTGGAGCCTAAGACGGTCTACATTGCTTAGGATTCTTAACTCTGGAAACTATCTTGGAGCAGCAAACGAATTTTCTAAATGGAATAGAGATAATGGGATGATTGTAGATGGTTTGGTTCACCGTCGCGCTGCTGAAAAATTACTTTTTCTAAGTGAGGAAAATCATGTTTAATAAACTTAAAAAATCCTATAAAAGTACGGTGATTTGGTTCAATGGTATTTTACTTTCCATCATAGGATTGCTTGATTTATTCCATTCATCCCTCGGCGAAATTTCGCAATATGTACCCGATAGTTTATACAAAAAGATCGGCCTGATAGTGTTGATTGCAAACATACTTCTACGCTTCAAGACCGACAAGGGACTGGAGAACAAGTGATACCTTCTGCCTACCTTCTATTAGCTAAAATTGGGGCTATAACGGCGTTATTGTTGGCTGTATTCTTCTATGGTCATCATGTTGGAGAAAACAGCGTACAGGCCGCTTGGGATGCCTCTAAAGTCCACTTATTGATGGCTCAGGAAAAGCTTACAGCGGACCATGAGAAAATCATTGTGGATTTGAAAGCGCGGCAGGATGCAGACGCTAGGAAGGTCTCAGATGACCATGAAAGGGCTTTAAATGCACTTCAACAGAAGTATGTTAATGACGTTACCGCTATACGTGCTGCTGGCGGCTTGCGCGTGTCCCGTTCAATCTGTAGTGGTTCCGCTGGAACCACTACCGAAGCCACAAGCAACAGTGGACATAATGATTACACTACCGGAACAATCGCACTTCCTGAACAGACTTCAAACGATCTTCTTGAACTCGCCGCCGAAGCCGACCGAGTTACAGAAGTAGCCCGATCCTGTCAAGCTTGGATTCGTCTCAACGGATTTTACGGGCCTGTAACTTCCGGCGAATAATCGTCCAAAAACTATACAAGTTAAATGTTAGAGAGATAGAATTTATAAACAAAAGTACGTCTGGAAAATAGGGAGATGGAAAATTTATGTTCATAAAAATACAGCCTATATTAAATACAAAACTGAACAAAAGAATCCAGTAATCAATATAAATACGTTGCCTTATCTTCCTCATTCCATCCTCCTTGTTAGGCAGTTTCATTCTGCTTCATCATTGCCATCATCGCTTGAAACTGTTTGAATTGCTTCATGGTTTCAGCGTCCATTTCAGCCGGTTCAGACTTTGCCGGTTCTGTCTTTACAGCCTTCAATCTGCGGATGTCCTTAGCCTTGAGATGTGTATATCGTTTCAACATAGACCAATCTTCATGACCAGTAAACATAGCAACTTCTTCTATTTTATAACCCATTTCAAACAATCGGCTTGCCCCTTCATGGCGTAGATCATGAAAATGTAAATCGACAATTCCTAATGCATTGCAAGCAGTACAAAATAAATTACCAATATAGGTTGGAGGGAATGGAAAAACATTATCATTTCCTTCTTTTTTGTTTTGTCTTTTTATGATATCAATGGACTCTTGAAGTAAAGGAACTATCTTATTATTTCCCATTTTTTTAGTGGGATGTTTTCGATCAGTAATGACGATTGTTTGTTCAACTTCATTAAAAGTCGAGTGTTTAATTCTAGTAATTTCTGCTTGTCGCATCGTGCTGGAAACAGCAAAACGAATGATGTCACCCATTGGCATAGTAGATGGATAACCATTAAAATTGATGAGTCTCTCTAACTCATCTTCTGTTGGTCTGCGATCTCGTTCAGTAGATTTTCCGATCAGCTTGAGAATTTTTAATCGATCCCTTGCGGAGTCTAAAATATCAGGAACATGATAGTTCCAACCGACTTTTGCCATCTTCAAAACTGTACGCAAAAATGCAAAATGTAAGGCTCCAGAGGCAGCACTGAAACCCTTAGAATTGATGTAGTTTACGATGTCTTGATCAGTCATTTTTTCTAGGTAAATTTTACCCATACCATCTCTAAGGTATCTAAGGATATCCCCAGCCGTTCGCCCACTGCTCTTGTGTTCATCAAGATAGCGGTCAATCGCCTGTGCAAGTGTGACGCCCGTCTTGCCATGGATGCCTACCCGCTTTCCTGAGTCAATCTCGACTTCAATCGCAGCAGCCCACTTTTTAGCCTCTTTTTCCGTGTCATGAGTCTTAGTCTGTACAGGTTGACCAGCGCGGCGAACTTGAGCGCGCCATTTGTTGCCAGTCTGGATAATTGATGCCATTTTTCTTGCTCCTTTTTTCCGGTCTTGTAGCAATCTCGTAGCACTTTTCTGTGAAAAGTGGGTAAAACGAGGTAATCATAGGTAATTTTGAAACCGCAATAAGCTATTGATTTTATAGGGAAAATCATCAATTTCAATAAGTTACAACAACCCGGAAAAGAAGTAAAGTAAAATGAAGGGTTGTCACAGTTATGGCTTGTTTACTGGCTTTTTTGCGTTTCCGTAGCACTATTGTAGCAGTGCTACGTAGCAAGGTGCAAGAAGAGTCTAGGCTGGAGGTGATACGACAGGCAGCAGCGATGCGTCGCAAGTGTCAAGAATCGAGGTAAGTTGGTCGCGCAAAAGCTCTATGCGGGCGCGTGTAAGCGGATTGCGCCGCGTCACTACGCTAACCTCTGCTAGTAGCTCTGGCCGCGTCAGAGAGCCGCTTACGATGCCCAGGCATAGCATTGCCTGCATAAGATCAGACTCAAACGTCGCTCTTGCTTGTGGCTTAGTGGATTCGGTCATTTTCGCCCCTCTGGTCAGCACTGAGATGGGTATCAAGCAAAGCGTCTTCTGGCGGTCTTAGCGGGCCGTACGTTACATGCCTATCCTTGTCGATGTACAAGAACCCAACTCGTTTCCCACTTGAGTGATGGATAGCAATGATGATGACATTTTTTGCTTCAGGATCATGAATCAGACCCATAGATTTCATACTCTCTATGTTCTTGAAGTCATCCGGGAATTCCTTGATGTGGCCTTCATTTATCAGGACAATACAAAAATCCAATCCTTCATGCTCAAGGCAATTTTCTGTGTCACGTTTTAGAGATTCATCTATGAAATCTCTCAAACGATCCTTTCCACCTTGAGAAAGAAAGAAAGGTAAAACCAATTCAGGATTTAGCTCTAAGAATCTTGGTGTTTTATTGTCATCAAAAAAGATTCGTATCAAGAGAGGACCATATGGTATAGAAGGTATTTTATTCCCAACTAATTTATCAGAAAAAAGGTCATAAACAGCTTGAAAAGAGAATTCCATATCAATGTCCCTTCTTCATCATTTCACTTATAGAATCTGGATTATTTGTCATGCGACCGGTAATATCTCCTAGCGGGAGTAGACCATCATCAGTAAGCGACCGATCAGAACCAATCTTCAGGATACCCATACGTTGTTCACCAGGACCATAGATTGAAATCATGATGCATTCTTTTGCTTCTACGTCATATTGTAAGCTTGCTTTTTCAAGGTGTTTTATCGCCTCTTCAGACGGCTTCTTCATTTCCTTAAAATAGGCTTCACTAACTATTACAAGGCAGAACGGATTAGTTCCAATCTCCTTGATAACTTTCCTTATAAGATCACCGAGAAAATCTTTCCCTAGCGATGATGAAAAAAATTTATTTGTTAAAATATTTGGTATGAATTGTATATCTTCTATAGCATTCCAATCTGTCTTCACAATAGCCATGAATGGTTCTAAGCCTTCCTTTCCTAAGCCATCCTTTAAAATTTCATCAGCGAAATGTCGATAAACATTCTCAAACGGGAATTTTTGTTTTTTTTCATCATTCATAAGTAGACCTCTTCCTTTCCATTTTTCCTACGTCTCCCGGTCGCTGGATGCCTATGCCATCCATCAGGTTCTCCAACACCGTCCCAAGCATCTAAGGCTGCTCTTGCCTCTTCATAAGACCCATAACACCAGCGGTCTTTATATCCCCATGGCGTAAATCCAGAAACAATTGCATGTGTGAACATTAAAGGCATGATTGCTGCATCACCACCGTTTGAGAAAAACTTTAGATCAAGGCATGAACATTCTTTACAAATTTCCTCGATACTTTTTTTATCCATTGTATTTTTCTCCAATTTTAAAGACAGATTTTTCGTACTCTTCCATTACTTTACTCAACCCTTCCAACAACAAGAATTCAGGCGTATTAATAGGTGGGTCTAGTTCGACTAAAACGTAAACAGATTTAAGAATAATTTCATAGAAATTATCCTTCTTTTGTTCTGATATATGCATGTCATCTCCTATCTATCCAACTCATGATTCCGACGAAAAGATCAGGCATTACAAACGCGCCCCAGGCGAAGCTTAAAGCTAGGTTGATCCATGGTCCACAATCAAAAAAATAGAACCAAATATTCATTAAAAATCCTAAACCTAAAAATACCGAAATTTCGATCAATACCCTACCTTTGATCATGATTGAGCTATCGATGCTATCCAGGCGGAAATCTGACGTTTTACGGCGGATGTTCCACCGTTCACATACCTTACTTTTTCGCTTGGAACATGAGATTTTATCGATTGCTTCATGGACGAATTTGTATGCGTTACTACAGCGATGAACAGCACGCAACTTTCGCCAGCCTCTTTGACGCCATGACCATGTTCTATGAAGGCAAAGCGATAGTCAGGAAATGCCCGTTCGATTTCCTCCTTTTGCTTACCGAGTGGGCCAAGAACAACGATTTTCGGCTTCCTGGGAACTTCTGGCGGTTTGATGATTGGTTGACGTACTACAGGAGCCGCTTCTACGGGCGCTGAAGGCATTGAAAACACATGGTTGGGCTGTGCCATAGGTTCATGCGTAGGAGGTGCTACAGGCTGTTCTGATGGCTTTGCCGGTTGGTTTGCAACACTTGCAACCAACTTAGTAAATTCTGGCATCATCAGGCGCATCAGTTCAGATGCTAGACCCTCTGCTACCAGGCTGATAAGTGGTTTAGCAGCTTCTGCGAACCGAGCCATAAAATTGACGCTTGCAGGCTCCGAGACAGCGGGTAACATTGCTGTGGGCAATGGTATGGACTCAATGACTTTATCAGGGGCCGGAACAGGCATAGCAGGAGGTACGGAAACAGGTATTTGAGAATCCGAAAATTTCTCTGTCAAAATTTCTAATTTCAAAATCTTAAAGGCTTCTACTAATGGTTCACGTAAATCAGCACTACCGGCTAAGAGCTTACGGCGCTCAAGGGGGAGAACTTCACGTTGTGCAGCACGAATAGCTGGAAGATCGATAGTAAAGAAATGCGATTCTATGAAATTTGCATGCGGATTTTGACGGTGCATTTCTCTAGCTACAGCAATCCATTCTTCAGGCTTCCAGTAAACTTTTCTTTTCTTCTGTTTATTCTCTGTCGGTTGTTTGAAAGCGCCATGCATAGCCATAGCCATAGAGCTTGTTTCATCTGACTTCTTGGAAGGTGGTTCAACGATAGGGCCGCTAGGAAACTCAACCACGGATCGCTCAAGTTTCCAAGCCTTCTTGATATCGTCTGGAAGTGCATCCCAGGTCAGCAATACCATACGTCTGAAAATCTCGATTTGACTGAAATAACGCCTACGATGTACAGGGAGAATTTCGACTGCCCCTCTAATCTGATTAAGACGAATATTTACGCATCGTTCATTGAAAACGTTAGGATACTGGCGATGAAATTCTAAGGTTACTACTTCCCATTCTTCAGGACTCCAAACGATCTTACCATCAGCATGTACAGTGCCTTCTACTACCTTGATAGATTTGACTGATGCGGACGGTTTGTATAGGCGCTGAAACGCTTCAAAAAGTGGCCTGCGAACATCGGAAAATGAGTTAAAGGACTTATGCCGTCCTTGTAAAATTACGGTCTCCATTGCCTCTTCAAATTCATCTAACGTAAATCCATCATAGGAAAAAAGGTTAAATTGTTTCAGCGGGTATCGTTTATTGAGTTCTGCTGCTATCGCGTCCCACTCTGAAGCCTGCCAATTGGTAGAAGAAAATTTGTTCATATGTTGTATTTTATGATCTAACATGAAGGTCTCCATATGGCTGTAACAGGGTCATACCTAAGAGATGCATACTTGCATCGATAAATTACTAAAAAAGAAAGTCCTTGTCAATGATAAATTCAGCATTAACAAGGAAATTTTACGGTGAAGGGTTCAGACGATTATTCTGCCTAAATATTTGGCTTTCCATGGCCGTCTAGGATACCAAGAAGATAGTCGGAAATCTCTTGTTGTATCCCTGCTAGAAAATCCGCTCCTTGCTCATTAGTGACTGTCGGGTCTTCTACGCGCACAAAGAGCGTTGCAAACAGATTTGCGGCCCCTGCATAAAATGCACAGCGCATATCGTCAATGTATGTAGTTGACGAATTTTTTGGCATACCGGATTTTACAAACTCTTCCCATGAGTCCTTGATAATGTTCATTCTTTCTCCCTTTTTTTAGCTTGTTCCCGTTGTTGATCAATGTAGGTTGCGATGTCTTGCACACTGGCTCTTAATGGTCCTTCCATGAGTGGGATAGGAAAAATATTTTGCGCTCGCATGTTATAGCCGCTTTGAGTCGATATACCCATTGCCTTACATGTCTCTTGAAAGTTCAAAATAGGCTTTTCATAAATTGCTAGTAACATAAATTCGGTCTTCATTTTTTACCCAATTTTGGATTCCCCACGTTGATTCGCCGATGCCGTTCTCCATGCTTCTATGACTGCTCTAGCTCTTACCATCTGCCATGTCATTAATTCATCTTCTTCAATCGCTGCCTTCAAGGCCAGAAGATGTTGTTTATATTCATGGCTTGAATATGCTTCCCTTTCCTGTGCTGCTAAAGGCAGGTTTATATACTTTCTCATACCTTCAGACTTCATTACCTTACGATACTCTGTCATATAGATACGATTTGCCTTTGCTTCGGCTGCTTTCTTACCACCGAAGCGCAGCCTATCAAATGCCTCTTGTACCTGTTCATCAGAAATGACCATCAATGCACCGCAACATTTTCAACAATCTCATAGTTTGGAATAAGAATATTCTCAAAGCCAGGGATGCCAAGGATCGATGCAGCGGCAAGCATCGGTTGAGGAGGTTTGACAGATTCAGTTAGAAAGCTAGAACCGGCAATCAACATTTCCATATTTCCCTGTCCTAAGTCTTTCCGTTCAAGGCAGATAGCAATCAGCATAGGTAAATTATTTTTAGAACATACTTCATTGATGATATCAACAAGCGGCTCGATATCATTTTTGTAAATTTCTATTTTGGTTTTCATTGATTTGCTCCACAAGGTTTTTAACTTGTCCCAAGAATTCTATAACATGACTTTCAAGGGCTAGGATGTATTTATCGTCACGGTGGATACGTTGAACGTATAATCTGAATTGTTCAGGTGCCCGTGGATCATAAGAAATAAAATCTATCCACTTCAATCCGTTGATCCAGATATTTCCCTGCACCTGCGCTATATGTTCAACAGGCATCCCATAACGCCATGTTTGCATATGTATCCGTCTATCTTTCGGACACTTGATTTCTATCCCTCCATCGATCCCTACTAGACCATCTGGCGACCCGCCGCAAAACTCAATAGTCGGATGTGGAATGAAACCTGTTTCGTCAACGATTGCCCCTTTTTCAATTTCATATGCCCGGCGTGCGAACGGTTCTAAGTCTTTTCCCCATTCCATAGATTTGGCATTGATAGATTCTGTTGGACTTCCATAAACCCGTTCTGTTGCCAACCTCCATAAATAATCATTACGCGCCTTGAGAGGGGAACCGTCTTTTTTACTAACTGCAATGATGTCAGCAAAGCCCGATGCGGTAGCGCATCCGCTCCGATCAAGATGCCATTCATCGGTGCCTTGTTCAGCCATGATTAACTATCGACTTTCATAAAAGCATCGGCTTTAGCCGCACGCTCTTTTGTACTTTCCGAAAGGCCACCATGTAATTTTCGCTGTTCTGGTGTCAAACTTTCCCAGGTCTCCCGCAGGATCGCAGTACCGTTATCGGCCACGGCGTCAAGATCGGCAATCAGATGCAAACGTTCTTCCGTATCGTCAACCGAATTTGCTTGTGTAGCGATAGCGACCGCGTTTTCCCGTTGTGGGCGTGGTGTGATGTCAATCGGCTCAATGTCACGTATCTCTTCTGCGATGGAAAGACCGCGCAGAACATCCGTAAATTTGTCACGCAATGCCCAGGACCGGGCGCGCATCACTAACATGCGGGGCGGATAATTCGTCCAGGGACCAGCCTTGCCCCAAAGGCCAGCCTTCTTTGCGTCATCGACTGTGAAGATTTGGGTGTGTTCAGCTTCACCACGGCGTTTAACCCTGCATACGCCATGTGTAGCGTCGCTATCGCCTTCTTCCACGTATTCGCATACTGGTGATGCACGAACCAGCGCTAGGGCAGCATCACCCCATATCGTAGGTCGGCCATTGATGACGGCAATACTTTGCAACCCTTGTAAAGGTTTCAAACCAATTTCCATCCCCCATTGCATAGCTACAAGTACGTTTCCAGGGTTGCCAATGTAGTCTTTTGGAATCATTGTTGATTGAGCAATTTCCTTTGAAAATTCCAGCATTTCTTTTAAGGAAGTTGGATATAGATTGCTGCTCGTAACAAGGTCATTCATTTGGCCCGAAGCTCCTTAATTTTGTTCGTAGTGGATTGTGTAGCCGATGCGATTTTCTGACGTTGACGGTTAAACGTTACCCGAATATCAGTATTCGCAGAGTTTACATAAACCCAATCAGGGCTAAGAATATGATAAACAGGATTTGGAGGATTGATTTTCAAGCTATTTTCCTTTCCGTTTTGAACTCTTAATCACGTTTTAAAAATGATCGAATACGCAATTGGGAAAGGTAAATATAAACTTGAAAATTCTAGTTTTCAAGATAAAGTTGAAAAGAAAATTGGTATCGTTTCAAGGATGGAAGGAAACGGTAAATGCTTGCATAAGTAGAATGAAGTAAGCCTAAGTCAATCTAGGTATTCATCATTTATACAACATGATTGTGAATTTTCAACATAATCTTTGTGAAGATAAAATTTTCTCAACTTTACCTTGAAGTTTTTAAATTTGAAGTTTAGTATATTTTCTATGCAAAACGGAATCGACAAAGCAATAAAAATTGCAGGATCACAAAGCGCGCTCGCAAGGGTTTTAGGTATTTCGCCTCAAGCACTGGGTAAGCAAATAAAAAATGGGAATATCCTCCCTAAGCACTGTCTCGCCATAGAGAAAAATTTCGCAGGTCAGATCGACCGCTATGAACTGAATCCGGCGCATTTTGGCGAGCGCCTTACGACTACTAATTGCGTAGTAATTGTTTTACAAAATCGGAGTACCAGAACAATAATTTAGTTTGGAGAAAACGCTGTGGCCAATAAGGTTGAGTCATGAAAATATCTCTTAATCCAACGCAACAGGCTAATTTTCGTAGCCAAGTGGTCAAACCGTTGAATTTCTCTCAGCGCACCTGTAAAGGCCCGTGCAAGTCTCGGCGCTCAACCGGTCAATTCAAATACGATCCTTTGATCTGTGATCGTTGCTATTTGAGAATGCCCAAAGCGGCGTAAAGCCGTCTATCAATGATTTATCGAAATGATTTATTACTTGCTGCTGTTCGCCGCTTGAATTGTGTTCACTGCGAAATAGCTGGCAGGACTCAGGCCGCCCATAGCAATCAATTGCGTTTTGGCAAAGGAAGAGGTTTAAAGGGTAGTGATGCCGCCATCATGGCGCTGTGTCATGCGGATTTCGGGATGCCAGGCTGTCATGCCGAACTTGATCAGGGTTCGCACATGACCAAGCTAGAGCGTTATGCATTCGAGTATGAACACATCGCCTTAACATTGATCGCACTGATTGAGCAAGGGTATTTAGTTGTTGATAAAGAAAGATTGAAATAAATGCCACGCGCTAGGAATATCAAACCAAGCCTTTTCATGAATGAAATTCTTGGGGAGGCAGACCCGCTTTTGACGATCTTATTTATGTCTCTTTGGTGCCTTGCAGACCGTGAAGGACGGTTAGAAGATAGGCCACTTCGTATAAAAGTTGAGACATTTCCTTATAGGAATGACAACGAAGTTGATATAATGTTATATGAATTACAACGAATGGGTTTTATAAAAAGGTATAAAGAACAAGATTTTGAACTGATCCAAGTAATTAATTTTTTGAAACATCAGAAGCCACACCATACCGAAAAAGCAAGCATTTTACCGGCATGCTCTGATAAGTCCTTGATTCGTAAGGGTGATAAAATTTTAACGGTTAAAACACCGTTAGAACACGGTGAAATACCGGTGGTAAAACGCTCTGATTCATTGATTCCTGATTTACTGATTCCTGATTCCAGATTCCTGATTACTGAAAAAGCGCCAACCCGAAAAATTACGGCTGACGCCGATTTTGAAAAATTCTGGAACCTGTACCCCAAAAGGCCAGGGGCGAACAAGACCCAGGCACAAAAGGCTTGGGATGCAAGGCTAAATACTGATGTTGCGATTGAAGACATGCTTAGGGGAGCAGATCGATATCGAAGATATTGCGAAACAATGAATGTTGAACCGCAATACATCAAGCAAGCAGCAACGTTTTTAGGGCCGGACAAGCATTTCATGAACGACTGGACGGCAAAGCGCAACGGAAGCCAGGACTTCGTGAACAGGTTGACAGGCAGGGGAGGCGATGATGACGTTATCGACATCTGAACCATGGCCAAAGAATGCTTTACCGCAAAAGCTCGTTGAATGGCTGTTCGACCAAATGTTGTCAAAGTGGGGCAAGCAGTTTGCCGATAAGTGGTCGGTGGTAGACCCGGACAAGCTAAAACGCGATTGGGGAAAAGCGTTGTACGGCTTGACCGAGTTGGAATGGCGACGAGGCGTTGCCAAAATGAACAATTTTGACCGTCCACCAAGCCAACCTGAGTTTTTGAAGGGATGTAGGCCAGAGGTGAACCCGCTAACAGCCTATTACGAGGCTCTGGAGGGGTCTAGGAGCCGCGAACAAGGGGAGGTTGGTACATGGAGTCATCCGGCGATTTTTTGGGCATCTGTGCGCGTTTCTGCGTTTGAACTCAAAAATCAGACGTATTCGCAAATCCGGCAGCGTTGGGAATCCGCATTAGCCGCCGAACTTGCTAAAAATTCATGGGATGAAATCCCGGCACCCATGTTCGCACTACCAGCGCCGGGGAAAGACAAATTATCGAGGGAGCAGGCTACCAAGATGCTTGAAGAATTGAAATTTGTCAGTGGAGTAAAGCCCAAAATCATTGATGGGAAAGAATGGGCTAGAAGGATTTTACAGCAACAAAAAGAAGGTGATAAAAAATTAACATTAATACAAGTCCAATTTGCGCGGGATGCGCTGAAAATTTCTAAGGAGGATGACTATGATTGAATTGCTAAAAAATGAAAATTACAAACCCGGCGAACTCTTTGATGCCATCATGGACAAGTTCCATTTGCGTAGCGATGCCTCGCTATCCCGTGCGCTCGGTATCGGTGCAGCGGCCATCTGTCGCATGCGTAACAAGCAAACGGTCATCACCGCTTCGTTGCTGATCCATGCCCATGACATCACAGGCTGGAATCTGGACGAATTGCGCACTCTTGCGGGTATTCCACGCACTCAAGGTATCCTGTTGCATAAAATGAAAGATGAACCCGCTACGGTAGAGCATGATACGTCGCCTTGTTCCACTTGAGCACGATATCCAAGCCGCATTTTTTCAATGGGTAAAGTTGGCCGAAAAAGCTAACCCTACCTTGCGGCTGATGTTTGCTGTACCGAACGCTGGGAAGCGCAGCTATAAGACTGCCGCCATGATGATTGCGGAAGGTCTTAGGAAGGGTGTACCCGACATGATATTGCCGGTCCCTAGAAACGGTTTTACGGGCCTTGCAATTGAATTTAAACGGCCAGGGGAGACGCCCAGGCCGGAACAGTTGGCATACATCGATTTATTGGTAAAAGAGCATTGGTTAGTTGTCGTTATGACTGACTCTGAAGCAGCAATAAAGACCGTAAAAAGTTACTTGGGCCTCATGTAGCAACCTGATCAGCAATCATGCTGGCAGGAACCTAAAAAGGAAGTAGTTATCATGGCTAAAACGTTGCAAGAAGTAGGCGAAAAAGCACATGTCGCGGAAATCGTTTACCACGGCGAAAAGATGATTCTGCCAGAGGGCATGAGCATCAGTGACGCGAAGGACTTGTTGACACGCCGGGAAAAGTTCTTGGAAGAAGAAGTCAATTTGATGGAAACATTCGACGTGTTTCCCTGGGACGGCGCAAACGCTATCGATGAAGTATTGACGCAAAAATTTGGCTGGTCCGCAGCGACGGCAACGCCCGGCATGTTCGGCCCGCGTCCACCGAGCTTGATTTCTATCGAAATTGGTTTTAACAAAACGAAACAAGTACCGTGGGGTTCATTCACTCTGCCTGGTGTGGCGGGTTTGCTTTCGACAAGCACAGACCAAAAAGAGGGTCGCGTCGTGTTCCAACTCGTTGCAAAGGTCAAGCGTAAGGATGAAGCGACCATCAAGAAGATTTTTGAGGAAGTGCGCGCATACCTGAAAGTCAATTCGATCTACAAGGGACAAGCCATCAAGATGCGCTTCTTGGACGATGACGGCGATAAGCTGGAAATGCCAGAACCTAAGTTTATGGATACGTCGACCATTTCCGAAAACATGGTGATCTATCCTGAAGCAGTTCAAACGCAAATCCGCATTAATCTTTTTACACCAATTAAGCGCGTGAAAGACTGCATCGCAAATCACATCCCGATCAAGCGCGGTGTACTCCTGGGCGGTACGTACGGGACCGGTAAGACCCTTGCGGCGACAGTCGCCAGCAAGATCGCTGTCGATAACGGAATTACTTACGTGTACATCCCGCGTGCGGATGAACTGAGCCATGCCATCGGTTTTGCCAAACAAAATCAGTCGCCAGCGTGCGTTGTGTTCTGCGAAGACATCGACCGCGCCATGGCCGGCGAACGTTCGGTCGAAATGGACGATATTTTGAACGTCATCGATGGTATCGACACGAAATCCACAAACGTGATTGTCGTCCTGACCACCAATGACCTTAACGCAATCAATCCGGCCATGCTACGCCCTGGTCGCCTTGATGCTGTGATCGAGGTGCTGCCGCCCGATGCAAAGGCTGTCGAAAAACTGTTGCGACTGTATGGGGGTGATGCAATCGAGGCCGATACGGATTTGACCGATGCCGGGAACGTACTCGCGGGTGAAATTCCCGCTGTCATTTCCGAAGTTGTCAAGCGTGCGAAGCTGGCGCAGCTCGACCTGCAAGAACCCGGCCTGCCAGTCACAAAGCTTTCTGAAGCTGCCCTTGTCGCATCGGCTGACTCGATGGCAAAACAATTGAAACTGTTGAAAGATCGTTCGGCTGAAAAACCGCGTGAAACTTCAGATGTCGCGGATGCCTTGGCCGCTGTCTTTGCAAAGGCGATGAACGGCACGAAAGAGCAGGTTGAGGCGATCCATAGCCGCGTTTGCTAATCACAATGCCCCGGTCTAGGCCGGGGTTCAATCGAGGGGGAAATATGCGAGCGAATATGACTACAGAGCAAGAAACAGGTTCAAAAACTGTTCTTATCCTTGTTCTAATGCATCGGCTAAATCTTCAGAAAACGACTATCACAGAGGATGAATTAAAAGAGTCATTAAAAATTTTCTCAAGTGGTGCAATTCAAATGAATACAGAGATTAACAAAGAAGAACGTTCTATGACGATAGAACTTTGTGATTGCAAAGAGTAACGACCATGTTCACGGAATCCGAAGACTTGGGCATTAGGCAGATCGAAAAAATCCTGTCCACGGAGATAAGCGACTGGATACGCTGGGGCCGCAACAGGGACTACCTGCCGCCATCGTTTCGCTGTCCGCTAGGGTTCCTCTACCTCCCCATGCGCGGCGACCTTGAGGTGACGCTCTACAAGCCTCCAAAGGTCAACTTGCTTCAGGTGATAGAGTTTGAAAAGTTAGTGGTAGGACTACCCGTTAAGCACCGGCAAGCATTCGTTATGCATCACCTGAGCCGCGCTGATGTCAACGGCAGGATCATAGAGAAGAAGCGTACAGGTTCAGAGAATGCAAAGCTACTCGGCGTCCACCGGTCCAGGTACTACGTTTTGCTAACGCAAGCCCATAACATGGTGTTCCGTCAGTGGCGAAAATTGGAAGAAAAAAAGAATGAAAAAATATCCGTAGCGGGGTAGACACTTCGTGGAAAAAAGACTATACATTCAGGTAAATTGAAACCAATATTCTCAAAGCCAGCCGCAATGCTGGCTTTTTTGTTATGGATACCGAGATCAAGAAAGAGCGCAAGCCAGTGCAAGTATCCGTAGTGACTTACCGGGTACACAAGCCAACCAATGAAGAGATTCGGCGGCTGCTTGGGCACGATTTGATCAAGGCAGAACAAAAGGGGATGAAAAAATGACTGATACCGAAATCCTTGCCTACATTGAGGAAAATGTCAGAGGCATTGATCAAACGGAACCGATGATGGTGATAACGCTGCAAACCGGCCAAAGCTTCATGGGTTTGAACCTTTCGGCTTGTGTACTGGCGGCGGTCGCAGCGGGGTTTTAAGATTGATTAGCTTTCAATAATCAAAATTTTAGATTTGACTGTTGCCAATGCTTTATTGAAAATTTTCATCATCATATCCTTATGTACATCGGAATTACTATCAGGATTCTTTTGATCAAGAAATTCAATCAATGCACTCATTGTTACCCCAAGTGTATAAGCTGATTCGTTCGGACCTAAGCCCATTCCAAGCAACAACGAGACAATGCCTTGCGTTGCTTGGCTGACTTCGCTCTTGAACTTAATTTCTTCTTCGTCAGTCATTTTATGGTCTCTTAGGTTGGAATAGATGCTTCTGCCAAGCTATGACCGCTATCAATCCACGCACGGACCCATTCTGGTCTACGACCCATTCCTGACCATTGTTTATCTGGTTCGGTAGGATGTTGGAAACGCATGCCGAGCGGCGCACGGGCGGCTCTCGCTTTGGGCAACGTCATCAAATCTTCAATGCTCATGCCAACATCAGCGGCGAGGCGCTGAATTTGAAGGCGCACTTCTTGAATGCGGTTTTTATCGCGTGCTTCGATTTCACGATTAAGAATACCGGTAAGCTGTTTCAGGTACGGGCCTTCAAGAGTCGAAATCAATGCCACGGCATCATCCAATGCCTGTTTCATCTTGTCATCAACGGATACGATTTTGCTCATTTCAATCCTTCAGTTTTAAGGTTTTTCTGGTAAGTTGGCCGCAGCAAGGGCAACGATCTTCAATCGTCTCTTCCAGGTTACGGATTTTACGATAGACAGCAGAAGGGCTAATTGAAAACTTTAATGCCGCAGCATAAGGCGATACGCCTAGATGCTTATTTGCATAGTAGAACTCGACGGCCTGCAAGGTTTTCGCTTTTACAACTTCTTCTGGTTGAATGGCATCAGCCATTGTATTTCCCCTTGTAACAAATGCTATCTTGCATCGTGATTATATGAGTATGCCAAGCATTGTCAATAGTAAAATTGGTTTACTTACATGGCTTTATGTAAAAAATTCCTTACACAAGAAAAAAGCCCGGATTACCGGGCCTTTTCACTACAATTCATAACCTAGAACAATCCTTCTTGGCTTGTGTTTGGTCGGGACTGCTTCACAGTCATCGGCTATCTTGACAAGAGCCGCAGCAAGGTTTCGCATTTGCGCAGGTGTCATATCAGGGTCGGGACCGGGTAAGTTCTGAAAGCTTGCCAGCGGTTTACCATCGATAGACAGCCAGAACATGACATTTAGGATTTTGTCCAAGATTAGTAGCCCAGGTAATTGCGAATGGCTTCCAGATTCGCAGGCAATACATCAGGCTGGGAAAATGCAACACCATCACGGCAGTACATGCCAGAAACCGTAATAGTGGTTTCGGTGGTCGTAATAATGTCCACGCTATGGGCATTCAAGAAGGCGATAAGACGATTCAAAAGTGATGGCATGATATTTTCCTTTCAGATGGACGGTGGATTCCGGTCCTTTCACTGACAAAACCGCTTCATGAGCGGCTTATTATCAGGAATTTAACATAGATTGCAATTTAACTTTATGTTGCCTGTAAAAGTCAAGAAGATCTTTAGCAGCGGCTGGGCGTAACTCCGGGTCTCGCTGCTCCTCTTGGTCGATAAAATCATCGCACTGGACGATGGCTTGGCTGATGCGCCATTTTTGCTCTGGACTCATGTTTAGGAAGTAAGTTCGACACAAAAGAAGAACTTACCCAAGTTTTTGCTGTAATCCTGACGCCCGTACGGCATCTTACGGAAGAGGCGAAGTGTAGCGATTTCGGAGCCAAAAACGTAGATTGCATTGCTAACCTGTTCAACGCCTACCGGCTCGCCAGCTATCTTTGAATAGTCACGTTCGATACGTGCCAGTTGTACAGTTGTTACTTCCATTTTTTTCTCCAAGTCCTACCCGCCGAAGCGGGTGCAGTTGTTAGACTGATTGAATAACGTAATCAATAGTTTCAGGATGGATACGGCGCTGTACACCATTGATAAGTGCAAAGATCGTCCCATTGCTCCATCGCTCGGCCTTCATAAAATCGCCTTCAGATTCCAGAGGGATTTCTTCGCCACTCAGCGTAATTGCACGAACGCCAGATTTTGGGAAAATCGTACCTTTCGATTCAAGAGAAGGCCAAACCAATTTTTCTTGCATCATTTTCATTCTCCAATTTCGCCGCGCCCGTTGCGCTGCCTAAGACCGTATAGTATGACATCCTATGTCATAGTGCAAGCACTAAGTTTGAGAACAGCAAAGAAAATTACATGAGTGCAAAGGTGATCCCCTGTAAGTGTCCGATCTGTGGTAAATCATTCAAGGCTCGCAACGATCAGGTACGCAACGCAATAGGAAGAGGACAGACAGCGCCGTGTTGTTCAAACGTTTGCGAACGGGAAAGGCGCTACTCAAGCTTGAGGGATGAAAAATGGAAGGCTGAGCAACGAAAGCTTGTAGATGTCTTTACAGCCACTGATTAATATGAGATACAAGACATCTACCATAGAATTTTCAGTTTGAGAACTTGCAATGGATATAACAACACCGCGCCCACGGGGCTTAGTTCCTGGTAGCCCTGAATGGCTTGCAGAGATTCAAGGTCCGAAACTGGTTTTGCGATTGATCCATGAGATTGAGGCGCAAAAAGTCGGTCAAATGAGTCCCACAGGGGCGAGACTTTTAGGCATGGCGCTGGATCGGATCATGCCGAGTTTGACGGCAATTCATCATACTGGCGAGACGCAGTTGACCGGCTTCACTGATGATCAGTTGAAAGAGAAATTGCGGGATTTGCTAGGTCAGCAAGAGGCATCAAAGTTTGATATGACGACAGTAGAGACTGTTGATTTCAAGGAAAAACCAAAGAAAAAATAGAGTTGTTGTGGTTGGTAGCGTTGCTCGTTTTAGCATGAGCCTTTAACCCTAGCAGAATTGGGGAATATAACTTCTGCTGCATCAGCCGTCACCCTTTCAGACTTCACGCTTTACTACGGTGATGATGTGGACAGCCGGGAAAGACCGGCACCAACAAGGAAGAAGATTTGCACTATAGGGATTATGTGATGCTTGGCGGCTGTCTGGTCCTAATCAAGTGCAAGTCGTCTTCCTTGTTGGTGAACTACACGAACTCAAGGAAAAGTATGTCGGAAGAAGAAGAACAGCAACTTTTAGGCATGGTTAAGCAATTGGCCGATTCCATGGTGATTTTGGCGAAGAATGTGCAGCAGCTAAAGTTGAGCATCACTGCTTTGGAAGAGAGCGTATCGCAGTTACGAGCGCAAAGCATCCTGGTGGAGTTGACAGGGAAAGGCGGCGGCGGTGGTGTCCGCCGTGGCCTAGTCCCAGGTTAATGGCTATGTGTCTCATCCCAAAGCCGCGCAGCAGCGATAGCGGCCTGTCGGTTGGTCATTCCTTCCGGGTCTTCCTCTGTGCCACCAAAGCAAGAGCAGCGGCCTAGCTGGTGGCCGACTGATCCCGCGACAGACCGCATCTGACATTCATAGTGACAAACCTGATTGCCAATGATGGTCCCCATGTCACCCAGCTGGACATCTTCATCGCACCAGCCGCAGGTTGCACCGACAGGCGTTTGAACTTGTTCTTCATCCGGTTTGCGAAACTTCGGTGATCCGAAGTAAAGCGTAGGGTAATTGTTAATGTAGTTCATTGCTTTCTTTCGTTTTTTCACGGATTTCCTTTGCAATTGTTTCAAGAAAATTTGGAAGTTTTTTTAGCAATTCTGGGTCTCTGGTAGCGATAGAAAAACCGCTTCCATGATTACCGTTTAGAACGATCAATCCTACTAAATCGCCACCTGTCATTGCTACAGCAAACTCGCAAGGAATATCGTATTTCCCGGTATGGTTATCCATTTTTACGTACCACCCTTTCACGGTTCGCAATGATGCCTTTAGCGACTTCAACGAGAACATCCTCTTCGCAGTTACAGAGGGCCGCGCCGTCGCCTTGACCGAATAGAACAAAAAGGATTCCGTAGCCCTTGAATATTTCTTCAAGGGTCGACATTGTTGCATCTAGCAATTGATTTAGTTCTGCTTCAGGTATTGCAGCCATGGCTATTTCACCTCTGAAAGTTGTTGAGCTAGGGATGCGATTTGCGCCTTAACATAGGCGACATTTCGATACGTGTTTGTAGCCATCATCTTCTTAAATTCCGGTGTCATTGCAGGATAGGCCGGTATTAAGTCATTGTGATGCGCACAATCAAAGCCGAACCACCAGACTTGATTGGATTCACCAGGGCCGGGTATGTGGCAAATACCATGGTCTTCTGGTGAACCGGGATCGCATGCATCAGCGAAGGTCAGGCCACCATGGACCGATATGTTTTCAGCCTTTCCATAGTTTTTACCAAACAAGGGATGTGAAGTAGGCACGCCGACATAGCCGCACAGTGCACCCATACCATTACGTACGATCAAGCAAGGAAGGCCGTTAATCGGGTCGGAAAATTGCATCTTGTCCGGTTCCGTCTGCCAAGGGCCAGCGCCCCAGGTGGATTTGTCTACAGTGGTGTATTCAAAAGTTTGCATATCTAGTCCTTTGGTGGAAAGAATTCACGGATATCGGCCAAGTGCATTTCATTCTCGGCAACATGTGCTAGAGCGTGAAGCAAAGAAAATTGTGAAGTGTTCACGGTTGGCGAACGGATAGTCTCGCCGGGTACGATCTTGCATAGCAGGTTGTCTTTGTCCATGCTGTAATGCGCTCTGCAAGCGAATGGTCGGACATGGTAGATGCTGCACTGCGACTCTCTGAGAAATGGGCAAGGAATGCCTTGAAAAGCCTTTATGGATTCCTCGTTGGTCAAGGTAGACGAAGGCACCGTAACGGGTATGCCCGTGGCCTTAGAGATTTCTTCCGCTTCCAGGCTTGTGATATTGGTTGCCATCTTGCAGCAATCAGAACAGCCCGCTTTACAGGGGACTATGCCTTCGGTTGCTTGGCCAAGAGTCGTCATGATTTTTTTGAGCCAGATGAACTTACCCTTAGTGGTCGGTTCATCCTGTAGGGCAACGGCCATCCTATTGATGGTTGTCTTCCTCAACTTCTTGAAGACAGCATTTTGCCGTCGTTGCGCTTCAGTAAAAAAATCGGGTTCGGCCTGACGCTTGCGGACAAGTTCCAAATGGTTCATTCGGTCTCCTCGGCAAAAGAACTACCCGGCAAGATGATCGGCTCGCCGCAGAGGTTAAAAGCCTTGCTCATTTCGCCATCG
>Ga0137413_10000007_pt1 | contig 57346 bp, 52 predicted proteins | sample CZODoug2_1_16fun_FD_108280 | JGI IMG/M metagenome (GOLD analysis project Ga0137413, IMG submission 108280) | Vadose zone soil fungal communities from Angelo Coast Range Reserve, California, USA - CZODoug2_1_16fungal (Illumina Assembly) | ecosystem: Environmental > Terrestrial > Soil > Vadose... | reverse complement strand
GCTTATCGGGACGCGTCGGCGGCCCGCTTCGCCGTGAATGCCGACACCCATCTCCATCTGGTTCTCGCCGAGCTCAAAGGTAGGCCTGCCGACGGCGGGAACGGTGCAACTCGTGAACGCAACCCCCATTGAGCGAGTCTTCTCATTCACGCGCTCTCCCAGGCGTGTCAAGGCATCGAGTCGGTCGCCGCGCTCTGCGGCGGCCCCTATGACCTTCTCTACCACCAGTGTGCCCGCAACGCCGCGACGCCCCGCGGAGTGCTCAGATCTCTCAACGGCGACATCATCGTCGGTGATGAGTGTGGCGCACTCCTTGGCGTACATTTCGGCCGCCAGCGAGAAATTCATGCGATCACCCGCGTAGTTCTTCACGATGAAGAGCACGCCGCCGCCGCAGTCGATCGCCTCAGCTGCGCCTAGCATCTGGTCAGGCGTCGGCGAGGTAAACGTGTTTCCCGGGCAGGCGGCATCCAGCATCCCGCTGCCGACGAACCCGCTGTGCAGAGGTTCGTGGCCGCTGCCGCCACCGGAAATCAGCGCCACCCTGCCGCCGGTCTTCGCTCGCCTGCGGCGTACGAACCGGAACTCCTGGTCGAGCACAACAATGTCATGGTGGGCCTTGGCGAAGCCCGTCAGACTCTCGGTCAGCATCGACTCCACACCATTCATGAATTTCTTCACGATGCCTCCTTCCAGCTTGCGCCCGTTTTTTGGTTTAGCGTCCTTGCAGGAGTCGTAGAACTCTGCGCAGCGTTTCGTGCAGGAGCGCGTCGAGCTCCTTGTTCTTCCTCTGATCACGCAAGTCCGGTACACGCAGTCGCAGCTCCCGCCAGTGCGTGCCGCCGCCACTCTTAGGCGCACGATGCGGATGGGCGCGCCGGTAGGCCGTCATGAAACTCTCTCTCTCCGCAGGGAGAAGGTGGCAGCTCTCAAAGATGCTCTCGAGGTGATTTGCGGGGATCGGTACGCTGTACTTCGCGTTAGTGATCTGCGAAATGAAGCTGCGATTCTTGCCCAACCGTTCGGCCAGACGCTGGCGGGTTCCAGCCGGCCGACGCTCCAGCACCTGCTGCAGGATGCGCTTGTAGTCAGCTACTGCGGTGTTATCCGCCATTGCGGGTGAGGCAGCGATCTTCATGCCGAGTGCCCCTCCTCGGAAGCTTCGCTCCGATAACGGGCGATGGCGGCTTTGACGCCCGCCAGCGCGGCCGGTGCGACTGACAGGCTGCGCAAGCCAATCCCCAACAAAGCGGGGACGCAACGCGGGTCACCTGCCATGTCGCCGCACAGGCTCACGGGAATCCCATGCGCATTGGCGTACTGGACGACTTCGCGCATGATACGCACCACCGCCGGCTGCAGCGGGTCTTGCAGGGCCGCCAGGGGCCGGGAATCCCTGCTGCAGGCCGTCAAGTACTGTATGAGGTCGTTAGACCCGATCGAGAAGAAATCGGCCTCGAACAAGTCGCAGGTGAGGGCGGCGGCGGGCACTTCGACCATCATACCCAACGCCGGTCGGGCGCAGTCCAGACCCTCTTTTGCCAGTGACTCAACCGTATCGTTGAGCATTTGCCGCACCTGATCCAACTCATCCGGCCAGGTGACCATCGGCACCATGATCTGCAGCGGCCGCAGCGCAGCGGCTCGTGCGAGGGCGCGCAGCTGCGTTCTCAGCACCTGTCGATGCAGCAGCGAGAGCCGCACCCCCCGCATGCCAAGGAAGGGGTTCAACTCCGCATCAACGGTGTAGCCGGCAATCGGCTTATCCGCGCCAGCGTCCAGCAGACGTACCGTAACGGACCGGCCCTCGGCCCAGCGGGCGATGCGGCAATACGCCTCGTACTGCTTCGCCTCGTCCATCAGGTCATGCTTGTCACGAAGAAGTAATTCGGTACGAACGAGGCCCACTCCATCACACCAGGCGGGATTCAGATTTCCGAGCTCGGCTCCGTCGGCCACATTGATCATGAGCTGCACACGTTCCCCGCTGGCGGTCACCGCGGGCAACGCCAGATGACTTTCCGCTACCAGGCGACCCGATCTTAGTGTCTGTTGACGCGCGGCGAAGTCAGCCGTGGTCTGTGCGTCAGGTGAGGTGATTACCATGCCGTTGTCGGCATCGAGCAGCGCTTCGCCGTGGGCTTGCAGGATGCCGGTGTCCAGACCGATCAGCATCGGCACGCCGCGGGCTCTAGCCAACATCGCAACGTGAGAGTTCGCGCTTCCCCCGGTGAGCGCGATGCCACCGCCTTCCCAGGACATCTCCAGGAAACGCGAGGGGGGCAGATCCGTGGCGAGGACGATAGACCCCGCGGGAACGGTAGTAATCGTGGCTCCAGTGAGTATGCGCGAGACGCGATCGCGCATATCGCGCAGGTCGGACGCGCGCGCACGGATGTACAGGTCATCGGCAGACTCGTACTGTCGGATCTGCAACTCAATCGCATCCAGCCAGGCTTGTTCCGGCGGCACTCGCGCCGCGATCGCGGTAAATGCCGGCTCGGTCACAACAGGATCCTGGAGCATGGCCACCTGAAAGGCTAACAGCGCCTTGGCGTCCGGATCGCACCCGCGCTGCATTACCGCGGTGAGCTCGGCGCACGCCGCATCGATGGCGGATCGCAGGCGCCTAGGATCATTTGGCCCGCTTGCCGGTGCTCGTATCCCGGTCCGTACCCCCTCCTGCAGGCGCACCAGCGGGCCGCGCGCAAGGCCCGGTGAAGCCGAAATCCCGCGAAGGTAGGCAGTTGCCTTGGGGCTAGACATCGATTCTCACTGATCTTTTGAACTCGTAAAGTCGCTCTGTACCAAGCGGACCAAGGCGCTTACCGCGTCGGTGGCATCGGTGCCTTCGGCTGCGAAGAACACCATTGTCTGTTGGGGCGCTTTCAGGGCCATCACCCGCGCGATGCTCTTGGCATCGGTCCACGGGCCATTGTCGGAAAGCCCAATCCACACCTTCGCGGAAAATTGCTTTGCCAACTGGGTGAGCATGATCGACGGACGCGCGTGGAATCCGTGTTCATGCGTCAGCATCGTGAACCCCGTGGCCCGTAGTGCGCGTTCGTCCTGACTCATATGCCCACTACATTCGCGGATACAATTCTTCTGCGGCGTGCCGCACCTTATCCAGGGGTGACCCGCCACTCGACTCAGTCGCCGCCATCACCGACCCCTCCACGATCGGCGCGTTACAGACCACGACCTTCGCACGCTTCTTCTCCGGCAGCCGCTCTATCGCCATTTCACTGTTAGTCTCCGCACCGCCCATGTCCACCATAATGACGACGCCGCGATCCGACCAGGCCGTTTGGAGCGCCTTCTCTATGGCATCGACGCTCGTTCCCAGACGACCATCGGGATCGCCTCCGCACCATGCCAACGGCACGTCTTTGCCAACCATCTGGCGCACCATATCCGCCGCGCCCTTCGCCACATCAGGCGAGTGCGAAACGATCACGATCCCGACATTTCTGTTCACGGTCTGTAGCCCCTAAATGTTTGCATCAGGCCTGGACTCGAGATGGCGACACACGGCACTCACAATCAGCTCAGAGGATCGCGCACCCGGGTCCATGTGGCCCTGGCTGCGCTCGCCGAGGAACGCAGCCCGGCCTTTGCGCGCCACCATCGGCACCGTTGCCAGCGCGGCGATGGTCGCCCGCCGCCGGATCTGCGGCAGCAGGTCTGCGCCGCGGACCGAGCGCAGCTCATCGAGCACCGGTACCCAGACGTCGAGCATCGTCTTTTGTCCCACATCCGATCGGCCCAACGCCATTAGAACGCGGATCGCATCTTCGCCCGCACGTACGAGGGTGTCCTGGCTGACAACACCTGCCTCGTCCATATGCTTGCCGACAGTGACAAAAAGCTTACCGTACAACGGCCCCGATGCCCCGCCGACAGAGCGGATCAGCGTGGTGCCCACCTCGCTCAGCGCCTTTCCCAAGGGCATGACACCGATGGTGTCCATCCTTGCCAGCACGGCCCTGAAGCCGCGCGTCAGGTTGACGCCGTGGTCGGCATCTCCGATCGCGCGGTCGAGATCCGTCAGTTGATCGGCGTGTGCGATCACGACGTTGGCGATCGCCTCTATCAGCTCCTTGGTTGTTTGGTCATTTGCGCCCATGACGGGATGCTCTTAGTGCAGCCGCTATGCCACGAGAAGTTGCCCGGCAGTATCGAAGCACAGCGGGCGACGCAGCGTCACCCGCGCTCTCGCGCCCGGATGCCAGCGCTCCCCGGGGGGCACGAGAGTCACGAGTTTCTGCTGACCCACCAGCAGATGCAGGAAGTTTTCGCTGCCCAGATGCTCCACCAGGACCACCTCGGCCGGACCGTCGAGCGCGGGCACGAGCTCGATGTGCTCGGTGCGCGCCCCAACTGTAGCGGTCCGCGGCGGCGCGCCTTCGACCGGTAGGGCGTCGATGGGAAGAAAGTTAATCGCCGGGATGCCCAGTCGTGCTGCTACGTAAATGTTCGCAGGCCGCTCGTAGACGTCCTGCGGCGTACCGACCTGGACGAGGCGCCCCTGCTCGAGGATCCCGATGCGGCTGGCCATAGTGAGCGCCTCGACCTGATCGTGCGTCACATAGAGCACGGTTGCACCCAAATCGGCCTGAATATGCTTCAGCTCGACGCGCAGTTCCGCACGCAGCTTCGCGTCGAGCGATGACAGCGGTTCGTCCATAAGGTAGATGGCTGGGCGTCGCACCAGGGCGCGACCGATAGCCACTCTCTGCATCTCCCCGCCCGAGAGTCGCGTTGCGGAGTTTGCCAGCTTGTGATCGATTCTGACGAGGCGAGCCACCTCCTCCACACGCCTCTTGATCTCGCTCTCGGGAATTCGCCGCGCCGGAGCCCGCAATGGAAACGCAAGATTATCGAACACTGTGAGATGCGGATACAGAGAGTACTGCTGGAACACGACCGATACGTTGCGTTGCGCCGGCGGGTCGTCGGTGACGTCGCGTGCATCGAATAAGATGTTTCCGGCATCCGGCCTTTCCAGCCCGGCTATGAGACGCAACAATGTCGTCTTCCCCGCACCAGTCGGCCCGAGCAGCACCAAGAATTCGCCGTTCGGTACGGTGAGACTGATGTCCCGATTCGCCTCGGCGTCGCCGAAGCGCTTAGTCACGCGATCCACGAGCACTTCAGCCACTGACAGACCCCTCAAACAATCGGCTCTTGAGCGCGCTTCCCGACACGGCATCGAACACCACGAGACGCTCCGAGTCGAAGCTGAGTCCGACGGCCTCCCCGACGCGCACGCGTTGGCGTGCCGAAATGCGCGCCTTCAACTGGCCATGTCTCGCGTTGATCGTTACGATCTGCATGGTGCCCATGTACTCGACGCTGAACACCTCACCGCGCATTTCGCCCAGGTCGCTGATCCTCACATGCTCCGGCCGCACGCCGAGCGCCAGCTCGCCTTCCACGACTCCCTGTCGCAGCGGGGGGACCCGGATCGCCTCGCCATTCAATTGGACGCTGCTTTGCCCTGGCGCCAGGCTGGACTTGAACCTCAGAAAACTCATGGGCGGGCTGCCGATGAATCCGGCGACGTGCATGTCGGCCGGCCGGTCGTAAATATCTTGCGGGCTGCCGATCTGGACGACCACCCCGTGATTCATCACCGCGATGCGATCCGCCATCGCCATTGCCTCCGTCTGGTCGTGCGTCACGTAGACGGTCGTCGCCCGAATGCGATCATGCAAGGCGTGCAGCTCGACAGACATTAAATGACGGAACTCGGCGTCCAGCGCACCCAGCGGCTCGTCCATCATGCAAGCCTTGGCGCGCCGGACGAGTGCGCGGCCCAGCGCGACGCGTTGGCTGTCACCGCCGGAAAGACCAGATACGGAGCGCTCCAGCAGGTGCTCGATGCGCAGGAGCTTGGCAACCTCCTCGACCCGCCTCTTGCTCTCCGCACGCGGCACCCCCTGGCACTTGAGCGGGAACGCGATGTTCTCGCGCACCCTCATGTGCGGGTACAGCGCGAACAATTGGAACACGAAGCCGATATCTCGCTGCGAGGCTCGTTTGTAGGTCACATCCTCGCCGTCGAGCAGGATCTTGCCTTCGGTCGGCAACTCAAGACCGGCGATCATTCGCAAGGTGGTGGTCTTGCCGCAGCCCGAGGGGCCGAGCAGCACGAAGAATTCCCCGTCGCGTATGGTAAAGCTGGATTCGCGCACCGCCATGAAGTCGCCGAAGCGCTTCTGGATGCCTTGCAAGTCGATCTCGGCCACGCCCTACTCCGGGAAGTGACTCGTGACGACGAACGCCACGCTACCGGCCAAAATGACCAAGAACGAGTACGTGTAGAGCGCGAGCGCAAACGGCTGCACCAGCATGAGAATGCCTCCGATGATGACCATGGTCGAAGCCGTCTCCCAGGGACCGCGGCGGAAAATCCTCCGTTTGCCATTGCGTTCGCTGACACTGTTGACCGTGCCGATCGTGTCACTCATTTGCGCACCGCCCCAAAGGTGATGCCGCGCAGCAGCTGTTTGCGCAGCAGAATCGTGAAACACAGGATGGGCACCACGAACAGTGTCGTGGCCGCGGCGACCGCCGGCCAGTCCTGTCCGCCCTCGCCGATGATGAAGGGTATGAAGGGCGGCATAGTCTGCGCTGTGCCACTCGTGAGCAGCACGGCGAACGCATATTCATTCCAAGCGAAGATGAGGCAGAACACGGCGGTAGCTGCGATGCCGGTCGCCGCCTGCGGCAGTACCGTCTTGATAAACGCCTGTATGCGCGTGTAGCCGTCGACCAGCGCGGCCTCTTCGTACTCCCGCGGAATTTCGTCAATGAACCCTTTCAGGAGCCAGACCGCCAGTGACACGTTCACGGCGGTGTACAACAGGATCATTCCCACGGCGGTATCGAGCAGTCCGAGCTGCCGGTACATGAGGTAGATGGGAATCGCAACGGCAATCGGAGGCATGAAGCGCGTCGATAGGATGAAGAACAGCAGGTCATCCTTGCCCGGCACTCTGAAGCGCGAGAACGCATAGGCCGCGAGCGTACCCAGAAACACCGAGAGAAAAGTGGAACCGAAGCCAATCACCACGGAATTGACCAGCCGACCCGGCGTCTTCGAAGCACCTGCGATGACCATGCCACGAGAGCGCGCCAGCAGGTCGCAGCGGCCGGTCGGGGGCGGCAGGTGCGCGATGTAGTCCGGATCCTGCCGCGAATGAAATGTAAACAGGTTGCAGTAACCTTCCACTGTCGGCTCCGAGAGGACCTTCGGCGGATAAGCCACCGAGTCGCTCGGCGTCTTGAAGCTGGTCAGAAATATCCACAGCAGCGGCGTTATGGTGATCAGCGCGTACAGCACCACGACCGTACCCGAGAGCGCCCGCGAGACGGCCGAGGCTTCCACGACACTGTGCGCTGTAGATTTGCCGATCATCGCTGCTTCACCCTGTTGAGGGCCTTGATGTAGATGTTGGCGGCCCCAAACACGGTGAGGAACAGAATGATCGCCAGCGCGGACGACCAGCCGGTCTGCCATTTCTCGAACGCGGCACGCTTGAGCGTAATGGACACCGTCTCGGTGAGCGAACCGGGGCCACCGTTCGTCAACAGGTTCACCATGTCAAACATCTTGAAATTCTCGATGCCGCGGAAGAGCACCGCAAGCATCAGGAACGGCATCACCATCGGCAGTGTCACGGAGCGGAATCGCCGCCAGGCAGAAGCGCGGTCGACTTCCGCAGCTTCGTAAATGTAATCCGGAATCGAGCGCAGTCCCGCCAGGCAAATCAGCATCACGTACGGGGTCCACATCCACACGTCGACGAGCACGATCGACCACGGCGCCAGCTTCACGTCGCCGATCATCTGGAAGGAGGCCGGATCGATGCCCGAGAAGAAGCTCACGACGTAGTTAAAGAGCCCGATCTGCGGTTGGAACAAGAACGTCCAGAAATTTCCAACCACCGCAGGGGAAAGCATCATCGGCAGAAGAATGATCGTCGTCCAGAAGCTGTGGCCGCGGAACTTCCGGTTTATCAGCAGCGCCAGCCCAAAACCCAGGACAACTTCAGAGACGATGGACCAGAAGACGAAGTGCGCCGTTGTCTGCATCGCCTCCCAAAGGTCCGAGTCGGTGAGAATGTCGCGATAGTTGCCGATGCCGACGGATTTGTACTTCATCCAGCCCATGTTCGCTTTGTAATTGGTCAGCGACATGTGGACAGTCCAGATCAACGGGAAGACGTTGATCGCCAGCAGCAGCAGGATCGTTGGGCTGATGAACAGCCAGGCGATCGCGCGATCGGACATGCCGCCCGATCTGGTCATCGGACCAGACCGGGCGGAGGACGGAACAGAGGCATCGGTCACTTGAGCCATCGGGAGCACTCATCGAGGAGCGCAGTTCGGTCAACGCCCGCCGCAGCCTCTGCACGGGTCGCATTGCCTGGCAGCTTATCTCTTACAGCTTGCCCGCATCCTTGAAATCCTTGGTCCAGTCCTTGACGAGACCGTTGAGCGCGTCCTGCGCGGTGCCCTTGTCGGCGACCACGAAGTCATGAACGCGCTTCTGCATGTCGAGCAGCAGGGTCGCGTAGATGGGCTCGGCCCAGAAGTCCTTCACCATGTTCATCGAGACGAGGAAGTCGCCGGCAAACGGTGCGCTCGCAGGGAAGCCCGGGTCGCTCAACACGGCCTTCAGGCAGGAGTAGCCGCCGAGGGACCACCACTTCTTCTGCACGGTCGGCTGTGCGAACCACTTCATATACTGCAAAGCCCCAGCGCGGTTGTCCGAGTAGGCCACGACCGAAAGGCCCTGACCACCGAGCTGGGTGTAGTGCCCGTTGGGCCCGGACGGGTTGACGAAGAATCCGATCTTGTCGGCTCCCATCGCCTTGTACAAGCCTGGAAAAAACGCGAACCAGTTCATCTGCATCGCAACCTGACCCGACTTGAACGCGTCCAGACCCTCGGACATGTAAGCGTTGGTCATGCCGGGGGCGGTGCAGCACTTGAAGATCTCCTTATAGAGCTCCAATCCCTTGACTGCGCCAGGAGAGTTCACAAATCCGTTCATCTCATACGGCTTCTTCGGGTTGTCGTAATCGAAGCCGTAGTCATACATGACGTTGGTCACACCCATGGTGATACCTTCGGATCCGCGCTCCGTGAAGATGTAGGCACCATAGACCTTCTTGCCATCGATGACTCGGTTCTGGAAAAACTTCGCAACCTGCATGAACTCGTCCCAGGTCTTCGGCGGCGCGAGCTCGTGACCGTACTTGGTCTTGAACTCCTGGCGCAGCTCGGGCTTGGCGAACCAGTCCTTGCGATAAGTCCAGCCCACCGCATCACCCATCGCCGGCAGCGCCCAGTAGTTGGGCGAGTGCTTCGGCCACTCGGAGTAACCGAGCACCGTCGGCTGAGCGAAGTCGCTCATCTTGATCCCGTTCTTGTCGAAAAAGTCGTTCAGTTTGACGTAGTGGCCATTCTCGGCCGAGCCACCGATCCACTGACTGTCGCCTACGATCAGGTCACACAGCTTGCTATGGGAATTCAGCTCGTTGAGGAAGCGATCGGCATAGCTCGTCCAGGGGACGAATTCGAATTTCATCTCGATTCCGGACTGCTTGGTAAAGTCCTTCGACAACTCGACCAAGGCGTTTGCCGGGTCCCAGGCGGCCCAGCACAATGTAAGCGTTTTGGCCTGCGCGGCTGTGCCGGCCAGGCCCAAGGCGGTCCACAGCACCGCGGCAAAGAGCGCTCGACGTGGGGTCTTCATAGGAGTATTCCCTGCGTTGGTTTCTACACTACAACACGGCTGCAGGTCGAACGCAGGGGCGTACGAGATTGTACGCCCGCAGCGTACGTGCGAGCCTCAGAAATCGAACCAGGCGCCGACCGAGAACAAGGTGTACTTGTTATCCGTGACCCCCGCGGTCTTACCCTGAAAGTAGTCGTACTCGACCACCAAGGTCAGCTGCTTGGTGAGTTTTTGATGCCAGTAGGCCATGTCCAGGGTCGTCTTGACGTCGTTGAAGCCCGCGGTCACATCCGCGTCCTGCTTGCCCTGGCCCGCGCTGACACCGACCAGGGTATTGCCAAGTGAGTAGTCCGCCTCGACGTACCACTGCTTGGCGGTCGCGGCCGTACAGGAGGTAGCAGTGGCCGTGGTGGGCGTGATGACCGTCGCGCCGGTCGCCGATGTCGCATAGCAGCTCACTGCGCCATTGCCAGCCCCATAGCCGAAGCCACCTACGAAGCCACCGCCCCCCCAGACTGAGGAATTGCCGCCGCCATAGCCCTTGGTGCTCGTATATGCGCCCGTCAGCCCGAAGCCGGCGACGTCCACGTGGACCCCGCCGTCGACTCCAGAGATCTTGGACGACGGACCGCTCGCCAGGGAATCAAGACCCTGATACACGCCACCGACCCACAGCTTGTATGCGCCGCCTTCGAACTTGCTCGCGTACGTCCCCTCCGCTTCGAAACGGGGCGTCTTCACATTGAATTGAGCCCCGACATTGGTGGGATCAAACAGACCGACGCGCCCCGAAAAGCCATTCAGGTCCGGTGTGTCGTACTCGATCTTCGAGTTGAACGCCGTCCAGTGATAACCCGTTCCGATGCGCCCGCAGGTTCCACCGTTCCAATTGTCGGGTGTGCCGCACAGCTCTCCCGTGCCGATACCGCTGCCGACGTCATTGAGGATCGCTTGGCTGTCGAAAATTCCCCAACCCCGGCCGATCGCTATGGTTCCGAAGGCGCCGCTGATGTCGGCCTCCAGTACCCGGACGTCGACATCCAGGTTCCGGTTGCCGTTGGTGGACCCAAATCCATCATTGTTGGCACCGGTGATGTTCGTGGCGTACTGGAAATTGCCCGTGACCGTGATGCCGTTGAACTCAGGCGCCTTGACGTGCGCATTGAACTTGCTCGGATTCCATCCAGAAGTGACGCGCGTATCCTTCACATCTGAGGGTGCGCCACCGAGGGTGCTGGCATTCGCGGCAATCAGATGGGCGCTGATGTTGCCGTCGAAGCTCGCGCTCCAACCGTTTGAGGCCGTCACCTCGACCGCTTGAGCCAGGGTGGGTAGCAGCCCGAGGGCCGCCGTGGTCGCGATCGCCGTCCATATTGCCCTGCAGTAAGTCTGAATCATGGCTGCCCTCTCCCACTGTCATTGATTTTCAACGTGATGGCGGTTGCGCGCCGCCTTGTGTCGGCGACGTCACACTCGTGCGAGAACTCGAAGCTTAAGCGCTCGGGCTGCTTTCCCGATCTTGCGCAAGCGGAGCGGCGCGTGTGCTGCAGATGCCTGATGCGCATCAACCGGCAACCGCCCTCACGCCTGGCGAGACCAATGTCGATGTGAGCCCCCTCGTCCTCTCACTTCTCTCCGCAAGACGAGTCGCCCCGAATCTCCCGGTGTTCAGTCATGCTGTTTAGCAAGCGAAGTAAGTAAACAAGTACTGCGCATTTACTAAAATGTCAAGCTCTCTGTATTGGCACACGGATTCGCGCCGCCTATACTGGGTGTCCGGTCGCCGCGCAGGCCGTCGATCCTTCGATTACTTTGGACGGGCTCGAGGTGCCGCCGGCGCCCACCGCCTCGGCTTTTATCGTGATAGTTACTAAACATTTGAGTCTGCACAGCTGACGACACTGCCCGACGGATGTCCCCACGCCCCACACGATGGTTGACCACCGCCTGAGACCTGCCCCATGAACGGCGAACTGATCGTTGACTGTTGCGATGCTGTGTACGCGGCACTCATGGAGCACACTGACGAGATCGCTGAGCTCGACCAGCAGATCGGTGATGGTGATCACATCTACAACCTGCTGCGGGGGTTGGAGGCGCTGCGCGCGATGCGGGCGCAGCTCGCTGCGGCAGAGCTGGGTCAGGCGCTGCAGCTTGCCGCGAGCAAGCTGCTGGCGACTGTCGGCGGATCGTCCGGTCCGCTGTGGGCTTCGCTGCTGATGGGCATGTCGCGGTCCGCGCCACGGGAGTGCACCGCTGCCGCGGTTGCCACGATGTACGCGGCAGGCGTCGAAGCCATGCAGCAACGTGGCAAGACGGGCCGGGGCAGCAAGACCATGATGGACGTGTTGATTCCCGTGGCTGAACGCTTCCGTGAGCTGCTCGAGGCGCAATCCACCATCGAGGAGATCCTGCGCGAGCTGCCGAAAGAGGCCGAGCGGGGCATGCTGTCGACACGCGAGATGCTCGCCCTGAAGGGCCGTGCCTCGTTCCTCGGAGAACGATCTCGGGGGCATATTGACCCCGGTGCTCGATCGAGTCAGGTCATCATCGCGGCGCTGTGCGCGCGACTCGCCAAAGTCGCGTGAGTGAACGGAGCGAGGCCATGAAGAAGTTTCTTAATGCCGTTGAGGATTACTTGAGCGAGAGCCTCGCGGGCTTCGAGGCAGCGCACGGCGATTTGGTGGTGCTGCACACGGATCCGTTGTTCGTTCGGCGCCGCAATCTCCATTCCGGCAAAGTGGCGGTGATCTCCGGGGGAGGCTCCGGCCATGAGCCGCTGCATGCCGGGTTCATCGGTTACGGCATGCTGGATGCGGCTTGCCCGGGTCAAGTGTTCACCTCTCCCACGCCGGATCAGATGATCGCTGCCGCCGAGGCGGTGGAAACCGGCGCTGGGGTGCTGTTCGTCGTCAAGAACTACTCCGGCGATATCATGAATTTCGAGATGGCCGCCGAGATCAGTGGCCGCAGCAACGCGATGGTGCTCGTCAATGACGATGTGGCGGTAGATGACTCGAGTTTCACCACCGGCCGTCGCGGGGTCGCCGGCACGGTCATCGTGGAGAAGGTGGTCGGCAGTCTCGCCGAATCGGGCGGCGACCTGGAGGCCTGCAAGGCCTTCGGGGACCGCGTGACGAAGCGAACGGCGTCGATGGGCGTTGCGCTCACCAGTTGCACCGTGCCGCAGGCCCGCCGACCCACGCTCACCCTGGGCGAGGACGAAATGGAGGTGGGCGTCGGCATCCACGGCGAAGCGGGCCGGCGTCGCAGCGGAATGATGCCCGCGGACTCGATCGCCGCGGAGCTGCTGGACGCGATCCTGACGGACCTGGCCCCCGCCCAGGGCTCCAAGGTGCTGTTGCTGGTGAACGGGCTGGGCGGGACCCCACTGGGCGAGCTGTACGTCTTGTGTAACGCGGCGCACCGCCGCTTGCGCGCAAACGGTCTGCAGGTTCAGCGTACTATCGTTGGGAACTTCACGACCTCATTGGAAATGGCCGGCGCCTCGCTTACCGTTTGTCTGCTGGATGAGGAGATCCTGATGCACTGGGACAGCCCCGTAAACACGCCGGCGTTACGTTGGCGCCTGTGAAGATGGCCGGTACTCCTCCGCGTTGGCTATGAAGCTCGCGGCGCTAAATTTTCCGCGCACCGATCCGACGCCCATCTTCGATGCGTTCCGCGGTAATTACTCCACAGACTTACTTACCGCGGCCGTCACGTACTTCAGGGTTTTCGAACGTCTCAAAGAACGCACGGCCTCGTTCGAGGCACTACGTACTCAATGCGGCCTGGCCGAGCGCGGCGCTGTCGTGCTGTTTACAGCATTACGCGCGTTGAATCTGCTGAGCCGCAATGCCAATGGCGAGTTGGAGCTCACCGAGCAAGCACGCGAGCATCTGATCCCGGGTGCACCCTTTGACGTCAGTGGCTACATCGGCCTGGCGGCAGAGAGCGCCGGCGTAAAAGACATGATCGAACGGCTGCGCACAAACACGCCGGCCGGTGCGCAAGACAAGACAAAGGGTGCCGCCTTCATTTTTCGCGAGGGTATCGAATCGGCGATGGAGACCGAGGTCAGCGCGAGGCATCTGACCATGATGCTCGCAGGTCGCGCAAGGAATTGCGCCCCGGCGCTCGCGCACGGCGTACCCCTTGGCGAGGCGCGACAACTGCTCGACGTCGGCGGCGGTACCGGCATCTACAGCATCGCCTGTCTGCAGAAGAACCCGCAGCTTCGCGCGGTGGTGTGGGACCGGCCGGAGGTCTTGAAGATCGCAGCCGAGATGGCGCGCGACTACGGCGTCAGCGATCGGCTTGAGTGCTGCGTGGGGGATATGTTCATCGACGCGTTTCCTGCCGGTTGCGACGTCATCCTGCTTTCCAACGTTCTGCACGACTGGGACGTGCCGCAGTGTCGGGCACTGCTCAAGCGTTGCGCCGCTGCGCTGCCCTGCGGCGGCCGCGTCCTCGTTCACGACGTGTTCTTGAATGATGACATGGACGGCCCGTTGCCGGTGGCCTTGTATTCCGGGGCTCTGTTCTATCTCACCGAGGGCCGCGCCTACAGCGCCGCCGAGTACCGCGCCTGGTTGAGCGAAGTGGGCTTGGTGCCAGGCAAGATCGTGCCGACACGGGTCCACTGCGGGGTGCTGCCCGCGGCCAAGTGAGCGCGGGCTGGCAGATATTCTCGATGACTCAGCCCCCCGGCCGCCCGAACCGAGAGGCACACTGTGTTGTGACAAATCTAACTTCAGAGGTCCGACGTGCGATACACCCCAGCAGCGAGTGCCAGCGGCCGCTTACTTGCCCCAATGTTGTGTCTGTGCCTGGGATTTGTTCAAGTTGCGACAGCGAGCTCAAACAAGACTACGGAAATATGGAAAAGCGTAGATGAATTCGTAGTGCTCGCGCCCCAGGATGCGCTTACAGGCAACCCCGTGCCCCGCAACGACCAACCCGTCGTCATCGAGCCGGCCAATCTGGTCGCCGCGTTAGCTAAGCTGCGGGTTCAGGAAGGTAGCGCAACAGAAGCCGTGCCTCTCTTTGGAAACGACGCGGCCCGAAGATTGGCGGCTCCGCTCAGCACTGCGCTCAGCCGTGCCGCGGCGGATCAAGATATTCTGTTCGCCATCGAAATGTTGCAGAAGGCTGCCATTTTTGGCTCCAAACCGGTATCGGTGTCCGGACGGGCGTTCTACCAGAAGGAGCGCCTGCACCTGATCATCGGCGAGCTCCATGTCAGCACGGTGCCCCCGGAATACAAAAACTACCCCATCGGCTATCCCAAACCCGACCGGCGTCTGCACCCGCACCAGACGGGCGAGCGCTCAAGGGAGGCGCACTACGACCCCGCTGCTCACTTCGAGACCGGCGATGACGTGACCCTGTTCGTGCAGGACGGCAAGCCGCGCGACGATTGGCTGGTACTGAATGTCAGCGCACTCGCGTCCCCTGACCAGAGGGCTGCGGTGACCGCCACGAGCGCCCCTAGTGTCACACCGCAAAACCCGCTTCCCGCGAGTGCCGGCGCGGCAAAACCCTCCACCAGCGTCCCACCCTCGATCGAGGAGCGTTTACGGCGCCTCAAGCACCTGCGCGAGCAAGATTTGATTACCGAGGAGGAATACAACCGCAAACGCAGTGAGATTCTTGACAAACTTTGATAGCTACTGCCCGGGTACCCGCAGCTCGCCACGGAGTCCCGTCAGATCGGCCGGTCCGCAATCCTACCCTCCCAGATCGAGCAGCCGCTTCCCATTGGAGGGTAACTCAGCCCGTACGCTACCTTATTCGCTCCGCGAACCGCCTGAGCGCGGGTGATCACTGCTGTTACGCGAAATCGCGCGCTGAGGGGCAGCTTTCTCCCGCATGCAGCCCCAACTCACCTCGCCCGCTCATGCGAGCCCAACCGATGCCATGCGGTCTCACCCCAGCGCGCGATCGGGATGGGTAACTTTCTTGGTAACTCAAAAAGTCCCACCCCGCTAAGACTTTGAATGGGGAGAGATTTACGGCCGAGGTTCGAGTCTCCCGTGCACCATATTAAATTCTCTTCTTATATTTTAGTCCCAAGTCACGGCTCCTACTGCGCTCCGCGAATCGTTGCTCGTAGTCTGGCGTCCCCTCCCGACTCTCCAGGTGGCGCCATGTTACTCACCTCTCGGCTGGTGCGTGCCGCAAGACCTCGCGAGCGCCGTTACGTTCTCACAGACGAACACGGCATGAGTCTTGATGTGATGCCACGGGGTTCGAAATGGTGGCGGTTCCGTTATGGCTTCCAGCATTCCGAAAGGATGATATCCCTCGGTGTCTACCCAGGCGGCAATCTGGCCACTGCCCGTGTGTTGCACGCCGATGCCCGCGGGCTCCTCGCACGGGACATCGATCCCAGTGCCGATCGCAAAGAAAGGCGTGCGGGGAGCGCGCATACGTTCGAAGTCGTCGCACGCCAGTGGCTTAAACTCCTTCAGCCGCGCGTCGCGAAAGGTCAACTGGCGGCCGACACGCTCAAAGATGCAACTCGGATCCTGGAGCGCGACGTCTTCCCCTTTCAGCTCTTCAGTGCGATATGCACGCCGTCGGCTGATAAATTGAATTTCAGCCCTACCTCGGTCAAGACGAGCTTGATGACCACGCCGTGCTCATTTTTGAGGTAGACAGCAGTGCCCCCTCCAGCCACGGTGATACCAGCACTCGCGGCGACATAGTTCCCGGTGAAGTCGGAAAGGTCCCTCAGGTGATAGACACTCCCCGCGGCCGTGTAATTGGTCGCGCCCACATCGACGATGGAGACTCCCTTGATCGAGAACTGATGCAACCCGTCGCGGTACTTGAGCTCACCGTGACCCCAGGTATAGCCGATGCCGGCAGCTACGCTGCCGCCCTTCAGGGTCACGGCGCCGTCGGGTGTAGCATTGTCTGCGGCCGGGGCGGACGAATCAGCCTCGTGCCCATACGCAGCGGCGCCGAGCAGAGTGCACGCCGCCAAAGAAATGATCATGTTGCGCATCGAATAACGCCTCCACGAGAAAATTTGATCGTCACCCGCAAACGGCTAAATAGTGCCGCGCGTCTGCGAAGATGAGAGTGAAGCAAACGCACATTCTTTGTCTTCTCCCGAAAGGGTCACCGCACCACCCCCCGCCCGGAGATCGCACACACGCGCCGAGCCTGGCTGCGTGCAGACATTCGAAGCTGTCGCGATGAGCTACTTCGTTCCAGCGTCTGCGCAACAACAACCACCGGTACACCGGGGAGGGCATTAGTAGGGTGCCCACAGGTGCCCCGTAGGGTTAGGGGCACGCCGGTCAAACGAACGCGGCCTCACGGACCGTCCTCGCCTCTTGCTCCCCCACGACGGTCATGACCGGCAAATGTCACTCAGCTGATTGTCGGCGCGGTAGATCTCGCGGGCGGTCGTGCTCCTCCGCGGTGAGGCCTGCAATGATCGCGTCACGTTGGGCTGAACTCGGTGGCGTGAGGCCGAATTCCGTCATTATCCTGTAGGTGCCACAGATTATCGCAGTTGTTGATTTAGAAATTCGCTTGTTCGGCCGTTGGCAAGCGCTGCCGCCGCGGCGTTGTACTGTGCCCCATTATGCCGAGAGAAGGCGTGACGCTGACCCGGATAGGTGTAGATTGTCGCGCTGGATTTGCCGGCCAGTGCCGCCTTGATCTCGGCTTGTGCAGGCTTGGAAATAAACTCATCCTCCTCGGCCAGATGCATCAGCAGAGGCGGATGGAGGCCGTTCACCTCGCCCAGATACTTCTCAGTGTCCCCACCGTGAAAGACGACCGCAGCATCGACGCCGTAGCGCACGGCCGTCAAGAAGACGGCCCGGTAGCTCGGGGCGGTCCGCTTCGCTAGTCCTGGTTTGCTGCGACGTTTCACTCTCGTGAAACACGGTATCAACTATCAACTGAGCGCCGATTGTTTCCGTCGCCTGTGCCTTTTACACTGGACTCGTCAGTGAAATTCACGGCCGCACAGTCCAGTTCGAAGCGCCGGAGACAGACTGCTCAATCGGACGAACGGTCGGCGTGGAGTATCGCCCAACGTCTCGCCGGACCCCTTGGCACGTGGGACTCTCTCGTCGGCGGGCCCTGGAGGCCCACCGACGTTTTCGCCCTTCTCGCGAGTCGCACTTTGCAGGCAGCCTGCCCTCGCCCCCGACCGTGACTGGCCAGCCAGCCGGCGACTTTACGATCATGCGTCCCGACCACTAAGAAACCCGACCATTTCCATGACACCAAGGTTTCTGATGCTTCTATGCGCGCTGCTTGTCACGGCGGTCGGAGACTTAGCGCATGCCGCACTGCGGGATCCCGCGGCGATTCAGGTGCAGACCCTCACCAGTGCGCTGCTCAAGTCCATGCAAGCGGGCCGAGCTGAATCCATGGCGGAGCGGTACCGAAACCTTGAGCCGGTGATCCAGCAAGTTTTCGCCTTGCCGCTCGTGACGCGGCTCGCCGTAGGCCCGGATTGGGCAAACCTCTCGCCGGAACAGCAGAAGGCAGTGATCGTGGCTTTCACCCGCTTCACGATCGCCAATTATGCTTACAACTTTCGCGATTTTGACGGGCAGAAATTTGAAATCGACGACAACGTCCTAACACGAGGTACAGACAAAATCGTCCGCACGCGACTGATTCCCGCTCATGACACGCCCGTGAACTTGCTTTATCGGATGCACGAGGTGAACGGAACCTGGAAGATTGTCGACGTCTATTCCGACGGGATCAGTGAACTCACCTTGCGCCGGTCGGACTTCGCCGCAGCGCTCGCCGCTGGAGGGGCTCCCGTCCTGATAGCCCATCTGAACCAGTCCAGCGACCGTCTCATGAAGTAGTTTCGGCGGTCTCGTTCTTCACGCTCGCCGGGCCCATCAGCGCCGGTTGGAAGAGCAGTGCCGAGGCGAGCGTCCAGACCAGAGAGATCATCAGGAGCTTGCCCATGCTGGCTGTTCCAGGATGGCTCGAGGCCCAGAGGCAGCCGAAGCCGGTCGCGGTCGCGAGCGCGCTGAAAAATACCCCCCGAGCCAGGCTCGATGTCAGAAGATGCGAGCCGCCCGAGCGCCAAGACATGACGAAGTAGATATGGAACGCCACCCCAATCCCAAAGAGCAGCGGCAGGGCGATGATGTTGGCAAAATTCAGCGGCTGCCCGATCAGTACGCAACTGCCCAGGGTCAAAAATCCGGTCAATACGATCGGCGCCATGGTGATCGCCACGTCGCGTACTCGCCGCAGCGCGATCAGGAGCAGGCCGCAAATGGCAACGAATGAGAGCACGCCCGCTTCGACGAAAGCACCGACCACGGCTTCACCGTACGCCTGAAGGTAGATCGCCGTACCCGTAGCGTCCGGCGCAATTTTCACTCCAGCGGCGACGAACCGGCGGAGCACCACATCATCGTTGGAGTCGCCCTTCGGTAAGACCGAGACCCGTGCCCGTCCGTCAGCGGTCTGCCAATGGCGTAGAATCTCGGGCGGAAGCGTTTCGATGCTGACGGGCGCGGGCTGCAATAGATTACGAATCTGCTCGAGAGTCGTCACAAAACCAGGGAGCAGCATCTCCTCGGCATGGGCTCGCGCTGATTTGCTGCCCCGGGCGAGCGCGTCGAACTCATCGGCAAGTCTGCGGGTGTCCGCCCGCAAAGATGAATCTTCAATTGAGGCTTGACGCAGCTTCGCGGCTGCCTGGTTCAGACTGTCGACGAGCTCCGCATCGGTGGGTGGCGTCGCAACCTCGAGCGGATTCAGTGTGAGGTCCACAAGGTTAGCCGCATCGGCGATCAGGGCGATCTTTTCCCGTTGCCCGGTAGGAATGAAACTAGAAAGAGTGTGTGCGCCGTAAACGTGCGGGTCGGTCCTCAAAATCGCGGCCAGCGAGTCCGCCGCGGCGAGGTTGGATCGGATGACCTCGAGCGTGTTGGGCGATCGGTCCGGATCGCGCATCAGATCAACCAGAGTCGCAACCGATTCGACCGCTGAGCTGCGCAGGCGGATGGGATTGAAATCAAAGTGCAACCGCGGCAGCAGCGCGGCGGAGATCAATGCCGCCAGCGCGCCTAGGCCAACCACCAGGCGACGGTGGCCCAGCACATAGCTGTCGATCCGTGTCAACCGCGCCCCCGGGCGAAGAGGCGTGCCAGGGGGTCGACCAAGCGCGATCAGAGCGGGCAACAGCGTGAGGTTCAGCGCCAGCGCAGCGAGCAGGCCCAGCCCGGCTATCACCCCGAGTTGCGACACTCCGTAGTACGCTGTGGGTGTAAAGGCGAGAAAGCCCGCGCCGATCGCTGCGGCCGCCAAGGTCAGCGACTTGCCCAGGGTGCTTACCGTCGCGGTGAGAGCCTTGGCCACATCCCCTCCGGCTCCGCGTTCTGCCCGGTAGCGCACGCTGAACTGGATACCGAGATCCATTCCCATCCCGACAAACAGAGGGATGAAGGCGACCGAGATGACGTTGAACCGCTGAAACAGAGCGAGACCGAGCGCAGTAGCCATCAGCAGACCCACCAGGGTCGTCGCCAGTATGGATGCGATCAGCCAGGGCGACCTGACCGCAAACCAAAGCATCAGAATGACTGCCCCGCTGGCCAGGCAAGCAATCAAACCCGCGCGTTGCGCCAAGGTTGCGAATTCCTCGTCCTGTAACGGCACGGGACCTGTGAGGCGAACGCGCACGCCATGGGCGGTGTCGAGCTGAAGCCGCTTCGCCGTGGCGCGGATCGCATCGATCGGCAATTTGCCCGCCTGCAGTTGGCCAAAGTCGAGCACTGCACCGACCAGAACGATGTGCCGCAGCTCGAGTGTGTCGGGGTCGTGCCGGGTGATGAGGCTCCGCCAGGAAAAGAAGGACGACTTGCCGACCGCCACGCCCTCGAGCGCGTCGGTCAGGGTCCGCATGGGAGTGCGAAGTTCCTCTGGTGAGGCTTGGCCGTTGCTCACGCCTTGAACTGCGAGCGATAGCATCTTCGCGAGACCGCGTAATGATGGATCGGACGCCATGGATCCGAGGAACGGCTGGGCCTTGAGGAGTTGAGCGATGAACGTCTTCACGTCCTCGGCGGAGGCGAAGAGCAATTTGTTGCGTGCCCAAAAGGATCCGCTGTCCGGTCGCTGGATTGAGTGGAACAATCTCGTCTGAGCGCTGAGACTTGCGCCGAGGCTGGCGGCCGCCGCTTCGCTCAATTCCGGTGTTTGGCCGTCGACTACCACGACGATATTCGACTCGTCCTGTGAGAATGCTGCGTTGAACGCGGCCTGTCGCAGTCGCCAGGGAAGCTTGGGCGATAACAGCGCGTAGGTTTCGGTAGTCATGGCAAAGTGGCCTGTGACGTAGTGAGTTATCGCTACGCAAAGGAGGATCACCGCCGTCACGACGAGCCAGGCACGCGCGACGCACAGACCCACCAGGCGGACGATCAGCGAAGGCTTGAGACTCACCGGCGCCGACACGTCGCTCACTCGCCCATGGGCCGGCTGGGATGCCGAGACGCTCACGCAACTAATCTAGTGGTGAGTGTCTCGGCAGTGCAAAGTTGGTGTCGCCGACGGCGGCTATCCCCAGCGTCCCGACTCCGAGCACCAGATCCCGGGCGCGGCGCGCGAACGACGCAGCGATCGCTGCAGCGGGAGGGATCCCGAACACCGCGGCGGCTAGCATGCAGCTCGCCTCTTGTACCCCGGCGGCCGCGGGCACCATAAATCCGAAGATACGTAGCATCACGACAGTACCGTCAATAGCGAGCGCCTGGGATAAAGTCAGATCTACGCCAAGCAACCGGAAGGTGACCCACGCTTCCCCGGCACCCAAACACGAGCAGCAGAGCTGAAGCGCGAAGCCCAACCCCAGGCGTCCGCGCTGCCTCAGGATGCGACCGAAGCACGCCTGAACGTCGCGACCGGTGAGGTCGTCATTGAGGCCCAGCACGCCCGGCCAACGGACACTGACGGCCCGTGTCACCGCGTGCAGCCAAGCGCCCAGGGACCGGCGCGCGAACAGGAGAATGGCCACAAACACCCCGGTCGCGGCCAAAGCCAGGGATAACAGACGCGTGAGGCGGGGCTGCGGCGCCAGTGCGAGCAGCGCTAATAGTGCCGCACACGCGTACGGCAGCTTCGCAGTGAGCTCTATAATGCCATCGACGCTCGCGGAGACCGCCCCGACCATTGCCCGGCCCCGACCGAGGGCGCGCACACCGAAGGCGATACCGCCGAACTGCAGGAAAGGCAAGATGTCACCCGCGGCGTCGCGAACGAATCGCGCCCACACGAATCTCCATTGCGAAGCCGGGGGATCGTCGCCAGAGGCGAGCCACCAGGCTAATCCCATCAGGACGACGATCGGGAGATGGAGGAGCACCAACACCGCGAGGCCGCTGATGCGCACGCTCGCGACGGCTTGGGCGACCGCGCCGGCACCTGCATAGACGACGGCTGCGGCCGCGGCGGCGACGCCGAGGATGAGCGCGATGGCCGTGCCGCGCCACATGTCAGGCCAGGGCGCCCGTCCCTGCCCTTCTTCCAAACTGCTCGATCTCGATACCGAAGGTATCGGTGTAGCGCGCAAACCGCTCGCGCAGAACATGTGGGTCGAGGCCGAATTCAGCCAGCTTGTAATCCCGCCCCGGTCGGTTGTCATGACCCGTCGTGCGCAGCCAGCTGCGCATGCGCCCCTCGGCTTCCTCGGTGAGCGTGAGACCGCAATGCCGATAGACCGCTCTGACCGCATCGAGTGGGCTAGAAGCAATCTGTCGATAGTAAAGGTGCAAGACCGAGTCGTCACCCGATGACAGCGCGCTCATTCGCTCCGCGCCGTTCAGCCAGGATGCGCTGACTTCGCGACCTATCTCGACCCGATCAATGCTGCGTGTGAAGGGCCGCCGCAACACCTCCGTCAATTTCACGACCGAGGCGAGGACGCGAACGGGATCGCGATGGACGAACACCAGGTGCGCATCCGGATAGACTTTCCTGACGTCGTCGAGGGCAAACAGATGATCCGGCGCCTTCAGGATCCACCTTCGCCCCGGGAGCTGGGCGTCGAGATGCTGGAGAAAGCGGCGATGGAACCGATAAGCATTGAGAAAGCCGTTGCGCTCCAGCCAGCTGTTGTAGGAAGGAACTCGGTACGTGGCGTCGAAGCGCAGGCTCTGGAACACGTGTGCGGTGATGTCCGTGCACTCCTCGGGCGCATCGACCCCGACAGGATGGAGGGCGTTGAGCTCGGGGGCGATCAGACGGAACAGAGCGAGCTGCAGACTGACCCACTTCTTGCGCAGCATGGTTCCGAAACGGCCGGCCCGCGACGGATACGGGTACACCAGCTGAAACAGCCGCGGTGCAATGGTGCTCGGGTCCTGCAGAATCAGCCGGTGAAGTAACGTCGTTCCGCTGCGCGGCATTCCGGTGATGAACACGGGGGCCCGGATTGGTCGCGATAGCACAGAAGGACAGGCCGCCTCGATCTCATCGAAGTGCAGCAAGCTCCTCAAGCAACGCAGAACGTCGATTCTCAACGCGCGGATACCGAACACGCTCAAATCCGCCTCCTCGTTGCAGGCTTCGAGCAAATGCGCGAGCGGGTGCACAAACGAACGCTCGGCAAAGTCGCGCCGCTTTCCGCGGCTCAAGGCGGACTCTAGTAGCTCATCAGCACTCAGCGGGCGTCGCCGGGTGTCTCGGACGAGCCTCGTGCGCACGCCCGCGTACTCGTTCTGCCTGTCTCGCATCTCCTCGTACCTCGAGTGTTTTCGGAAAGGCCCTACTCCCGAAGTCGACGACCACGGCACAACTGGACTGCGGCGGGGCCTACGTCGTGTGCCGGGTGCAGCGCACGGCCAGCAAGGGTCCAGCGCTCGATCGTCACGAGAGGATCTGGCTTGGGCTATCCTCCAGACACGTACGGTATTGACCGTAAGTACCTCGAACAATCGCTACCTGATTAACGCAGTATTTCCTGCGAGTACATGGAAGCGCTCGCGCGGCGGTCTACGACACCTAATCGCCAACTGCGCAACTTTCGAGCCAAGTTCGATCGCATCCTCAAGTGCTACGGCTCGACTGCCGCCCGTCCATTTATCTTGAAGTCCATGCTAGCGCGGTCGGCGAACAGCCGGATCTCTCCAAGGGAGCACCGGCAAATGCCTCGCCCGGGCGGCCTTCCGCGGCTTTTTGGCGGAACGCATTTCGCTGACGCCAGAGCCCCAGCCGCTCGCCCTCGCCGTTCACCCGTGAGCGCCCGCTCGAGCGCCCACTGCGTTGATCGGCCTGCAGGCCGCATCGGATCAACACCAACGGTGTCCGCGCATGCAGCACAGCGTTTACCGGGATGAAACGCTCTATGAATCAGACGCACGTTGTTCCAACCGCAACCGGCAAATACAGTGAGTGCGAGATCTCAAAACGATCCTTTGCGGTGTATCGAGCTGTTTGCAAACGCGCGAAGATCCGTCACAAAGGAAGTCAAGGTGCAGCGGTGCGCTTCGGCACAGACACCGTTGGAGGATGGAATGGACTTACGACTTGCCCAAATTCTCTTGCCCCTCTTGATCGCGCCCGCGTTCGCGGATATGACGCCTGCCACGTCGGATGCCCAAAAACAGCCGCGCACTCTTGGTCAAAAGGCCGTGCTGCATATCTACTATTACGCCCCGAAAACGCTGGAAATCACCTACGTGGATTCCTACCTCTTCAAGGACGAAGACGCCTGCAAGAATGCAATGGGTGCAGCTCTGCAGATTGCTATGCCACACGCTGCGGATGGCGATCTGGTGAACGTCAAGTGCGTCGGTCTAAGTCCTCCCGAGGCGATCACCAAGCCTGAACGGAAACGCGAGTCCGCCGAGAGCACTGAGCTTTAGGATCCAGGCGCCGCAGGCTACCTAACTGGCTTAATGAACAGTTTGGCAAACCAACTGCCTGGAGCTTCGTCAGGGTGCCGCGTTCGGGTCAACCTCTCGCTGTTCTGTTGTGCGCGTGGTGCACTCCGCCGTGGATCTCTACTGGCAGCTAAGAGAACCACAACGGCAGGCATGCACAGCATCCGGTGGTCGCGACTTAAGCCGCCGAGGTTGTGGGCATGCTCAAAACACCGAGGAGACGTAAAGGTGACAAGCCTTTTCGGGTCCGGGTTCGCTGGTGCTCGACAGGCTGATCGCCCGCTGCCGCAGCCGTGGACTGAGAGGGCCGACCGCGGTCGTGTTGCAGGAGAATACGCGCATGCTTCGCCTTGCAGAAAGGTACGGATTTCGCAGGGAGCCCGCTGAGCTCGGGGTTACACCCCTGGTTCTTGAACTGGACTCGCTCGCAGCCTAGTGACGGTACATACTTAACGCCTGAGTGCCCGGCGAATCGCCCGGCGATCATGGGAACATTGGACCAAAGGAGAGCTGTATGGACAGCATCAAGGCACTATTCACGGCGGTCGGCTCGGTGACCGGCGGCCGCAATGGTCACGGGGAAGCCGAGGACCATTCCGTTTCGGTCAATCTATCGGTGCCCAAGGCCATGGGCGGTCCCGGTCGACCCAACACGACCACACCCGAACATCTGTTCGCGGTCGGCTACGCCGCCTGCTTCGGTGGCGCACTCGATTTTGTTGCGGTCCAGAAGAAGAAGAACGCCAAGGGCGCAACCGTCACCTGCAGCGTGTCGATCGGGCCGCGCGACGCGGGCGGATTCGGCATCGCAGTGAAGCTGCACGTCAAGGACGCGACGCTCCCGCAGGCGGAGCTCGAGGCTCTCGCCCGCGAGGCGCACGAGAAAATCTGTCCCTACTCGCACGCTACGCGGAACAATGTTCCGGTCGAACTCTCTGTCGAGGGCGGGTAGTCGGCAATCATTGCCGTCTAGTGCGGCGATAGTGCGCTGATGCGCCGATCGCGGACATCTGCGTCGCGCGGACGGATGGAGCCAAGTTGACGAACGAAGCGGGCCTGACCTGACCTGGCGATTTTCGGACTCTGGGAAGATGGCTCGGGCGGCGACGGACGCGTTTGAACTGCAGCGGAGGATCTACACTCGTTACCCCCTGCACGCATCAAAAAGCTGCATTTAAAGCAGTCATCCGCACGTGGGTAATTTTAGTGGTAATTCAGACGCCCAGGTTTCGCAACTCATTGAATCTGTTTCTCCCGGGAATTCTGGGGCACGACAGGCCGGGGGGTCCGGGCCAACAAGAGACATCGGCAGGTATCGTTCATTCTTCCACTAACCGGACATTGAGCGGCGCGTCAGGATTTCACCCTCGATTCTCGTTTCTTGGCCTCCCGCATGCTCCGCCGGCTCCCGTGGCGGTCCTGCTCGCTGCAGCGCAACGAACAAGATCACAGCCAAGTGAACGACACCAACAGGAAAGCGCACGTAGCGGCTGCAGTCTGACCGACACGCTCTGACCCGAGCGTCACCGTTTTGCTGGTGCACGTGTGCCACGAACTCGTTGACCAGTGTTCCGAAATTGAGCCCTTTGTTGAGCTCGCGGATCTTGCTCGCTTCTGCCAAAATCTGGTTCGCATTCGTGCGTTTAGATGACCTGTAGAAAAGCAGAACATGAACTTCACCAACTTCGATCAACGCCAATACCCAACGGTTACGCCAAAGGTTGGCTATGCCGAGTGGGCGAACACCTATGAAGCGTCGGTGCCCAGTTTGTTGGACATGGGAATCCTCGAGCGAATCCAGTCGATACGGTGGTCAGAGACGCGGCAGTGTCTCGATCTCGCGTGCGGTGACTCGCGTGCGGCGAGGAGCCTACCCGGTCTGTACGCCGCGGGACTCACGCCACGCGCGTGGTGCTTGCCCCGCGTAGCGTTTGAAAACGCTGGTGAAGTGTGACTGGGTTTGGAACCCGACCGAGAGCGCGACATCCACCAGCGACATGCCGGTTGCGACGAGCATCTCTTGAGCCCGCTCGATCCGGCGGCGCAAGAGGTACTCGTGTGGCCGAAAGCCCGTGGCAGCCCGGAACTGCGCCGCGAAATGCATGCGCGTGAGGCCGGCCGACGCAGCGACATCGGCAAGGCTCACGGGCTCATCGAGGCGGGCCTCGACATAGTCAATGGCTCGCTTCAGCCGCCATGGCGCAAGCTTGCTCCCCCTCGATCGCTCGGAAGTGCCCACGCCACTCGCTGAAGCCAGGAGCCGCGCGACGATCGCCATGCTGATGCAGTCCGCGTAGGTCTGTCCCAACGAGCCGTCAACCGGGTTGGCTTCAAGCAAAGCGCGCCCCAGCCAATCGATCACTATATCTTTGCTTGGAACCGCCTCCGAGCGAAGTATCGGCGCCTGGTGGCCGGGCATGTCGCGGGCGCATTCGGCGATCAGAGTGTTGGGTACGTGCAGGTGCAGGACATCGTAACGCCCGCGAAAGAGGCAGCGAACGGGTAAGGCAGGCTCGGTCACGTGGACCGTCCCAGGTGTGGTGACACCATCCTGCACGGTTCGGCCGGACACCGAGAAGCGGATATTCATGGTACGCAACACGATCTTCACGACGTGGCAGTCAGCGGCCGTTTCGGCGCCAAACTCAAGCGTCCGCTCGCTGCCGGCACGCCATCGCGTGGCGATGACCTTCGATGCTGATGAAGCCGTCGCGGAGCTCTGGCGCGGAACTCGCCACGCAGGCTCGTCAGCGATGATGTTTTCAGGCTGCATAGGAACAGCTGTGCGCGTACTCCGGCGAGCGACAGTGGAAGCTTCCTACTTGCGTCCCATAGTGATAATTGGGCAAAGTGCTCATTGAGCTTTTCTGAAAAGTTGAAGATCGCCCGGAGCCGCTCTCCATGGCCGAAATCGAAGACATGCGCCTGCTCGTACGCGCCATCGCTACGGGCAGTCTCTCAGCCGCCGGGCGCGGGTTAGGGGTCTCGCCTGCCGTGGCTAGCAAGCGTCTGACGCGATTGGAAAAGGACCTTGGTGCGCGACTGGTGCAGCGCAGCTCACGACATCTGCATCTCACCGAGGAAGGTGCGATCTACCATGAGCGGTGCATTGCGATCCTGGCGGAGATCGATGAGGCAGAACGCGCGGTGGTCGCCAGCCGAACGCAGATTGCCGGCACGCTGCATGTGAGTGCGCCGGTTGACCTGGGGCGTCAATGGGTGGCCCCGGCAGCGGCCGCGTTCGCTGCACAGCACGCTCAATTGCAACTGCGAGTGAGCCTTTCCGATGGCCTCGTCGACTTACTCGAGGCCGGCGTCGATGTTGCAGTGCGCATCGGCACCCTGGACGACTCGCGTCTGGTGTCGCGACGCCTGGCCCGCAACTGCCGCGTAGTCTGTGCGGCACCGGCGTACCTTGAGGATCACGGGTGGCCGCGCGCCCTTGCCGATCTCAAGAAACATACGTGTATTGTGCTGCAGCGTCCCCGCATGCGCCCACTGCCGTGGACCTTTCGGACTAAAGCGGGAGCACGCACGCTGCGCACGGATGCTCGGCTAATCGCCGGAAGCGGAGACCTCGTTCGCGATTGGGCCTTGGCAGGCCATGGGCTTGCCTTCAAGTCTATCTGGGACGTCGCTGCGGATATCGCCGCGAACCGCCTGGTGCCACTGTTCGCGGATCAGCCCTCGACTGAGGCCGACATCCATGTTGTCTACCCTGCGCGACATTTCCTGCCGGCTCGAATGCGTGCCTTCATCGACTGTCTGGGCAAGCAATTCTCGGCCAACGAAAAGAGAATTCTGGCCTACGGCAACGTAATGCGAGCCCGCCGGAGGTAAATGCCGCGATTGTCGGCGGCCAAGGTGCAGGGCGCGATCTCGAATCGCTAGCACGTAGCAAGGATTGGCGGCTTCGCATCCGGCCGGCAGGCTCGGCCAGGCTTGCCTGACCGACAGCAGGTGCTGGATATGAAGAATCGCGCCTAGTCTGCGAGGCCCATGACGAATGCCAAGGCGACATTCAGTCGCGCGATGTCGCCATCGTCAAGGCGGCCGATCTTCCGACCAAGGCGGGCGCGCCTAATCGTGACCGGCTTGTCAGCCATCACGTGCGACCGCGTGCGCAGACCGTTTCGAGTACTGGGTTCGACTGCTACTCGAAAGTCCTCAGCGTCGTCCCCCTCAGAAGTCATCTGGCAGACCACCACAGAGGCATGCTCGGCAGGGAGCGCGTCAGTCTGCACAATCACCGCCGGGGTTGGTTTGCCGTAGTCCCCTGTAGCCGCAACAGTCACAACGTCGCCGCGCCTCACCGGTCATCGAACTCGGCGACGGCTTCGATCCACTTCAGCGCCTCGAGCTCGCGGGATGGGTCCAGCGCTGCGACTTGTCGAGCCACCCGTCGGCGCACCGTCCTAGATCGTGGGTCCGGCACGACTAAGCGGAGCTCCTTCAAGCCACGCGCACGCCGCCGTTCGCGCATGGCCTTCATTCGTTCAGCTGCTTGCACCATATGCATAACCCCTGGTGTCACGCGTTACAGCGTAACGCGTTACAGGCCAATGGGCAAGGAAGAGATTGCCCCGGGAATTACCCGCTACGGGCGTCAACCTGCCTCGACGAGCCAACTATTCGCTTGCTCTCGCGGCCTTTTCGATCAGCGCCGCAACTTCCTTGGGATGCGAAAGAAATATGGCATGGCTTCCGGGAAGCTCGATCGTTTCGGACTTGGCTCTGCCTGCCATGAATCTTTCGAGCTCAGGATTGATCATACGATCCTGCTTTGCGATCACTGCGTAGCTGGGTTTCTTCGACCATGCCGCGGCTGTGGCTTTCGCCCCAAAGATTTCGACCGCAATTGGCACCTGAGAGATCGCCATGAAATGTGCAAGGGGCTTGGGGACGTCGGCAGCAAAGTCCTCGGGGAAGGCAGCCGGTTTCACTTGCACGAATCCTCCGCCAACAGGAACAACGCTATTGCTCGCAGGCGGAGTCTTGTTTTGCAACCCGCCTGCACTTTCGCCGACCTCTGGTTGAAAGGCAGCCACATAAACCAGGCTGCGGACAGCCGGGCGAGCTCCCACCTCGCTGATGATCATTCCACCGTAGCTATGACCGACGAGTACGCATGGTCCGGTTCTGTCCAACACTAGACGTGTGGCCGCGAGGTCGGCCTCGAAGGATGTCTCGGGTTCCTGGACCACATGCACGGTATAACCATCGCGCTGCAGTGTATCTGCGACAGGCTTCCAGCCGGAACCATCGGCGAACGCGCCATGGACGAGCACGATATCCTTGACAGCGCCATGAGCGACGGACATTGAGCCCGTGGCGATAGCAAGAGCAAGCAGTAAGGTCTTCATGTGTCCCTCTTTGATCGAATGACAGAAAGATAGAAATCCCAAATCTTTATCGAAACGCCTCGGCAACGGTACTAGAGACACGCGGCGCGCATGATTGCATGGTATCGATCACGCTTACTTTCGCGTGAACAGCTCCACCCAGCGCCGCGAAACCAACCGGCCATCCGTCTGTGACGCGGATGAGCCGATTATGATCTCGCCAACGGTCCACGGCGGCGGCGGCGCGAGTCTGGGGCCCTGCGCGGCTTGCTCTCGAACTGGCGGACCAGCGTCGGCATCACCATCCGGCACGTGTAGCAGGACTTCGGGTCAAGAGGACCCGGCTCACGACCAGGACCCACACGAGGCCGATGACGGGCGAGACGAACCGCGAATAGGCGCCGTCCGCCGCCCAGAACCCACCGCTCAGCCACGTGGTGCCGCCCAGCAAGACGAGCACGACAGCTGCGACCCCCGCCGCGAATAGTGCGTTCGAGATCAGCCCGGCCCGCCAGAGCCCGAACGTCCCAGCCATGATCAGCATCGCGCGCGGGAACGATGTCACTACAACGCAGGCCCACGCGAAGTCGTTCAGTCCCGTTATGAGCGTGTTATTTCCGGAGCCGGCGATCGAGTACGCGAGGGCTGCGCCCACCGTGATGAGCAGGAGGAACAGCCCTCCGAGCGCTGCGCTGGAGGCGGTCAGGGCCGCGCCCCAACCGTCTTGCCCCGCATCTGCCAACGTGGTCCTGAGAGCCGCCGCGAACCACAGGAGGTTGAGGACCGTCAGGCCGGAGAACACCGCAGCGATCAGGATCCGCGTGCGATCGCCGTGGTAGAACGCGACGAGTGCGTCGGCCGACGCGCCGACCTGCGGCTGATAGCCGTAGATGACGTACGCGATGATTAAGAAGACGACGAAGTTGATGCCGCTCATGCGCCACAAGCGTTCCCAGAACACGCTAGTGGTGTACGCGCTTGTGGATGAGGTCTTGGCTATGGTGGATGCGCTCATGAGGATCTCCTCTCCAACTTAAGGTGAATTCGGAAGCCCCGCCGCCCTGGTCGCGGGCCAGTGCGGAATGACGATGTGGGTGATGTGCTCATATGGTCGCGCCTCTCGGGGAGGCTTATTTGCGCGCACGGTGGGTACTTCATGAAGTTCCCCTCTTCGAGCTGCCACACGTAGTACATGGTGGGCAGCGAGATTGGCTCTTTGGTCCAATGCTGGCGACGGGTCTCGACAGCCCCGTGATCAGCATCGCCACAGCAGTGCATCCGAGTGCCACCGCGTCGCCGATGACCGTGTTTACGGTCTGTGCCTCACAGGCAACCTTGCAACTGATGGATTGTCTTATGGTGCGATGCGGTGCCCGTCGCACTTAAAGGTGTCACCGGGCAACGCTTTGCAACCTACAGAATGTGTAAGTAGCTGGCAACTGCCTGAAGGCTCTCAGTCGCCGTCGCTGCGACGCACAAACGCCTCGGGGCTTGGTGAGTCGAAAAGACTCCAACTAACAACTCCGTCTAAACACGCGGGTTACGCCGATTTGCTAGTGCCCTTCCGGCTAGCGCGGGGACTTCCGTGTAAGGTGTCTATGGGCACACGTCTACGTATGCCGTATACCCACGCCATACGCGGAGCAACCGTCGATGAAGACCATCAAGACCTATTCGACTAGCGTCGAAGCCGATCTGGCGAGGCTCGCGCTGGAGGCCGCCGGAATACCCTCGACCGTCCTCGGAATAAGTGCGGGCATGGAAGGCGGAGCAGGAGGTGTGCAATTGCTCGTGCCGGATGATCGGGTCGAAGCGGCGCTGATCGTGCTCAAGGACGCGTGAAATCGGCCTGCGGCTGTCCGCTCCGGTCGCCGCGTATTCGTCAGGCCGAAGGCCGATCGGCATCGGTGGTTCATTGCGGACGTGCAGCATCGGCAAGCGGCCAGATCAATCTTTGCTGAGCTCGCTCGTATCGCGCGATCAATTCGTCCACTTGGTAGCTGTGTGAACGAGTCGATTCCACACTTAACGAAAAATTAGCCGAACGTGAAATCAAACGCCGCGAGCCCTGGCCGCGATGGGCTTCGGTTGTCGGATCGGCTGATACAGCCGCGATTCGCTAACCGTGCCATTGCCTTGGCCATCGACGTCAACTCCGTGCGCGGCGCCTGGCGGCTGTCCATCGATCAGCACGCGAAAGCGCACCGAAGCCGCCCGCACCGCCGGACCCATAATGAGATTAAGGTCGCGGGCATGAAAGCGGTACGCTATTCGCCCGTTGGCCGCGTTCACCACCGCGGCTTCTTTTCCAAATGCATAGAGGTGGCGCTTGCCTGACACTGCACCCCCGGGCGATGAAAAGTTCTCGGCGCGCTGATAGCCGATATAACTTGATATTCTGGGCGGCACTATATTTTGGCTTTGCCCGAGGACGTCGTGCCCTCGGGGCATCCAGATCGATGCTGCGCTGCGGTTCTTTGAATTGCGCGCCTTGGTTGCCCAGCAGATCGTCCCTGGCGCATCCTGTGGTGCACAAGAAGATCTTTCAGGGGGCGAGTCTCGTGCGGGCCGACGTGCGACAAAGCGGCAATACGAAAGCAGACTGAGGGGTGCTGACGATGAACGGTAGAAGCATGCTGGTCGTTGCGACCGTGGCGCTCGTGCTCGCCATTTTGAGCGGAGTGGCCATTTCCGCGCAGGACAAATACACGCTGCGAGTGCCGGATGGGCTCGCGTTCTCTGCCTTCAAGGGCTACGAAGACTGGCAGCTGATCTCCAGCGCTAAGACCGACGACCGGATGAAAGTGATCCTCGGCAATCCAACGATAATTGCCGCTTACAAATCCGGTATTCCGGGCAACGGCAAGCCGTTCCCCAACGGTTCCAAGATCGCGAAGGTCCAGTGGAAACCGAAGAAGAGCACGGAAGCTCCGTTCTCCGTGGAAGTGCCGGACACGCTGGCAGACCTTTTTTTCATGGAAAAGGACAGCAAGAAATTTCCGGACACCGGCGGATGGGCATACGCCCAGTTTGACTATGACCCGGCGTCGGCTACTTTCACGCCCAACAAAGGCGGCACACCCACTTGCGGGCACGTATGCCATGTGGCCGTGAAGGCAAAGGATTACGTCTTCCACCCCTACCAGAATCGGTGAGCCTGCTTGAACGCGAATCGCAAGGGTCGCTTGGCAAGCCCATTGACGACGCACGCCAGAACACTGCGGGCCTGCCGGAGAGCGGACGTCCTTCGCAGCAGCGAGAGGGAGCGGGCGGGCGCAACTCGAGCCGCGCCATTCGCCGCTGGAACGGCTGACAAGGAGCGGGTGACGCTGTGTCATCTCGTGCGGATTGACCGTCGCCGATCGGGCCATAAGCGGACCTCAGCTATTCAGACAGTCGGAACGGTCCCGCCATCGATCACGTACTCCGCACCGGTAATCGAAGCCGCTCGCGGCGAGACCAGGAAAGCAATGAGCTCCGCGACTTCGATCGGCTTGGCGGCGCGGCCGAGCGGAATGCCGCCGAGGCTTTTCATGATGATCTGCCTGCCGCCTTCGTAGTCCGTACCGGCCTGGGCCGCGAGGCGCTCCGCCAGTGCGACCGCCGCCTCGGTTTCGACCCAGCCGGGAGAAACGCGGATGACGCGGATCCCCTTAGGCGTCACCTCCTTCGAGAGCGCCTTGCTATAGGTCGACAGTGCCGCCTTGGACGCAGCGTAGGCGATCGTCGATTCGGGTAATGGCAGAAGGCGCTGGATCGACGTCAGATGGATGATGACGCCGGAGCGCTGCGCAATCATCGACGGCAGCAAAGCGCGATCGAGACGAACTGCGGGCATCAGGTTTTGGTTCAGTTCCTTGGCCCATTGGGTGTCGTCGAGCGCCGCGAATCCACCGCCCGGCGCGCTGGAGCCGCCGAGCACGTTGACGAGGATGTCGATGCCGCCGAGCTGCTGCAGCACCGACTGGGCGACCGCGCTGGCGCCTTCCGCGGTCGAAAGATCAGCGGCAAGGAAGCGCACGCCGTCGGTCGGTTGAGAAGGCGCGGAGCGCGCCGTAGCCACGACCTGCGCTCCAGCGCCACGGAGAGTTCCCACGACTGCGGCGCCGACACCTTTGGTGCCGCCGGTTACCAGCGCACGCCGATTGGCGAGCTGCAGATCAAAGCTCATGGCGTGATCTCCAGGAACGCGATCTTTCCGCGCTCGAGTCGGAAGACGAACCGCAAATCGACCGGGCTCCCCGGGAAATTGCCGGTCAGCCGGCTCGTGACGATGTACCGGCCGTCCTTTTGCTCCACGGCGTATGGTTCGCTGGTGTACGAATACTTGGCGGACGTCTCGGTCTTCCACGCCTTGATGGCCGTGGGACCGGCGTGGGTCTGTCCCTCGTCCTTGACGACGGCCTGCTTCGTGAAGCAGCGCGCGACGGTTTCGCCGTCGCGCTTGTCGGCGCTGAAGTAGGCGGAGATCGGTTCGGGAAGCTTCAGGTCGGTCATCGCAGTCTCCGGACCTCTTGCGGTGAGACCACAATGACATCCTGTGGCCGATTAGAGAATCACATATAATCGAACTATGGTATTTAGAAAGTGATGCAGAATGCGCGGGGCAGAGTTTGCCGAGTTGAAGGCCTTTGCGGCCGTCGTCGAGCGGGCAAGCTTCGCCCGCGCCGCCGATCACCTCGGGCTATCCCCCTCTGCGCTGAGTCAGACTATCCGCCACCTCGAAGCTAGGCTCGGCGTTCGGCTGCTCAACCGCACGACTCGAAGCGTGGCGCCGACGACGGCTGGGTCTCGCCTCCACGAGCGCATCGCACCGATGATCCTGGAGATGGATGCCGCCGTCGCCGAGGCGGTCGCCGCCACGGGTCGGACAGCGGGGACGCTGCGCATCAACACGTTGGGCATGGCAGCGAAGAAGCTCATCGCGCCGCGCCTCGGCCGGTTTCACCGAGCGCATCCGGACGTGGCGCTCGACATCGTCATCGACGATGGCCTGAGCGATATTGTCGCCGGCCGGTTCGACGCCGGCATTCGCGTGGGTGAGCGCCTCGAGAAAGATATGATTGCCGTGCGCCTCACCCCGGACGTGAAGATGCTCGCCCTCGCGTCACCTGACTATCTTTCGCGGCGCGGCGAGCCCAAGACGCCCGCCGACCTACACCGCCATGCTTGCATCAACTGGCGCTTTCCCGGCAGCGGCAGGATCTATCGCTGGGAGTTCGAGAAGAAGGGCAGAAAGCTCGAGATGGCTGTGGACGGGCCGTTAATCTCGAATCACCAGGATGTGGTCATCGAAGGGGCATTGCAAGGCCTCGGCATCCTCTACGCCTACGACGACGACCGCGTTGACGTGGCGCTCGCGCGCGGGCGGCTAAGGCGCGTCCTGGCTGAATGGTCACTGACGAGTCCCGGCCTATACCTCTACTACTCGAATCGTCGCCATCCTCAACCTGCGCTACGCGCCTTCATTGATTGCCTGCTGGACCGAGACGAGGCTGCGTCCAAACGACGGCCCAGACCGTAGGCACGCAAGATGCGCGAGGGGTGAGTGTGGGTCTATCTCGGTCATGCCGCAGCCAGCCTTCGAAAGCACACGAGCAACTGCCTAGGTGACACAGCACGTGAAGGAATTTTCTCGTCGCATCAGGCCGTATGTGCATGCGGAGTTTCTGGCAGCCGAAGAGTGCGATGGCAGGGGCGATTTCGCGGGCAGCTTCGAGCATCTTGAGCGGGCCCACGTGCTAGGCCAGGCCTCAACGCGCGAGCACGTGCGGGTTCACTGGCAGATGCTCCGATGGGCGGCGCGTCAGCGCCAACCGCAGGAGCTTGCTGCCCAGGTGCTGCGCATTGTCGGCGCCGCGGTCTTGACGGCGGCCGGTCTCGTACCCGAAGGAAATACAGGAGGGGGAAATGTGAGCGCCTTCCGACGCCTGCCCGTCCCGCCCGAACTGGCAGCAATCATTGCGTCGGTGCGCACCGGGTAGACCGCCACAGTCCCTACAGACAGGTGAGTAGCGGGTCAACCCACAAGGTTCTGTATGACCTCCAGGAGGCTCGTGTTGCCCTTGATCAGCGTCGCACCGTTGCCCTCGAACTTTATCCAGCCCTCGTTGAACCCGTCCAGCATCTGGATGCGCGGGATCGGATCACGCATGCCCTGAGCTCGAAAGATCGCCCCCCAGCTCTCACGGGGGACCGCTTCCGCGCGAACCGGGCGATGCAGCGCCTTCGCGAGTTCCGACGCAATCTCGTTCTGCGTCACCCAATCCGGACCCTCGAGCTCGACGACTCGTTTCCCACTCCAGTCTTGCCGCAGCAGTTCGGCTGCGACGCGGCCGACATCCGCGGTGGCGACCGTCGGCATGGCTTTGTCGAGGGGTTGCAAGAAGCAGGAGATGACGCCTTGTTCCCGAGCGCGGTCGATGTCCCAGCCCACGTTTTCCATGAACCAGGCAGGGCGGAGGAAGGCGACAGGCAACGGCAACGTCGACAGGGCCTCTTCCATCAGCGTACGTTGGCTCAACAGGTTCGACTGCAACGCCTGGGCGCCAATGGTCGATAGGCAAACCACTCTGGCTGGACGGGTTGCATCGAGCGCTTGACGCACGGCGGAAATGACGGCCCTGGCCTCCGGAAATCCTGGCTTTGGGTCGAAATTCGACGGTGGCAAGATGAAGACGCCCGTCACGTCAGTGAAGGCACGGGTCAGCGCCGCAGCATCCTCCACTTCGGCGATCGCGACCTCGCAGCCGAGTTCGGACCAGAGCCTGCCCTTGTCCGCATTGCGGACGACAGCGCGGACGCGTTGGCCCTCGGACAGCAAGGCGCGCGCCGCGACGCCACCAACCTTGCCCGTGATACCGGTGATTGCATACATGAGAATTCTCCTTTTCCTGATGTGGCCGACGCCGCGGCTCATTGATCGAATGCGCCCTGGCTCTGGCGCTGGTGAGGCCGCGAGTCCGCGTTGAGCGGCGACGGTTCGGGGTCAGCCCAGCACGCGATCCCGGTCGTGCAGCCGCTGCATCCAGTAGGGATACGGCTCGGGCGGCTGCGACACGCGATCCAGTCGCGCACGCTGCTCGGCCGTGAGCGCGATCTCGGCCGAGCGCAAGTTGTCATTGAGCTGCTGCTCGTTGCGGGCGCCTACGATCACAGTGCTCGTCGCCTCGCGGCCGAGCAGCCAGGCCAGCGCCACTTGCGCGGGCGTGGCCTCCAAGGTCTGCGCGATGGCGCGCAGCTCGTGGACAATGGGATCGACCCTGGCGCGATCGATGGGCGGGAAGTCCAGCTGGGTTCGCCGCCCCGCCGTGTCGTCTGCTCGCCGTCTAGCCCGGCGATCGATTGCCAGATGCCGGTGCCGGCGCCGAAGGTCATGGCGCCGAGGTTCAAGCGCGAGACGCGCAGGCCGGAACGGCCGAAGGTGCAATAGTCCACGGGTGTTCGCTCCTGTGCTCAGACTCGGGCAAGACCGCCGTACAAGCCCCGCTCAAATCCGCCGTACAGATCCACGACGCGCGCGTCGTAGAACGGAAGCAACTGAGTGAACATGGCACCCGTGACCTTCTTGACGGGGTCCACCCAGTAGTAGCAGTTGAGAAGCCCCGCCCAGGAGTAGCTGCCGGCGCTGCGCCCGTTGGGCCCGGGCCGCGTGTTGATGTCGAAGGACAGGCCCCACTTCTGTTGCATGCCTGGGAACAGGTTGGCGTCGTTGGACCAGGCGGGTGCAGACGACTTCAAGGGATTCACGTTGAGATCGACGATCTGGTTCGTGCGCATCGCAGCGACGGTTTCCGGCTTCAGGATCTGCGCGCCGTTGAAGGTTCCCTCTCTGAGCAGCATCTGCAAGAAAGCCATGTAGTCCCGCGGCGTGCCGAAGAGGCCTCCGCCGCCGGAGAAGAATTCGGGCCGTTGTGACATCTCGAACGGCAGGGGCTTGAGCGATCCATCGGCCTGTCGGGTATACGTCGTGGCGGTGCGCTGCTTCTGGGCGCTGCTGATCAGGAACCCGGTGTTGGTCATGCCAAGGGGCTCGAAGATATGCTCACGAAAATAGATCTCGAGGGACTGGTCGCTGACGGCCTCGACGATCTTGCCCACCACATCCATGCCGATCCCGTATTGCCAGTGATCGCCGGGGTCGAATTCGAGCGGCGACGCGAACGCGCCATTCCGGCTTTCGGCAATGTCCGGCATCCCGGTAGCCTTTTCGTACTGCGGAAGCCGATCGCTCCAGTTGCTATAGGTAAAACCCGAAGTGTGGGTCAACAGATGGCGCAACGTGATGGCGCGCTTCGCGGGCCGCAGCTTGGGCCTGCCCGACGCGTCGAATCCTTCCAGCACCATGGGCGCCGCCAGCTGCGGCAGCACCTGACTCATCGGCTGCTCGAGGCCCAGCTTGCCCTGCTCGACGAGCTGCATGCAGGCCGTCGCCGTGATGGCCTTCGTCATCGACAGCAGCCAGAACACGCTGTCTTGCGTCACGCCGGCAGGGCCAGCCAGGTCGCGCTTCCCGTATGCGGCCTCGTAGATCACTCCTCGCGCGTCGGCCGCTAGCGCGGCAACCCCGACAACCGTGCCGCTCGAGACGCCCTGCGCGAGCGCTTCGTCGACCGACCTGAAGCGGCCTCGCCCGCCGCGACGCCTCTGCATCGGTGCATCGCCGGATTGCGTCGCATCCGCAACCACGGCCGGCAGTGCTGCGAATGCGGCAGCACTCAACAACGAGCCCGCTCCGAGTCGCATGAAATCGCGACGGCTTTTCTCCTGAATGATCGACATGGCATTCCCTTTGCGTGGACGCCCGCTGCCGCGGCTGCTTGATCACGGCGCGCGTGGGACGCCGGAGTGGAACGAACGATAGGGATGACCCGTCATTGAGTAAAGCGACCCCGTGGCATATCATTCGTGACATCTAATCACGAATTTCTCCATGGCCCTCGACGGACGATTGCTCTCGAACGTAGGCGTGCTGGCTGCTGTCGTCGAAGGAGGCACCTTCGCCAGGGCCGCCGAAGCCCTTGGCCTGACCCCTTCAGGAGTCAGTCGCGCGATCGCGCGGCTCGAAGCGCGCATCGGGGTGCGGCTCCTCGACCGAACAACGCGCTCCATGAACCTCACCGACGAAGGTCGGCTTCTTTACGCCAACATCAATCCCCTGGTGCTGGGAATCGAGGACGCGGTAACACTTGCGACGGGTTCGTCTAATTCCGTGCGCGGGCGCTTGCGAGTCAATACGGACGCCTTCACGTCGCGCTTGCTCCTGTTGCCTCATCTCCCCCGGTTTCTGAAACTTCATCCGGACCTATCGCTCGAGTTGATTGCGCGTGAGCAACTCGGTGACCTGGTCGGCGATGGTTTCGACATTGCCGTGCGCTTCGGGGAGCCACCGTCCTCATCGCTGGTTGCGCGTAAGTTGATCGACACCCGAAGCGTTACCGTGGCTACTCCGGACTACCTGCGACAGCACGGCCGTCCGACCAAACCGGCGGAACTGTCTGACCACGTTTGCATCCAGGTGCGCAGCCCGGTAACGAGACAACCCCTCCCGTGGGAATTCCGACGTGGGCGCAAGCTGATCACCGTGCCGACCACGGGTCGACTGCTCTTAACCGACGTTGGCACGATTCTCGGTACGTGTCTTGCGGGCGTTGGCGTGGCACAGATCAAGGCTTTGGGGATTCAACAGCTGCTGGACGACGGCAAACTGATCGATCTTTTCCCGGACTGGCCCGACGGGCGTTTCTCACTCTATGCACTTTACCCATCGCGTCACTTGCCCGCGGCGAAGGTGCGTGCCTTCATTGACTTCGTCGTGGCGGCCCTGGGGACCAAGGCGTAGCGGCCGCCTTGACGGCGGTGGCGCCGAGGCGCCGCGAAACGGCCGCCGCAACCAGCAAGACGGGGCCACGCTCCTTGCTGCCCATTCGGGCACAACGAGGCTCGCTACAGTGCCGGTGCCTTGCTGGTCGCGAACCGTTTCCGATACTCACGGGGCGGAATCTTCAAGACCCAAAACCGCATTAGCGGATTTATGGCTGTCGCGCTCGATGTCAGGAAGACTAGACTCTGCAACAAGTCATCGTCCGCGGGGCGGCCGAACAGAACGCCGTACCAAGGAAAGCATATGGTTCGATATTTGATGGCCGCACTGGTTGCAAGCGCTCTCTCGGCGACGTCCGTCGCACGCATTACGCCGTTCCCGAAGACCTTTCACACCCAGATGGTGCAGGCCAACGGCACGAGTCTCTACGTGCGCATCGGGGAAAAGGGTCCGGCGGTAGTCTTGCTGGACGGCTTCGGCGATACAGGCGATATGTGGGGGCCGCTAGCCGCGGACCTGGTTAAGGACCACACCGTGATTACGCGTGAGCACTACGCCAAGCTCTATGCACGACCGCGCGCCATGCACGATGCCTTCGAACAATTTGGTGCGTTCGGTCAGGACGCCATCGACAACAAGGCATTCCTGGCAACGGGTGGCAAACTGAAGATGCCGACACTCGCCCTTGGCGCGCAGAAGTCTTTTGGCCTGGGGATGGCGGAGGATTTGCGCTTCGTTGCCAGCGATGTGACAGGCGGAATTGTGCCCGACTCGGGCCACTGGATCATGGAAGAGAATCCACAGTCAACGGTCAGGCTCGTTACGGAGTTCCTGCGCAAATGACCAGGCGCCTCATGCCATTGGTCCTAGCAGCGCCCTGTCTTTAGTGCCCTCAAAGGCGCGAGTCTGGGCTGGGTGTGCTGGCCGCGATCGCGCTCCTCGTGGCATTGTAGACTCGATGGTCTCGCAAACTGTTTCCTCCTGGGGAAATCTGGCTCGCTCGTCATCCGTCGTGTATGGGCTGCGAAGCCGCTACGATGCGTTTCCAGTCATTCCCGTCGGTGCCACCATCCTGCCCTACGGTAACGGCCGCAGTTATGGCGACAGCTGCCTCAACCCGGGCGGCGCGCTGCTGCTGACGCGGTCGCTGGATCGCTTCATTGCCTTCGATCGCGGCGCGGGCCTTATTACTTGCGAGGCCGGTATCCTGTTGACAGATATCCTTCAGTTGACGGTGCCCGCCGGTTGGTTTCTTGCGGTCGTCCCAGGCACGTCCGCCGTTACGGTCGGGGGCGCTATCGCCAATGATGTCCACGGCAAGAATCATCACCGGGCGGGGACCTTTGGACGCTACGTCAGACAGTTCGAGCTGCTCCGCTCGGACGGTCAGCGGCTGACGTGCTCACCCGAGACGAACACGGACTTTTTTGGCGCGACCATCGGGGGTCTCGGATTGACGGGCCTCATTACCTGGGCGCAGCTGCAGTTGCGACGCATCCACGGAGCCGGGATGGATCTGGAGATCATCAGGTTCGCGAATCTCGATGAATTCTTCCGCCTCAGTGAGGTCTCCGACCAGAACTTCGAGTACACGGTCGCATGGATCGACTGCCTGTCTCGCGGAAAGAGTGTGGGACGCGGTCTGTTCCAGCGGGCCAATCATTCGGCGAGCCCGACGGGGCACGCAAAGGTTCGAACGGGGCACATGGCCATGCCCTTCATGGCCCCGTTCTCTCTCGTCAACACCGCAACGCTGCGGCTCTTTAACTCCTTGTACTATCATCGTCCGGGTATCAGGCGGCGCCGCCGCGAGCACTTTCAGAGCTTCTTCTTTCCGCTGGACAGCGTGGCTAACTGGAATCGGCTCTACGGTCCAGGTGGGTTCTATCAGTATCAGTGTGTCATACCGGAGCAGGCAGGGCCGGAGGCGACCGCGCAGCTGCTCGAGAAGATTGCACGCAGCGGCCAGGGCTCGTTTCTCGCCGTGCTCAAGCAGTTCGGGGGGCTGAGCTCGCCAGGCATGTTGTCTTTCCCGCGGTGCGGTGTAACTCTGGCCCTCGATTTTCCCAACACGGGCGCTCGGATCGAGCGCTTGTTCACACAGCTGGATGAGATCCTTGCCGCGGCCGGCGGGCGGCTGTATCCGGCGAAGGATGCCCGCATGCCGGCTGAGCTGTTCCGACATACCTATCCGCATTGGCGCGAATTCGCACGCTATGTGGATCCGGCTTGCTCCTCGGGCTTCTGGCGGCGGATGACCCAGGGCGAAGTTGTGCTCAACGGCGCAGCAGCCCCGGCGGAGCGCGCGTGAGCCGAATTCTCGTCATCGGTGCCACATCCGCGATTGCCGAAGCGACCGAACGCTTGCTGGCGGGCCGGGGCGATGCGCTCTATCTGGTGGCGCGTAACGAGCAGATGCTCGCGGCGATCGCTGCGGACCTCACTGTGCGCGGTTCCCCGCGCATCGCAACCGAGTCTCTGGATGCCAACGATCCGTCTGCCCATGAGGCCATGCTCGAACGGGCCGAAGGTTTTCTCGGCGGTATCGACATCGCGCTACTTGCCTACGGGACCCTGCCCGATCAGAAGGGGTGCGAGGCCTCGGTGGAATTGACGGTGCGCGAGCTGCAAACCAACGCGATCTCCGTCGTTGCTCTGCTCACCCGCCTCGCGAATCGCATGGAGCAGCGGCGTGCCGGCATCATCGCCGTCATCTCATCCGTGGCTGGCGATCGCGGTCGCGGGAGCAACTATGTCTATGGAAGTGCCAAGGCGCTGGTGACGGCTTTCCTTTCCGGCTTGCGCCAACGATTGCGCCCCTGCGGCGTCGCGGTCGTCACGATCAAACCCGGCTTCGTCGATACGCCGATGACTGCGGCGTTTCGCAAAGGAGTGCTATGGGCGAAGCCGGAGCGCATCGGGCGCGGCATCGTTCGCGCCCTCGAACGCAAACGCACTACGGTATACCTGCCCTGGTTCTGGCGGCCGATCATGTTCGTCGTGCGGTCTCTGCCCGAGAGCGTCTTTATGCGCCTGCCGCTTTAGCCCCACCGCTAACCAAAGCAATTGGGTCGGCGTCTTTTAACTGCATCTCATACAATACAGGCTCCAATCCCGGCGAATGCATGCCAAGGGTCGTACAGGCTAAACGGCCACCACGGAGTCCTCGCTCGTCATGCCTCCTTGCCTAATAGCACCGCCGGAGAGCGAGGCCCTCGGGCGCGCCGTCGCGCAGGCGGCGAATTGGGAGTGGGCGGACGTCGAGGAGCGGCGCTTCGCCGGCGGGGAGTTCACCCTGCGTCCCCTGGTCGCGGTCGGGAATCGGGATGTATGCGTCGTGCAAACGCTCGCGCCGACGGTGGCGGCCCCGATAGCGGATCGTTTGGTGCGTCTGCTGTTTCTGCTCGCAGCTCTGCGCGATGCAGGTGCGCGTTCGCGGATAGCTCTCATCCCTTATCTTGCTTATGCGCGCCAGGAACGACGCACCGAAACGTGTGACCCGGTGCAGACGCGCTATGTGGCCGAGCTGTTGGAGGCGGCCGGAATGACACATCTCATCGCACTCGATGTGCATGACCTCGCCGCGCTCGACAATTCGTTTCGCGTGCCCGTCGATCACCGCACGGCACGGCCTCTTTTTGTCGATTGGCTGGTTGAGCAGCCTCTCAGCGACCCACTTGCCGTCGCCTCGCCGGACATCGGGGGCATCAAACGGGCGCAGTTGTTTCGCGAGCACCTCGAGAAGCGGCTCGGCCGGGCGGTGGAGTTCCTGTTCATGGAAAAGCGTCGTGCCGCAGGGCATATCTCGGGGCAGCAGATCGTGGGTCAGGCCGGGGGCCGGCACGTGCTCCTGATCGATGATCTGTGCGCGACGGGCGAGACACTTCTGAGGGCTGCGGCGTCATTTCACGATGCGGGTGCGTTGCGGGTGTCAGCCGCCATCACGCATGTCGCGAGCGCCGAAGGCCTGCGCGCCCTCTGTGCGAACCGGTATCTCAGCCACGTTGTAGTGACCGACAGTGCGCTGACACCGGAAGTGGAAATGCAGGACTCGGCGCACGGCAAACTTTATGTCAGGCCCTGCGCTTCGTTGTTCAGTCCATGCTTGGCTCAGCTCGTATCCCGAGAATGAGCCGTCCGGCGCTCATTTGACCTTCGCCAGAGCTCTATTCGGGGCCCATTCGGGTAGAATCGGCGCAATTCAGGCGCTATTGGATGAGACTGCGGATGAGAATGCGCGTGCGAGCACAAAACTCAGCCTTTGCAATCGCCGCGAGCGTGATCGTCAGCGTCCACGCCCAGGCTGCACTGAGCGAGGCGTGTCATAACGCCGAGCTTCGCATTCCCAGGCCGGCCCCCGGCTCGATCGGGGGTCGTGAGTTCGCACGCCACGTGGGGGATCTCGAGGGGTCCGCGCGCGATGCCGAAGTCCGCAGGCAATTACTCGCCGGCAATCTGCCTGAACACCTGCGGCACCTGGCGCCCATCACCCTGGAGGGTAGCGGCCGGGACGGTGCCCCGCTAACAGTGACTCTTTGCGTCACGCGCGACTACCTCGCGGTAGGCTCTGATAGTGATTCATTGATCGTGCCCATGGGACTGCCCACAGCCCTTGGCGTCGCCGCCGAGTTTGATTCCGTGCTGCCCACCCGGCACCTGGTCGATGCGATTTACGAGGCGGCCGACCTCAAGCTCACCCCGCAACCGTTGCCAGCGAGCGAGGAGATGCGAAGCACCGCATACCTCGTGAGACACGATACACTGATCGCGGAACAGCGGGCCTTGCGAGCTGCGCCAGAGGACGCGCTCACCGCCGGTCACAAGAAAGATCTTGTACTCTCCGATCGGCTCCTGAGTATGCCTGGGCGCGTCGCGATCTACGGTTGGCATCGGGCCGCGCGTCACCCGATCCAACCCTTGAGCACGGTGCACGGCGCCCAGTACGCCGACTACAGCCACGGCGTACGGCTTGTGAGCCGGATCATCTATGTGAACGGGGCTGCGCACGAATTTATTGATGCCTTGAGAGATCCCGCCGTGACTCTTCTGCTGGGCGGGGACGGCGCCCGCATCGGGCGCAAGCTTCATGGCGATTTACTGAGCGTGTTGCAGCAGCGAAACCCCAAGTGATAATTGGCGTGGCTGTCGGACGCCAACACACGCGTACCGTGCCAGAATGGGGCGCGCCACCGGCACCAGTCCTCATGCGCACGATACGTATCGAAGATGAACCAACTGCCCTTCATTTCCGTATAGCCAAGCGTCTTGCTGCCGCGGGTTGACATCTGATCCGGTGCTATTGGCAGGTTCATATGCTCGGCCGCATTGCCGTTGAGGTCGTATACATTGAGCGGGCTGTGACAGGCCGGAAATGATCCCGCAGGGTAGGTGTTGGATCCGCACTGGGTCCAGCTTCCGCCGTTACAATCCACGCTCTTCGTGCTGCCCGTCGCGCAAATGCCTCGCTGGTAGGTGGCTCCATAGCTCCAACGCTGCGACGGCGCATATTGACGATTGTGAGCCAGTCGCATGCTGCGTATCGCGACCTCGGGAGCGACGCCTTTTGCCAGCTCAAAGGGATAATCGGGCGCTTCCAGGCGCCCATCGCATGCGCCTTCCCATTCGTGCGCATCGCACAGCCGCTTGCCCTCGGCCTCACACAGCTCGGCGGCCTCCTTGGCCTTCACCCATACCACCGGGTACGCACAGGGAATGTCCGGGAACTCAAATTGATCAATGCAGGCGTTGCTGCTCTCGGGACTCTCGTGTGAAGGATCGTAGAGCGGTGCCATGAATTTCGCACCGCAGATGCGCTCGAGAGTTGGGTTGCCATACGTGGCACCGCTTTCCTGCACTCGCGTGCGACACTGTTCCGGCGTCATAGGATGACGCGTGATCGCTGGGTTGCCTTGGCCGATGACTCGAGACCCAGCGAATATAGTGCGGATCTTGCTCATCTGCGCATCAGTCAGTCCATGCACTTGCTGGAGCTCAAGCAACAGCCTTTGATTCTGCTCGGCGAGCGTGTTCTGCCCGTGTGCAAGGACGCTCCACTGCAGGCCGAGAAGCATCAGGGCCGCCAAGGACCATCGCGAGGTCATGGTGAGCCCCTCCGGGTCAGGTAAAAGAAGTCCCGATCATCCGGGAAGCTGAGAAAGCGGGGCGCGAGCTCACCCCGCGACTGTCGATCGAGGACCGCCATCCCCGCGATGAGATGCTCGACCACGCGCTCGCCCCGGCGCATTACATAGAGCGCGAAATAGGTATGTTCCAGCGCATTCATGTCGAGCTGCATCGCGTAGCGACATCCATAGGCCTGAAAGACGCGCGCCAGCGCCGAAGGAGTGGTGTCGGAAAAGTACCCGTATATCAGGAAGCGGTGCAGATGAGCTTCCTGCAGACACAGCCCCGCCCGGACGGTGCGCAGGTCCTCATTCGCCGATCCGGACCAATTCCCTTCGCCCCAGCGATTCACCCAGGCGCCGGGGCTACTCTTTTGTTGGGACGCGTCGTACTCGATGAGCGGCACACCGTTCTGGCGAGCGTCGCGAATCCCCGAGACGACCGCGCCATCGTGCGACGCCCAGGTTTGCAACTGCACCTCACCCGTTGGGGTTGTCCAAACCGTGGCTAGCCCCGGCTGGAGCGCGCTGAAAATGACACCCTCCTCGACAAACCCGTAGTGGCTACCGTGATTGCGCTCGGCGAAGGGTCCGTAGCGAAACGCACCATGCTCGCGCTTGAAGCCAGCCGCAAACGTAGCCACGGTACGCGAGGCCAGTGCGGGACTGACCATGCCCGTCCGCGCGAGCGGCGCGGCCGTATCGATGCCATCTGGACCGGTTACGCGCAGATCTCGCGCCGCGGGCGGCGGCCGCGGCGACCATCCGAGTCTCGGATGCTCCGTCCCGAGTTCATAGCGCAGATCGAAGCGCTCAAGCTCGAAGGCGACGAGATACACGAGCGCCGCCGACTCCACCGAACCCAAGTCACTGACGCTCGGATTGCGGTCATGCAAGATCGCCGGCGCGATTGCACCCGGTGTCATGACGCTCACGAATACCTCCGCCAGATCGCGGACGGCATACCATTCGCCCTCCACCATCGACTGGGTCTGCGCGTCGATATCGATGCCAAGATCCGGTGGCGTGACGGTAAGGGATGCTCGCGCGACATCGCGGACAGCCGCCGCGGGCGCCTCGTCTCGGGCTACCACTGAGTGGCTGTTGCTCTGCGGCGCTGCTTGTTCGAGAAATTTATCCCGATAGACTTCTTTCTTGACCAGCGTGACAAACTTCTCTCCCCCCCAGACATGCTGGCGAAGGAAATCGGTCACCTTCTCAAGTTTAGTCGCTCGGCCCACGACCGGGTTTCGCAGGTACAACCGTCCGTCACACAGCGGCGCATAGGGCAGCCCGGACTTGCGACCCTCCTCCAATGGATCGGGCGTACTATGCACCCCGAACTTGAGTAGGCAGGGGTTCGATGGACCGCCGATTTCCAGGCGCACTGACCCCTCAGGGTTCGCTGACAAGGTGAGTGACTTCTGCGAATCGGAATTTTCCAGATGAAAGCTCTGGTGCTCACCGCTCGCCGGCCAGTCAAGGGTGAGTACGAACCAACTGTTGATGTGCGGATTCAAATTCGTGAGGCTCGCCGACCCTACATCGTCTGGCCCGCGTCGAATCTCGGCGCGCACCACGGCTCGATCCGGTTGCAGGTCCACGATCGTGATGGGTGCATCCCCTTGGGATGCCGCGAAGATTGACGAACCTGCCGCCAGTGCTGCTGCGAGCGATAGCACCCGTCCCTCGAAGCCCGCTGTTCGGCGGATGCCTAGACCGCGAGCCACGCGCAGATTCCCATCAGGGCCACTAAAACGCGGCTAAGCGGGTCGCGGATTGCGAACACGATCGGGTCATCCGTGAGCTTCCCACGGTTTGCCACCAGCCAGAGATGACTGATCCAGTATGCGAGCAGAACTCCGGTTAGACCGATGAAGAGCGGCCGGTCATAGACAATGCGCGCGGGGTGCTCGGTCGTCAGGTACATGGCGAGCACCCAGACCGCGAGGTATCCGCTCCCGACCCCAAACATTGCCACCAACGGCAGATCGATCCCCAAGTATCCCCGCGCGTGCGCGCATGGACCGTCGCGCTCGCGGTTTTGCGCAAGCTCTGCGTATCGTTTTACCAGAGCAAGGCTGTAAAACAGGCAGACGCAAAAAGCGATCAGCCACGCTGAAGGACGAATCGCGACTGCCACCCCACCGGCCGCCACGCGCGCCGCATACCCTGCGCCAAGCACGATGGCATCCAGGACCGCCACGTGCTTGAGGCGCCAGGAATAGGCCAACATCAGTGCGAGATACGCCCCGAGCACGCCGGAAAAGGCTGCACCGAGCGTCGCGGCGGCGAGAACGGCGCCTGTCCAGGTCAGCACCATCAAGATCACGCCCGCACCGCGCGAGAGAGTTCCCGCGGCCAATGGACGCTTGGATTTGGTGGAGTGCGCGCGATCGGCCGTGAGATCCAGCAGGTCATTCAACACGTATTGCCCCGAGGCGCATAGGCTGAAGGCCACGAAAGCTGCCGTAACGCGTGCCAGGGATGGCACGTCCAGGAGCTGGTGAGCTGCCACAAGTGGAACGATGACGAGGACGTTCTTAAGCCAATGCTGGGGGCGCATCTCAACGACCCACGGCGGTATATGAGATCTGCCCAGGCCTGAGGAAGGTGCAAGTAGCTCCGACACCGGCGACATCCCCATCAAGAGAATGACCTTCGCAAGCGGAAAATCGCGAGGGCCACGCGGTCATGGAAACTCGACTCGACAAGATTATTATAGGTCATTGCCGCAAGACGGTGCCGATGCGAAGGCGCGCCTCACCGGTAGGCTGGCGGTGTGTGCTTGCGGTGGTCCCGGGAATCTGCAATCTGATCAACGGGCTCTTCGATCGCATCGCGGTCGGACACCCGGACTGACATCTGCACGGAGATAGGGAGAAAAGGCAATGAGCAGTGCAACAGGAGCGGCCCCAGCGACCCACCCGGTACCGGATGCCGTGTCGCATCTGCTCGCGCGCTACGGCTGCGGCTCGGTCCAGTTCGCCGGCACCGAGAATTCGTTCTACGAGCGCCACCTTCTCTTCGACAGAGCGATCGACCCGCGTGCGGCGACGCTGCGCGACCAGTTCGAGGCCTTCGCACGTTCTATACGGGATGTCCTCGCGCCACGCTGGGCGCTCACCACGGAGACTTACGTGCGCGAGAACCCGAAGCTGGTGTACTACCTTTCCATGGAGTTCCTGATCGGACGCTCGCTCACCAACAACGTGACCAATCTCTCGCTGCAGGCCGTCGTCCAGCACGCCCTCGCGCAGAAAATCCTCAACTGGGCCGACCTGCTCGAGCAGGAGCCCGACCCAGGTCTCGGCAATGGCGGGCTCGGGCGTCTCGCGGCCTGCTTCCTGGACTCGATGGCCACCCTGCGACTGCCGGCGATGGGCTATGGGCTGCGCTACGAATACGGGATGTTCAAGCAGTCGATTCAGAATGGATGGCAGCAGGAGCAACCGGACAACTGGCTGCGGCGGCCCGATCCTTGGGAGATCGCCCGTCTGGATGAGCGCGTGGAAGTCAGGTTCGGCTGCTCGTTCGCGCTCCGCGGGAGCAACCTCGAGCTCATCCCAAATCGCCCGTCCACCCTGATCGGCATTCCTTTCGACCGGCCGATCGTCGGTTACGGGGGCAGCACGGTCAATACGCTGCGGCTGTGGAGCGCCATCGCTCCCGACTACTTCGACTTCCAGCGATTCAGCGCTGGCGAATTCGTCGGCGCGCTGGCTGAGACCCTGGCAGCCGAGTCGTTGACGCGCGTGCTATACCCGGACGATTCCACCACGCGCGGTCAGGGACTGCGCTTCGTCCAGGAATACTTTCTGGTCGCCTGTTCGCTGGCCGATCTGACTCGGCGCTTCCGGCGCGGAAACGCGGACTGGCACAGGATGCCCGACAAGGTGGCTCTCCAGCTCAACGACACTCACCCGGCGCTTGCGGTCCCGGAGCTCATGCGCATCCTCCTCGACGAAGCGCACCTCGGTTGGGACGAGGCATGGGGTCTCACTCAGCGTACGCTCGCCTACACCAACCACACCTTGCTCCCCGAGGCGCTCGAAAAGTGGCCGCTTGCATGGTTCGCGCTGCTGTTGCCGCGGCACCTGGAGATCATCTTCGAGATTAACCGACGATTTCTGGATGACGTGCGCGCACGGTTCCCCGGCGATACTGGACGTGTTGAGCGCGTGAGCCTGATCGAAGAGGGCGCGGCTAAACACGTGCGCATGGCGAACCTCGCAATCGTCGGCTCGCACAGCACCAACGGCGTTGCCGGGATACACACCGGCCTACTGCGAACGACGACCGTCAGGGATCTCGCCGAGATCTTTCCCGAGCGGTTCAACAACAAGACAAACGGTGTGACTCCGCGCAGATGGCTGCGGCTCGCGAACCCCGCGCTCGCCGACGCGATTTCACAGGCGATCGGCGACAGCTGGGTTGTCGACCACGGCCAACTGCGCGGCCTGCGTCCACTGGCAGCCGATCGCGCGTTCCGCGGCGAGTTCCTGAAGGCGAAGCGCACGGCGAAGGCGCGGTTCGCCGACTGGCTCAAGGCCACCGCCGGCGTGGTCGTCGATCCGGAGACGATGTTCGATTGCCAGGTCAAACGCATTCATGAGTACAAGCGCCAGCTCCTCAACGCCCTGCGCGTGGTGGTGCTCTACAACCGGCTGCGGGAAAATCCCACGATCGAGGTGGCACCGCGCACCTTCTTCTTCGGCGGCAAGGCCGCACCCGCCTACCATCTGGCAAAGTTGATCATCAAGCTCATCAACAACCTTGCCGACACAATCGACGGTGATCCCGCGGTCGGCGGCAAGCTCAGAGTGGTGTTTCTGCCGGAGTACGACGTTACGCTCGCCGAGCGGCTGATTCCGGCCGCAGACGTTTCCAATCAGATCTCGACCGCAGGCTACGAGGCGAGCGGGACCAGCAACATGAAATTCATGATGAATGGCGCGCTGACGCTCGGTACGCGCGACGGCGCCACGATCGAGATGGCGGAGGAAGCGGGCGAGGAGAACTTCTTCCTGTTTGGGCTTACTGCGCAGCAAGTTGCCGACACTCGCGGCTGGTACAACCCGCATTGGCATTACGAGCATGAGCCCGAAACGCGCTCGGCCCTCGACCTGATCTTTTCCGACCATTTCAGCCGCCATGAGCCCGGCATTTTCGGACCCTTGCGCGAGGTGCTGCTCACGGGCGGCGACCACTACATGCACCTCGCAGACCTGCGCTCCTATCTCGAGGCCGACGGGAGATTGGTTGCTCTCTACCGCGACGGGGACGCTTGGGCACATAAGGCAATCCTGAACGTGGCCGCATCGGGCCGGTTCTCCAGCGACCGCACCGTCGCCGAATATGCGACCGAGATCTGGCACGCCCGGCCCTGCCCGGTCACCTAGCAAGGCGCTGCCATGGCACTTTCCCCGCTCGCCGGCAAGCCGGCACCGAAAGAGATGCTGATCGATCCGGAGCAGCTCGTACGGGAATATTACGTCCGCAAGCCTGACCCAGCTGAGCCCGCGCAGCAGATCAGCTTCGGCACGAGCGGACACCGGGGCTCTCCTCTCACGGGGTCGTTCAACGAAGCGCACATCCTGGCGATCGCGCAGGCGATTTGCGACTACCAGCGCATGCATGGCATCAGCGGGCCGCTCTACATGGGCCGCGATACGCATGCGGTTTCCGGCCCGGCCCAGCGCACCGCGCTCGAGGTCCTCGCAGCGAACGGCGTCGAGACGGTTATTCAGGGCGGCGACGGCGTAACGCCAACTCCGGCGATTTCGCGGGTCATCCTGGCGCACAACCGCGGTCGCACCGATCGCCTGGCTGACGGTATCGTCATCACCCCCTCGCATAACCCTCCCGAGGACGGCGGGTTCAAGTACAACCCGACTAACGGCGGACCGGCCGATAGCGAGGTGACCAATTGGATTCAGGAGCGCGCAAACGCGCTGCTGCGCGTGGGCAACGCGGACACAAGGCGCGTCCCATTCGTCGCGGCGATCGGCTCCGCGACAACGCATGAGCATGACTTCATTGCGCCGTACGTCGATGACCTGAGAAACGTGGTAGACATGGAGGCGATTCGCGCCGCACGACTCAAACTCGGCGTCGACCCGCTCGGGGGCGCGGCCGTTCACTATTGGGAGCCGATCAACGCCGCCTACAAGCTCGATATCGCCGTCGTGAATCCGCAGGTCGATCCCACTTTTTCGTTCATGACGGTGGATCATGACGGCAAGATCCGCATGGACTGCTCAAGTCCCTACGCCATGGCGCGGCTGGTGGGATTGAAGGACCAGTATCAGGTGGCATTCGCCAACGACACAGATGCCGACCGGCACGGCATCGTTACCCCCTCGGCTGGGTTGCTGAATCCCAATCACTATCTCGCGGTGGCGATTCGCTACCTCCTCAGGCATCGGTCAGGTTGGTCCGCCGCTGCGGCTGTGGGCAAGACGCTGGTCTCCAGCAGCCTGATCGACCGTGTCGTGGCGGGGCTCGGGCGGGCGCTGTGGGAGGTGCCGGTCGGGTTCAAGTGGTTTGTGCCCGGGTTGTCGGACGGATCGGTTTGTTTCGGGGGCGAGGAAAGCGCCGGGGCGAGTTTCCTCCGAATGGACGGGATGGTGTGGACCACGGACAAGGACGGGCTGATCATGAACCTGCTCGCGGCCGAGATCACCGCCCGCACAGGCAAGGATCCCGGCGAGCACTATCGCGACCTGACGGCCGAGTTCGGCACGCCCTTCTACTCCCGTATCGACGCGCCAGCGACGCCGGAGCAGAAGGCGCGTCTCGGGAAGCTTTCAGCTGATGCCGTACGAGCGTCGACTCTCGCAGGTGAGCCGATCGTGGCCAAAATCACCAGGGCACCGAGCAACGGCGCGCCGATCGGCGGCCTCAAGGTCAGCGCGCGGAGCGGATGGTTTGCTGCTCGCCCGTCCGGCACCGAGAACATCTACAAGATCTACGCCGAGAGCTTCAAGGACGAGCACCACTTGGAGGCCATCGTCGCCGAAGCGCAGGAAATCGTACGCAAGTCACTCGAGGACCGATGAAAGCTCTGCAACATCATCTGATCCCATGGGCTTTTCGATCAGCGCCCTATCGGTTTCTCACGGCGTTCTTCCTCGCTCAGCGTGTACAGAGCATCCGGAACCGCCTCAAGTCTCTTGCGCGGGATCGGTTGACCACTCATGTCGGACAAACCGTAAGTGCCTTCCTCGATTTTCTTTAAGGCACGATTAACGCGCTCGAGCCTCTGGACGTCGCGAACGACCAAGTTGCCATCCCGCTCAAGCGTATCGAGTCGTTGTGCATCGTCCTCGAACTCGACAGCCTCCCGAGTGCTCTTCCCTCTTACATCCGCTTCATCAGATTCGGCTGCCCGAGTCCCCGCGAGAAGATTCGCGCGCAAGCGAAGCAAATGCTGGCGCTGCCTTTCCACAAACGCTGCATCAAGTCCAACTTTGACGGTTTCCATATCTCGCTCCATTTGTGGATTCCGTTCTGGTGCTGGCGCCATTATGCCTTGATTCACCGCTCGAACTCTCGCGCATCAATGGTGACCCAAGCTGAACCGAGCCGATGCCCGGGCGCTGTGTGATCGGCACAGACGCAGTGGTAGCGTACGCGGCTGCTGGTGCTTTCAGCTATGAATAATGCGCTGCTGACCGATCGGAGACAACGATGAAAACTCATGCGTTCGAAAGCTATCGCGAAGAATATGAGAACGTGCGGATGAAGCGGGAAGACGGCATCCTCGAGGTAGCTTTGCATACTCGAGGCGGCTCTCTTGTGTTCAACGGCTATGTGCACGAGGCGCTGGTTCACGCGTTCCGTGACATCGGCGACGATCCGGACAACCACGTCGTGATCCTCACCGGTACGGGAGACGAGTTCTGCGCCCGAATCTCGTCGGACGGGTTCGATTTCTTCACGCCGACGGGCTATGACAAGATCCTGCGCGAGGGTACGAAGATCCTCGAGAACATACTCGATATCGAAGTACCCATGATTGCAGCCATCAATGGACCGGTCACCGTGCATTCCGAGTACGCGCTTCTTTGCGACATTGTCCTTGCCGCTGAGGGCGCGTACTTTCAGGATGCACCGCATCCGGCATTTGGTATCGTGCCTGGCGACGGCTTGCACGTCGTGTGGCCTGAAGTCATCGGGGAGATTCGCGGCCGGTACTTTCTGCTGAGCGGCCAAAAACTCAGTGCGGCAGAAGCAAAGAGGTACGGCGCCGTTAACGAGGTCGTCCATCGCGAGGCCCTCCTTCCACGAGCCTGGGAATTGGCGCGATATCTCAAGAAACAGAACCCCCTGACGCTGCGGTATACACGCATGGCGCTTTCAACTCGCTTCCGCCGTCGCCTCCAGGAGAGCTTGTCCTACGGACTCGCGCTCGAAGGCATCTCGGCAGCACAAGTCGCAGCATTGAATGTGCAAAAGACCAAAGAGGGGTGAGTCTGCTTAGCAGGCCAACCCCGCGACGGCTGTTAAGACGGAGACCGAGGTAGTGTTCGAAGACCTCAACTATGAGGAACTGAAAAGGCGGGCCAACTCGCGGTTGCCCGACCGAGTGGTCGCCACGCTCGAGGCTCACGGCGAGCGGCGCTCGGTAGCTGATGGCGAAACACTATACCGGGTCGAAGACCGCAAGTACCCGCTCGTCTACGCGATTTCTGCCACCCTGCAGATACGAGATCCCGACGGAATGGTATTGGGGGTCATGGAGCCGGGGCAGTTCACAGGCGAACTGGCGCTACTTTTCGGCCAGACGGCCTTCGCCGACTGCATCGCCGTCACGCCGGGCGAGGTCCTGCTGGTCGCGCCGACCACGATCGCCGAGCTGGTCCAAGTCGATCCGGAAGTGAGCGACGTCCTGCTGCCCGCCTTCGCCGCGCGGCGCCTGCTGCTGATGCAACGCCAACAGGGCACCCTGACGCTGGTGGGCCACGAGGGGGCACCCGCTCTGCAGCGGCTGCTCGAGTATGCCGAACGCAACCGCATCCCGTACCGCTGGCTGAACCCTGCCGATCCCCTTCAGAAAGAGGAGATCCGGGCACGCGCGCTTGAGGGCTCCGCCGTGAAGGTGGTGGTTCGCGGTCGACACGTGATGCAGGAGCCCTCCGTAGCGGAAGTGGCACGCGCCCTCGGACTGGAACTCACCGCTGACGATGGTGATCCTGTGGACTTGATCATTGCCGGGGCGGGACCGGCGGGCTTTTCAGCGGCAGTCTACGGCGCCTCCGAGGGACTGCGAACCATCCTGTTCGACGACGTGGCGATCGGTGGTCAATCGGCCGCCTCTTCCCGAATCGAAAATTTCCTCGGATTTCCGACCGGTGTCTCGGGCGCCGACCTCGCCTTCCGGGCGGAGCTGCAGGCGATCAAGTTCGGTGCGCGCGTGGCCGTCCCACGCCGCGCGGAGAAGCTCCAGCCCAGCACCCGTCCCGGATACTACGAGGTCACTTTGGATGACGGCACCACTCTCCTCGGGCGATCAGTCGTGATCGCGACCGGAGCCCGCTATCGCAAGCTCGCTGTGCCTGAGGAGGAGCGTTTCCAGGGCGCAGGTATCTACTACGCCGCCACCGAGCTGGAGGCTCGGACCTGCAAGGGCCAGGAGGTCGTGGTCGTCGGCGGAGGCAATTCCGCGGGCCAAGCTGCCATGTTCCTCGCTTCTCGCGCCTCCCGTGTGCGCCTCGTCCACCGTGGCCGCGACCTGTTGGACAGCATGTCCCAATACCTCATCGAGCGCCTGCGTCATGCCGCAAATGTGAGCATCGAGACGCGCTCCCAAGTGGTCGAGCTCTCAGGCGACGAACATCTTCGAACGGTTCAGATACGCGACGGCGAAGGACGCGTGGTGCCGCGGTCCGTCGGCGGCCTGTTCATCATGATCGGTGCGGACCCCTGCACAGGATGGCTCAAAGACACGCTGCGGCTGGACGAGCGCGGGTTCGTGCGGACAGGAGAGGATTGTGGCCCCGATGCGTCGGTGCCCTTCAACGTCTTTCAGACCAACCTGCCGGGTGTCTTCGCGGTGGGTGACGTCCGCTCGGGCTCGGTGAAGAGAGTCGCCTCCGCTGTCGGCGAGGGATCTGTCGTCGTTCAGGCCATTCACGCCCGGCTCGCCTCGCTCCGCCAAGCCGAGGCGCCCGAGCCAGTTACCCTCTAACTCCTGCCAGAGCCCGAACGTCCCGGCCATGATCAGTATCGCGCGCGGGAACGAAGTCTGGTTGTTCGCCCCTCGAGTGCGACGCAGTTGCCAAGTACGCGTACGGTGCAACGCGGTTGATTCCTTGCATTCGATCCTGCAGATTGCTCACCGGAGACGATGACGAGACATAGGTGTCGTTATGCTGCGAGGCACCACTATCCAGGCCGTTGTTCGCACAGGCGCCTCGCGCCGGATCATCGGCGTCACTCGAGGCACTATCGACACTCTTGCGGGGGCGACGATCTACGCCTCAATGCTTGGTCGTTTCGAGTGCGTGACGGATCCGATTGCAGTCCGTGACCCTCTGAGCTGAGGGCACGCCGTGAGTGTTATCGCGTATCGCTGAAGGAGGGCTGGCAATGATCAAGAATATGGTGCTCGTCCACGGTGGTTTCGTGGATGGCTCCGGTTGGCAACCCGTTTACAAAATCCTGACCGGGGAGGGTTTCAATGTCCGTATCGTTCAGAACCCAACGCTGTCGCTAGCTGATGATGTCGCAGTCACCAAGAGGGCAATCGCTGCTGCAGATGGACCGGTGATTTTGGTTGGCCATTCCTATGGTGGCGTCGTGATTTCGGAAGCGGGAACGGACCCGAAAGTGAAAGGCTTGGTCTATGTCGCGGCTTTCGCACCGGACCAAGGGGAGTCCGTCTCGTCCCTGATCGCCAAGCCTGCCCCGGGCGCTCCCGTACCTCCAATTCTCCCGCCGCAGGATGGCTTTCTGTTCCTCGATCGCTCGAAATTTGCGGCTTCGTTCGCCGCGGATGTTGAACCTGAACTCGCAGCATTCATGGCGGATTCGCAGGTGCCGTGGGGGGTCGAGGCATTGGCAGGTGCGGTCAGTAAGCCGGCTTGGCGCGTCAAGCCGAGCTGGTACCTGGTGACTACCGACGACAAGATGATCCCGCCGCCGGCCCAGCGCTCGATGGCGCAACGCGCAGAGTCAAAGGTCGTCGAAACCGCCGGCAGTCATTCCGTCTATGTGTCAAAGCCAAAGGTTGTGGCCGCTCTCATTGCGCAGGCGGCTCGCGAAGCCAAGTAAGTCGGCGCTCGCGAGGCGGAACGTTTGGACGAGTCAATCGATCGCCAGCGCGCGAGGTGTGTTCTTATCCCTGCTCGGGTTGGTCTTGGGCCGACCCGAGCAGCTTTTCCGCGCAGGCACCTCGAAGCAGGCGCTTT
>Ga0137413_10000004_pt1 | contig 61468 bp, 96 predicted proteins | sample CZODoug2_1_16fun_FD_108280 | JGI IMG/M metagenome (GOLD analysis project Ga0137413, IMG submission 108280) | Vadose zone soil fungal communities from Angelo Coast Range Reserve, California, USA - CZODoug2_1_16fungal (Illumina Assembly) | ecosystem: Environmental > Terrestrial > Soil > Vadose... | reverse complement strand
TGTTCAGCTGGAGATCGCAGCCCACAAGCGGGCTGAGGCGGCAGCTGGCCTGTCCACCTACCTGCGCCCGGCGCAGGCCGACCAGGAGGCCGAGTCCGGCGACGTGGTCTCCGATTCCGACGTCAACGCGAACCCGGCAGGCGGTATGACCGTTGGCGAGGACGTTGGGGCGAAGGCTCGGGCGGACGCGAAGGCTGCCGCGGACAAGGCCGAGGCAGACGCGAAAGCTCGCACGGAGCTGGGGACATCCGGTCGGACTTCACGCAGCGGCAAGCAGCAGACGAGCTGAGCTGTGTCGACCCTCCGGGTGCTGCGCACCGCTAAGACGACGCTCTCGCGGACGTTCTACCTCGACGAGGTAGCGACCTCCGCGACGGGCGTCGTCACGGTGACCATCACCCGGGAGGACGGCACGGTTGTTCAGACCGGCAACGCGACTGGCCCCGACGCCAACCAGGTGTACACGTTCACGTTCAACGGCTCCGACATCCTGGACCGGCTGCCCGTCTCGTGGGCGTTGACGGTCGGCGGTGATGCCCTAGTCCTCGATCAGGATGTGATCGAGGTGGTCGGCGGCTACTACTTCGGGCTTTCCGAGGCCCGGCAGATCGACACTACGTTCACGAACATCACCCGTTACCCGACCGCGGACGTGATCGAGGTGCGCACGCAGGTCGAGGTCGAATGCGAGAACATCTGCCGCCAGGCGTTCGTCCCCCGTTTCGAGCGGGAGCGGCTGGACGGTCACCCCCAGCAGCGACACCTGCGGCTTCGGTGGCCCTACATCCGCAAGGTCCGGGCGGTGACCGTCAACGGGGTGGCGTGGGACCAGGCCCGCGTGGACGCGATCGGCCCGGACCGGTTGGGCATCATCCGGCCGGGCACCGAATGGTGGTGGTTCTGGGGCGGCGGCTTCGGCTCAGTGTGGCCGTGGGGGATCGGAAACATCGTCGTCGAGTACGAGCATGGCCAGGACCGGCCGGACCCGGACATTGTGCGCGGTTCGAAGCTGCGCTGGAAGTCGCTGATGTTCGAGCGCAAGTCACGCAGCCCGCTGCCGGACCGTTCGGAGCGTCTGCAAACCTCGGAGATCGGTGTCGTCTCACTGGCCAGCGAGTCGCAGTGGTCGACGGGCATCCCCTCGGTTGACGCTGCGTACTCGCGGCACCCGTCACCGCGCCCGGGTTTCGGGTGATGACGTGACGACGATCCTCGCGTTCGCCCTGAAACGGTCGGTGATGGCCCGGCTTCAGGCCATCAATACGGGTTCGATCCCGCCGCCGGCCGGCGCCGAGATGCTTACCAGTTCGGGGGTGCAGGTGAACCCGATCCTGCCCGCCGAGCCGGACCGTATCTGCGTGTACGGCACCCCGGTCCGCTCCACCCGGCAGATCACCACAGCGGAGCGGACCACCTGCACGGAGTCGGTGGCTTGCGAGATCCGCATCCGGGTGTATCAGCCGGGCGAAGCAGATGAGGACGTCGGCGACGTCGACCTGTTGACGAGTCAGCTGTGCAACGCGGTCGCGAAGGCGGTGATCGACGGTGACCCGCTGGTCGATCGGTCGCTGGGTGACCTCTACCTGTACGAGGTGTTGCAGTGGCCGACCGCGGTCACGCCACACCCGGAACCGTCGGTTACCGGCCTCGCGTCGCTGGTCTTCCAGGCGGAGCTGATGACCAATTGACGAACCGCGCCGAGTACAGGGTGACCCCGATCCCGGGCGCCGGGTTGCAGATAGCCCGCTCGCCTGAGATGCGCGAATGGCTCAAAGAGCGGGTGGCGGACATCGCCGCGGGCCTGCGCTCCGACGCCCCCGTGAAGACGGGGGCCGGCCGCGGGTCGATTGCCTCGGACACGGCTCTGGCCGTGCAGGGCTGGACCGGCGAGGCCGGGTGGGACGAAGCGCACTACTACATGGGGATTCAGCAGTCCCGGACGCATTGGGCCGACCCGGCCATTGCAAAGATCCGGTACGTCTAGCCAGGGAGGTAGCGGCGGCATGGCGATGTCAGACGCCGATCAGGAACTGATGGAGCTTCAGCGCTCCGTCATGACGCAAGGCCACGCTGCCGGGCTTCCGCACGGACCCACGGCGGCAGACCCCGAAGCGATCACCACGTTCGAGGCCCGACGTGCTGCGCAGCGCGAGGCGTGGGGGCAGTTCGCGGCGATCGCACCGATCACCATCGGCAACGCTCTGGCGTTCGTCCCCGGTGCAGCGGTCCCGCTGGAACACGTGATCCGTTACAAGCTGTGGGAGCAGGAACTCATCGTCCGGGTCGCGACCCCGGAGCTGGCGAGGGTAGGAAAGGTGTTCGCGTCGGACGAAGAGTTCGACAAGGCGAACCCGCACTATCAACGCCGGAAGCCTCTGGCGCCTGAGCTGCACCCCGCGGCTCTGGACCCGCGGGGTGGGGCGGCGCACCTCGACACCGAAGGCGTTCACGGTCCGGTCATCACGCCGGCAACCGACGGGCCTCGCAGTTCGGCCGCTGACGCTAAGCAGCCCGCGGCGAAGCGTGGCCAGGCCGGAAAGGACGCCGAGTAATGCCTACGACCCTCACCCCGAACATGATGATCGACCCGGGGTTCCTGTGGCATGCCCCGGCCGGCACGGCGTTCCCTTCGAGCGTCGCAGCGGGTTCCGTGTTCACCGACTCGCCTTCAGCATCGTGGTACGAGATCGGCGCGACGGAGGCTGGCTACACGTTCACCTACTCGCAGTCGATCGAGGCTATCAACGTCGCCGAGTTCTACGACCCGGTGAAGTGGCGCACCACTTCCCGTCAGGGTTCGTTCGCGTTCAACCTGGCCGATTTCACGCTGAAGAACATCCAGCGGGGCCTGAACGGCGGCAGCCTTTCCACCGTGTCCGGGTCCGGCGCCAGCTTGATCTCCAAGTGGGTGCCCCCGACTGTCGGGCAGGAGACCCGGTCCGCCCTGCTGTGGCAGTCGTTGGACGCGACGATGCGGATCTTCATGTACCAGACGGTGCAGGTCAACGAGATCCAGTCGGCGTTCAAGAAGGCCCCGGACTTCGCGGTCGTGCCGTGCGAGTTCCGCTTCGAGATCGACGCTTCGAGCAACATCTTCGAGGTCTACTCGGCCGGCACTAGTCGGCTCGGGAACTGACGCACTCGGCTTGCACGTCTGCCAGAAAGCGAACACAGCCCCCGGCGATCCGACGAGCCGAGCGGACGCCGGGGGCGTCCCTACCAGCGTCCGGGAGGCGCGAACAGTCATGTCACGAAGCAAGGGTCGTCGCAGGAGCGCGGGCAGCTACTACCAGGGCGATGTGCGCCCACGCCAGCAGCAGGTCACGACGGAGCCGATACGCCGCGGGGAGGTCATCGAGCTCGGGGAGCTGGGCGGGACGGAACGGGCACCTCTGACCGCCTCGTTCAGCTACTTCGGTCGCTCGTTCAGGGTGCACCCTGATCTGTCTGAGCTGGACGTCATCGACTTCGCCGAGGCGAGTGAGCAGCTCAAGCCGAACGACCCGGCTTCGATGTCCATCATCAAAAAGTTTGTGCGCAAAAACTTGCACGTCGACGACTTCGAAGATTTCTGGGCGTCGGTGCGTGCCCACCGGCAGACCGCCGAAGAGACCATGAACCTGATGTGGAAGGTCATCGAGGGGGTGACCGAAAACCCTACTGGACCGCCTTCCGCCTCTGCGGATGGGCGGTCCGAAATCACGCCGTACTCGCCTCCTGCTGCATTCGAGCCGGACACCCCGAACGCGGGACTACGCGACCGCTACATGGCGCAGATCGAACGCTTCGAGGCGATGGGGACCGGGGTGGGGGTGGCTATGGCCGCGCAGGTGGCAATGGTGGCGGAAGCCCATGGAGTGGACGTCAGCCGCGAACCCGTTCTCTCCGGGAGCGTTTCGGGCTGAGTCTGCGCGCCGTGTGCGACTTGTCGTACGCGGTGCAGGTGGAAGCCCTGGAACGGCAGGCGCTCACCATGATGACCCTGGCGCCGCACCTGGAGGACAGCAGCAAAATACCCACCCCCGAAGAGGTCGTGCAGGAGTTCCAGCAGTGGCTCCTGTCGAAGCCGGAGGCCGCGGGCATGAAGTCTGAAGACGCCGAACTGATGGAGCTGATCGGGGTGATGCGGTAATGCCGGTCCGGCCGATCGCTAACGCGTCCGTGGTCGTCCTCCCCGACTTCGGCAAGTTCGAGTCGACGGTGAAGGGGTTCGCCGGGCGCGCAGCCGGGATGATGGGCTCTCTCACCGCCGCGGTGACCGGGGTCGGGCTGGCCGGCCTGGTGTCGTTCGGTATCAAATCGGCTGCCAGCCTGGAACAGGCTCAGGTCGGCTTCGAGACGATGCTGGGCTCGGGCAAGAAGGCGTCGGCGTTCCTGTCGCAGCTGCAGAAGTTTGCGGCTGCGACACCGTTCGAGCTACCCGGCCTGATCGAGGCGTCCCGCACTTTGCTGGGTGTGGGCGTGTCGGCGAAGCAGGTCATCCCGACGCTGACGGCGTTCGGCGACGCAGCGGGTGCTCTGGGCATCCAGCAGGACGCATTCCAGCGGATCATGATCGCTGTCAGCCAGTCGATTTCGGCCGGGAAAATCAAGCTCGGCGACATGAACCAGCTGATGAACAACGGGCTGCCAATCTGGAAGCTTATGTCGGAGGCGATGCACAAGCCCGTCCCGGCTCTGCAAGCGATGATCTCGCACGGGCAGCTGCTGTCGAAGGACGTCCTCCCGGCCCTGCAGAAGCAGATGGAGAAGGACTACGGCGGGGCGATGGCGAGGCAGTCGCAGACCCTCGCCGGGGTTTGGTCGACGTTGAAGGACACCGTCGCTATTGGCCTGGCGAACGCCATCAAGCCGCTGGTGCCGATGATGGAGAACTTCCTGCCGAAGGCCGCGACGGCGGCATCGTCCGCCCTGGCGTGGATGTCGAAAACTGTCGTGACGATGGTCGGCGCGTTCAAGACGGGCGCGGTTACCTCGAAAGGCTTCATGGGGGCCATCGAGAACGTGGGCGCGACGATCGGCAACGTCGTGCAGATTCTCAAAGGCAACCCGATCGCGTCGGAGGCCGAGAACGGGTTCACGCGTGTCGCTGAGCAGCTCAAGGGCATGCTGCCTAAGATCGAGTCGGTCACCCACGCCATCGCTGTGGATCTCGTCAACGCGTTCAAGACCGTTATCCCACTGGTGTCCTCCATCGTTGGATGGTTCACGAGGCACCGCGACGTCACCATCACCCTGCTGGGGGTGATGGCAGCGCTGGTCGCGGTCACGAAGGTGCATGCCGCGGTGCTGGCCGTCGAAGCGGCCGGCGGGCTTGTCAAATACATCGCGCAGATCAACATCGTTCAGGCGGTCACGAAGGTGTGGGCAGCGGTGCAGTGGGTGTTGAACGCCGCGCTGACCGCGAACCCGATCGGTATCGTCGTGGTCGCCCTGGCAGCCCTCGTCGCCGGGCTGATCTTCGCGTGGAAGCATTCGCAGACGTTCCGCGACGTCGTCATCGGGACGTGGAACGGCATCAGGGCTGCCGTCGGGGCGGTCGCCTCGTGGTTCACGAACACGCTGTGGCCCATCATTCGGGCCGTGTGGGACGGTATCGCAGCGGGCGCGATGTGGCTGTGGCACACCCAGATCGAACCTGTGTGGCACGGCATTCAGCGGATCATCCAGGCTGCGTCTGCGATAATCCAGTTGGCCATCGCCCTGGTCGTTGCCTACATCCGCAACGTGCTGGCACCGACATACGTGTGGGTGTGGAAGAACGTCGTCGCCCCCGTGTGGCACGGCATCCAGTCGGCGATCAGCACGGCCGTCAACTTCATCCGCGGGATACTGTCCGCCTGGATGGGCTGGTTCCGCACCGTGATGGCACCCCAGTTCCTATGGCTGTGGCACACGATCATTCAGCCGGTTTGGAACGGCATCAAGGGCACCATCTCCACGGTGGTGTCGTTCCTGCGCGGCATCTTCCAGCAGCTAGGCACCTACATGGAGCATGGCCTGGTCCAGAGCTTCCGTAACACCGTCACCGCCATCGGCAAGATCTGGTCCGGGCTGAAGGCCGTCGCGAAGGCACCTGTCACGTTCGTAGTGAACAGCGTCATCAATCCCCTGATCGGGGGTTTCAACAAGCTGGCGAAGGTCTTCCACACCCCGACGATCGACAAAATCGGGGGCTTCGAGGAGGGCGGCCAGATTCCGGGCGCGCCGTCGAGCCGTGACAACCGGCTGGCCTGGTTGACCAACGGTGCCGGGAAAGTGATCTCCAACATCAAGGTCGCGACCGGCGAGTTCATCGTCAACGCGCGTGACACGGCCAAGGCACTGCCATTACTGCAATGGATCAACGCGGGTATGCGCGGCGGCCCCACTGAGGCTGCGAAGCGGATCGGCCGGCAACCCACCCAGTACCCAGGCGACGGGTCGGAAGGGTGGGCATTCTCGAAGGGCGGCCTCGTCGGCTTCCTTTCCAACGTGTGGGACGCGCTGTCGAACCCGATCAAGGCGATCAAGAGTCCGCTCGAAAGCGCCATGGGTGCGATCCCGGGCGGCGGCCTGTTCAAGCAGGTACTGACCGGGATGGGTCACAAGCTGATCGACGGCCTGTTCAAGTGGGCGACGTCGTGGGGCGGCGGCTCCGGGATCGGTTCCGGGAACATCCAGGCTGCGCAGAACTTCGTGCGGGCGCAGGCCGGCAAGCCTTACGTGTGGGCCTCGGCCGGGCCTGGCGGCTACGACTGCTCCGGTATCGTCTCCGCGGTCTACAACGTGCTCAAAGGGCACAACCCGTACGATCACACCTTCTCCACGGAGTCACTGCCGGGTAAGTGGTTCAACACCAGCGCGAAGATAGGCCCGCTCGTGGCCGGGTGGTCGCACCCCGGGCAGCGGCCGGCGTCGGCGTCGGTGGGGCACATGGCGGGCATGATCGGTGGCCTTCCGTTCGAGTCGACCGGTTCCCGCGGCGTGCACGTCGGGGCGTCCGCCCGGCGCACTACCGAGTTCGCCAACTCGGGTGTAGCACGGGCACGGGGAGGGCTCGTCGAGCTGGCGAAGATCGCCCGCGCGGATTTCGGCTCGGTAACCCTGGCCCGGGGACACAACCTGATCTACAACGGGTTGGGGCGGCCCGAACACCTCAGCGACCCGGGGTCCGCCGGGCAGCCGATGCGTTGGCACCCCGCCGACCTTGAAGCCCTCGGCCGGATCATCGGGCGGGAGATGTCCAACGCGATCGGGGCAGGTAACTACGCTGCAGGGCGACAGACGCGCATCTACACGAGGGGGGGCTAATGGCGTCGATAGTCCAGTTCGTGGATTCCATCGCGTCCAGCCCGACGATCCGGCTGAACCTGAACTCGCTCGCCAGCAGCCTCCTCGTGTCCGACGAAGGTATCGACCTGTCCCCGCCGCCGCTGCGGCGGGCTGTCGTCTCGACGATGCTGAACGACGGCGAGTTCATCCCGGCGGCGGCCTACAGCAATCGTGTCTTGAAGATCCCCGTCAAGGTGATCGCGGCGACCACGGACGCTGCCGCCACTGCGATGCAGAACCTTGCCCGGGAGCTGGCCCGGCCGTCGAACATCCTGAAGGTTCAGCTCGACGGCGCCACCTCCCCAGTGTTTTTCCGCACCTACTCCGCGCCGGACTACACCCTGTCGATGCTGCGGCTGCTGCTGTCCGGTAACACCGTCATGTCGCTAGAGATCCCCGCCGAGCCGTTCGCCCTAGGCTTGAAAGAGGCGATCGCCTCGGTAACGGTCACCGAAGACCCTGCCGCGGGCACGAACCCGATGAGCTGGGATATCACCGGCGTGAAGGGGGACGTGGAGACCCCACTGGTTTTGACGTTCCCCACCGGCAACCTGTACGACGCCGGGAACCCCATCTCGGTCCTGGCGGTCCGCCGGCGCGGCACCGTCGCGAACGTCCCGTTCCTGCTGCAGGCCGAGTCGATGACGTTGGGCACCGACACGACCCTGCCGGGGGCGGATGCGGCCATGTCGGGCAGCGGGTCAAGCTACGCCCGAACCTCGTTCTCGACGGACGCCACCATGGTCCGCCGGGTGTACCTCGCCACCTACCCCACGTCGGCGTCTGTTGACGTCCGCGGGCGCTACCGGGTGTTCGCCCTGCTGCGTCGCTCATCCGCGACCGGCGACATCACCGTGCAGTTGGGGTACACGTCGTCGACGGCGCCTGTGCTGGTGCAGAACGACCCGGTAGCTACCGACGATGTGACCGCGCGCTGCCACGTCGACCTAGGGATCATCACCTTCCCGACGGGGGCAGACCCCGTCATGGACGGGTACTCCAACACGGAGTTGTCGGTGGCCGGCCGCTACATCGAGGTCGCAGCGTCGCGTACCGCCGGCACCTCGACTCTGGACATCGACTACCTGCTGTTCGTGCCGGCGGACGATCAGCTGGCGTTGATCGACTGGGGTGATGCCGCCTCGACCTCGGACAGTTTCGTCATCGACGGCACCCACGAGATGATCTACACGCAGAACGGTTCCGGCCAGGTGTACGGCACCCTGCCGCACGCGCTGGCCGGCGGGTTCCCGACGGTCACCCCGAACGTCACCAACCGGATGTACTGGATCCGAAGGAGTGGGCGGGGAGCCACGGTCACTAAGTCCGAGACGACCGCCATCGTTGCCACCTACTGGCCCCGCTACCTGGTGGTCAGGCCGGCCAGCACATGACGCTTACCGTGCCACTGGCGGTGCGGCTGTCCACAGCCAAGGGCGACGTGCACGTCACCCGGGACCTGCACGACCTCACGTTCCGGTCGACGGCGCCGGGCGGGTTCGCGTCGGCGACCTTCACCCTGTCCCGGCCGCTGGCGTTGCAGCCCGACGAGATCGACCAGTTCGGCGAGGTGTACGTCTACGACCGGCGGGACGGCTCCACGGCGTGGGAGGGGCGCCTGGACGACGCCGGCCGCACGGCGGGAGACGCTGGAGAAATCTGGCAGCTCACCGCGACTGGGCCAGCGGCGCACGCGCTCGACCGCAACATGGCGATCGTCTACGTGGACACCGGCCTGGACGGGTGGTCCACCGGTGGGCCTCCCGGCTCGACAACCTCGGTGAACGTGTCGAGCAACGACAACCAGGCAATCCAGATGTCGCTGACGAACGGCACGACCTTCCAGGCCGGCCTCGCAGGGTTAAGCGTCTACCACCAGGTCGAATACACGGGACAGCAGCTCGCCCGGGTCACCATCGGGTGGGTTGCTGGAATGGCCAGCTCGAACTTCGAGTTCCGGCTGGGCACCTCGCTGGGGGTCGGCGCGACGGTGGCCGTGGACACCGATGCCGCCTCACTCACGCCGGGTGCGCTCACCGGCGCCCGGGGCGGGACCAATGCGATCACGGCCGGACACGACACGGTCCGACTCCGGTTTGCCCGCAACGTGTCGGATTTCACCGCCACCAATGACACCATTTGGGTCCAGTTCACCCCGGTCGTACGCGGCCTACTGAAGGACGCCGGCGGCACCGACATCACCTCCGGGTACACCACTGACACGATCCTCGGGTCGGACGTGGTCAAGGACGTACTCGGCCGGCTCTTGCCGCTGTTCGACGGACCGAACGCCAGTGTTGAGACGACGCTTGCGGCCATCGACCAGCTGTCCTACCCGGACGGGACCACAGCGTCGGCGATCTTCGCCGACCTGATGACCCTCGAACCGGCCTACACATGGGCGGCCTGGGAGCGGAACAGCAACGGCCTGCACCGCTTCGAGTGGACGTCGTGGCCTAGCGAAGTCAGGTATGAGGCGTCCGCTGCGGACGGGTTCAGTTCCCCCTCCTCGGCGAGCGAGCTCTACAACCGCGTGTCTGTGCGCTGGCGCAACAGCGTCGGCGTGGGCCACACGACCTACCTCACGCAGGCGGTCCCCGCGCTCGACGACATCGGGCTGATCCGTGAGGCGTACATCGACCTGTCAGACGAAGTCGGTAGCGCAGCGAACGCGACGCAGGCGGGAACTCAGTTCCTGGCCGAGCACCAGACCCCCGTCAACCAGGGCACCCTGACGATCGCCCGCCCCATCCTCGACCTGGACCGCGGCCGCTACGTCATGCCGTGGGAGGTCAGGCCCGGACACCTGATCAGGGTGCGCAGCGTCATGCCCCGTATCGACGCGTTGAACGCGACCGCACGGGACGGCATCACCGTGTTCAAGATCGCGGCGGCGGAGTACAACGCCGGCTCTGGGGTTGTCTCACTGGAACTCGACTCGTACCCGCTGACGGTGTCCAGGGCGATCGCCGACCTGTCCAAACGACGTATCACGAGAAAGCGATAGCCATGACGGTTCTGGTAGCAGGCATGATCGCGGAGGTGTCCGCGAAAATCATCAGCATCGATTCCGTTGCGGTGACAGCGACGGTGCGGGTGATCGACAACAACGGCACTTTCCTGTCGCCCGCGGTGACGCTGCCTCAGGGGGTGGTCACGCCCGTACAGTTCACGGTCGCGTTGGGCGACGTGTTGGAGCAGGGGGACCCGAACCGCCGAACCGCCGTGGTCCGCTGGGTGGACGCTACCGGGTTCAGCTGGTCCGAGTCTCCGTCCGGGATCCCGGCGCGGGACACGATCGGCTGGAACCGGCTCGGAACGTTCCCCCTGCCGTAGGCTGCCTGTTCCCCGCGGGCATTCCGCGGCAGACTGACGCCTACGCAGAGCCGCAACCAACGCGGCCGAATCGCCCCGTCCGGGGCGAGCTGAAGGAGACGAGAAGTATGGGCAAGCTAACCGCGCAATGGACTCTCGGGCTCGCCGCGCTCGCAGGTGTCCTGGACTGGGTGGCCGGGTTCGGCTGGCACTCACTCACCCCCGCCGAGGCGGCCTGGTGGGTTGCCGCCGTCAACGCTGTCGCGCTCGTGATCGCATCCTGGAAGACACGTCCGATCGCGCCGCAGGTGTGGACGTATGCCGTGTCCGCTCTGGCCGCGCTCGCCGGGGCGTACGGGCTGCACCTCAGCCAGGGCAACGTGTCCGCGTTCTCCACGGCGCTGCTGGCGGTGCTCGCACTGTTCACGCATGGGCAGGTCTCGCCGGCCGCAGACATTCACTCCGGTGCCGTAGTCAACGGCCGGCGTGTCAACTAGCCTGACAACTGCCTGATTCCTTACGGCACGGAACCCTCGGCAGCGCTCTTGCCGAGGGTTCCGTGCGTTCGTCAGCTGTCAGTACCAGATGAGTTCTTTCTGGGCGAAGTCCCAGACGATCTCACCGCTTTTGACGGAACCGGACATTGTCCACTACACCCCCTTCCCTGGCTGGTCTGGCGGTCCGGGTAGGTCCGGACCTGGTCTTTGTCCGCTTTCGGACTGCGGCACTGGCGGCACTGGCTGGCCCTGCCCGTGGCCTGCGCACGGTCTCGACCGAAATGATCCGCAGGCTTCACTTCCCGGCACTTCGAACACGGCCGGGAGGGCTCCTCCGCCGGAATGTACGACGGGAGCGTCCACAGATACGAGGCCCACTGACCGGAACGGGCCAGGTCGCCATCCGCGTACATCCAGGACAACACGCGGGCGATGTGCTTGTTCGAGTAGCCGCCCAAGACGACGGTGATTTCGCGGGCGGTCGTTGGCCGGGTCAAACTACCCACGAAGTCGAGGATCAGCTTGCGCAGATGCTGGGGAACGTGTCGGTGCCCGTTATAGCTCAGCGCCCCGTTCCACTCCACGCCGCGGCGGACACCGCGGATGACACCCGGCGGGGTGTGCTTGCCGTAGCGGGAACGCTCACCGAAAGCCCACTGGTTACGGCTCATCCCGACTGCCCCTACTTCCAGGCCCGGCGGTGGGCTTCGTGCGCCCGGCTGATCGCCTTGCGCATCACCTCGTCAAGCGGCGGCACTTCGCGGTCGAGCAAGACCGCGAGGGCATGCAGATCAAGAGCGCCCTCGATCTCTCCGAGACCTTCCAGCAGTGCCAGCCGACCCCGTTCGGCCCGCGCTCCACTCTCCCTTAGGTGGTGCATCGTGCTGGCCGGTCCATGCTCCACATTCATCGACTGAACCTCCTCCAGGCGTGGCGCATCTCGTCTCGTGCGCTTTTCGGTTTACTAGTCAGGTGCCATCCCTGGCACTTTGGGCAGCGGTAGGCGGAGCCCTTCCGCTCGCGCTGGCGTTTGCCCATCCAGGCGAGCGCCCTCCAGGCGTCGTCTGCGGTCGGGTAGCTGATCTTCCCCTCGTCGGCACACCATTCCCGGAGGGCCATCAGCGGTGCCTCCACCCGTCGGCGTCGGGGCAGGTGACGAAGTGGGAGGTTCGTAGCTGCTGCTCATCGTTCGGATCCGTACTGAACGCTGCGGCTGCGGCCTCCGCGGTGAGGACCGTCGCCCGGACGAAGCCCTGGCGCAACTCCAACATGATGTTTCCCGCGTAGGAAGGGTAGGCATCGATGGGCATCGCGCGGCCGTGGATTGTGCGAGCCCAGATGATTGCCGCGCTGCACGAGTTGCAGTGCCGGATGTGGGCTGTCAGGTCCGGCCCGTCAGGCATGGCGAACATGACGTTCTCCTCTCAGGATCGGGCCAGGGGTCGGCCTTCATCTGGCAGTGAGGGGGATGTACGCCAAGTGTAACGCGTGGCGCGGGAATCCTGTTCCCGGAGGGCGGCAGCCGAAGCGGCACCTAAAAGCCAGTCGTGCAAACAGCAAGAGGGACATCGTTGGCGCGAGCCCCCGACGTGGCAACTGAGCTTGGCACCTAGGATGGTGATATGCGGGCGGGCGCTACCCCCGTGGCGCTGTCCGGAACGCCGGCCCCCCTGTGCCCCCCACGGGAGGGTCGGCGGCCCGCTTTCACTCCCAGGTCTCCACAGGACCGCCCGCATGATCGCCTAGGCGGCGCCGACGGGCGTCAGCGTCAGCGCGCCGCCGGGCGTCAACTTTGTCCATCCACCGGATCGCCTCGCCCCCATGCGTGCGGTGAGCCTCGGTCGCTTGGCGATACTCCTCATTCTCCTCGGCCAACCGGGCGCGGTAGCCAGCCTGGTAACCGGCCGCGTAGCTCAGCGGGTCCGGGTCCGACCCGCGCATCCAGCGGCGATCCTGCGCGATGAACCAGACGAGCTGCTCGCCCGTGAACGTCGCGCCAGGTATGGCGAGCGCCGCGACCAAACGGTCCGCGGCGCTCTGAGTACTCAAGTCGGCAGTCACGCGTCGAATGTTACAACCGGGCGGCAGCGAAACCGACCGCGAACAGCACGACGAGGGTCAGCAGAGCGACGATGATCGGGTGACGCATCGCGGTCTGCAGCCCCTTCCGAATTCCCAACAGGGTGTCCTCCACGGGCTGGATCATGCACTGCAGGTAGGCGCGACCGATCACGGAAGCCACCGTCAACAGCCAACGCCCCCAGTAGTGGGCATCCCGGCGGCTTCCACCAAGCTGCGGCAGGCCGGTGGTCGTCTCGTCTCGTGCCCGCGTAATCCATTCCTCGTCGAGGTGGCTTTCGGTGGCTTCACGGATGAGCGCGCCATGACGGGCAAGCCAGTCGGTGTCGGTCTCGAAGGGGTCCTCGATCATTGCGCGGCTCCGCTCTTGTAAAGAACCTTGTTGACGAGGGTGCCAGGCTTTGCCGACCGGATCCGGCGGATCTCCTCCGCATGCGCAAGTTCCTCCGTGTCGTACCAGTCGACCCGGTCCGGCTCCTCGGTGCGTTGCGCGGTCACGGTCAGCTTGAACCACGTGGCTCGTCGGTGCGATTGCATGATCCGCTGGTGCGGGTTGAAGCCGTACCCGATGTACCTGCGGCCGTCGGTCAGGTCGATCTCGTAGGTGGCGCAGGGTCGGCGGGCGCCCGGGTGCACCACGGCAACCGGGCGCGGGGCCGTGAGCGTACGCGCGATCGCGAGCAGTGTCAGGCTGGCGACGAACGCGAGGATGATGAACAGCGCAGGCCCGATCATGACGAGGTTCCCCCCTGCCATTGCCACAGCTGGCCTTTTCCGTCCACCTGGCCGACATATCTCCAGGACTGCACGGCGTCGCCGATGATCACGGGCGTGTCGCCTTCGAACGGGGGCGGCCGGCGCGGCACGACGAGGTGCGCATGGTCGCCACCCGTGAACCGCTCGACTGGCAGATCCCACCACGGCTCAGGTTCGATCACGTCCAGAGCGCGGGCCGGCAGGACTACGGGAAGGTTGATCCGGGGAAGTACGTACACGACGATCAGTCCCCTACCCGTGCATTTCCATCCCGCATCCAGGATATCCGGCAGGGATGCGCCGCAGGCTTGTGGCGTCATGAGAACGGGCTCCACAGGGCAAGCCAGGCCATCCCGGAACCGACCACCATCAGGGTCGCGTAGGCCCAACCCAGCTGCAGGCGGCCGGGCGCGCCCCCGATGGCCTTCGCGAGCATGCGCCGCCTCGACGACAGCGCCGACAGGGCTGGGACGGCTAGCGCCGCCGCCCCGCCGGCGGCCAGCGCTAGCGCCAGCGAACCCAACACCCAATGCGGGATCTTCACCCAACCCAGGTACGCCAGGCCGATCAGCCCGGCCCACAGGGCGAGCTTCGACAGCCACGGACCGAACACGATCAGCGCGGCGTACTTACGGCCGTAATGCCGGTACGCACTGCGCTCCAGTTCGCGACGTTTCTCTGCACGGCTCAGGCCCGGCATCGTCCGTCCCCTCTCCTTTTACTCGGTGTCGGTACCGGGCGCCTTGAGAAGCGCCCGAACCTCTGACTCGCGGAACCGGCGATGACCGCCCGGTGTGCGGATGGAGCCGATCCGCCCGACCTTCGCCCACCGAGTCACCGTCTTCGGGTCCACCCGAAACAGTGCGGCAACCTCGCCCGGAGTCATCAGCCGTTCGTCCTTCGGATGCATGAGGTCACGCGCCGATCGACAGCCCGGAGCCGCGCTGCTGACGCTCACGCGCCGCCCGCACCTGCCGGATCACCTCGAACACCTGCGCCTGCATCTGCTTGTCGGCGACGGTGAACATGCGGGCCATGTTCGACGCTTCCGACGCGATCGCTCTCAACGGCTTCGTCGCTTTCGCGGCGGCGGCGCGCGCCGACGACCCCCACGAGATCGGGCCGATGGAGGTCTGCCCGTCGATGCCCTCGTTACGCATCATCTCGGCCAGGTCCGCGGCCAGCGCCGCGGTGTAGCTGTCCATCCAACGGGCGAACCCGTCGAACTGGGCGCGGCCGGCGTTGCACCATTCGGTCGCCGAGACGTCGCCCCTGATGACGATCGTCTTCGGGGGGAAGATGAGGATGGGACCGGCGCCTGCCGCTGCTGTGTTGCTCGTAGCCATGATCAGTTCCCTTCGGGGCGGTGCGGACGGGGGCGCTGGTACGACTCGTCGAGTTCGCCCAAGATCTCGAACTCACCGCGGCCTGTCCGGGTCACGCCCAAGCCGCCCGGCGCGGTACGGGAGCCCGTCGACAGGGCCTCCAGTCGGCGGGAACAGGTCGACGGGTCGAAGTAGCACCGCATCGCCTCCAACACGTCCGAGTTGGTGAACGTCGTCTTGCCGGTCCGCTTGAACAGCACGATCACGTGGTCCAGCTCCCGCTCCACGGCGTCGGACTCCCAGACCGGCTTCGCGTGCTCGAACGTCATCTCCGGGCCGTCGCGGACCGGCAGTTCCATCGACGGGTTCGCCTGCTGGAAGTCGTCCCACTGGTCATCGTCCAGCAGGCTCCGCGGGTCGATAGGCCGGGCGATCCCGGCCTCCTCGTCAGTTCCCTGTGCGGTGGCTCGCATGTCCTCGTCATCCTCCTGATCATCTTGGTCGCCCACCGGACCGAGTCGGTCGGTGGAAGTCATGTTGCCGCCCGGCCCTGCCTGCGGCGCGGGGAGCTGCACTCCGTTGCTCGTCAAGATCCGACGGGCTTCCGCCATCTCGTCGGGGGTGCTCGCCACGGACCCGTCGACAACCGCGGTCAGCACCCGCTGAACGAAGTCCGGGCCGACCTGCGTGCGCCGCCCATGCTCGGGTAGCTCATCGTCGCGCGCGGGTGGCTGCCAGCCGGGCAGCAGCCGGGCCGGGTTGCACTGCCGATACGAGTCGCCCATGGCGTCGATCGCACCCCGACTGAAACCCATCGGCTGGAACGTGACCCCCCTGTATTTCAATACGGACGCGCGTAGCCGACCGGGGGACGTCCGGAACTCCCGGGCCAGGGTCGCGCAGTGGCGCAGGTCAACACCCGGCGCCCGGTCCAGGTAGTGCAACCCCGGCGAACGCAGACGCTTCGGGTCAGCACCAGCGTCCATCGTCTCCGCCGACAGGGTGAAGCCGTCGCTGTAGTTGTCGCCGATCGCGTACGTCTTCCACGCGCCGATCGAACCCCGCACCAGGGCCGGCACCTCCGCGGCGGACGCCCGGGGGGTCGCCGCGAGAAGGAAGATCCCCAGCGACCGGCCGCGGGCGGACAGCCACTCCCAGTTGGTTCCCTGGATCGCGGTGTCCGCCTCATCGACGATCACCAGGACGGCGGCCTCACCGGTTTGCTGGGCAAGCTCGGCGGTCCACTTACGCCCCTGCTCACTGTCGAGGTCGGTCCCGAGCGCGGCGGACAGGGCCACCTGGCCGAACAGTTTCACCCGGTACTCGGCGAGCTTGCGCAGCGCCAGCGTGAACGCTTTGGCCGAGCTGTCGTTGCCTGCCATGCCAAGCATGTCGAGGCACCACCCGGCGTTCTGTTCGATCTTCGCCCGGTCCAGCCAGCACACGATCGCGTCGCAGCGGGTCAGTGCCTCCCGGGCAGTGTTGTTGATCCCGCCGGACTTTCCGGACCCGGTCGTGCCGGCCGCGCCCAGGAACGTGTCCATCTCCGATGCGAAATCGGTGTGCGGGGAGCGAAGCGAGGATGCGAACGAAAACCACTCCCATTCGCCGGTCTCGTAGTACCCGGTGCGAAGCGGGTATGCGAACGACATGCCCGGATGCGAAGGACCCGGGTCCTCCCACCAGTCGCGAAACACGTCGACCAGCGAGAGGCGAACGAGCGAAGATCCGGCCCGACCCGAAGCAACGTCCGTCACGGTCGTTCGCCCCGCGACAGCGTCCATCGCCGACTCCAGCTTTTTCGCAGCGGCCTGCACGTCGCTTCGCGTTTCGCCCGGCCCGTGGTCGATCTCGATCTCGATCCCCGTCGGCGTCGGCGTGATCTTTCGCGGATGCGAACTGCGAAGCCCGATCACTTCGCCCCAGTAGTTCTTCGCATCGTTGTTCGCAGCCGCACTGCGAAGCGAATCGATGCGGTACAGCACCCACGACAGTGCGAACAGAAGCGAACCGAACGCGTGTACGACAAGCCACGGGGGTGTCGTCCACAGGCCGTACGCGGTCGTGAACGCCGATGCGTAGCCCCACGCGAGGCTGGTGATCGTGACGTGGACGTACACCCACGGGACTCGCTTGCTGACGTTGCGGCCGATGCCGTAGGAGACCACAGCGACAAGGCTGCCCGTAACGCACCAGCCGATGACCACCATCCCCAGGTAGCCGACCCAGAGCTTGCAGAACCCCCAGGAGATCAGCTCGACCCCGGGCACGACGACGAACGTCATCAGGAAGGGTGCCAGGAACGGCACGAAACGGTCGCGCACCGGGATCCGGCGCTCGTGCATTTGCTCATGCTGGTAGCCCATCCGGCCGCTACCACGGCCGCCGCCGCCCACGTAGTTCTGGTCAGTGCTCACGTCCACTCGCCCCCTTCCTGCTCACCGGCTGTGACTCTTTCACCAATATCAACTCTCTTGCATTCGGTCAGACGCGCCTCTTGCAGGCATCCCCTTTGGGCCGACATGCCCTCCAACATCACCCTGCATCTCACGGCCAGGCGTCCCGATTTCCTTAGGGGAGAAAGCGGCCTCGCCGGCAATTGCAGGCCGCTGCATCTCACTAGATCCAGAGTTACGCTGCGTACGGTGATGGTCCTTCACCCAGCCCTGTACGGCCCGCGGAGTAACACCCAGCTCGGCTGCGATCAGAGCCGCCGGCTCACCAGCGAGCCGACGCTTCACGGCCAGCTCACGGACCAGGTTGGCCGGCCGGGACGCGCCGCGGCCTGACGAGATGGGCGGGGCCTGCGCCGCCCGGTCCGGGCGGGACGGCGGGGCGGTCACCGGGGCGCGACCTGCGGCCTGCTCCTCGGCGCTGGCGACGTGCCTGCCATGGGCCTCGATCGCTGCGTCACGCCACCCCCGGTCAGGCCGGACCGGCCTGTACCCCTGGTCGTCTGACTCGTCGATGTGCCTCGCCGCGATGATCAGCGAGTGCATGGCAGCCGCGAGCAGCGCGGCCGGTACCAGCGCGGCGACCGACACCCCCGTGTGTTCGCCCGTGGCCCTCCACCGCTCGAACGACCAGGCGGCGCCGATCTGCGTCGCAATGCCCAGCCCCAACACCGACCAGACGTACGCGCGAACGCGAAGGTGCGCGAAGCGAAGTAGGTAGCTGATAACCATCAGCGTCACGATGTACAGGTCGTTCGCTACGGGCACTGCGAACGAAAGCGCGACGGGCAGCTTAAGTACCTGTCGTGCGAAGCCGTATGCGAACCACGCCTGTATCGCGAAGGCTGCGAACGCCGAAGCGGCTACGAAGCCGATGACCGTTCGCATGAGGCGTCGCGAACGTTCGCTCCTCACTGGGCGCGAACGTTCGTTCGTTTTCGTGTCGGCAGACATGCATGCGAACGTAGCACGCGTTGTCCGGTTCCGGCACGCGTGTTCGCTGCTGGGTGCGAACGGCGCACGTTCGCCCCTCGTGCGAAGTTCGCATGCGAACGCGAAGCGGCCCCCCGTTCGCATGCGAACGGGGGCCGGGATGTCTGGATCTTCGCTAGCGAACCCGCGAGGCGTTCGCATCGCGGTTCGCACGGTTCGCAGCGGCAGCCGCCTTCAGCGCGCCGGCGATCGTGTCAGCATCGTCGTCCGACATGGTGGTCACGTCGGCGTCTCCGTACTTCCCGGAGTGGATCAGTCGGACGCGACCGTTCTCGACGACGATCTCCGCGGCGGACGACGGGCTCAGCTGGATGGTCTGCGGCTCGAACATGATCGGGTCTCCCTTGGGGTGGTGTCGGTGGATCGTGCTCAGCGGATGTAGCCGTCGGTGGTGTCGCACCCGTCAACAGAGTCGACCTCGGTGCGCAGCTTCAGGGAGGTGACGTACTCACCGATGTTCCACTTCGCAGAGGCGGCTCCACCGTGGGTGGTGACGGTGGCGGCGGCCCGGATCTTGCCCTGGTCGTCGAGCGTCTCGTAAGCGACGGCGCGGCTACCGCCGGCAGGGTCGGTGATGGTGATCGTGATCGGCCACGTGTGGTTGTTCAGCGGCCCGCGGATGGTGCTGGTCGTGATCGCGTAGTCCGCGGCCGGGCAGTTCAGCGGGGCGGGGGGCGCGCAGGCGGTGAGCGCGGTAGCGGAGATGACTGCTGCGGCAGTGATCAGGTTGCGGATCATGATTCCCTCCCTGGAAATCCCATGTGCCCGTGTGTGCCTTACGTAAAGGGACTATACGCTGTCACGCGTCGCGTGGGAAGATTGGCGCCAAGATTTTCCAATATGGTCTCTGACCTGCGGAAACGCGTCACAGAAAAGAGATAGAAGAATCTTGGCGAAACCCCTTGACGCTGTCACGCGTGACGTGGGATAGTTCTTCTCGTAAGGCAAGCAAGGCAAAAACAACTCCACAGAGGTAACCCAGGGAGGGGTTCACGATGATCGAAACGATCGCCGCTTACGTCCTGGACGACAAGGGGATCACCCTTGCGACTTGGGTGCTCAGCGTGGTAACCGCGCTGGACGCCAAGGTCGGGGTCCGGATCTACACCCGGCTAACGGTCCTGATCAGGATCCTCACTCCGAAGGTCGGCAAGCCGGTTGACCCGGTTGACCTTCCGGAACCCGCCACCGAGCCACACCGGCGCACCTTGAACGCCGGTCACTTCGGAGACGAGTAGGGAGCACGCCGGGGGCAACCCGCCCCCGGCCTCACCCCGGGAGACCTCAAAACGCCCCCCCGACGGTGTAGGGCCGGTTCGATTCCGGTCCCGGGTACGAGGCCAGCCCTGGCCGATCTTGAGAGGAGAACGTCATGTTCCTGCTGAACCTGTTCGTCGCTGCCGTTGTCAAGGTCAGCGGCAGCTACGTGAACTACCGGATCGGCCGGATCACTCGCAAGGCGCGTCGGGCTGGCCGCATCGCCTGATGGTGAAGGGCGGGTTCGATTCCCGCCCCAGGCACTCCGCAAGATCTGCCACAACCCAAGGAGGGGTTCCAGATGGTCGAACTACTGCTCACCGCGCTAGCCCTGGTCACCGCCGGCACGCTCGCCCCGTTCATCGCCCGAGCTAGCGACCGCAAGGTTCGGCGTGACGTCGCCGACTACCGGGCTCGGCGGAACGCCTGATGGACATCATCGCCGAGGAAGGCGCGGCGCTGGCCGTCGAGGAGAACATGTTCTCCCGGCCCGAGTCGCAGCGGGTCCACCCGATCCGCGACACCGACCAGATCGAGGCGTTCCAGGCCATGGTGCACGCACTCGACGAGTGGCCGCTGAACGAGCAGATCACCGGATGGGACGTGCGGATGCTGGCAATGCAGGGCCGGTACGACGCGCAGACCCGCTACCTGAACCACCTCGCAAACTTCTGATCTTGCAGCCCGGCTGGCAGGCACCCCGGTTCGAGCCCGGGGCGGGCACGTAAAGCGCAACCACCGACCCATGGAGGGGACATGCGCCACGTCAGCTATTCGTTCAAAGCGTTCGACGAGCCCGAGGCTCTGATCTTGGCAGCGCGGCAGGCGCTGAAGGACGTCACCTACGACACGATGGTCGGGCGGGGCCTGTCCGGGGCGCTAGTCGTCCCGATCCTCGCCAGGGCACTCGGGAAGAAGTGGGCGATCGTCCGTAAGCCCGGCGACGGGAGCCACTCGACCAGCAGGTTCGAGGGCGAGATCGGCCGCCGCTGGATCTTCGTGGACGACTTCATCGCGAGCGGCAACACGTACTTCCGAACGGAAGAGGTCGTCCTCGCCGAAGGTGTCGCTAACGGGGAGCGGCCGCAGCTGGTAGGCGCCTACCTGTACGGCACCGACATGGGGGCGCCGCACCCGGCTGGCGTGTTCGTTCCCGCGGAGGGCGGCGCAGCCACCCTGCCCGGCCGTTAGCCGCTACCGCCTGACCGGCAGGCACCGGGGTTCGAGCCCCCGGCAGGCACGAGGCCCGGCAACGGGCCGGGCCTCCACAACTGAATAGGGGATCTTGAAATGTTCCATCCGCACAACGCACGAAGTGACCGCTACCCGGTCCTTCGAGAGCTCACCACTGACGGGCCACACGTCTCCCACGAGGTGACGCCGTTCTGTCAGGTCAACGACGACAGGGTGTGTGAGACCGCCTGGCATATCCACGCCGGCCCGATCCGCCGGGCCTTCCATGGAGGGGATCTTGAAATGGCGAACGTTGTAGCGTGCCAGAACTGTCAAGGCAATGGCACCGTGCAGGTCAACAAGATTGTCAAGGGCAAGTCCGTCTGGACGACGGAGACCTGTCGCGCCTGCGGCGGCTCCGGGAAGGTCAACAAGAAGCTGATCTAGCGGCATCGCCTGTAACGCGCAGCACGGGAATGACTGTCACGCGCCGCGCGTTACAGTGGCAGGAAGCCGACACAGATCCAGGAGGGATCACCCGATGTTGAAAGCCTCGCGCAAAGCCCGCAAGGCGCTGTACGTGAACCTCATCGACTCGCTGAGCTGGCCGGACTTGGAGGAGTACGCGTTCGAGCGTTGGACCACCTACGACGTCGCCACGCGCAAACCGTGCATCACCTCGACGCCGGAACACTTCGCCTTCAACTCGTGAACGACACCCCCGGAACCGTGATGGTCACGGCCCGCTCACCGGTTCGATTCCGGCCGGGGGTGCGATCCGACCCGAGCCGGCGCAAGCAGTGAAGGAGAACCGATGAGCAGCGACGACATCGACCGGCAGGTGACCGAGCACCTAGCCCGGCTGATCCGCAGGAACGAAGCGCCGGAGTCGATCGGAGAGATTGCCGACCAACTCGCGCTGAGCGTGACCCGAGTTCGACCCTCGATCAGGCGACTCGTCGGCTTCGGCGAGGTCCGCGAGGCGGGCTCGACCTACTCAGGGGCGAAGACGTGGACGCTGACCACGGACACGCGAGGGGCCTGAGCCCCGGTCCAAAGGAGGGATCTTGATATGGGCTTCATCGTCCGATACGACAACGCGACCGACCCGGCGCCGGTGGAACTCGCGTTCGGCAACGCGGTCGACGCCAAACAGTGGGCCGACGACAACACGGAGAAAGGCCCGGAGGTCTTCGAGACCTCCGAACGGCTGGTCTACAAGCCAGAGATGGTCTCCAAAGGGGGCGCGCAACGCGAAGCCCTCGCCCTGGTGCTGGCCGTACTGGACGGCTGGATCAAGGGACAGCGGGCGAACCATGACGCGCTGGACCACGGCACGCACAGGCTCAGCGAGGAGTGCTGGAACACCTGGAACTCGGCCGACCTCCGTTCCATGGTCAACGATGCCGCCCTGGAATTGAACCTCGGGCCGCTGGTGTATGCCGGAAAGGACCACCGAAAATGAGGACTGGAACGTACAGCGGGCTCCGCTCCGAAGTCACCGCGACGGTGAAAGGGAGAGACGGAAGGCGGATCCATCTAGGCATTGCAGGCTCCGGAGCGTTGAGGGTGCCTGGCCGGGACGCCTACTTCGTGCCCGTGGCTGCCACCGTCACCACCACCCCGAACGGGCGCGGCGCGTACGCGGTGGTGGTGATCGGATACGAGCAGCGGCCGGCCAGCGGCAGTCGCCCGGCGCGGCTCACCCGCACACGCTGCTGGCGGATGTGGGACTTCGACGCGCTGCATTCCTCGTCGGGTCGGCTACCCGCCTCTGTCGATGCCGCCGTCAAGGCGGCCCTGAACCGCTGAACCCCAAGGAGGGGATCATGCAACACAAGCTACTGAGGGTCGGGGCCGAGTACCTCGTCAACCGGGCTGCCGACTGGCGTAAGTACGACAGCGGATCGCGGCGGGTGCGGCTACTGTCTACCAACCGGTTCGTCGAAAGCCAGCGCGGCGTCTGGTCGATGAAGCCTTACACCTACACGGCGTCGAGCCAAGGCCGCCACGTTCGCGTGGTGTTCCTCGACCCCGAAACGGGGATCGCGATGGAGTCCCTATCCGGGGACCGCTACGTCGACATCCGGCACATCCGCGGGACCTGGCAAGAGGCCCGCACGGAGCAGGCCGAAACCCGGCGGAGCGAGGATGCCGCGCGGGAGGCTCACCTTGAGCGCCGAATCGTAGCGGAAAAGGCCGCGGAGACTCTGCAGGAGCAGGCGCTACGTCTCGGCGTCAGCGTCAACGTCACGTGGACTGGCCGGAACCAGCTGTCCCCCGAACGGTCGTTCGTCTTGACCAGCGAGGAACTGCGGAAGCTGCTGGGTCGGCTGGCTGATGTGTCGGCTGGGCGCGCAACCGATCCGACTTCTCGCACGGATGGGACCTGACCTGCATTGTTTCGCGCCAGACGAGGGAAGCACCGTCACGTCTGGCGCGTTACATTGAAGGTCAGCACAGAGGAGAGGAGGCGTCGTGACGGATGCAACAACCAGGGCTCGCACCGAGCCCCGCAGTACGGCTTCCGCGCGTATCGCCGAGCGAATCCGCGCATTGATGGCCCGCGAGGGGATCGATCGTAACCAGCTCGCCGACCGGATCGAGCGGCAGACGGGTAAGCGCCCGGGTCGGCAGTGGCTGTCCCGGACGCTGTCCGGGGGTTCGCACTTCACCGTTCAGGTTCCGTCGGAGGTGCCGAACGATCTGCTTCGCCAGGTCGCCTCCGCGATTGATGCGGAGCGCGGGGCGGAGCTGGCCGTCGAACTGGCGAAGCTCACCGCCGACGAGTGAGAGGGGCCGGGGTGCAGGCCCGGCCCCTCTCAGTTTTCACCTTGATCCATGGAGGGATCTTGCAATGAGGATCATCAGGCGCCTTCCCACCGTCCGGGAGCAGGACGACCGGCTGTGGCGCGAAGAGGAGAAGTGGACGCGCGAAGTGATGCGCGAACTCGGCCGGCTCGGCTTCGACTACGGCCCCATCCAGACGATCGAGCGGGGCGACGAGCCCGGCGACAACGCCGTGGTCCGGCTGTACCTGAAGGACGTCGGGGCGCGGCGGATCACTGTTGTACTGCGCGTGCGCGCGGACGGGCGCATCACCCGGGTCGGTAGCGGCGGCAACTCGTGGACCGCCCGGCAGGCCGCCCTGTGGCTGCATAAGCGGTCACCCCGGACGAAGAAATACCTGTGACCTACGCGGAATGGTTGTCACGCGCGACGCGTTACACTAGGCGGTAGGGTTTACTGCCGCAAAGATCCAGGAGGGATCGCCCCCATGCAGTCGCTTTCTGAGCGCAACATCAGCTTCTCCCAGCTCCGCGAAACGCTCTCCGAGCTGGAAGCCCGCAAGGTTGACATCGTGCGACTGGCCACCGACCTGCACGTCACCGGCAAGGGCCTGATCGAAGTCACGGAGCAGATCCCCGGCAGCACCGACACGCTGACCCGGGCGTTCGAGCCGAACGACGTATTCATCGAGCAGGTCGCCAACGCGCTGAAGATCGGCATCCCGTTCGCGCGGCGCATGTTCGCCGAACGGCCCGACGTTGCCGCTGACATGGTCAACGGTCTGTGGCACGGCCGCAGCCCCGACGGCTTCAGCGCGGGCTACCCGGCGGACGCCCGCAGCTTCCTGTTCCGTGGGTACGCGGAGGCCGACGGCGCGGCCCCGACCGCGCGGGCACTGCTGTCCTCGAAGTACCGGGTCATGGACAACTACGACGTGCTGACTGCCGCACTGGAAGGCATGTCCGGGGTGCCCGGACTGGAGGGCAAGGTCACGGTCTCGTCGGCGGACCTGTCCGACCGCCACATGTTCGTCAACTTCATGGCACCCCAGGTTGCCGTGTCCGCGAAGGCGCTACTGGAGCAGTACCGTTCCCCGTTCAACTCCCCGGGCGTCACCCGGGCCGGCATGTTCGAGAACTTTGACCGGGTCGCCGACATGATGAGCCGCTACGGCGGTGACGGCGAGACCCTGTGGGCCGGGTTCAAGCTGAAGAACTCCGAGGTCGGCGACGGCATGTTCAAGATTGTCCCCTACGCCAAATTCCGGGTGTGCTTCAACGGGCTGGCGATCGAGTCCGACGCCATCGGTCAGGTGCACCTTGGCGGTCGGCTGGAGCAGGGGACGATCAACTGGTCCGACGAAACCCAGCAGGCCCAACGCGCACTGATCAAGGCGAAGACGAAGGACGCTGTCGGCCAGTTCCTGTCGCCGCAGTACTGGCAGGAGCAGGTCGGCAAGCTCGCCGCGAAGGCCGGCCGGACCATCACCGACGGGGCGGCCACGATCGAGCGGGTTGGTAAGGCGCTGAACTTCACCGAGAAGGAGCGCGAGGACATCTGGTCACACTTCCTTCTCGGCGGTCAGCACACCTCCGGTGGCGTGCTGAACGCGGTCACCTCCGTAGCGCAGACCGTCGCGAGCGCGGAACGCGCTGACGCACTGGAGGCGGCAGCCGTCAAGGTTCTCGACCTGGTTTAGCGGGGGTCCACCCGGGCGGGTTTCTAACTGCTTACCGCCCGGGTGGTCTGCGATCCGGCGTTCGCTTCCCGGCCGGTCTCCGCGAAACGGGAAGCACTAGGGCTGGGGGGCTGGCGCCCCCGTTGGGTCTTCTTCAGACCTTCACTCGCGGGTTCGATCCCCGCCCGGTCCACGCACGACCCCCGGCCCCTCTTGGTCGGATGACCGGGGGATCTCAACCGGGAGCCGGACCGGGTGCTAAACCGGCGGGGCGGCCGGCCAGCGGCCGGTCAAGGTTTTCCCGACGCGCTGTCCCGGCCGCCCAACTCTTCTAACCCCCCGAAAGGTTCTCGCCATGTGGTGGAGTCCACGTATCACGACGGATGCGGTTGCCGGCGCCGGACGCGCACAGCGCCAGCGGGCGCAGCAGCAGGGGTCGCCGGAACGGCTGGCTGTCGCGAAGGAACGACGCCGGGTACGCGCTAGCAGGCAGGTCAAAATCAGCGACCCGAAGTAGGGGCCTCGAAAGGCACACAGCACCCAAGGATAGGAGCGAAACAACGTGCCGAAGATCCAGTACGAGCCGAACACGATGCGGCCAGCCCAGCTGGCCGTGGCGGAGCAAGCGGCGACCATTGCGCGGGAGTACTCCACGGCTGGCTACAGCCTGACCCTGCGCCAGCTCTACTACCAGTTCGTCGCCCGCGGCCTCACCGCGGACTGGCCGACCGGACACAACACTGAACGCTCGTATAAGCGGCTCGGGTCGATCGTCGACAAGGCCCGGATGTGCGGACTGATCGACTGGTTCCACATCGAGGACCGGACTCGCGGTGAGCACATCAGCCCCCACTGGGAGACCCCCGGCGACATTATCAACAGTGCTCGCGCCAGCTACTCCGTGGACAAATGGCAGGAGCAGCCCGAGCGGGTAGCCGTGTGGGTGGAGAAGGAGGCCCTCGCCGGCGTCATCGGCGGGGTCGCGGAGGGCCTGGACACGCCATACATGGCGTGTCGTGGCTACATGTCCTCCTCAGCTCTGTGGAGGGCCGCCCGTCGGCTCGGCTGGATCGTCTCGGACGGCACCCGGGTCACCGTGCTGCACTTGGGTGACCATGACCCGTCGGGCATCGACATGTCGCGGGACAACGAGGATCGCCTCCGGACGATCATCGCCGAGGATCACGGCATATTGGCTGAGCGGCGGCTGAGCTTCGAACGGATCGCCCTGAACCGCGACCAGATCGACGAGTACAACCCGCCCCCGAATCCGGCGAAGATGAGCGACAGCCGGGCGCAAAGCTACGCGGAGGAGCACGGCTACGAGTCGTGGGAGTTGGACGCGTTGCCGCCGGATGCGCTGGCCGAACTGGTGCGCGGCAAGATCGAAGAACACCTCGACCGGGACCTGTACGAGGAGTGGGTTGCCCGAGAGGCCGGGGAGCGCCAGCAGCTGCGGCGCGTCTCCGACAACTGGGCCGAGATCGCAAGCTACGCCGACGAACGCTTCGGCGAGGGGTGAGCGACGTGAATCGTCCATACCTCTCCGGTGGCCACAACTTCGCTAAGGACAGCGGGTTCAGCCTGATGGAACCCACCGAGACGGCGAAGTTGCGCCTACGCCACCTGATCAGTGCGCACCCCGAAGAGATGCTCGAATGGGTCGCGTCGGCACACCACCTGACACGTGTCATTGAGCAAATGACCCTGGCCGATGGTGCCTTCAACCTGCCCATGAACCATGAACTCGTGCAGGCCGAGGCCCGCTACGACCGCGCTCGGGCGACCGCTCAGGCGCTCATCGAGTCCTATCAGGAAAGGTTCTGACCCCATGTTCTTACATCTGCCGGACAATGCATGGCCCCGCATCGTGGACGCCAAAGCGTCCGACGGCTACATGTCCGACCTGCTGGGCGGTGTAGCCGTCCGGGTCGGATTGAGCCGAAACTTCGGGGTGTACGTCCGGGAGGACAGCCGTCCGATGCCGCTGAACGTCCCGGCAAGCTACCTCGCAACGGTGGTGTCCCGGAGTCCGGTGCCGATCTGTGGACCTGCCGTGCTGGTCGCGCTGGACACCGAAGCGATCATGCTGGAAGGGGATGCGGTCACCGCCGGGCGGCCTCGGACGACCTGCCTCAGCCGGGCGAGCCACGTCGAGGCGAGTACCGCGGCGACCCTTCTCCGGGCGGCCGAGGACGCCATGTGGGCGGACCTACGCAACGACAAGCAGCTCGACGACGACGACCAGATCCTCTGCCAGGAACACCGCGGCGAGCTGATCCGCACCATATTGGGCATCCTGCGCATGTTGCGGGAAACCCTGCCGGCGGACTGGCCGGGCGACCAATACGAGCGTGTCGACACGGATGGTGGCAACACCACAGCGGCAGTGTCCGACCCCCGTTTCATCATCTGAGATGTTCCTGCCCGCCCGGCCGTGGGACCTTCCGCGGCCGGGCCTGTCTCATGGAGGAGGCACTTCGTGGCAATAGAGATCCGCAACCACGGCCGCGGGCATTCGTACCGCCGGGTGGAGACGGGGGAGAAAGTCCCCGGGGTGACCACCGTCCAGGGTGCCGGCCTGCCGAAGCCGGGCCTGATGAAGTGGCACGCCGAGGAGGCCGCCGGGTATGCCGTCGACCACTGGGATGAGCTTGCGAAGCTGCCCCCCGTCGAGCGCTACAACGAGATCCGTAAGGCCCCCTACCGCAAGCTGAACAAGGCCGGCGCCAAGGGTTCGACCATCCACAAGTTCGCTGACAGGCTCCTCGCGGAAGAGACCGTGGACGTCCCTCCCGAGCTGATCGGCTACGTCCGGTCCGCGGCGACGTTCATCGAAGAGTTCGACTTTCAGGCGTGGTACACGGAGGCGGTCGTGCACTCCGCCGACGAACACGACCACGCCGGCAAGCTCGACGCGATCGGCTCGATCCTGCTGCCCGACCTATCCGAGTACGGGATCTACACCCCCGACGCCGAGGGCCGCTTCCCGGCGATCATCGACTGGAAGACTTCGGCGTCCGGGGTGTACGGGGAGAGCGCCTACCAGCTCGGGCCGTACCGGCATTCCCGCTGGCTGGTGCTACCCGACGGCTCCGAGATCGAGATGCCGCACGTCGAACTGACGATCGCAGTGCACCTGACCGCCGACGGGTACAGCGCGATCCCGCTGGAGACGGGGCCGGACGTGTACCGGGACTTCCTGTTCATCAAGGAAGTCGCCCGGATCGTGGAGGACTCGAAGTTCCTGCGCGGCGACCCGCTGATCCCGCCCCGCACCGCCCGCTACGCGATCACGAAGGTAGATGACCTGTGAGCACACCACAGCCCCAGGAGTTCCTGACCGGGGAAGACCTGATCAAGGCATACGAGCGGCGCAGAGAGGCCCTCGTGGAAAGGGTGGCGGTCGGAGAACGGGTCGCCCGCGGTGTCACCCCCGAGCTGAACGCCGCCCTCGCGAAAGCGCAGATCGAGATCGGTCGGGCCGAGATCAAACGCGACCGCCGAGTCACCGTGGTCCCGAAGGACGCCGCCAAAGAGCCATACAGCTACAGCTATGCCACCCTGGCCAGCATCTCGAACCTGGCCCTACCGATCCTCGGAGCCAACAGGTTGTCGTTCGCATGCCTGCCCGGAGCCGCATCCGACGGCAAAGGACTGTCGATCCGGTACAGCCTGCGACACGAGTCCGGCGAAACCCTCGACGGGGAATGGCCCATCGCCGGGGCCGAGAACATTCAAACCCTCGGTGGGCGACTCACCTACCTACGCCGGTACATCCTGGCCGCGCTACTCGGGATCGCTGCGGAAGAGGACGACGATGCCATGGCCACGATGATCTCCGACGGGCAGGAGCCTGCCGGCGTCCGCGCGCAAGTCAACCGCGGCGCCGCGCGCAAGCCCGCAGCGGCCCGCTCCAACCGGCAGGCGACCCCGGCAGCGGCCGAGTCGCTGCCGGGCGGGGACCCCGCCACCGGGCAGGGTGATGTACCGCCGAGGCCGATGCTGAACCACATGTTCGGCAAACTTGCCGAAGTGGCGCAGCTCGACAACTTCCAGCCGACCCGCGAGCAGCGACTGGCCGGTATCAGCGACATTGTCGGCCGTGAAATCACCAGCTCGAACGAGATGACCAGGGCCGAGGTTCAGCGGGTCATCGATGTGACCACAGCGGAAATCGAAGAGACCCGGCCAGCGGAAGGGGACAGCAATGCTGGCGCTTAGCCGCGGCGAGGGTGAGTCGCTGATCCTGCGCACCAGCGACGGAGCCATCACCATAACCGTCATGAAGATACAGGTCGGACATCAGGTGCGCCTGGCCATCGACGCACCTGATGTGGTCGACATCGAACGCGACGACATGAAGGGCCGGCGGGACCGGTGAACGGTGAAGAGGTTGACCACCCGGCGCACTACCGGCTGGAGCTGGACGGCAAACAGTACGACGCCATCGATCTGATCGAGGCGATGAAGATGGACTTCCACACGGGCAACGCACTGAAGTACATCGTCCGGGCTGGGTCGAAGCCGGGTGCGGACACCAGCGTCGATCTGCGCAAAGCCGCCTGGTATCTGAACCGCCGGGCCGACCTCCTCGACGGCGCCAAGTGACCCGGGTGGTGGGGCTGGACCTCTCGATCGTGAAGACCGGTATCTGCCTGCCGTCCGGGCAGATGACCACGATCGAGCCGAAGGGCGCCGGCGACAACCGGCTAGTCCACTTCAGGCGGGCACTGACCTACTACATCGACCTTTCCAAACCCGACGTGGCGGTAGCCGAGGAGGTACCGCCGTCGATGCGCGGCGGCACCATCACCCTGGTCCGGCTCGGGCTGGTCCACGGCGTAGCCCGGGAGCTGCTGGCCGGACATGGCATCCCGCTGATGTACATCGGCGCGCAGACACTGAAGAAATACGGGACCGGTGGTGGGCGGGCCGATAAGCAGGCGATGGTCGACGCCGCGCTCGACGTCGACTACCGGCCCCGCAACGGCGACGAGGCTGACGCGTTCTGGTGCTGGGCGGCCGGCATGCACCACTACAGCGGGCAGAGTATCGGCGTGAAGCAGGAACTGGCCCGGGAGCTGCTGGTCAAGCTGAAGTGGCCCGACCTCGCGGCGCGCCCGCACAGTACGCGCACGCGAGGCCGGAACGGTTGACGATACAGCGGGCACTCACCTGCCGGTTCTGCGCACACCTCGCCACCGGCGAAGTCTCCGCGACCGGTGGCGCGACACCCGCAACCGGGAAGATCTACCACTGTGACGATCATTGGGACGACGCATACGAGATGGTACGTAAATACACCTCCAGGGTGTGGAATATGATAGAGCAGCCAGACGCGCTGTTCTGAGCCCAGAAAGGACTCGCCTTGCGGCCCAACAACCCACGCGCGACGCACACCTGCCCCGCGTATCCGTGCCCGAAAGTGGTTCCGAATAGGCTCCTCGCCTGCCCGCAGCACTGGTTTCAGCTACCCTCTGAAATGCGAATGGCCGTCGAATCCACTGCGAAATTAGCATTGACGCATCCCGATAGAGCGGCCGCATTGGGCGCGGCTGTGACATTCTGGCGTCGCGACGCCTGACCCGAGAGGAATACCGCACATGCCCACCATTGAGGAATTGACAAAGGCCATTCACGCCAACTGCGTTCAGAAAGGTTTCATGCCGGCCGAAGGTGGGCCTGGAGACAACACATGGGGTGACTACGTGGCCCTGCTGCTCACCGAAGTGGGCGAGATCTTGGAAGCGTACCGAGACCGGCGGATGGCTGCCTACACGACCGCGACCGGCAAACCCGACGACGTGGCCTCCGAGGTCGCCGACTGTGTCATCCGGCTACTCAACACCGCCGACGCATTCGGCCTGTTCATCACCAACCCCGACGTCACCCTCGAAGACGTCGGAATCCTGTACTCCCCACCCGGAGTGGTCAGCTTCGGCGACTGGGTGGCGTGGCTCGGCTACCGGGTCGGTCGCCTCTGGTCAGCCGCACTGCACGGACGCGCGCAGCAGGAACACGCCATGGTGGCACTCCTGCGTGCCCTGCAAACCTTCGCGCAGCGCTGGGGGATCAACCTCACCCAGGAAGTCGAACGGAAGATGGCCTACAACGTCACGCGGCCGTGGCAGCACGGTGGACGCGTGCTCACCGGCGCCACATCGACGCCGGTTACCCCCCATCAGGAAGGCCCCGCACAGTGAGCAAGTTCAGCGCAGAAGTCCCCAAGGGTGACGGCTGGGGAATCGAAGAGGTCGTGCAGGAGATCGTCGAAGAGATCATCGCCGGGAACAAGTCCCGGATGGTCCCCGTCATGGGCGTAATCGACGTCAAAGAGGTGAAGCTGGACCCGGAGTCGGGAACCCATATCGCGGTCGTTCGCGTCCGCCGACTGGAAGCGATCACCTCGATCGAACGTGCCCGCAAAGCCCAGAAGATGATCCTCGAACAGGTCGCGGAACGGCGCGGGGAAGGCACCATGCTCCCGTTCGAGGAGAAAGACATCCTGGACCGCGCGTTCGGTGGGACCGGCGACAAAGGCGTGACCGTCGGCATCCAGCTTCAGGATGACGAGGAGAAGACGATCGACGCAGAACTCGACGACGGCGGCCGGCTCCGACGCCACCTCGTCGCGGTGCACGACTTCGACGCCCACATCGTCACTGACGACGAGGCCACCACCGCCGACGTCGAGCGGGCACACGAGGCCGAACACGCGAAGGACCCCGCCGACAGGGCCTGGCCCGACCATGACCCGGAGTCGCGGATGTGGCGTCGTGTCGACCTGGTCGACATTCTCGGCGACTCGGAGGAGCCGGCCGAAACCGAGGAGGAATCGGTCGCGATCGTTGACGCGAATCTGCGGGCCATGGGCGGCGAAGGTCTGACCGATCCGGATCAGGCCGAGGAGGACGCAGACGCGAACGAGGGCGTGGACCCGGACGAAGACGAAGACCCCGAAGGCCACGGCATCCGCCGTGCGGAAGACGTCATGCAGGAGAACGCCGACGCCGACGGCACGAAGGGCCTGATCCCGGAGTTCAGGGACAGCCCGGACGATCCGGAATAGGCGACTAAACAACCCGCCTGAGCAGCCCATCTACTGCTTGATCGCTTTGCGTGATAGCGTGGGTGGGCTGCCACTTTCAGGGGGGTCATTTTGAAGCCATCACAGGTCCGCGACCTTGCCCCGATGCAGGCCGGCAACCGCCGACGGTGGGACCGGGTGAAGGTCGAGAAGGCTGTCGAAACCCTGGTCGAACTCGGCTGGGTCCGTTCCATCACCGAGCACGGGCTGACGCTCACCGAACCCCCGCGGCCGACCACTGTCAAGGCCGACACGAACATCTGATCGGGGGTCACCATGCCGGACCTGCCGTACGACCCCGACGACCCGTCTGCCTGGCGTGAACCGCCAGAGGACGACGAGAACCCCTTCGTGGAGCCGCCGCCGCCGCTGGATGAGGGCGCCATCCGTGAGCAGCCCGAGGAGGAGCGGACCACCGACCACAAGGCCGACCTGATCAAACGGCTACGCGGGGCGCTGCTCACCACGGATCAACTCGACTCCATCCCCGAACCTGTCCCGCTCGTCGGAGACGAACATCTGTTCGTAGACACCCTGAACTGGTTGGTCGGCAAGCCTGGTGAAGGGAAATCCTTCGTGGCCTTAGACCTAGCTGGCTGCGTCGGTACGGGCACAGCGTGGCATAGGCACCCGGTTCGGCAGGGTCGGGTGCTCTACATCGCTGCAGAGGGCGTCAGGGGCGTTAAACAGCGTGTGCGGGCGTGGGAGCGCAAGCACGGTAAGCCGATGATCGGTGTCGACTTCCTGCCGTTCCCGGTGCAGTCCACGAACGGCTCCCACTGGGACGCGCTGGTCGGTGCAGCGCGGGAGGTCGGCTACACCCTGATCGTCGTCGACACCCAGGCCCGGGTCACCGTCGGTGTCGAGGAGAACTCGAACAAGGAGATGGGCACCTTCGTGCAACAGGCTGAGCGTCTACGTAAGGCTTCCAACGCGTGCACCCTGCTTGTGCACCACGTCGGAGCTGGCGGTGAGCGTGGCCGTGGTGCGACAACCCTGGACGGCGCCTTGACCACGATCATGCGGTGCGAGAAGTCCGACGGCCTGGTCACGTTGTCCTGTGTGAAGAACAAAGACGCACCGGAGTGGGCAGCCGTCGAGTTCCAGTTGGTCAGTAACGGGTCGTCTGCCGTGTTGATCGCAACCTCGAACCTGGGGCAGGGGAGCTTGGTTCAGGCGCTGCAGGAGGACGTCATGTTCACGGCGCGCAAGTGGTGGGAGCACTTCCGGCGGGAGTGGCAGACGCCGAACGTTCTGATCGAGGCGACGGGCCGTCCCCGGTCGACGTTCCACCGGCACCGCCAGGATCTCCTCCGTCTCGACTACGTGGTGTCGACGGGTGGCCGCGCACCGAGGTACGCGCTCACTGGAGATCCTGGGATTCCGCCGGGAGAGCGACCCGAACCTGAGGCCCCGGACTTGCCTCCGCCTCCACCCCCCGACCCGCTCTTTTGATCTTGTTTTTGGGGGTTCCATGTCCCAGCCGCCAGGTCCCACGTCCCACCCATCCCACCCCCTATAGGGGGGTGGGACGTGGGACGCTGTGAGACGGTAATGGGATCTCATGAGATTCAGACACTAGCGGACATAATTTAGCCACTAAATGGACATCGATCATGAGACGGCGTGGCACACAAAATCAGCGTCTCATGATCGAAATGGGATCCTGGAATTTTTCGCCCAAAGGCACCCGCAGGGCACCCACAACTAGGACAGAACGGGCTGGGGGCAATACGGGTCGAAGCTAGCCAACTTGCTGCATGTAGGACACCGCTCGCCCCGAGTGGTCGTCGCAAGCCCAACACCCCGAACATGAGGAGATCCAAGTGGAAGATCCGTCGGACCGAAACGAGACTGGGACGGGCGGCCGGGAGCATGACGCACACGAAAACCGGTCGGATCGCCACTATGTGTGGAGCGACGACAGAACCCGACTTGAGGAGAAGGCCGGACCGATCGACATGAGTCAGCCGTTCTTCCTCATCGCAGACGAAGACCCCGTGGCCATCTGCCCGTCCGTGGACTGGCCGGAAGGCTGGTACGTGCTCGGATCCACCGACGGATGAGCATGCTGAAGCCCGTCGGGACTGGCACTCCACGCCGCCACCCACCCCCGACACCCACAACGTCCTGCGTCACGCGGGAGCTATGCTGGGCGACGACGCCGACACCCCACGGAGCCCTCGATGAGGTTCTTCAAACCCCGCACTCAGACGGAGGTCGAAGACGTGCCTGAAACCGCCGACGCCGACCCGGCAGGCCAGGAGATTTACCTGGACGCCCCGCCGGCCATGTCACTGAACGAGACTCCATACGACTCGACGACCCGGCTCGTGGCACCGCCGGAACAGCAAGACGACCATGAACCGTGCGAGCACTGCCGGGGGACCGGGATGAAACTGCGCACCAGCGACTACCTGGGTGAGCTGGTGGCCCTACTGCCCAGCGACAGCCCGCTACAGATGGACCTGATCATCGCGGACTTCTACCGGCAGCTCCTCATCGCAGCCCCACACCTGATCCCCACGTTCCCGCAGGATCTGGTGGAAGGCGATGCACTGAACAGCCACGGCCACAACCAGCGGGATCAGCTACTGACCGCGCTCATACAGATGTTGACCCGCTACGACCCGGACCATCCGGGTTCCGACGAGATGCAGGCGCTGAAGGTCAACGCACAGAGCTGGGGTCGCGCTCACGCGGAGTGGCAGCTGCCCGACGGCACGATCTACGTGCCGGCGGAGGAGGACTACCTGACGGTGCGTAACACCTTCGTGGGTCTGCTCGCCGACGCATTGGGGCACCGGCTGAAGGCGGAGCATGTGGCCGCTCTGGTGCGCGCTTACCGTACGGTGTCGCTGTGGATGCAGGCGTCGGCGGACGAGTGGCGCATGCAGCGCGGCGCCCCGACTGTGGCCCGGCGCTCCCGGCAGGCGGCATCCCAGTGAGCGACTACGCTGCCGTCAAGGGCCAGCTTCAGCAGGGAATTGACCCGACACTGCTGTGTGCAGCCTGCCCGTGGGATCGGCTATGCGTCACCCCGCCGGCGATGACCACCGATGAGGTCTCGGCGAAGATGAGCGAAGTCGAATCCCCCTCGCCTTCGGCTAGCCGGTCGGAAGGTGAGCAAGCCTTGGCGAAACTGCTGTTCACGGCCGTGGCGTACGGCGGCCGGGACACCCAGGCGACGCTGTGTCCCGTCCTGGCTGCGGAGATGCGTTCACCGCAGGGGCGGGAGCTGAACGAAGTTCTGCGCGCGAAGATGGGCGGTCCGCGGTGACCTTCCGGCAGGGGGGGCTTATGCCGGGCGTCATCCAGGGCCGCGAGTGCGAAGAAGTGCCGGCCAGCGTCGAGGCCGCGGAGGCTATGTACGCGTTCGGGTCGAGGGGTTTGCTGCCGCCCGGCGCCTGGTTCGTTGCCCCGCGCAATAGGGCATGGTTCACGACGTACGTGCACCATGCCCGCTGGGACGACGAGATCTCCGAGCATGAGGGATGGCAGCCTGTCGGCGGCCCACTGGTCGGCGCGCAGATGGCGTGCGACGATGCCCGCTTTAGCGTCCGCGAATGGCGGCTGCAGTTTGATCAGGAAGTTCACCCGTTCGGCCGGTTCGACCTGGGCGTGTCCTCGCTGGCCTACCAGGATCCGGCCAGTCAGCTACGCCTGTTCGTACCCCTACCCGAGTCGAGGGACCGCGTGTCGATCTGGATGCGTTCAACACCAGGGGTGCATGCCTGCGAAGCGTTCGTACCGGGAGTGATGCCGTGATGATGCCGAACCAGGGCGCCCCGGCGCCGACTCCGCAGTGGGCGATCACGATTCCGGCGCCGCCAGCCGACGGTGTGCACCCGCCGTGCAGCCCGATCACCGTTCAGGGTGCGTTGACCCCGCCGGACGCGAACGGCCACCAGTGGGCGTTACTGATCATCTCGGATGCGATTGCCCCGAACATCATGCCGTGCTCCTTTTCGATCACGTTGCGTGTGCCGTGGCAGTCGGCGGACGGGTTGGGTGCGGGGATCGCGCAGATTTTGGGCCAGTTGAAGGCGGCGGGGCAGGCGCAGGCCGGCCCCCAGCTCGTCGTCCCGCCGGCCGGGATCGACTTGAGCAAGCTGAACGGCAACGGGCAGGGGGGCGGCGGCCGTGGCCGATGAGCTGGTCACCGCTCCGCCTGCCCGCCTCGCACTGGCGGCAGATCGAGTCGGACATCGAGGACATGTGCAGCACCGGCGACCACTCGGAGATTGAGATCCTGTCGCAGGTCGAGGTCGTCGAGGACGCTTACGGAGACGACCCCATGCCCGTCTTCGTGATCAAGGGGAAAGATCTCCTCGCGAGCGAAGCGCTCTACTCGTACTACGACCTGTGCGTGGCGAACGACCTGTCCTATCAGGCGGCCGAGGTGTTGAAGGCCAGGACTGAGATGCGGGCCTGGCAGGCTCGTCACCGCAGCGAGGTGAAGCTTCCGCATCACCCGCACGAGCCGGCCGCCGGCTCGTGAGGACTTTCGCCTTCCCGGGAGGTGGTCACCAATGTCTGTCAACCACCCTCAGTTCGGGACGTTCTGCGCGATCCGTTTCGAGCAGCTCACCGCTGAGACGTGCGTCGTGGACGTGAACGACGTGAAGTGGGACATCTGCCCCGGCGAGTGCGCCGTGCAGGCCGGGATCATGGAGAGGCCACGCGATGATCGATGAGATGCACATCTCCGGGGTCCGCGGTCACTATGAAGACGGCAAATGGGTGGGGGAATCCCACTTCGCCGGACGTGACTGGGAAGCGGAGCGCGCCGGGCCGTGCGGCAGGTGCGGCGGCGGCCCGGCCCGGCTTTACCCGGCGGGGATGCTGTGCGAAAACCACGCCCCGGGAGGGGTCGATGCCTAGCCTCACCGACCTACGTCCCGGCGACATCGGGTTCGGTCCGATCTCCGGTATCGCTGGAGTCAGCGTCCGTCTTGGTGAGCTGCTGGTCGCGCCCGTCGATCACTGGCGCACGCTAGGGGTGTGGCGCCGAGTAGCCCACTGCGGCACCGTCACGCAGGCCGCGACGCCGGGGTGGACGCCGACAATTGGCCCCCTATTCAACACCCAGACGGGGATGTCGCACGGGCCGATGTTCGCGCAGGCCGAACCGGGCGGCTACGAAGAGATCGAGCTAGGCGCCGACCACTGGAACGCCGATTGGCTCTACGTCCGGCCCAACTACCAGACCCTGTCGACGGGACCGGCCGCTAGGCCGGGTGTCAGCCAGGCCGATACGGTCGCGATGCTTGCCCGGATGATGGTCGCCGCCCACACCCCGTACGGTTTCGAAGATTATGCGGCTATCGCCGGACACCGGCTCGGTATCCACAGCCGCGGCCTCGACGATTTCATCGCCCGGGTCGGGGCGAACGGCCTGCCGCTCCGGGCGATCTGCTCGCAGGGTGTGGACGCCCAGCTGACCCTGTCCGGTGGTCTCGACGGGGCTGGGCACGTCTTCGACGACGGGCGCCTGTCGCAGGACGTGACACCGTCTGAGCTGTACCTGCAGCTGCTGCTTCTGCAGCCGCAGAGCGCATTCATGCCCGGCAGGTGAGGTTATGGCGCAAATACGTGCAGGCGGCGGCCGTGGTCGCCGCGGGCGGAGCACTGACACCACGGAACGCACCCTCCGGGGCCAGATCAACCACACGATCATGAGGGACTGTCCGGACTGCGGTGCCACCGTCGGACGCCGCTGCCGAAAGTGGAAGATCGAGAAGGGTGAACGGATGTACGTCCAGTACGAGCTGAAGAGGGTGCACGCGGTGCGAAGGTTCCCGCCCGCCGAGTCCTGATCTACGCTGCCGGTAACTGCAACCGGGAGATGCCCCTATGACCGCCTACACGCCGACGCTTGTCGCCGAGATGTCGCAAAACTACGGCGCCACGACAGGTGGCGTGACAGTCGCAGCGATCACCCCCAACGCCGGCGGTGATTCGTTCCAGCTCCTCGGCGACACCCTGTATTTGCGCATCGCCACGGCCGGCACCGGCGCTACGGTGACAGTCGACTCGGTGGATCTATCGAACTTCGGACAGGACCAGAACATCACCTGTGTTCTCGCTTCGACCGCTACCGCCTACCTGGCGTTCGACGCGAACGTGAGCCGCTGGAAGCAGACGTCGGGCAACATCGGATACGTGAACTTGACCTACACCAGCGTCACCACGATGACGATCGAGGCGTTCTACTCCTCGACGTAGAGACTCCCTCCAGGTGAAGGCGGCCCCCGGAAAGGCTGTGGAGGGCTGAGGCCCCCGTTTGCATGGTGACCCCATGCGCGGGGGCCTTCTCCTTTGCCCAGGGGTGATACTGGCGGCAGCCGACCGGGTTTGCGACGCTCCTTCCATGCCCAGAGACGACAGCCGCCCCCCTGAGCCCTCCGACTCCGCCGATCTTCCCGACGGCTGGCAGGTGCCGGATCCCGCGCGGGAGCAGACGAAGGTTGCCACGGTGAAGGCTGCGAAAGTGGGCCGGGTGCCTGGGGCTCGTAGACGTCAGTGAACAGCGGTGCGAGAATCCCCGGCATGCGCGTAGTCGATCTCATCCCACCCGATCAGGTATGGGTGTGTCCGTACTGCCCGTCAAGCATCAAAACGAAGGGCGCCGGGGCGCGTACCCCGCTGCACGAGTGCCCCGCGAAGGCGGGCTTCCGGCTGCCGATGCTGGCGCAAGGGGAACGGGGCGATGTGCGGCTGGTCGAACGGGAAGACTACGTCGGTGGCGAGGACGTGCAGACCGACGGGGACGGCCGACCCATCATGCGGGCCGAAGTCGAACACGCTGACGGACACTGCGACACGTACGTGTACGCCCCGACGGCACGGGTGGAGGTTCGGGTATGAGTGACGCACAGGCCAGCGCGACTGGCTACGACGCCGAGGTGAACACCACGGCCGGGAATCACGACAACCGCGCATATCTCGCGAGGCGAGTCGAAGAGATCGAGTACGGAATCAAGTCGGCGGAGGCTGTCGCGGCAGGCGCCAAGCAGACAGCCGCAACGTTGCGCGACGAACTCAGGCAGGCCAAGGCGGACCTTAAGGCCGCCCGAGCCGGACGGGGCGAGTAGGCCATGGGCTGGTCAGTCTCAGGTGTCTTCGAGGCGTTCTTTGAGCAGGCGTTCCAGGTGTCCGGCACCGGCTATACGGGCCTGGACTCGGACACCGTCAACGGCGCCTTGTACAACAACACGGGCACCCCGGACAAGACGGTCGCGGTCGCGTCGACCGGCTTCAATACTGGCCAGTGGGTCACCGCGAACGAGGTTACCGACGCCACGAACTGGGTTTCCGGCGGCCGCGCGCTTGCGTCGAAGACGTTCACGAGCCCTTCGGGTGGCGTGTTCATGTTCGACGCTGCGGACCTTGCCGGCGGCGGCACGATGACGATCTCTAGCGCGTTCGGCATCCTCGTGTACGACAACACGATCACCGCCGGAACCGTCGCGAAGCAGGGTGTCAGCTTCCACTACTTCGGCGGAACGCAGGGCGTCACGGCCGGGACGTTCACGGTGATCTGGTCAGCCAACGGATTGATAAGGGTGACTGTGTAGCCATGGCTAACCAGCTTTGGGTGAACAGCTTCGGCCCGTGGCACATCGCCGACGCGACCGCGGTCACCGCCTCTGGCGCGTTGACGGAAATGACGCCGACGCCGCAGATCCTCATTCCCTACCCGGCGTTCTCGGTCCCCGGCACCCGCCTGCGGTTCATGGCCCGCGGCCGGTACACGACGACGGGTACGCAGGGGACGGCAACGTTCGACCTGCGGATGGGCGCGACCGCTGCGATCGGGTCGCTGACGTCGGTCGTCGCTTCCGGCGCGTTGACCTGGGTGGCTTCGCAGACGTCCCGGCCGTGGAAGATCTCGGGCGAGGTGGACTTGCGAACGAACGGCACCGCCGGCACCGGGGTTGGCTGGATGGACATCGAAAACGTGGTGACGCAGGCAACGGACACCCCGGGGATCTACGTCGACACGTCGACCACTGCGACGGTGAACTCGACGATCGCCAACGCGATTGCGTTGGGTGTCACCCTGTCGGTCGCCTCCCAGTCGATCACGTGCAGGTCGTTCACCGTGGAGGTGATCAACTGATGGCCGGAATCCCGTACACCGGAGCGGATCTCGAACTCAAGGCCGGGTTGATCGCGCAGGGCGTCTGGGGTGCGCTAGACGACGCCCGGAAATGGTACTGGTGGCTGCAGGACAACGCCGCCGCGTTCGCCAGCTTGGGAATCTCTGGCGACCAGACGTTGATCACCAACTCTGCCGGTGACCTGGGTGGCCCCGCCGGGTTGTGGTCCGTGGCTCATGCGAAGTTCACCCCCGGCGGTTCCAGTGACTACTTCTCGAACGCGAAGAAACTGACCGGTACGAACTACGCGGGATCGGCAATCTCCTAGCCACCTCTCAGGCGGGAGGTGAGCCGTGTCGATCGCAATACGCAGTGGAGCCCCTGCATTTAGCAACTCCGTTGCCACGTCCGTCTCCCTGACGCTGTCAGGCACGACGCAGCCGCAGGCCAGCGATGTTCTGATCATCATCCATTGCAACGACTTCTACCTGCTGTCGAACATGCCCACCCCCACAGTGGGGGGCTCCACGGCCGGCGTCACCGCTATCACGGGCGCATCCGCCGACGGCGGAAGCAACGAAGGTCACGCGAAGGGCTACTACTACGTCGTCTCGTCCACGGGGAACCTGACGGTTGCCGTCACCGAGACGGGCACCTCGGACGAGGAGAAAAGCCTCTTCGCCTACGTGCTGTCCGGCGCGGACATCACCACCGTCATCGACGGCTCAGCCAGCGGCTCCGCCAGCGGCACCTCGCAGAGCACGATGCCGCTGACCGCGATCAGCCCCGCGACCTCCGACGCATACCTGATCGGTCACGTCAGCTCCGGTGGCGGATCGAACATCACCAGTTTCACGCCCCCATCGGGGATGACGGAGGTCTACGACCAGTCGAACGGTGGCGGCATGGGCACCACCGGTGCCGTGCAGCAGCTGTCGGCGTCCGGGACGACGGGGACGAAGACGTTCACCGGCGCCGGGGCGGCGCCATGGGCGGGCCTGCTCATCGCAGTACTGACGGCCACCGGCGCGCCGGCCCCGGCCGACCCGTCAGCGTTCCTGCCCGGCGTCATGCCGGGCCTGTTCACCCCGTCCGGGTTCTGGGTTCCCGACCCGTACGACTACGGCACTTCGACGCCGCTCGTCAACGCTGTCACCGACCCCGAGGCGGGCGCGACTGTCACCGGCTACGACGCTCAAGCCGCGGTCACCGCGGCCGCCGGCGAGGCCGACGCCAGCGTCACGGGCTACGACGCGTCCGCGGCGGCCTCGACCAACACCACCAACGCCGACGCGACCGCCGTAGCCAGCGATGCGCAGGCTTCGGTGGGTGTCCCCGCCGGGCTCGCCGCAGTGACAGTGACCGGCTACGACATCACCGTTCAAACCGACAGCAACCCGTCCGGCGGGGAGGCCGACGCCAGCGTCACCGGTTACGACGTACAAGCCGCCGCAGGTGCACTGGCTGGCCAGGCCAGTGGCACCGTAACCGGCTACGACGCGTCAGCCAGCGTATCGGCGAACGCGGGCGAAGCCGATGCCACCGTAACCGGCTACGACGCGCAGGCCGCCCTCTCTGTCAACGCTGGGGAGGCCGACGCCAGCGTTACCGGCTACGACGCGACGGTTCAAACCAACAGCAACCCGTCCGCTGGCGAAGCCGACGCCACCGCGACTGGCTACGACGCGACGGTCACCACGTCCGGCAGTACCAACGCACCCGCGGGCGAGGCCGACGCCACCGTCACCGGCTACGACGCCGGCACGTCTGTTACGGTCGACGCTGGAGCCGCCAGCGCGACCGTGACCGGTCTGGACGCGCAGGCGGCGGCCGGGGTTCAAGCGGGCACAACGACCGCTAGCGCGGTCGGCCTGGATGCCCTGGCAAGCGTTGCCCCGGCTGCTGGCGCCGCCGTGGCCTCCGCTGCGGCTTTCGACGTGAGCGTGCAGGTGGGGGCTGGGGCTGGGAGCGCCAGCGCCGGGGCGACCGCGTACGACGCAACCGCCTCCGGACCCACCAACGCCCCCGCCGGGTTCGCCGCCGTGACCGTGACCGCGTACGACGCGACCATCGTTCAGACCGGCGGGGTTGTGCCGTTCGGTGTGGTCGACAGCTCCGGGGGTGCCACGATCACCGACTCCGGGTCCAGCGGGAGCCTGCAGTACGACGGCGGCACCACGGCGGCAGGGTCCGTGGGATGACCGGTTCGGGCCGCTCCGGTACCCGGGAATTTCAGCAAAACCGGGTGCTGATCCTCGCAGCATCGGACCTGTGTGGGTTGTGCGGGCACCGCGGGGCGCTGACGGTGGATCACATCATCCCAAAACCGCGCTGGCCGGTGGACGATGCCGGTCGAATGCTGCCCGGCTTCGATGGCGTACAGAACCTGCAACCGGCGCACGGTTCGATGGGCTCCGACCGGACCAGGCGCACCGGGCACAACCGCTGCCCGACCTGCCACCGGCTGTGCAACCAGTCGAAGGGCGCCGGCGAACGCCGGGTTGGGACGAGCCGGGACTGGTACGCGCCGGGCTGATCTCGCCTACCATCCGGGGATGGACAACGAACCAACCCAGTTCGTAGTGATCCGCGCGGCCGATGAGGCGTCAGCCCGGCTGCTGCCACCCGGAATGGATGGCCGCTGGTATACCCGCTGGCAGATCGGCGGCCACCCGGTCGGCTCGGGGGCGACTTCGGCCACCGGCACCCTGGCGAAGGCCGAGGCGACGGACCGGTACGAAACACGTGACAGTGACGGCGCCCGGGCGCAGGTATACGAGATCCGAATCTGAGGCCGAAATGATCAACCACATGTGGCTGCTGGACAAGAGTCACTACGACGTGGCTACCGGCACCGCGCAGATCATCAGCGAAGGCTTCCGGGGCATCACCCACAAGGCCGGGGGTGACAGCGACGACCTCGAACTAGGCGCGTGGTGGGCGGACACGAAACCCCACCGGGCCTCCCGGGCAGATTTCCTGTCCGACCCCACCGGGCTGAACGGTCACATCCTGCCCGGTGCGTACTGGGTGCTCTACCCGGGCCGCGGCTCGGGCGCCGGTGACAGCTTCATCGCCAGACTCAACAGCCAATGCCCCGGGTGGCGGGACACCCCGTTCATCCTGCAGCTGGACTGCGAAGAGTGGCAGGGCAACCCGGCAACGAAGCCTGGCCTCGGGGACATCGCTGCGTGCGCGAACCGGCTCCGCGTGCTGGCCCCGAACCTGATGCCGATCGTGTACGCACCCCGGTGGGCGTACGGCAATAGCCTGGCCGGCCTGCGGTTCCCGCTGTGGTCGTCTGCATACACCAGCGCGAAGGGTGCGGCAGCGTCGATCTACCCGGGTGACAGCTATACCGGGTGGTCCGCCTACTCCGGTATCGTCCCCACGATCGCGCAGTTCTCCGCGAACGGCCTCGTGAACGGTGACCCGACTACTGACGTGAACTGCTTCAAGGGCACCCCGACGCAGCTTGCGGCGATACTGTGCCCCGGATGGCTGGGAGATTCCATGGCACGCAACATCACTGACGACGACGTGCAGGCGATCATCACCGCCATGCGTAACGCCGACATCAATCCTGACGCCAACTCGGGCAATACGCTGTTCGGAGCCCTCTGGATGATCTTCGGACGCACCGCTGCGCTGAACTCGCTCCCCGGCAAGGTCGATGCGGTAGCGGCCGACGTCGCGTACCTGAGGGCGAACCCTGGCAGCGTCGACATGGCCGCATTCGCATCCACCCTCGCCCCGCAGCTGGCGCCGCTGATCAACCACGAGGATCCGGGCGAGCTGGCGACAGCGATCGAACAGGCCATCAGGGATCTCATCGCCCCGGTCGCCTCGACCCAGATCGGCGGCGGCGCGACCCCGATCTACGACGCCGCAGCAGCTGACTCCGATGCGGCGACCAGGGCCACCCGTCAGCAGCGCCAACCCGGCATTATGGGCCAGTGAGAGCCCCCCACTTCAGTCTCCGAGGGGCCTGGGTTGGGCACGCGATGTCCGCGATCAGATGGTCGCGGGTCATCGCCTACTTCGCGATCGCAGGGTCCGGGATCGCCGCGGTCGTGTCCCCGCCGGCAAGTGTCGCTGCGGCGACACACCATGGCCTGGTCCTCTACGCGTGGGCAATACTGCTGGCCGTGTCCTCCACCGTGTGCGCGTTCGGAGCCCTCAGCGACCGGTGGGTCGGCGAATATATCGGCCTCGCCCCGCTCGCCCTGTCCGCGGCTGTGTTCGCGTTCTCCTCCCTGGCCCGCGGTAGCACGGGCGTCGCTGGCGGCGCTTTCCTCATCGGTTTCTTCTGGATCCTCGCTAGTCGTTGGCAGGAGGTGGCACTACTCCGCATCGAGTCGACGAGGCGAGCGAAACAGGCCAACGCCGACGCCGAGGGGCAGCAATGAGCGGCAGCACCACGCAGGCGATCATCACCTTCGTCGTTGGCGGCGGGTTCGCGGCATTCATCACCCAAGGCATCAAAGTCTGGAAGTCGTTGTCGATCGGAGCCCGGGCTAACACCCGGGCCGTGGTGAGAGACCTCGCCAGCGCCCGCACCGACGCCGAGACCCGACTTGAGCACGAACGCCGGGTTTCCGAGTACTGGCGGGCCATCTCCGGGAACTACTCGTTCCAGCTACGCGCCGCCGGCCGAACCCCCGACCCGGAAAACCCGATCCCACCGGAAATGGTGGTTCGTAGCGGAGCGAAAGCACGCCGGGAAGTCGCCGGGATCGAAGACACCCTGACGGACTTGCGGCGCGACACCAGGTAGCGAACGGTCGAAAGCCCGGCGCTCGACCCCGGCCTTGACTGCCGACACGACCAGGGGAACTCCGGGCTTTCGCTGAGGACGCCAAGCCGCCGGACCTGCTACCTCGGAACCCATATTGGCACACCCCCGGAACGGATCGCCACCGCAAGCACCCAGATCACACCCACCAAGGCGACGATCCCTAACACCTTCAGCAGCACGCCCAGCCACAAGCTGACCCGCCACAGTGGGTCGTCTTCCCGGGTCAGCGTGAACCGTGGGCGGATCACCCGCCGACCCTGACCCGGCCCCCGCAGCGGACCACGGATCGCCGGGTCCGTCGGCATCTCGTCCTCGTACGGTGCCCGGAACTCACCCGTGTCGACGATCTTCTGCTGCACACCCGGCGGCGGGAACTGCACGCCGATCCATTCCGCCCGTCGCTCGAACGCTTCCGTGACCTCCGCGGCCCGATGCGACCGTGGCCCCGCGGGGTCCGGCTCGAACGTGCGGTTCGGCCAGCCGCTGCGGTCCCGCGCCCCGTGGCCTAGCCACTCCGTCGGCTCGTCGTAGCTCATGGCCTCAGCGTACGATTGACCGGGGCTGGAGGGGACGCAGCCTGCGGGCTCTAAGCGCTTGGACCCAAGGTGTCGATCCGGCAAGGAACCGACCGGGGAATCACGGTCCCCCGTCATCTCCCGAGCTGAGGCAACACGATCGTCTGCACCGCAGCGTACGATCGACCAGTCGTGGCGACCGGGTTGATCACCGGCCGGTTCAGGTGGGCTGCCCGAAGTCCCCGTGCGGCCGGGGCGTCGGTGAAAGTCCGGCGGGGCGGTTCAGCCGACGACCGGTTGTATCATTCGGCGCGTGACACCTGCCGAAATGCTGACCGATGCGATGCGCCAGCGCTACAAACTGATCGAGCATGACCCGCGGGACGAGAAGTGGGCCGAGTGGCACATCCACCCGGACACTGCCATCGAACTGCAGCGCCCTGACGGCGGGGTGAATACCCCGACCGCCTATCCGCCTAACGATGACAGGCTGCTCGGCTTCCCCGTGCGCATTACGACCAGTGTCCAGCCGGGGCGGATCCACCTGGTCGCCGAAACCGACATCGACGCGTCGATCCGCCATCAGGCCACACTTGGTCGAACGATCAACGTCTACAAACCTGATCCGATGATCTTCCCGCCGCCGGCGCCGGCGCCGACCGTGAAGGCGCTCGCGAAGCATTGGGCGGACAAGCTCCGGAAGCGGGCGCGCCGGTGAAGCGCCACAAGCCGATGCGCTGGCTTCCCGGATTCGAGATCCAAATTCCCGGGCGTCATGGTCGGCGGTACTGCATCCGATTCAACTGGATCGACTCTGGCGGCCTGCGATGACCTGGATGCGCTGTATCGGCGGTCACGCCCACGACCGCTGGTACGACGTCGATACCCGGTCCCGGGGCTTGGTCGTGCCAGAGATCCGCTCGGTCAAGTTCGTCGCCGCCGAGGAGCTGAATCCACTCGCCGAGAAGCCGCCGATGACGCTCTACACGATCGAGCGGCTGATCTGGCCCGGCTTCCGGTTCCCGATCCGGGTGCTTCTCGCATCCGACGTGAAGATCAAAGGTATCTGGACGGAGTACGACTCAAGCTGGCCGAACCCGCTGGTACAACCCCGCTGCCGCTGCGAGGAGATCCCAGCGTTCCCGCCGTGGGTCTTCGGCCGAGAGAACCGATCCGCCTGCCACCTCGACCATTGCCCGATCCACGGCCGGTACACGTTCCCGCCGATCACCCCGATAACCGTGTCGCTGAACGCCCGCACAGCCTGGCTGCTTGAGCGGCGAGGCATCGCAGCTGGACACGATCCGCTGTGACCCGCTCCGAGCTGGCCGAGAGTATCCGGGCACTGGTGGAGGCCGCCGGAATGGGTGAGCTCCTTGAGGTGCACACCTCCTGGCCAGCCGCCTCAACCATCGACGAAGCCAAGCACCTCTCACGCCACCACTGGCGCATCGAGGTCATGCCCCGGCCGGAAACCGACCCGAGATGCCCCGCAAAACGCAGTCACACACCGTAAGCCAGGCGCGAGCCTCCCTGGTCACGCTACGTGAAACTGCCGGGTCCGGGGATTATGGTTCGCTGAGCGTGACATCAGGCTTTGTCAAGGGGTGAACCGGACACTTTCGCAAGGCCCTGACCAGGCGTTATGCGGTCATGAGTGGTTATGCAGCCCGCGGGATCCGTGAAAGTTGCGCTGCGTATATATAAGTGATCAGCGCGGCGCGCGTCGAGGCTGCGGCGGCGCTAAAAAACGGTGGTCTCAGTACCTTTGACCTGCGCTTATGACTCTCCGTGTTCATCACTGCGTGTCACCATCTTCGGGCTAGTGGAAGGTGATCGTTCGCGCGTCGTTCCGCATTGATAGTTATGCATCGGTCGGGATGTGGGTGGACGCACTGCAGCCCTCCATGGGTGACGTCGTGGAGGGCTGCAGTGTTGGGGATGGTGTGTGGTCTATAGCAGGTAGTGGTGCACGAAGGCGACGACAACGGTGATGGCGATGAGTACTGCGATGAGTGCGGTGGTCATGTCTCTCATCGTGGTTTGCCTGTTGTCCACCGTCGTGCTGTGGCCACGGTGGAGGCGGGCTGCCATCCTGCGGGGTCGGGGCTGGTACGTGGTAGCCGGTTGTTGCGCAGGTCGGCTATCAGCCAGTTGGGGCAGATGGCCCAGGCCCCTCGCCCTGGGCCTGTCGTGTAGGGGATGGCCCCGTCTTCTCGTAGGGGGCGGCTCCTGTTTTTCCAGGCATGGGCCACGTCGTAGATCTCCCCCCCGTGGTGTAGGCAGAACACCACGGGTTGCCGTGGTGTGGTGGGCTGACCGCCGAGCTTGTCGCTGGAGGCGTAGAGCACGACGTGTCCGGTGTTGCGGCACGTGTCCAGCCAACACTGTGTCTCGGGTAGCGCTGAGGGTGGCACGTCGTGGGTGCGGCCGGCGTCTTCACGGGTGGGCCTCTTGGTCATCTATTCGACCCTGGCGAGGGTGACGACGTAGTGCGTTTCAGCGCGGCCGCAGGAGCAGTCGCTAACGCTGGCCACGCCGTAGTCGCCGAGCTTGTGTTCGCCGAACGTGAGCGGCTGCTTGTTGATCGGCCCGACTTGCCCTGTGAGCGGCACCGACACGGTGCCGTCTTTGAACTCGCCTGAGACTAGCTGCGCGAGTTGTTCCAGGCTGACACCTAGCAGGATCTCGCTCTGTGCTTCGATGTCCACTTTTCTCGTCTCTCCTCGTGAGGTCTGCAGGGTCAGGTCGGGTTGCGGTGCCGGGTGGTGTTGCCGTAGGTGTCGCAGCGGTGTGTGGCGGGCACGTCGCCCCTACTTGCAGTTGGGGTCGGCGGGGATCACCGCGATGCCTGAGGGTAGCGCCGTGATGTTGGAGCCGCTGGCGTTGTACACGCCGCGGGAGGTGACGTACACGCCGACGGTGCCGTTGCAGCCGAACGCGACATTGCGGAACCCGTCAGGTTCCATGAACACGATCTGTCCGGTGAGGTAGTGGTTGGAGACGGGTTCGCTCAGGGACTTCTGGTTGGAGTTACCGCAGCCACCGAGCGCGAGCGCTGTGACGGTGAGCGCGGCGAGCGCGGTTCGCTTGTTCATGAGGTGGTGTGCTCCCAGTCAAATTCGTAGGTGTGGAAGTGCTGCGTGTCGATGTGTTCGGCGACGATGGGCTGCTGCCGGGCGATGATGAGCCGCGCGGCTCGGGCTAGACCTCGGTCTACTCGGGCTTGGGACCAGTCGAGCGCGCCGACGCCGCAGAGTGCTCTGATCTTGGCTACGACGGTGTTCACCAGTTTCGTGAACACTTCGGGCGGGGCGGCTTCGGTGGCGATGACGAACAGGACGTAGATGATCGCTTCCCGCTTGTAGGCGTCGGGCCAGCGCCGCTCGAAGTAGGCGGGTTCGATCCAGTCGTAGGCGTCGAGGTGTCGGGTGTACACGGCGATCCCCACGACGTTCCCCGTGTCGGTGTCGACTGCGAGCGCTTTAGAGATGCGGCCGTTCCAGCAGATTCCGTCGAACTCTTCTCGGGTGAGCATGTGTCGCTGCGCGGCGAGCGCCCGGGTGGGTTCCATGGCCTGGGTGTATGCCTGCCAGGCGCTTTCGCGTTCGGCGTGCAGCAGTACGTAGCGGCGCCTGATTTGGATGGTCATGCCGGCGCCTCGTCGGGTACGACGGCCAGTTTCGCGCCTTGGCGTTTGACTGCCTCACCGAGACGTTTCGCCCGTTTCTTCCAGCGCTCGTCGTGGTCGTCCGGCCAGTTACGGCTGATCCACCACACGTAAAGCGAGACCATGCATACGACGGCGCCTACCCAATGGTGACCTCGAACGTCTCGGGAGAGGATGACGAGTATCCCGGGTAGGGCGAACGGTCGGATCTCACGATGTAGGTCCGCGAGCCTTCGACCAGGTCCCGCAAAGACTTCCCGGCTCCCGGCGTGGTGTTGAATGATGTCCAGTACGCACCATATGGTGATGATCCAGGCCCAGATATTGGCGACGAGCGCGGCCAGGCCGAGGGTGTAGATCACTGCCTGATCTCCTCAGAAGTCGTGGATGCAGTGCGGGCAGAACGTGATATTCCGGGTTTTGAGGAACACGGGTCGGATCATCATGACCAGCGAGTTCAGGCGGGCACGGGTTTTGCCCTGCGGTTTCATCCCCATGGCAACCCACAGCGCGGGCGGCGGGAGTAGCGGGGTCTTGACGTCTTCCCAGTAGACCCGCCGACCTCCCCGCCGGTAGTCGCGTCGCAGGGCATACCGGGTGGGGTAGACGTGGAAGCATTCACCGCACACCCGGTACGGGCGGCCGATGCGTAGCTCGTCGACGTTGTGGCTGTAGCAGTGCAGGTCGTCGCACCGCCAGGAAGGCTCGTGCTGTTCGCGGAGCCGGTAGCCGATGGTGGCCATCTAGGCGACCTTCCCGCATTTCACGCACAGGTTGCCGACGCCGGCCACATGCCGGGTTTCGTGTTTGCGCGAGTCGGGTGCCCGTTGGGTGGGGCTAGCTAGCGAGGTGATGAGCGCGGCCGGGGTGCCTTCGACGGAGAACCATCCCCAGCCGCAGGTGCATCGATGGGTGGCTCCGTCCAGGTCGGAGGCTTCAGCGGACTGCTTGATGTGCGCCCGGCCGAGCGCACACCGGTGGGCTCCGTCGGGAAAGTCGCCGCACCGCTGCACTTCGAATGCGGGTTCGCCGGTGGCGGCCGGGCAGGACTCGAACTGGCTGCCCTCGCTGTAGCGACCGGACACGACCCGGTTCGGGTAGTCGTAGCTTCCGGGGCATCGGTTACCGGCGGCGTCGTTGGCTGCGTGCGGGTAGAGACGCCCGTCCGCCTGTAGCGGCTGGTGGCTGTGGCATTCGGGGCAGACCCAATGTCGCACTGTGGGATCGGACATGGTGGCGGCTTTCGGCTAGGCGGCAGGTCCACCCCTACTGTAACGCTCGACGCGTTACATCCTGGCCGAGTGTTGCGAGGATTCCACCCAGGCAGACAGCGATCACGGCCTGCTCCGCACAGGTTTTGTGCATGGCCACCTTTTTGCGCGGCGACAGCAGCCACGCAGGCTTTTTGCAGGCAGCACACGGCTGTGGGTGTTTGAGCAGGGTGGCAGCGCCGTACGGCCCGTTGCCGGACCAGTCGGTTTCCTGCCACGGCTCGACGACGGGGGGCGCTTTCGCCCGGGCGCTCACCGCTTCCCGTTCAGCCGGTTGGCCTGTGCAATGGCCAGGTCGGTCATGCTCTTGACGAGCGGCGCCGCTCGTCGTAGCTCCTGGTCGGAGCCGGGATAGATCCACTGGGGTAGCGCGCGGAAAGTGGCGTCCATGCCGGTGAAGACGAGCGCCGGGTGGATGACGCCGCCCGGCCCGGGGAGGGTGGCGCCCTTCACGACGAACTGGGCTATCAGCGTGTCGGCCTTCGGGTCGACGACGCCTTGGACGGGTTCGTCGAATGCGATGGTGGGCAGGTTGCCGCTCTCGCCGCGGCGGCCGGCCTCGACGAGGACAGTCGCCGCGGGGTCACACAGGAATCGACGGCCGTGGGTGCTGCGACACCAGGGGCAGGTGATTTGCCGGTTGTGTTCGCCCATGTCTCAGCCGACCTTCGACCAGGTAGGGCAGCCGCGGGAGGTGAACCATTGGCCGGCCTTGAGGGTGACCTGGGGCCGTCCGCCGGCGGGTATCCCGTTGTCGATGATGTTGGCGCCTTCAGCGTCGGAACTCTTCGACCAGTAGCAGAGGGCGTCTTTGGTGACGGCCGTGACTACCCGGTAGGTGCCTGCGGGAATGTCCTGGCCGACGTGGACGACGTCGTCACCCCCGACGGTCGACTTGACCGCAGGTCCAGCTTTGCCGCTGAGCTGTCCGGCACTGTCCGGCTGTCCGGCACTGTCCGGCGTCTGTCCGGCGGACAACGCCGGGGGTGTGGGGGACGACGTGGCGAAGGTGATGGCCCCGGCGATACCGCCGATGAGGCCGCATAGGCCGAGGAGCACGGCCAACGCGATGAGGGTGATGTTGCGTCCGGTGTGGCGTGGTTTCGGCGGCTGGTTGGCGAACTGCACGGTTGGACCCCTTCTCGATGCTGACAGGCGCATCCGACACGCTCTCGTTGAGAGGTCGGCTCCGGACTTACACTGCGCACAGGTCACGCTTCCCCTGTCTCACGTCACGGGGGATGCGTGACGTCCAGGGTAACGGAGAGGATGAGGCGTTTATGCCCCGCACACTGCGCACCGGCAAGCTGCCGGCCCAACCAGGCCGACCACGTCTAGAGCTTCGGTCGGCACTCGGGCCGGGCGGTCTGCCGACTCCGCCGACCAGCGTGATTTACGACAACATGCCGGACATCGGGATGCTGGGGAACGACGAGGCGGGGGACTGTGTCGAGGCGGGGGTGGGCCACGTCGTCGAACAGGATACCCAGTACGCCACAGGCGCTGAGCAGGTCGTTTCGACGGCTGACACGCTCGCGCTGTACACCACGTTGACCGGCTACAACCCGAACGTTCCGAGCACCGACCGGGGGACCGTCGTTCAAGACGCCCTGGACTACTGGCGCAAGAAGGGCGTGTTTGGTGGCCACAAGCTGACCGCGTTTGCCGCGGTGAAGCTGTCCGACTGGACGGAGATCGAACTAGCCGTTTTCATCTTCGGCCAGGTGGTGATTGGCTTCAACTTCCCCGAGTCGGCGATGGAGCAGTTCAACATCGGGATGCCGTGGACGGTGGAGAAGGGCAGCCCGATCGACGGCGGGCACTGCGTGGTCCTGGTCGGCTACGACGCCGACTGGCTGTACGTGTTGACGTGGGGCACCGTGCAGAAGATGTCGCGGGAGTTCTGGACCACCTACACGGATGAAGCCTGGGTGGGTGTCACCGACGAGACGATCACGGCCTTGGGGGCCAACGCGTATGCCGGGGCTCTCGACCTCGCCGCGTTGGGTGCGAATTTCGCCGCGCTGACCGGCGGCCCGAATCCGTTTCCGACCCCTGACCCGAACCCTCCAGTACCAACTCCTGCGCCTTCGCCAACTCCTGCGCCGGCTCCTGTGGTCGATGCCGCTGATGAGGAGCTGTACGACGCGAAGTCAATCAAGCGGCTGCTGACGACTCACTCCGACTTCATATCACCCACCCAGGCCGTCCACTTGCGGCACGACGTTCGGATATGGACCCGCCGGAAGGGATTCACGGCGTGATCGCCACCTCGTCGTCTCTGGCGTGGGGGTTCCGTTCAGCCCTGTCGAAGCCTCACGACGGTGACTCGTTTTTCATGCTCGTCGACTGCGGGTTCAACGTCTGCTACCGGGCCGAGTTGCGCCTTGATGGGGTGCGCGCACCGGAGATCCACCCCCCGCAGCCGGGCGGTCTGGAGACGCTGGAGTTCGTCAACGGCTGGTTGAACGGCGTGCAGGAGGCGGCGCCTAGGCGACGTTGGCCGTTCTGGATCCAGGTGGTCGCGACGGACAGCTACGAACCCGGCATGGACCTGTCGTTCACCCGGTACGTAGCCACGGTGTGGAGGTATGGCGACCAGTCGGTGGTGCAGGCGCAGTCGCTGAACTTCCTGGTGAACGCGTTCCTCGCGGTGCATCCCGAGTGGCCGTCGGGGAGCTGAGCGGCATGGCTAGTTGCCGGATCTTGGACGCCCGGCAGTGTCCATCCCAGTGGTCGGCGGGCTGCGGTGACCGGCCGTGTGCCCGCTTCGAGTCGGACGACGAGACGCCGTGGATTCAGGAGCCACAGGCCCGCGAGGTCGGGCCTGTGGAAAAGGCTGTGGAGGACGACCTCGCAGCCCTGGCCGAGCGCATCCGGCCCGGGAAGTTCGCGCTCGCGGCCCTGGCCCGCAAGCTGGCAAGAGTCATCGACGCCCGCGGCGACGAGGAGCCCGCCAGCCAGACCGCCAAGGCTGTGGACACGCTGCGGATCACACTGAACCAGATCATGACCGGGGAGGATGCGAATTCCCATGATCGAGAACTCCTGGCTGAACTCCTCAGCACACCTAGCTCCGGAGGAGCTCCCGTGTCCGCCGAGGTTCGCTACCCGAAGGACCCCTAGCCGACTGACACTCGGCCCGGCGGTCGGGAAGATCGCGACGGCTATGGGGATGCCGCCCATGCCGCACCAGCAGTACATCTGGGATGTGTCGCTGGAGATCGACGAGAGGACGGGGCTGTTCGCCTACTCGGATGTGACGTTCGTCGGTCCTCGTCAGGTGAGCGGGAAGACGCAGCAGATCGAGCCGGTGATGATCCACCGATGTACCGGCGTCGGCCATGAACTCGTCGAGTTTGCCCGCCGGGAGTACGGGATCAAGGTCCCCGAGCCTGGCCCTCAGCGGGTGTTCTTCACGGCGCAGACCGCCGACGACGCCCGGGTGCGCTGGCGCCGTAAGCACGTGGAGGCGATCAAACAGTCACCGTTTCGGCAGATGTGGGCGCAGTCGCCAACCTTGACGCAGAACAAGGAGGAGATGCGCTGGGTCAACGGTTCGTCCTGGTCGCCCGGGTCGACGACAGGTAAGACAGGCGGTACCGGCGACTCGATCGACCTGGGGGTCATCGACGAGGCGTGGTCACGGCCTGACAACCGCACCGAGCTGGGTATGCGCCCCGCCATGATGACCCGGCCATGGTCGCAGCTGTGGGCGCTGTCGATGGTGCCGGGTGCGTCCAGGGTCGCGCCGGACGCCTGGCCGTGGCTCAGGCTGCGGATGGAGGCCGGCCGCCAGCGCGTGCGGGCGGATATGCGGCATGGCCGGGCCTACTTCGAGTTCTCCGCAGCGGAGAAGATCGAGGACGTCAACTGCGGCGACCCTGACGTGTGGTGGCGCACCATGCCAGGTCTTGGTTTCACGGTCCCGGAGTCACGCATCCAGGAGGACTACCGGACCGCTGCCGACGAGGGCAAGCTAGCGGACTTCGCGGCGGAGTACCTGGGGATTTTCCCGACCACGCAGGTGGTGGAGTGGAAGACGATCAGCCGTGAGGCGTGGGGGTTGCGCCGCACGGGGTCTCCCGACTTCCGCGAGCCGATCGCGTTGGGTGTCGATGCGAACCGGCAGCTGAGCAGCGCATCCATCAGCATGGCAGCGCAGGTTGAGGAGAAGGGTGACGTGTACGTAGAGCTGATCGACCGCCGCGCGAGGGTGGACTGGCTGCAAGACGCGATCATCGCGTTGGCCCGTAACCGGAAGGTGTGCGCGGTTGGTATCGATCGCAACGGGCCTATCGAGGGCCTGTACACGCCGTTGAAGAGGGCAGCGATCGACGAGAACGTCGACCTCACGATCGAGCTGTTACCCAGTCCGAAGGTGACCGCAGCCTGCGCGACGTTCTACAACCTGACCGGGGAGACTGACGATGACGAGGACAACGCCCCGACGTTGCGCAGGCTGCAGCACTCCGGGCAGCCCGAATTCGATCAGAGCGTAGGCGGCCTGGTGAAGCATTTCCACGGCGACCGGTGGAGTTGGCACCGCGACGAGTCGACCGCGGACACCGGCCCGGTGTACGCGGCGACGTTGGCGATAGCGGCCGGCGACGCTCAGGAGTGGCTGGGCGGCTCTTACGACGTGATGGAGTCGCTGGGATGAGCCGGCCGCTGGAGAATCTGCCCGTCGTGGCCGGCGACGATTCGGAGCCGCTGAAGGAGCACCTGTCGACGTGGCTGGACGTGGCCGGCGGCCTCGCTATTGCCGGCGGCATCTCGTGGGGGCTGTTTCCGGTGCTCGGACCGTATGCTGTGGCGATCGGTGGCGTGATCGTCGTCGTGTTGAACTCGATAGCCGGGTGGCTCCGCTCGCGTCCGGACGACACCGTAAATCCGGTCTCGCCGATCCCGTTGAGGCCGCTTCCCGGCCCGACCGACCCGGGAAGCCTGCACGTGAGCGGAAGGTGATCTAGTGAGCATGTTCCGTCGCGCGTACACGCAATCTAGGCAGCGGCGCGAGTTCAGCGGCCTCACAGGCTTCATGGACAACGGCGGGGCGCTCATCCCGGGCCGCCAAAGCGTGGGTCGGCACGGTGCCGTACTGGTGAACGAGGACCGCGGCCTACGGCACTCCGGTGTGTGGGCCGCGACCAGGATCCGGGCGGACCTGATCTCTACGTTCCCGCCGCGGTTCCTGCGCGATATGGGTGACCGGCCTGTCGAGCTGCCGCGGCCGCCCCTGTTCTACTCCCCGGGCGGGCAGGGCTGGACGTACAAACAGTGGATGTGGGCCAGCCAACACGACCTCGACTACGTGGGCAACACCGTGGGGTTGATCACGGCACGCAACGGCGTAAAGACGCAGTTCTACCCGGAGGGCCTGCCCGCGGAGATCCAGCTGCAGGACACCCGCAGCTGTTCGCTGATCCAGTACAAGGGCAAGCGGATGTGGCGCATCGCGGGCAAGATGTACAACCTGCCCGACGTCTACCACGAGCGGCAGTACCCGTGGTCGGGCACCCCGATCGGCCTGTCTCCGCTGGTGTACGCGGCTGCCAGCATCGGCGAGTACCTGTCGCTGCAGCAGTACGCGAACGACTGGTTCAGCTCCGGTGGCGTACCGAAAGCGTGGATGAAGAACACCGTCAAGAGGCTCGGTGACATCGAGCGGGACTCGGCGAAGCAGTGGTACCACGACACCATCCAGAACGGCGACCTGATGGTGACGGGTAACGACTGGGAATACAACATGATTCAGGCGGAGCAGGCCGGCATGGAGTGGCTGGAAGGCCGCCGTTTCGGCCTCGGCGACATCGCCCGCTTTTTCGCGGTCCCGTCGGACATCATCGACGCCGCCGTGTCCGGGCAGTCGATCACGTACGCGAACATCAGCCAGCGCAACCTTGAGTTCCTGATCATCCACCTCGGGCCGGGTATCAACCGGCGTGAGGAGGCGCTGACGAACCTGCTGCCGGCGCCGCGCTACGTGAAGCTGAACACCGACGCACTGCTGCGGCTGGATCCGATCAGCCGCCAGCAGTTGATCCGCTCGCAGATCGAGACCTGGCAGTCGACCAACACGGAAGCCCGGTTGCTCGACGACAAGGGACCGTTGACGCCCGAGCAGGTCAAGGAGATGACCGAGATCTACGGCAAGCCGAAGGCGTCCGGCGCGGGACCGCCGACGCCCGGCGAGGCCGAAACAGTTCCGGCTCTAGCGCCGGGTGGGGGCAGTTCGGGAGACTCGGCCTCCAGTGATGGCGCACCTGTGCAACCGGCACCGGCGACGAAGTGAGGGGAAGCAGCGTGACGACGCAGATCGAACGGCGCGCCGCGGACGCACGGCGCGCCGCAGCAGAACGGGCAGCTGAACGGGACGGCAACGACTCGGCTGCGTTCATGCGACAGCGCAGCCTGGTGGCGGGGGTGCCCCGCGCCCGGCGAGTGTCCATCCAGACGATGATGCGCGGCACCAAAGAGCCCGGTCCGTCGGGGAAACTTCAGTTCCACACCCTGGGTTACTTCACCGCCTACGAGCGTGGTTACGAGATGTGGGACGACTATGGCGTCTACGTCGAAATGACCATGGGGGGCTCTGGTGCGGCCACCCTGGCGGCCCGGCCGAACGTGTGCTTTCTGGTCAACCATCTCGGGGTCGCAATGGCCCGGACGAAGACCGGCAGTTTGATCCTCACCGAGGACAGCACCGGCGGGCACCACGAGTCATGGATGAACCTGGAGCGCGGCGACGTGCAGATACTCGCCGCGGCCGTCAAGGATGGCGACGTCGAAGAGATGTCCTTCGCGTTCATGATCCCCGAGGGTCAGGGGGTGTGGACGGACGACTTCACCACCTTCCAGATTCGCGCCTATGACCTGGACGGTGGCGACGTCAGCGCCGTTAACAACGGTGCGAACCCGTACACGGACATTGCCGGCTCGGCCGGCGAGTTCATGCGTGCCCTTGACCACCTGCCGCGGGCGGCACGCGAGGAGGCTGCGGCCCGCCTCAGCGTCGCTGACGTCGAACGGCAGACGGAGGCCCGGGAGCGAATCGTCGTGAAGCCACCGATGGTGGACCGCACCGCCAGCCCGCACGTGCGGATGCTGCAGTGGCGCCGGGCGAACACGGCTGAGCGTTACGCGGTGCTCGCGGAGGCGACCGGCTACGGCCCGCGTGAGCTGCTGAACGTTGCGCTGCCCTGGTATGAGGTACGCGCGGTGACCGGTTCGGAACTGGGCGACGACCCGGCGGCGGAAGATGGCACCGTTACGGAAACGGTCGGCGCGGCGGAAACCGACATCCTGATCTACGACGAGATCGGTGGGTCGATGGGCGTGACCGCCAGCCAGTTCGCCCGCGATCTCGCGAAGATCGATACGCCGGTGATCAACGTGCGGGTCAACTCGCCGGGAGGCTCAGTCACGGACGCCGTAGCGATCGCCTCGTCGATCCGGCATGCGTCCGACGGCGGGCAGACGATCCGCGGGTGGGGTGACGGCATCATCGCCAGCGCTGCCACGCTCATCCTGATGGCCTGCGACGTGGTCACGACGATGCCGGGCGCGCAGTGGATGGTGCACCGGGCATCGACCACGATCGACGGCAACGAGGAGGTCGCCGGGCAGATCCAGACGTTCCTTCAGCGCCAGGACCGCAACATCGCCGAGACGTACGCAGTGAAGTCGGGCAACGCCGAAGACTGGCTGCAGATGATGGTCGAGGAGACCTGGTTCACCGGGGCTGAGGCGCAGGACGCCGGCCTGGCTGACCGAGTGTGGTCGAGCGGCACGAAAAAGCGCGGTGAGCGGGCTATGACCGATCCGCGCATGGTCCGGCGCTGGGATAACCTGCCCTACCGGTATGCGAGTCGGGAGGCCGCCCCGGTTACTCAGCTGCGGCGCTCGCTGGTGGCTAGCGGCAACGAGCCGGCGGCAGCGTCCGACGGGCTGGTCGTCCCCGAAACCAGTGGATCTACCCCTGTCAAGCCCCAAGGCCGTAGTATCGCGCGTATCGCGGCCGAGTTCGCGGCCCTCGGGGTCACGGACCTAGACGTTTAGGCGTTTCGGGGCGTAGTCGGCAGTCAGACCGGCGGCCCACCGGTGATCAGCCCGGCTACGCCCCCAAGTTTTCTCCAAAAGCTCCAGAGGGTTGGAGCAAGCCTCGCGGGCCAAACGGCAGTCAGACCGGGCGCCAGGAACGAGCGACCCGGCGGTCAGACCGAATAGCGGCTCGATCCATCGCGGGCGGAACACATTCCGTCAAGCGAAGGAGTCACCATGTCGGGCTACGGCATCGACGACATCATCATCAGCCAGGAAGCAGAGCTGGATCTAGCTAAGCGCGCCCGAGATCGTGCCCTCGGCGAGGTGAAGGCGATCCTCGCCTCGGCCAAGCAGGAGTCCCGCGCGAGCCTCACCCCCCAAGAGGATGAGGACATCAAGGCCGCGCAGGAACGCTTCCAGCGCGAGTCGACCAACATCGTCGGGATCGAACACAAGCTCGGAGTCTCCCGGCGCACGAAGGCGAGCGAGCTTGCCATCGATGACCAGCTGGCCGAGCGGCGTGTGTCCGGCGCCCCGCTTGAGGCGATCGGTGACGGCCACACCCGGGCGAAGCCCGCCTACGACGAGGTGGCGCGGGTCGGCCAGGAACAGCGCACCTACAACAAGGGCAACACGGGCCGTGGTGGCGCGTTCGTTTCCGACATCGTCAACCAGTACCTCTACAACGATGTGCAGGCCAGCGCCCGGCTTCAGCGCCACATGCAGGAGGAGCGCGTCGAGCGGGGCCAGTACCTGGAGCGCGCGGCCGGCACCGGTGCGTTCTCCGGTCTCGTCGTCCCGCAGTACCTCACCGAGATGTACGCCCCCGCGGTGAGCAACCTGCGTCCGTTCGCGGACGCCTGCAACCACCACGACCTGCCCCCGAACGGGATGACCGTCAACATCTCCCGGATCACCACGGCAACGTCGGCGGCCCTGCAAGCGACGGAGAACGTCGCCGTGTCGGCAACCGACATCGACGACACGCTCCTCACGGAGAACGTGCAGACCGCGGCCGGGCAGCAGACCCTGTCCCGCCAGGCGATCGAGCGCGGCACCGGCATTGAGGGCGTCGTCATGGACGACCTGTTCCGCCGTTACGCGGCGACCCTCGACTCGACGCTGTTGAACCAGGCCACGACCGGTCTGGATGCTCTGGCCGCGACGACGTACAGCTACGTCGACGCGTCGCCGACGGCGGCCGAGATGTGGCCGAAGCTGCTGGGTGCGGCCTCGGGCGTGGAGACTTCGCTGCTGGGTTACGGCTCGGCCGATATCGCGGTCATGCACGCGCGGCGCTGGTTCTGGATGCAGTCGCAGCTCACCAACTCGTGGCCGCTGACCACTCCGCCCGGATTCCAGGGCGGCATGGGTGCCCCGCTGGCAACCTCGAACGGCCGGGACTACGGCCAGGGTGCTCGCGGTGTCCTCCCGTCAGGTCTCGTCGTGATCACCGACAACAACGTGACCACGACCGCGGGCGGCGGCACCGAGGACCGGATCTACGTCGTGTCCTCGCAGGAATGCCACCTGTGGGAGGACCCGAACGCGCCGGTGTTCATCCGGGCGGAGCAGGCCGCGGCGGCTTCGCTGGGCGTCCTACTCGTGCTGTACGGCTACTTCGCGTACACGTTCCGGCGCTACACCTCGGCGGTGCAGGCGATCTCCGGTACCGGCATGATCGCCCCGACCTTCTGAGCCGAATTTTCGGCCGAAAACCACTTTTCGGTCCGACCCGAAGGAGGTCGAAGTGCCGTTCGGATTGCAGAACGCGTCAGGCGACATCGTGCTGACCCTCGCGGCGGCGGCGGCCACCATCAGCAGTGGCCCTATCGCCGCGGGTGGCCTGGCCGGGTATTGCCTGGCCATGTACCAGATCACGGCCATCACGGGCACCAGCCCGACGGTGGTCTTCAGCCTCGACGAGTCGAACGACGGATCCAGCTGGACAGCGGTTACCGGCGCCGCCACCGCATCCCTCAACGCGGCCGGCTCCGGTGTGATCTTCGGGAAGATGACCAAGCAGTTGGTCCGGGTCACAGCGACCATCGGTGGCACATCTCCAGCGGTGACAGCCAACACCGCAGCCATCGTTTTCCCCGAGTGAGGAGCTTCAATCATGGCAACCGATGAAGTCGCGGACTTCGAGCAGCGCAACACCGACCCGACTGTCCCGTTCGACGGCTCCGACCCGGCGAACATCCCGGGACCTGGCAGCAATGTTCAGCTGGAGATCGCAGCCCACAAGCGGGCTGAGGCGGCAGCTGGCCTGTCCACCTACCTGCGCCCGGCGCAGGCCGACCAGGAGGCCGAGTCCGGCGACGTGGTCTCCGATTCCGACGT
>Ga0137413_10000003_pt1 | contig 68703 bp, 35 predicted proteins | sample CZODoug2_1_16fun_FD_108280 | JGI IMG/M metagenome (GOLD analysis project Ga0137413, IMG submission 108280) | Vadose zone soil fungal communities from Angelo Coast Range Reserve, California, USA - CZODoug2_1_16fungal (Illumina Assembly) | ecosystem: Environmental > Terrestrial > Soil > Vadose... | reverse complement strand
TATTGTATAAAAAGAATCAAAATAAGGAGAATATAAAAAAATATTATTAGTAAAAAATGAAAAAAAAAATAAAATAAAATTAAAGTATATAAAAAAAAAAATAAATAAAAAAAAAAAAATAAAAAAAAAAAAAAAAAAAAAAAAAAAAAAAAAAAAATAAAAACAAACACAAAATATAGTAGGTCACAAATTTAATTTAATAATAATTAAAAACTAAATTTACTGTAATATCAGGAAAAATTTAATAAAAAAAGGGAATAATTTTCATTGGTAAGATAAGACAATTGCTAATTGTTCGGGTTAATCCCCTTAGGTGTTCAATTCACCTTTATTCCTAAATAAAAAAATAAACATCTATAAACATATATATAACTAAAAAATAAAATAAACAAAAAATAAAACCACAAAATAAAGAGTCAATAACAATGGAGTAAATATTTTATTTTAAAAATATAAAAAACTAAAATAAAATGGTAAATAGCTGACAAAGAAAAAAATTAAGGGAGATACAACAAATGGGTTGGTTTAATTCTACAAATGCTAAAGAAATTGGTACCCTTTATTTAATTTTTGCAGTTTTTGCAGGAATGATAGGTACTGCTTTTTCAGTATTAATTAGATTAGAATTATCCTCTCCAGGAGTTCAATTTTTAGAAGGAGATCATCAACTTTTTAACGTGATTATTTCAGCTCACGCTTTTGTTATGATTTTCTTTATGGTTATGCCAGGATTAGTGGGAGGTTTCGGTAATTATTTTTTACCAATCCATTGCGGTAGTCCTGATATGGCATTTCCTAGATTGAACAATATCTCATTCTGGTTGCTTCCGCCATCTCTAATATTACTATTAATGAGTAGTTTAGTAGAAAATGGAGCAGGTACAGGGTGGACGGTTTATCCTCCATTAGCTGGAATTCAATCACATTCAGGAGGATCTGTTGATTTAGCTATCTTCAGTTTACATCTTGCTGGGGTTTCTTCTTTATTAGGTGCTATTAATTTCATTAGTACAACACTTAATATGAGAACAAATGGTATGTCTTTACATAAATTACCATTATTTGTATGGTCTATTTTTGTTACTGCCATTTTATTGTTATTAGCTTTACCTGTATTAGCCGGTACTACTCTGCCGCCGGCTTTAAATCTGGCTATATGCTGGGAAGTATTAAAACCTTCAATCTTTTTGGAAAAATTAATATTATCAGCAGGTAACCTCTTTGATTATAATCATTTAGGGCACCTCAGAGGCTATACGCCAGAGTTTATCTGTTCTAATTTGATTATTGGTTCTACAGTAAATAATCTTTCTTTCAATAAAAATAATATCAGTAACGATTTAAATTCTTATGTAACTGGTTTAATAGAAGGGGGAGGTAGTATAATAATACCAACTAAAGAGATATCAGAAAAACAAAAAATTAATTATCCTTCTATACATATTGTTTTCAATTTAAAAGATTTACCTTTAGCTCTTATCATTCAAAAAGAATTAGGTTATGGAAATTTACAACGAAAAAAAGGAATAAATAATTATGTTTTATCTATTAATACTTATGAAGGTTTAAATGTATTGGTTCAAAAATTAAATGGTAATATGAAAACACCTAAAATTAATGATTTATATTTATTAATTGATTGGTTAAATAAAAAAATACCAGATATAAAACTTATAAAATATCCTTTAAATACAGAATGTTTAACTAAAAATGCTTGGTTATCTGGTTATATAGAAACAAATGGTCAATTTTTGGTTAGAATAAATAGTAAAGTTCAACATCCTAAATTGGAATGTAAATTTGAGTTAATAGAAGATATTCAAAAGACCAAATATAAAAACAATTACTCAATAAAAAAACATAAAGATAAATTATTGGATAAATGTCAGTTTCTAGAACCTATTGCTGAAATCTTAAATAGTAAAATTAAATTTACTAAATCTATTGATAATAAATTTCAATGGACTATTAGAACCACAACATTAAAAGGAAATTTAACTTTAGAAAATTATCTAGATAATTTTAGTTTATTTAGTAGCAAATATTTAGATTATAAAGATTGGCAACAAATATTAGATATATTTAAGAAAGGGGAAAATAAAAAAATAAATAATATAAACCAAATAATTTCTATAAGAGAAAGAATGAAAGAAAGAAGAACAATATTTACTTGGAACCATTTAAAAAAATTCTACAACTTAGATAAATAAGATATGGTCCAGCCTATTTTGTGAAAAATAGAGAATCTACCTTGAAGTATAAAATTTCTTCTTGAGACCTTTGTAGTCATAAGGCGTAGCCTAGTAGATTAATGAAATTTTTATTACAAAAAATTTAACCTCTTTTGTGATAAAAATTAAAAAGTGCATAAGTCAAACTAATTTTTATGATCTTTATTTACAACCAGTATTATATTTTTTGGTTAAACCTTATATTGTAGGAATTTGTATTTATATTTTTTATTTAATTTTGTTTAATAACAGAGTAACTATTTTGGAATTCTTTTTAATGTTAATTTTTATTTACAATTTTGCTTTATTTATTGAAAATTTATTTTTTAGCTTTAGCAATTATTATAATAATTTTTATATGATAAATTTATCATTCTCAGATATTATATGTAATATGATGGAGAATAATGATAATACTAATAATAATTCAGAGACTGGTAATAATAATCCTATCAATAATGTGTCTAATCAGAATATAGGTAGATTTGATTATAGTTTATTAACAATAGCAACTTTAATTACATATCTTTCAGATAATATCTCTATATTACTTCTTCAAAGACCTTTTACTAATTTAATGTCACAGACTATTGTAAATGCAAGTATGGTTATATTAGATTTAACTTCTTTTCCTCAAATCGCTAATTATTGGATAGATGAATATAACCATTATATTAGAACGGGCTCTTTAAGAGTGGAAGAACCGGGTGGACCTATTCCTTCTATATATTTAGAACCAAATCCTTTTGCTAGAGTATCTGAGACTAATAATCCACCTCTTCCTGCAATAGAACTTAATAATAATTTTATACCTATAGATAATTTCAATTACAATTACAATTTCAATTTTGATTTTATTAGGGGATTATTAACTCCAGTTGAACATTCAATATCCTTAGAAACCTTAATAAATGTTCATACCTTCTTGCATTTAAGTTTATTATTATTAGTTATTATCTTAATTATTTTAACCATATATTTATATATTAATCTCTTAATCTTATTAAATAAGGATTATTTCATGACAAAGATTAAAAATAAATATCTTTTAATTTATATAAAATTTGTCTTATTTAGAACTCGAATAGATATTCTATTACTTGGTATTTTAACATTAATTTTGATATTCTTTATGTTATATATTCTACATTATTTAATTATACATCCTATAATTATAAATTAATCATTATGATATAAGGCAATTACAATGCTATTAACAGATAGAAATTTTAATACAAGCTTTTATGATCCTGCTGGAGGAGGAGATCCTATTTTATATCAGCATTTATTCTGGTTTTTCGGTCACCCAGAGGTTTATATTTTAATTATACCAGGATTTGGTATAGTAAGTCACATAGTATCAACTTTCTCAGGTAAACCAATTTTTGGTTACATTGGTATGGTTTATGCTATGTTCTCTATCGGAATTTTAGGATTCTTGGTTTGGAGTCATCATATGTTTTCAGTTGGTTTAGATGTAGATACTTTTCTAGTGTCGTTAGATATGGTAACATATCTTATTATTATTTGGCTATTTGCTGGAAATTTTCTTCTAAGAGTGAGTCCACCTATGGTAACCATAGTAGGAAAAATCTTTTACTCTAATTTAGGTAAGATGCAATTATTTGCTTTATTCCCAAATTTAAAGAAAAAATCAGCAGAAAATCCTTTACTACTTACTACAACGGATAAGACGAAGAGTATATACCACTGTTTGGATAATATTATTTCTCCTAAAGATTATATATCTGATCATTTGAAATCAAATAATAAGCCAAAAAATGATAATGAATTTGGTTATTATTTCTCTGGTTTGATTGAAGGAGCCGGATATATAGAAACCACAAAAATAGAAATAAAATTACCTCTCAGTGAAATAAGTACTGCTTATACCATAAAAAAAAAGATAGGTTATGGTAAGGTCCAAATTAATAAGAATGAAGAATTACTACTATTTGTAGTAAATAATTCAGCAGGATTGGAAAAATTATTCTCTTTAATAAATGGTAAATTATTAGGTAAGGACAAAATAAATCAATTAATTAAAAATAACTATGGAAATAAATTTAGAAGTCTTATCTTCTCTCAAGCTAATTTTGATATTCTAACTAATCATTGGTTAGCTGGATTTACAGATGCTGGTGGTTTTTTTAATATTTATTTTAATGAGACTGGAAATAACAAAAATAAGAATGCTTTTCTTATTGATTTGCAATTAAGAATTAAACAAAATAATCCTGATTTGTTAAATTTAGTTGTTAAAGCTTTAGGTGGTAGTGTCTATAAAAAGAATAAAGAGATGTATATTTTTTCTTCTGTTAATTTTAATAATGCTTATAAAATTGCTAACTATTTTGATAATTATCATTTATTAAGTCCTAGTAAATTCATTCAATATTTAAAATGGCGTAATATTTACCGTATTATCCAACGTAGGGAATTTTTAACCTTAAATGGTGATAATTTTAATAAAATTAAAAAACTCCAGGAGATTCTCAGAGACTAAATGCCAAACTCCAAATAAAAATTAAAAATTTGGATGAAGAAATAGTCCATACAAAATTTATTAATATTCACCTATTTTATTTTAATTTTTTAATTTTTAAAAGGGTGTCTAGAATTTATATTTTATTTTTTATTAATAAATGTGTAAAAAATCTTTTTGACTAGAGCTTATTTCACAGCAGCTACAATGGTAATTGCTGTTCCAACTGGTATTAAAATCTTTTCATGGTTAGCTACATTATATGGGGGAAGTTTAAGATATAATACTCCATTATTATTTGTATTAGGTTTCTTAGCTTTATTCACTATAGGAGGATTAACTGGTGTTGTATTAAGTAATGCTTCTATAGATATAGCCTTCCATGATACATATTATGTAGTAGCACATTTCCATTATGTTTCATCAATGGGGGCTGTATTTGCATTATTTGCTGGATTTTATTATTGGACTCCAAAAATGGTAGGTAGAACATACAGTGACTTTCTAGGTAAAATTCATTTCTGGACTTTATTTATTGGGGTTAATGTAACATTCTTCCCTCAACATTTCTTAGGTTTAGCTGGTATGCCTCGAAGAATACCTGATTATCCAGATGCCTTTAGTGGATGGAATGCTGTATCTAGTTTTGGTTCTTTAATCTCAGTCGTAGCTACTGTTTTATTTGGTTATATAATTTTTGATATTTTTGTTAACCAACCTGCTTGCTCTAATAATCCTTGGCAAGTGACACCTTATTTTACTAGTGATTCTCAATTAATTAATGAAACTTCACCAGTAAATACATTAGAATGGACATTAGCTAGCCCAATACCATTTCATGCCTTTAAAATGTTGCCAATTCAATCTTAATTTTAATAATCAAGTTATTATTAAATTTTATACAAATTTTTATATCAAATTAAAATCTTTATTTCTTACAAATACCTATAAAGTGAAATCAAGAAATTTAGTATTTAACAATCATAATATTAAGAGTAAAATTAATGTTAATAATATTTTTTTATTTAATTTATCTTTATTTTCTATTATTTCCTATTTATTTCATTATATTGATTGTTTATATCTTTCTTGAATCTTATTAATTAGGCAAAAGTATCCTATTAGAGAATCATTAATTTACTCTCCGGATATCAAGCTTTGGGAAGGATATTTAAAAAATCAAACTCTTCCAATATTTGAAATATCTAAAGTACAATTACAAATATTTCAACTACCAATATTTAAAGAAATAAAACTAATAGGTAAATTAAAATTATATATCCTTATTAGTATTCCAAGAATAATTTTTATTAAAAACAAAATAATTGGAGTCATTTTTATCTTTAAATTAATTTATTTAATAATTATAAGAAATATTTATAAATATCTAGATAAATTACCTTGTGGTTCTTATCTATTAGAAAGAATTACCTTTGATGATAAATTAGAAGTTGAAAACCTATATTCTTTATTATATTTAGATAAGGAAATCCTTTTTTATATCATTTTATTATTTATAATCTTAATTAGTTTAATGATAATTAATATAATAATTATTATGTTTATTATGATTTTTGTTAATAAGTATAAAATTTATAAGATTTATTTGTTTTTAAGTTTACATTTAAATAATATAAAGCAAATAATAATTTGGTGTAAAATATTAGGGTATATAACTATTAATATATTTAATGTGTTATATTGGAATTGTTCTCAGGAAGTTTTATTATTTACTACTAATATTTTTGTTAATTATATCTTTGAAAATAATCTCTCCACAAAAGTTCTATCTTCATATATGGGTAAGGAGACAGAAAACAATTTAATTACAAATATTGATAATACTCAAATAGTGATTAGTCAATCTACTGTTAATTCTTTATCTAATATTAATGAAATTTCAAATGAACTAGAATTAGCTAGTATTGAGAGCGGTGATAGTGACAATAGTGATAATGAGCATTCAAATAAGATAGAAAACAATTTTAGAAATAAAATGGCTAACATTAATTTTACTAATTTTAATCTAGAATTAAATCTAGAGGTAAAATATGAATATCTTAAATACAAATTTTATCTCAAAGGGATAGATCATAATCTCCCTTATTTAGAATGGTTTATTAATTTATTGAATAACAATGATGGAAATAAAACTAATATAGATAATATAATAGAAACTAATTTAAATCATATTTTAAAAATAGAAAGAGATTCAAAATTAAATAACTTAGCTTTTTTCAGAAATAAACCTTTTCTTATTAACAAATTAGATAATAGCCCTCTGACTTACCCTAATATAATACCAGTATTTAAAGGAAACTCTATTTATGGAGAAGAAGAAAAAATAGAGAATACAAAATAAAACCTTTAATATTTAAACAATTATCATAATATCAACTTCTAGTGACTAATTTTAGATTTAAGGGTTCAAGAAAGATTTCACCTTAGCTATTTTTAGTTATATTCTTATTTTTTGTTTTATCCTTAATTCCTAATTTAATCAAGGATAAGTATATAAAACCATTATAATAATTCACTTATCCTTAAGATAAAAATATATCTTTATGTTTACTTGTTAATTAAAACTCTTTTTTTGTCAACACCTTATTGTGTTTAATATCTCACTTAAAATAAAAAAATACTATAATTTAAAAAGATAGCCACAAAAAAAAAAAGGTGAATAATTATTAATTAATCTTAATTTTAATAATAATAAAAAGAAAAGAACAATTGTTGTAAGGATAAACGGTTTAAAGATTGTTAGTTAAATTCACTATAGATGAAATAACTTAAAAAAAAAGAATAACTTAAACAAACAAAACAGAAATTAAAAAGATTCAAAGGGATTTAAGACTTTGATCTGTTACTTTAAACCTAAGATTTATTTTTATAATCTCTGTTATATACCCAATTCCTGAAGTAGAAATAAATTTGGAAAGCTAATATTAAATTCACTAGATTAGCAGCAGAGAAAGATTCCCAAGAATTGAAGAATTAACAACTTCCTATCTTTTTATAAGATATTTAACCTAATTGAAGTAAAGGAAAGGATTCTAATTAGAACTTTTTATAGAAAGAAAAGGATCTCATATGTGAGATAATATTTAGACAATAAAATATAAAAATATTATTAATCCTTTCTAGTCTCTCTCCTTTTTAAAGATAATTAATATAAAGGGAACAAAATAAAAAAAAACAAACAAAATAATAACACATCCAATTTAAATATAAAAAAATAAATATCTAAATATTATACTAAAGAAAATAAAAATATAAATAAAATAATAATAGAATTATTTAACTTCTCCATCTTTAGATTAATATATTTTGTGTGTGTTAATTAAATTTTATTTTTATAACTCCCAAAAAGGTAGAGAACTACTGACAAATTAAATATAATAAAGAATAACTAAATTTGTCATTCTGTAACAGAATTAGAAGTAAAACAAAAGAATAATTCATCCAACCTAACAACAGAAGAGAAAATATAGTTTTAGTCTAGATTTATTTTTATTGGAATTATAAATTATATAGACAAGAATTCCATATAAATCTATAGACTGGAGAAAAATTAGAGAAATAAAAATATAAATCTCTTTATCATTATATAATACCTTATATAACCCTATTAAATTAAGCAAGTAAATTAAAAAGGAAAATTAAAAGTTCCTTGAAAATATTGATAAAAATAAAATATAAAATATATATATATATAAACAAAAATAAATATAATATATTAAATATTAAATAAAAGTCCTCTAAAAATAATAATAAAGGTTAATTAATTAATAGAATAATATAATAATTAAGATTATCTTCTTTTTCAGCCAACAAAAGAAAATAGATAACAAAAAATATAATCCAAGAATCATGATAACTTTACTTTTGCTTATTCCTGTTTTAGGTTCTTTACTTTTGCTTCCTATCTCAGATGAAACAATAAAAGGTCAAAGACAAATGAAGAAAATAGCCTTAACAACTTCATTAATTAATTTTTTTCTCTCTTTATTTCTATGGTATCAATTTGATTCTAATACTACCCAATTTCAATTTGTATCTGAATATCATCAATTAAGTTTTTGCCATTTAAATTTTGGAATTGATGGTGTTTCTATATATTTTGTATTATTAACTACTTTTGTTACTCCTGTGGCACTATTAGCTAATTATAACAATATTAATAAGAATCTCAAATATTTTTTAATAGCTTTTTTATTATTAGAAAGCTTACAAATATGTGCCTTTGTATCTCTAGATTTATTACTATTCTATATTTTTTTTGAAAGTGTTTTACCCATCTTATTTATTATTATTGTACTATTTGGTCATGGAAGTGATAGATTTAGATCTGCATTTTTATTATTTTTATATACTTTAGCTGGAAGTTTACCTATGTTACTATCTATTTTAATAATTTTCAGTTATTTAGGATCAACAGATTTTCAATTAATCTCTTTAACTGAAATAAGTTTAGAGAGTCAAAAAATATTATGGTTAGGATTTTTTATAGCTTTTGCAGTAAAAACACCTCTTTATCCATTTATAATCTGGTTACCTAAAGCTCATAGTGATTCACCTTTAGCTGGTTCCATAATATTAGCTGCTACTATATTAAAATTAGCCACATATGGTTATATTAGAGTATTAATTCAAATTTTACCTGATGCTACTAATTATTTTAATCCTTTAATACAAACTATTGCAGTAATTACTATTATTTATGCTTCATTATCTACAATTATTCAACAAGATACAAAAAGATTAATTGCTTATAGTAGTGTTGCTCATATGGGTGTTGTTGTTTTAGGATTATTTTCTAATACTATTCAAGGTATGGAAGGTGCCATTTTATTAGCTTTAGCTCATGGATTCGTTAGTCCTGCTCTATTTACTTGTGTGGGAGGTATTATTTATGACAGAACAGGGAAAAGAATTATTAATTATATTAGAGGATTGGTGACTTATATGCCTGTATTTACTATATTATTCTTTGTGTTCACTTTATGTAATACAGGAATACCCTTAAGTCTAAATTTTTTAGGTGAACAATTATCTTTAATAGGGATATGGCAACAAAATCCAATAATAGCCTCATTGGGTGCTAGTGGTATTCTATTCTCTGCTTGCTATTCTTTATTTTTATATAATAGATTATCATACGGTTCTTATTCTCCACATCTTCCTGTTATTAAAGATATTAATAGAAGAGAATATTATCTATTAATTAGTTTATTATTACCTACTATTATTTTTGGTATTATTCCTAATATTTTATTAAATCCTCTTCATACTTCTATTTCTGCTTTACTTTATAATATTTAATTATTATTTCACTATATAATAATAATATTTCAATTATCTTTAGACTATTGGACTAAAGACAGAAAGAGAACTTAGGTTTCTTTATCATTGAATCTCTTGTAATCCCTTAATCTTAATAATAAGATATATATTTAAATTATACAAATTATATATTATATTTATCTAAAATTCTCATCCCTTAATAATAATCAAAGCCTCTTATTAATTAAATAGAGATAACTAATAACTAATAACTAATAACTAAAGTATAACACTTATGAATCAAAAAAGGTAGTAATAGAGATATAATTTTATTCTTTTTAATTTGATTATAAATATCAAGATTATATGATTAACTAACAATAATAGAATATTTTGTATTTTTATATATTTATTTAAATATTATTGTTATATAATTTAAATGTCTAGTTTAGATTATAACTTTAAGTCATTAAATACCTCAAATCTTATTATAACTTGTAAATACTAAAAAATAAGCTAAGAATATAATTATAGTCTTATCTATAAGCTAATAGATAATTTTATTAAAATTTATTTAAAAATAAATAGATTAGTGAAATGAAAGATTATATAAATTTTAAATTATAATTTTAATATAGACTATTGGACTGTTATAATTTTTAGACCTTTGTAATTTTCTGTGAGAATTTTAAGATTTAAGAATTAATATTTAAGAATTAAACTTAAAAGTATTCCTTATACAATTAGTCTTCTATTATTTATAGGTTGATTAAAATATTAGCTTAAATACTAATTATAATATATATCTTATAAGCAATCAGTCATTTTTAGATTCTGTAATTAAATATCCATTTCCTTATTACAAAATATGGGAGAGTAAAATAATACTATTATATAATACCTTTTTTTCTAATTCTTTTTTAAATTAATTATATTTACATTATATCTTTTTGATTTGAGGGTTTAGAATGCAAAGTCATCCTGCCTTATATTATTTAAATTTAGGTTTAAAATAGTTAAGGTTTCTTTTCTTGGTTAAACCTACAACCTTTTGAGATTGAATTATTTGGTTTTAAATTTTTAAATAAGTATTCTTTTTACTATTTGTCCAATAAAAAGTATTTTTTATCTTGTACTTGTAGTAATGAATATTAATTTATATTAAATAAAAATATACTATGTGAAATTTTTGTTTACATCTGAAAGTAGATTTATTTTAAATTTTAATTTCTCTTTAATTTAGTTTTAAAAATTTTAAAATATCTCTGTAGAACAATATAAAATATAAAGTATAAAAAAATAAAATCAGTATAAATTCATATTGCAGAAGGATAGTTAATATTATTTTAACTTTGTTTAAAGCCTTTTTAATCTGTTATAATTAATTTTGAGTGATAAGCTCTTGATTGTAGAAAATTTATAAAATTATAATTACTATAGCAGTATTATATTTATTTTATAAATTACCTTGATTTTTAATATTTAATATTTATTGGATATTAAGGTCCTAAGATTATAAAATGATAAATTTTGATTCTAATCTTAAAAATAATAGAGTATACAAAAATTATGCTTAATTTCTATAGTCTTAGTTATAATAAAATTATAATTAATTTCATTCTTTTTTTTTTCCTAATTCTCTAATTATATTTATTTTTTATATTTTAAGCTATTTAATAATATATTTTTATTAAAAAGAAACTCAACTATTCTAAATTATTTATAATATTTTTCAATTATTCTTGAATAATCTCTTTCTCTTTAATTTTTAGTATCTAGAAGGATAAATTTCTAATATAAAGTAGTATTGAAATTAATTTATTATCTAAAATATTATATTGATTATAATTGTATTAATTAGTCCAAATTAATCATTAATAAATAAAAATTCTAATGATTTAAAAATATAAACCAAAAATAGAATAAACAAATATAAAAACCTAAAAATAAAGTGTTGGTAAAATTTAAAAAAATAAATAGGGAGAAAGTATAATCTTAATATGCAGGCTATTTAAAAATAATTTATATTTAAAATGACAACTCTTTTTATAAATATATTAGCTTTTGGTACTTTATTATCAAGTATTTTTTCTATCACTTCTAAAAATCCAGTTATATCAGTCATTTTTTTAATATCAACTTTTGTTCAATCAGCCTTATATTTAATTCTTATAGGAATAAATTTTGTAGGAATATCTTATATTGTAATATATGTTGGTGCAATAGCTGTCTTATTTTTATTTATCATAATGATGATCAATATAAAACTAACAGATATATTAGAAACTGGAAATCAATATACTAAAAATTTACCCTTAGCTATAGCAATTGGATCTTTATTTATATTTGTGTTTTTTACTATAATACCTTTCAATTTTAATAATATCCCTGCTTTATCTATTTTATTAAATAAATTGACATATTTAAATAGTATTTTCTCAGAATCTAACTTAGTATCTATTAATTTAATTAATTCTCTTGTAAACAATTCCTTTATTTCAACTGTCTCTGATGTAATAATAACTGAATTTCAACAAATAGAAGTATTAGGTCATGGTTTATACACTTATGATGCAGTATTATTAATTACATTAAGTGTTATTTTATTATTAGCTATGTTTGCTACTATAATTAATTCTAAAACTAAAAAATAGCTTAATAATCTAAAAAAAAAAATAATAATTTATACCTTGTTGTATCTCATAAGAGAGTATACATATTAAATTTTACTTATATTTTGTTACATTTTTATTAAAATCAAAGATTTCAAAGATTAAATTTATATTTGTTTTATTCTCTTTGTAAACACGGATATATTTCTCTTTAATTTTTATTTCTTTGATTTATCCCTCTTATTAGGAAAGGCTTACCTTTTTTTAATCAGATAAATTTTTTATACGTCAGCTGGGGAAAGCAAGGATAATTATGATAAGAATTATAAATTTAATTTAGAGTCTCAAAATTTTAAATATCTTATATAATTTAAGTAAAAAAATTAAAATTAATAACCCCTAACTAATTGATTCTAAAAAATAAATGAATAAACCTAAAAAATAAACAACAAACAAAAATAATATAAAAAAAAATACTCATAAAAATAAAAGAGTAGTAGGTGAGCTTATATATAAATATCTATAAATAAAACTATAAATATATATATATAATATATTTTAAACTAAAAATTTATAATATAAATAAAAAATAACAAAAAGTCTTATATAATTAATCAAATAAAATGCGATCAATATTTATTTTATCACCATTAAGCCAATTTGAAGTATCTAGTTTAATTGGATTGAATGCTCCTATACTTGGTCATTTGAATATTACTCTTACTAATTTAGCTTTATATTCTTGTTTTATCTTATTTATCATATTAGGTTTTCATTTACATGGAAATAATGAGTCTAAAATAATACCAAATAATTGGTCAATCTCTTTAGAATCTATATATGCGAGTTTAAATACAATGGTTAGAGAACAAATAGGATACCATAGTGAAATTTTTTTACCTTTTATTTATTCTTTATTTTTCTTTATTTTAATTGGTAATTTAATCTCTAATGTACCTTATTCTTTTGCTGTAACAGCTAGTGGAGTGGTATCTTTAGGTTTAAGTATAACAATTTTTATTGGTGTTACTATATTAGCTTTTTCAATACATGGTATTAAATTTTTCTCTTTTTTTATTCCAGTTGGGACTCCTTTAGCGTTAGTGCCTTTATTAGTTTTAATTGAATTAGTCTCATATTTAGCAAGATCAGTTTCCTTAGGTGTACGATTATTTGCTAATATTGTAGCTGGTCACACTTTACTTAAAATTTTATCTACTTATTTATTTAAATTATTTTCAGGTAGCTTAATTGTTGCAATTATTACTTTAATTCCTTTCGCAATATTTTTAGCACTGATTGGTTTAGAAATTGCTGTTTCTCTTATTCAAGCTTTCGTTTTCACCTTATTAGTTTGTTCTTATTTAAAAGATGCTATTGAACTACATTAATCTTTTTGAATTCTTGAATATATATTAGTTATTGTCTCTAACTAAAGAATATTAGAAATAAAAAGGGAAATAAGTAAATAGAAATAAGTGATAAACTAACAACAAATCAAAGCACTGCAAGAATATGCAGAAAGCTGAAGCTAAATTTATTAAAACCTTATAGAATTAATTAAAATCCAAAGCTAATAGCTAAAAGCTAATGCATATAATGATAGTGATCGGTCAAAATTCTTAACTCAAAGACAACCCCTATAGCTATAAGAACTTTACTTTTTAGTATTCAGAAGATATATTTAATTAATTGTATATTATTCAATTTTATTCTTTAATTTTTAATATTAAGCTGAATACACTTAAAAATAAAAACTAAACAAGAAGGCTTTATTTATTGTTTAATTAATTAAAATTTAAATAATTTATTCTATGTCTTTATTTACTTTAATTTTATATGTAATAATGTAAAAATTTAGCAATTTTAATTTAAGCAAGCTGAGTAAACACATATCTGTTTTTTAGTTAATATCTTATCTAGCTTTTTATCCTTAAATTTATAAACAAAAATAAGGTTAATTTTCATAGATAAAAAAATACTACTCGTTGTCATAAAAATAAACAAACAAAAAATTAAACAAAAAAAATATGAAAAAAATCACAAACAATATAACAAAAATATTTGGAATCATGTCACTGGTTTCAACCTTCCCCAATATATATAAAATTACTAATATTAAACAAATTATTATTTTATTTATATTAATAGTTTCTAGCTTTCTTTTTACTTCTGGTTTTATAAATAATATAGACAATAATTTCTTGAAAACTATAATATTTTATTTCACTACGGCTTATTTTTTATTTCTAATATTTAATATTATTGTGAGAATCTTTAATATTACTTATAGGATGGTTCCTTATTTTTTAACCCAATCTCATATATTAATAAATAGACAAGTGATTATATGCTATTATCTTTATAATTTTATATGTTTCGTACTAAGTTTATTACTATGCTTTAAGATTCTTTATTTCTTAACTCTATTTGACAAAAATATTTTAGATTATATTCTTATTTATATCTTTTTTGTTTCTATTCTTGGTTCTCTATTATATATTGATTATATTTCTCATTTAGATATCGTAGTAAGTGAGATAAAACTAAATAGACTTATGTACTTTCTACTTTCGGGACAGATTTTTATTTTATTTTTGCCTATTTTCGGGCTAGTTAATATTAATTTAGTAAGTTATATTTTTAATGATAAAAATTTCTTAAATATATATTATTATCAAACTAATATAGCTCTTGACTCGGTGGAGAATAAAACCAATATTTCCCCAAATCAAATTTCAGATTTATCTCATATCTCTTTGATGGAATCAGGTGAAAGGTCTCAAAATCCTACTAATTCTAAAGTTGTTGTTAGTCGTCCAATCTCTACAGTTGGTACTCTACCTCCAATGAGACCATCGGACTTACTACCTCTTTATCCTCGTGAGGATAAGATAAATAAGTTATTATTTTTGATAGATTCCCGAGAAAATGTATATAACCATTTCCCTTTTCTTTTTAAAAGGCAATCTTATATATTAACAGATCCTAGAATTCATTTATCTAGAGGTGAAATCTTTTTTTCAATGAACCGCTTTCTTAAATATTTAGAAGTGTATCCATTAACAAAATTAATTGAAATAGATAGAAACCAATTTAAGGAAGAAATACATTTATTGAATTACACTGCAAAAGATATTTTATTTATTCAGACTGAGGACAATGTTAGAAAACCATACACTTTCTATTGTGATTACAATAAAAAATTATTAGGTAAAAGACCAAGATTCCCATCATTACCTGTAATATTTGAAGAAAAAGAAGATTAATATTGTGATACAATTATCTTAGGTTTCCAGATAGGAAGGATATATTGGTAGCTAATCAGACAAAGCTCTGATGAATTTAATTCTTATCTGTAATAGTGACGAAAAAACAAAAAGAAAAAAGAATATAATTAATAAGGTATATCATCTATCTTAATAGAAACCCCCATTGGTGTTAAATAAATAGAAACAAATTTTAAATTTATTTTGGTATTAGGAACGATTCGGGATTTTTAGAAATATTTCACTTTATATTTATTATTTTCTATTAAATTTTACTGCTATCCTCTAAATAGAAATAATTTAAATATATTTTCAGCTACATTAGTAGAGAATAAAAATTAAAAAATAGAGGAATCAATAATAAACAGCAGCAGCAGTTTTTATTGATTAATTATAAGAACTTTCTGTTAATAGAAAAAACAAAAAAAGAGATTAACAATTAATAGCTAATTTCTACTATTAAATATATTTGTTTAATTAAAATATATAGTTGAACCTTTACTAATGATAGATAAATTCTACTTATGAATGGAGGAGTTGGTTTTAATTTTAAACCTTTAACAAGGTATAAGGAATCTTTAGACTTAAGATTTGTAATAATTTTAGTCTTTAAATAGAAATATTTGTATTATTTTTAAGCCTTTTGGAATATATAATATATAATAAAGAGAATACTTTTTATTTTTTATTACTTATTATTTTTCCCTCAGATATTTGCTATAATTTACTTAAATTCAGAAGTATTAAATTGGTACCCTCCTCTCTAAAAATTCAGTAATTGGATAAAATAGAGAGATATATAATTGAATCTCCATTATTTTAAAGATACAACCCTTAATCAGTAGCATGATAAATAATTTAATGATTTTTTACACAAAATTAAGGACAATATATAATTGGACTAATAAATATTACCTTCTTTAGTAGAGATTCTTTAATAAAATGAGAATTAATAAATATATTTTTCAAATTTGGTAAAATTGTCATATATTTATAAAAGGATTAATATTTTTTTATTTTATTTTTAGATTATAAGAAATATTTGTCAATTCTTTAATATAGGACTTCTTCAAAGATTTAATAAAGATGATATATATTATTTATTAGAGTTGTTATTAAATAGAATAGAACAACTACAGATGGTTATGTAGATATTCCTAAATTTGATATAGCTTTTTATTATTGTATAATAATAAATTAATCCCCTAAAAAAATATTCAAATGGATGTTAATTATAAGAACTACTACCTCTTTAAAGATACTATTACTATTCATCAATTGAAAGATGGAAAATTATAGAATATAATTAATTAAGTTATACAAATAAATCTTAAAAAGAGAGTAACTATTGAGATAACAGATAATTTGAATATATTATAGAGTCCACCTCTACTATAGAATCACAGTTAACTCCATAGGAATATTCAGTCTAATTAAAAAGAGCTGATTATAAACATGTGGATATTAACAAGCATGTACTTTCTACTTGCTATTTTTCACCATTGGTTGGTTTTAATCTTCAAAAAGTGTCTTCCCTCTACCTAACTTAATGTTAAACTAGTTTGTTCTACTCCAGCAAATAAATAGTTATTAATATTAGAGTAAATTTCACCTTTACCATATTTCTAGTGGTATAACTATTTTGTTTATATATAGTAAATATGCTTCTTCAAGGATACTACCATTTAATTTATCTTTCTTTAATACTAATTCTTTACCAATTAATGTTACAGGTAAATTATTAGTAGTACTAAATATAGAAAACGTATCTTTATAAACAACACCTTCAGTATTAATATAATGTATCATATGAATTCTTGCATAAAAATTTACTGCTGAAGCTATTGCCACATTATTTTTAATTTAAGAATAATCGCTAGATATATAACTATCAAAATAAATATTCATTTTCTTTATAATATCAGAATTAATATTATTTTGAACAAAAATTGATACAATATCATCATTAATATTAATAATTGATTTATTAATTCTTGTATTTAAATATTTAGGTAGTTCATTTCTATAAATATTTATAGTTTGTATTAACTCTTTTTTATTTTTCCTACCTAATATTCCATATAATTGATTTAAATGCATTTTAGCAATAAAAGTAGAAGTACTTGAAGAATTTTTATTTTTATTATAGAAATGTTCAACAAATTTATTAAACATATAAATTTTACTAATATCATAACCATTAATTAATGTTAATTTATAACCATATTTTTGAACAGCTTTTAATTCTTCACTAAAATGAACACCTGTCCATGTACCTGTAGGAAATATAGTTTTCCCTTCATGTTTATAACGTAATAATGGTTTTAAGATATTTTTAGGTGTAGTAAATTTAGCTATACAATATCCGAAGAAATTATTTAAATTAATATTATTCATATTATTAACAAATATAATTAATTTATGATGTATTGGTTGACAGCAGGCAAAAGGATATAATTAATTAATATTCTAGTAATCTCCATTAGTTAAATAACCTTTATAAAAATTAATATGTCCTCCAAAATAAGATTTTCTAATAAAATTATCTTCAATGTCTTTAAGAATTGGAATATCTAAATATTTAGTTCTAAATATTTTTAAGCTTAATGTACTAGTGGATAAAATTGAGGGTATATCAATTTTATATTGAGAAATATATAATTTTTGTGCTTCAATTCAAGCATTAAATAAAGTGATATAATCTTGAAAAGCATAAAATTTAAATTCAATCATTAAAATCTCATTATTAAATAGATCTAATTTGTTAAATTCAGATTTATAACTAGATAATTTACCTTTAACTTAAAACACTTCAGCTAAATCATCTAAACCCACTGGAAAATATTCTCATAGAATCTAATCAAAGTAATACAATTAATTTTAAAATTTAAAATTAATCCAATCATTATGATGATCAATTATACTATAAATATGTGTTAGAGTAATATAATTTAATAATGCTTTATAAATAAAATAACCATCCAAACAATCTAAATTATGGAAAAATATTGTCTTAAATTGTTTTTGATTAATTAAATAATCAAAGAAAATATACCATATTTTATTAACAGCAAGTAATATATTATCATTCTCATGTTTTATTGGTGGATCTATTAAAAATAAAAATTTAATGCCATTATTCACAAAAGATATTGCGACTAGTATTTAAATATTATTAAATTCCATGTTTCCTATATCCATTTCTGAAAATTTTTCATTAGATATAATAAGATCTTTAATAGCTTTAATAAATATATTTGTATAATATCCTCTATTTCCTAATTTAACATTATTACGATTGCCTATTTTATTATTAGTTGCATTTCTAGTAATTTTAATATTTTATTTTTATAATTCTCAGCATTCCATATTAACATTGTAAAACTATTAATCATATCTAGTATATAGCCATGACTATAACGATCTTGAATAATTTTTATTACTGTATCATAATATTATCTAAAAGTTGTTTCATGAGTAAATTTATAAATAATTCAAGTCTTAACCTCTATTTATACTATATTTTATAAATTTTGGATTATTAAATTTATTTGTTGTTTTCACTGCTAATATCTCAGCTTAACTCATAGTTGTTTTATTTTTGTTTTGCTTGAGAAAATCAAATTATAAAATTTGCTTAAATAAAAATTTTAATGATTTTTAAAATATTAAAATTCTATTAATTAAGTAAAATTCTTTGGCTATTAACAGTCTAATAATAATAGTACTATTTTATTTATTTCAATTCTCTAGTCTTAATCTGTTAGAGAGTATCTATAGTAAAATTTTACTAAATTATGTTAGCAGCATAATACATAAGAGCCAGATTAGCTTGCTCAGGACTAATTGGAGCAGGAATCAGAACAGTATTGATAATCTTTAATCTTAGTTACAGCTAGAAATCCTCAACTAAAAGGACAATTTTTCAATTATGCAATCTTAGGATTAATATTAGCAGAAGCTACTGGACTTTTTGCACTAATGATGGCTCTCCTTTTTGTGAAATTGTTAATTCTATTTGCTATTACAGAACTAATAACCATATTTTAACTTTAGCTGCTACTATAAAAAAACTTTTTCCTATTTTGTGGCTTTAATTTAGTTTTATTTTGGATTTACAAAGAAGAAAAATATTCTTATGGAATATAAAATCTTGAGTTTAATAAAAAGAAAAAAGTTTAATACCGGAGGTATCCAATATAGGAAGATTATTTATTACTAATATGAAGAAGCAAAACAAAAATAATAGAGAGTTAGAAATAGATAACAGAAAAGCATTAGAAGATATAATAAGTCAAGCACTAATATTAAAAGAGAATATTCACTATCTAGAGTTAGACACTAAAAATAACAGAGTTTATACTGGAAGAGCTAGTATATAATAATTAAATAGTAATATAAATTAGAGAATTGAGACCAAAAAATGAAAAAAATATAGAACAATTTTCAAAAAGCCTAAAAAAAAAGATGACAGCAAACAACAAAACTAGAAAAAATAAAAAACAAAAATCACAAATCAAAAACAATGTACACTAGATAGTTTAGAATATACGAACAAAAAACAAAAAAAGAGATTTTAATTAAAAAACAAAACAAAAAATATAAAAAATTCTTAATTGCCTCAAATATACTGACAAAATCACAAATATTTTTTTTATTGTCTTTAACTCTTAATCAATTATGATAATTTACTCCCTTTTCATTGAATATAAGAAGAAAAATAAAGATAACAAAATAGAAATAAAATATTATTTATGTTGGATAACTTGTAATATCTATTTTTAGAATACTATTTTAGAGTTTTAATTATATTATTTTATCTTTTACTTTGAAATATTTTTAATTTCATTAAATATAAACAAAAAAAGTAACACTGAAATAAAAACAAAAAAATAATAAAAGAGGGTAAAATATGATTTTTCTTTCTATCTTAATATTAATAGTGGCTAAGGCCCTACCATCCCTTAATAGTCAAATATCCTCTATTTATTTTACAAGAATATCAGCTATAATATTTTTATATTCAGGATTTATATCTATAAATTCTTTTTATATTCAGTCAATTGGATCAGGTATAGGTATATATAGTGGATTATTTCAAATAACACAAATAACTCAATTAATAGAATTTTTTCTTTTAATTATAGGATGCTTAATATTAATAGGATGGCCTCTAATACAAACACAAACACAAAAGTTAAAAAAATTTATAAATTATTCCACTGATTATTCCTTACTTGTCTTATTTAGTACACTAGGTTCTTCATTATTAATATCTAGTTCAGATTTAGTTTCTATGTATTTAAGTATTGAATTACAATCTTTTGGTTTATATATCTTAGCAACTTTATATAGAGAATCCTATACTTCTACTACAGCAGGATTAAAATATTTTTTATTAGGTGGATTATCTTCTTGTTTAATTTTATTAGGTGCTGGTTTAATTTATGCTTATACTGGTTTAACAAATTTTGAATCAATATATAGTTTAATATCAGTATCAGAAATAAATTATATTATTCAAGGATTAAGTTTAGGATTAATACTAATGATAGTAGGATTTTTATTCAAAATATCTGCTGCACCTCTACATAATTGGGCTCCTGATGTATATGATGAAACTCCAACAATAGTAACTATTTGGTTAACTATTATGCCTAAAATCTCTATTTTAATGTTATTACTAGAATTACATACACAAATAGGATTTATAGGAGGATTAAATTCATTAACTATTAATACTAATGGCTATGCGGAATTATTAAATTCTATTAGTTTATTAAATTTTAATAACTCAGGATTGCCAGAAATAGATAATATATCCTTATTATCTCCTTTAAAAAAGATCATTGGAGAAAACAGTATATATTTATTAAAAAATATATTCTTAATAAGTTCTTTATTATCATTACTCTTAGGGACTGTAGTAGGATTAGCTCAAACACGAATAAAAAGATTATTAGCTTATAGTACCATCTCTCATATCGGATTTATTTTATTAGCATTAGCTATTAATACTGAACAATCCATAGATTCCTTGATCTTTTATATTATTCAATATACATTAACTAATTTAAATATCTTTTTAATAATAATAGCTTTAAGTTATGTCATTAAAAAATCTATATTTAATAAAGTAAATAATAATAATATTAATAAAAATAATAATAATAAAAAATCTAGATCCAAAATGAAAATAGACATAAGATATATATCAGAACTTAAAGGTCAATTTTTCTCAAATCCGTTATTAAGTTTAAGTTTATCAATTTGTTTATTTTCTATGGCTGGAATACCTCCACTAATAGGATTTTTTTCAAAACAATTTGTTTTATATTCAGCCTTAGAAAGTGGATACAATTTTATAGCTTTAGTAGCAATAATAGTAAGTGTGATTAGTGCCTCCTATTATTTAAAAATAATTAGAATACTTCATACAGATAGCTCAGATTCTCATGAAGATTCAAAAAATAAATTAATCTTAAAAGCAAATAGTAGAGATTCAATAAAAATAGAAACTAAATCAGGATTTATATTAACAAATTTCCATAGTTTTTTAATATCTAGTTTAACTTTATCTATATTATTGTTTCTTTTTAAACCTTCTTTAATCTTAAATAGTACTAAACTACTGTCTTTATCTATATTTAATTTTTAAAATGAATAATCTATTTTTTCTATTTATTATAGTACCTTTATTAGCTTTAATTTTATTAGCTTTAAATGTTTTATTAGCTCCACATAAACCAGACGAGTCTAAACTCTCAGCATATGAATGTGGGTTTATTCCTCTATATGGACAAACAAGAGCTATTTTCCAAATTCAATTCTATCATATAGCTATGTTATTTTTACTTTTTGATCTTGAACTTTTACTTTTATTCCCAGTTGCTGTTACTTTATACCAAATAAATCTTTTTGGATTCACAATAGGATTATTATTCTTTATTGTTTTAACTGTAGGATTTATACTAGAAATAGGATCTGGAGCTATTTCTCTTAAAAACTTTACAGAGCTTAAAGAGATTAAACAGATTAAACAGAATAAACGGAATAAAATTAATAGGAATTACTTGTCCAAATCTCTAATTAGGCTTTGAAGGCTATAATTTGGAGACCTGTAAAACAACAATTAAAACTGTTTTATAAGTCTAGATCCTTATTAAGTGGCTTCCTTATTAAAAATAAATATCTTATATTAATATTACTTATTTTCACATTAATCAGTTTGATATTTCATAAAAATATAGTTTATTTTAAAGATATAAATATATATGATAACTATGGTGTGCTAATTATAATTTCTGTGGTATTAATATATTTTACCTATATTAAATTCAATCTTATGATAAGAATAATTTATTTAGTGAAGAGCATACCTTTTTTCTATAAAATGATTAAACAAAAAAAGATTAAAGATATTAAAGGAATAGCTTTATATTATTATTTCTTTAATCTCTTGATTATTTTTATATCTATTATTTTTGTTATTAAAATAAATTCTAATTTAGCTTATATAAATATCTCTTATTTTCTAGTTTATACAAATATAATAAGTATACTATTTGTATTATTTTTTATTAAACAAATTTTAACTACAGAATTTAATATTGTTGATAATAATAATTTTAAACCTTTAATGGTCTTATATTATATAATTATTTTATTTATTCCTGTTATATTATTTAATTGTTATTATGAGAAAATTATGGCTTTTTTAGGAGATTATGTTATAAACAAATTTGTAATTCATTGTGAAAGTACAGGAGATAAAAATTTTAGAGATAAATTAATAGATAAAAATTCTTTAGTCATTGGTCATAGTAGTAATAGGGTAGCTGGAGGCAGTCATAATTCAAATCTTTATATAAAGACACCTTCAGTTGAGAGTCAAATAGCTTCTACTTCTTCAATGGTGAAAAATGAAGAGAACTCGAATAATTATAATTTCCCTCCTATAGAAGTAGAAAGAATTTTCGAATTAGATCAAATTAGTAAAAAAATTTTAAGTAAATTTATAGTTGAATATTATGAATGTCCTTTTATGGAATTTGATGATGCTTATTATACTAGAGCTAATAAAAAAAAAAATCTTTTATATGAAATAGATACTAATTTATTAAAGAATATAAATGATTACGCTGACATATTTCATGTTCATAATATTCCTACAAGATATTTCATTGATTTTATTTTTAATTTAGATATTTTTGATATGGATTATAAAGCGAAACATCTTGCTATAAACAGTGAGTTTGTTATTAAAAAATCAGAATTAGAGATTTTAAGACAGAAACAAGAAACGGCTATAACAAAAGCATTAGAGGAATATAATCATTTTAGAGACCATGAATATCCTGAAAAATTTGCAGAAATTAATTCAAATTTTGAGACAAAAACTAAAGATTTAGAATCTGCAAAAGAGACTAATGTTTATAAAGAAATCAATAGATTTAAAAAAACAGCTAAAAAAATGAAAATGCTATTAAATAATTTTACTCCTAATAACTCTTCTTCTGATGAGGAAGATTTATTTTATACCTCTAAGAAAAGTAATAATTCTACTACAACTATAGATAGTGTTGAAAGTGATGAAACTATTAAACCTTCAATAAGAGATGAATAATTTATAAAATTTAATATTTTAAATATTAAATATAACCCCTTTTTTAAAGAGGATATATAAATATAAAATTTATATGGTACATCATATTTGAACTGATAAATTCTACTTGGCAAAGCAAATATTATACAAATTTTATTATTATCAATTTAAATATCCATAATCAAGGTAAAAACAAATTTTTGTTTTGTGTGTTTTTGTTATGTGTGTTGAATAGGAAAAAATATATTGTTATGAGACCAGAATATTTATTTATTAAATGGTTCAATAATATGATTATGTAAATATATATATTTTCAGGAAATCTCAATAATAATGACTCTGTCTGTTATATAAAACAGATTAATTATTTATTTCTCTTAAAAAAATAAAATTAAAAAAAATAAAAAATTTTCAAAATTAAAAAAAAAATTGAAATATATTTTATTCTTTAGGTCTGTTATGGTTCTTTCAGTATATCTTTTCTCTAGATTTGAAATATTTTAGATTATTTTTGTGGTTATTTCATTTGTTTCTATTTTAGATTTATATTTGGGATATATTTATCCTAATTTAACAGTGTATAAAAAAAAGGTTAGGAAGAATATGAATCAGTATAATTGGACAAGTACAATTTGACAGGTTTAGGTGATCCTTCTAGATCCCCTTCTACTAAACAAAAAAGGTTCTATAAGCAAAAGTAGATAGAACCTATTAATACTTCTTATTCATTTAAATATTTTATTAACAGAGGTTTAGTAAAAATAAACAAAATTTCATGGATAGTGTTCATTCCCTGTGTTGTTTACATTATTTGTTTTAATTTTTTCTTTAGTATTTTAATAACAAGTTTAAATAATTAGACTTTGGTAGTTAGACACTATCATTAGATAATTATTTCTATGAATATCTTAAATTTTATAATCTTGAATTATTAATGAATCTTTCATTAAATTATCTATTACAATTGTTAATAGTTTATAGTTCATTAGGTTTCATTTTATTAGCCTCAAGCTTGGGTAAAAAAATATTGGTAAAGAGTCATAAAATTCTAACTGGTGCAGCACCCTCAACCACTGTATATATTCAAATGAAAAAATCTTCAGGTGGTTCAGATTCTACATCAGAAAATGATGATGACAAAAAGGATAATAAAAAAGATGCGGATAATAAAGCTGATACAAAAGATAAAAAAGATTCTAAAGATACAAGTAAATAAGAGTTTGATAACTATAATTATTATTAAATATAAAGAATCCTTTAGTTTTGCTTTCTTATTCTCTTGTTTAGATCTGAATAAATCTAATGAAGCTGAACCTATTATACCTTTTTCTTTTGGTATATTAATACTTTCTTTAATAGTAATAACATGTTTTACAAATGTCATTGGTTATTTATCATTTATATTATTGATAAAACTCTATAATCTAGGGGATAAATATCCTAAACTATATAAATTCTTAAGATTTTTTGAAAAATAATCATTGATTTGGATAGTTATTGAAGGTATCATAGGTTTTACATTCCTTTGTGTGATTATTTTACTCTCATTTTTATATTTATCACAATTATTCACTTAACTATAACAAATTTAATATGAAAATAAAAATATCTAACCCCCATTATTTTTATTGGTTCACTAAAAGTAGTTGTATCCTCATTACTTCAAAAATCCTGTAGATTCTGCGAATATGAACCTTTATGGTTATCATTTGTTATCTTTATAATACATCTAACGATTTACCTTAATAAGTAAAATCTCTTATAACTTATTTATATTTAAAGTGTTAAATATTATGATCATTTATTAACCTATAACATTTTGTATCTAAAATATAAAGCGAAGAGAGTTAAAATTGTAAAATGATTAATTCTCTATTATTTAAGGAGGTTAAATCTATAGTTGATTACCTTTAATGGAATACTTAAAATTTAAGATCCATTTTAAAACAAATTAGTTTATTAAAACATTGTTATTCTCGTTAATACCTGTTGTGTAGATTAATTTATTTTGTTTTACAGAATAAATTACTAAGTTCAAAATTAAAACATTATTAGTTTATTAAAATATTTTTATTCTCGTTAATACCTCTCAATTATTTAACATTAATATTATACAATGTTTAACTAAACCTTATAAATATTATTAAAGAATTACTACCATTTATACCTTTATTAGAAAGTGCTTACACCCCATTATCCCTCTATTTCCTCCTCTAGTTTAGTAAAATTATATTAAAAAACAAGATCTTTAGGATAAAAATATAAAATATACAAATCTATAGAAAGGAGATAAAAGGAAATCGAGATATTTTTAAATTAGATAGTAAAAAGTCTATAGATTTTATTCATTAATTTGTACTCATAAAATTCTATAGAAATTAATCAATAATTAGTGTAGTGTATTTTTTTAATCATATAAATACAAACAGATCATTTTCATATAAATCAATAAATCAATAAATATATAAAGTATTAAAATTAAGTATTGATACAAAGTGTCCAATGAAACTGCTTTTGAGAAAATATGTAAAAAGATGTGATTAAAAAAAATGTTGTGAGTCTTTTTATAGTGAGTGTGTTTTACTATAAAAAATTTAATATGAAAATAAAAATATAACCCCTTATTTGTATCACTAAAAGTGGGGTATTCATCATTAATGGAAAAAGTCCTGTAGTTTATCTTAAATGAAACCCTTTTTTATAAATATTTTGTTATTCTTGAATGTTAAATATTTAACTTATAATTTATAATTTATAATATTACCCAAATAAAACAATAGACAATTTAACAATAATAGTGATTATAAAGGTTAAAAGGTAAAATTTTTTCATCAAATAGGCTCCCAAAATTCATCATCTTTAAACATAGAGATGCTTAAAATAATATAAAATTTTTATTATAAAACACCTCTAAACCTAGTTCAATCCCTAACCTATATCACTTTCTCTATTATTTCCCATCCTCTGTATACAGGATTTTTCTACTTTTACAACTTAACAAAATTAAACCTGTTCATGTTACTACTAACCCTTTATTCTCTTAGGTCCTATTTATTTAAAGGTTTAATCCTATTATTATAATGATATACACTAACACTGTTATGTTTAATGGTATGGATGTTTACATCTGTTTTTGTAATATGATTATTCTTATTAGATAAATGATCCACATTCCATAGAGATATTTTAATTTTAGAAATTTTATCTATTTTTTAATTTCTCTCTTTCTGAAGAGTATTAGGAATATCTTTTCCATTCTTATAATACACATGAAAAGATGTTTCATTTGTGATTAATATTTTAGGGTGGATAGTATAAGTTTGTTGAATATCAGAGGCCCTTATAAATATACCATATTTATAACCAAAAGATAAAATATTTATTCCTCATTAAACCATATACATACCTCTTAATACTTGTGTATTTGAGAATTACGAGTCATTATTTAATTTATATAGAATATAAATTCCATTATCCTAATTAAATATTTCTATTAATCTAATTTTAGTTCCACCTCCTAATATTAGTATAAAAATTCAATGTATGTATAATAAAAAAGAATAAAAATACTATACTAAATAAGAATACTATTATTGTAACATTTTTAGTAGAATTTTTGCTATTTTTATCATATTAGTTTAATTTAATTTTAACCTTATTAAAATTTTTTATAATTAATTTAAATTTAATCCAAAAATAGATAATAATCTTTATTTTCTTAAAGAAATAATTTTGATTACGAGTAATCAGGGTTGAACTGATGATATCTACTTGGAAGGTAAATGTTATACCACTTAACTATACTCGTTATTTAAATATTTTTCTTAAATTTTGTCTCTTTTAAATAAGTTTCTTAATAATATTTCAAGATAAAAAATAAAAAATATTTTCATATTGTTTCTTTCTATGCTAATATAAATAATTTTTAAATAAATCAAGATTAGCTTTAATTTATATTCTGTTTATACTAAATTTATTTTTATTATAAAAGGATTATTCCAATAGTTCTTAACTTATTTGATAAAAATTTATAAAACCTAAATAAAACATATGAGAAAGATTGTTAAATTCTTTTAAGGACATCAGTCACTAGAAATAAAATTATTTATATAAATTAAGAAAAAAAAATAAACTATAAAAATAATATATATAGAACAAATTAGAATTATTAGTTTATATTAGACATCCTATTGGACTCGAACCAATAAACTCTTGCTTCGAAGGCAAACGCTTTATCCATTCAGCTAAAGATGTTATTATAAAATTAATAACAAAAATATATTTATGTATTATTTATTTATAATTTTATTTTATCTAAATTATTCATTAAAAATAAATATATTGTATATAGTATACAACCTAACTAGAATTATTACCCATCTTAAATATAACCATATTTTTTGGTAATTAGCTTTAAATTAAAAACAAAAATCAAAACTATAAAAAAAGAAAAGCAAAGATAAAGATAAAAATAGTTAAATAGAGTTAAGAAGGAATTGAACCCTAAAATTTTAGACTTTGCAGGTCTACTGCAGAACCATCTACATACTTAACCCTTTATAGAAAAATTGGAAATAAACGATAGAAAAAAATAAATATTAGATTCGCTACTGTTATAAATTTAATTTTTATCTGTAATATTTAAAAGATAAATAATAAACCATCTTTATATAAAAATAGAGAGTAATATTTATATAAAAAATAGAGATTATAAGATATAACCTATAATTTAATTTATACTTTTATTTGTATTTTATTTAGCATATAGATATGTAATATATTCTTTTATAAATATAGGACTTTTAATTTGCCAACCTATATATGATTCTAGTTTTATCTTACTGGAAACAATAATAGTGATTATAAAGGTTAAAAGGTAAAATTAAGTAAAATTATATAATTAAAAGCAGAGTAAATTTTTTATAACTAATATATTTTTTATATTTCTGTAAGATATTATCACTCTTAGCTTTAATTTTATTCTTTAGTTAAATTATAAGCTATATTTTAAGAATATTAAAATTATAATCTTATAATTAATTTAAATTTTATTTCAACCTCTATTTCTGCTTATATCTCTAGCTCTTATAGAATATCAGATTTAGATTCAGGTTTTAGTAGCTTAGCTATCAAGCTATTTTTATCTATAAAGATAAAATAGATTTTTAATTGGAAACAAGACCAGACTTAACTATATTTTATAATAACTTCTAATCTAATAATAAATATTAAATTAGAATACCCTCAATATCTCATTTATATTATAGTTTAAAACTATAAAAGCTTAGTTTGTAAGCAGAGATAGTTCTTTTATTTTTGTTTCAAGAATTAGAGCCTCAAATAATCACAAATATAAAAATCATGCCTCAATTAATACCCTTTTTTTTCTTTAATCAAATAGTATTTGCATTTTTAATTTTATTTTCTACTATTTATATTTTTTCTAAATATATTTTACCTTTATTTACATTTCAACAAGTTATTAGAACATATATTACTAAATTAAGTAAAAAAATTTAATTATATTTTACCCCCTATTGTATAGCTAATTTTGAGATATTTTAGACTAAAACTTTATTTATTTATGAGTATGAGAAGACTCATTCTATGGAAATATCAGCTATGAAATTTATATCTTTCAGAAAAGAGAATTATCATAAGATTTACATACATAATTTCGATAAAACTTGATAATACTTTTTTTATTTAAAATATTATCAAATTTAGGTTTAGTCTCACCTATAATTCATAAAGGTAGATTCATTTCTATGCAGTTTAATTATAATAACTATACTATTATTTTTAGAGAATCCTATCAATTACTACCAGCTAGCTTAAGAAAATTATGTAAATCATTTAATGTCCTTGTAGCTAAAGGTTTTTTCCCTCATACATTTATAAATAATAAAACGGAGGATATCTTAAATTATATCGGTAAATATCCTAGAGTAGATAGACAGGTAGTAGACTATTTAAATGACATACAACTTTTTTTAGAAACCTCTATTTTAGCACTTTTTAATATAATTAAAAACAGACTAGGTTTTAATTTATCAATCAATCTAAATCAATAAACCAAAAAACATGTATTATTTATAATGAAAAATAGAAAATAATTCAATAAATTAACGGGTCATTATATAGACTTTTTATTTTATCACTGCTCCTTATCGACAACTAAGAATTTTAGTATTTATACTCTTTTCTAGATCATTTCTATAGATTTGTACTTTTTAGACAAAAACAACAAAATTAATTTATAATGTTAATTTTATATTTTTTACCATCTTGTAAAATTATTAGTTATATTTTTTTCTTGTTTAAGAAAATTTTAATTATATGACAAAATATTTATTATGTATAAAAATTTTAATTTTATACAAAAGTTGTTAAGTAAAGTTACTTTTTTATGTTTGTTAATAAATTAGTTAATAGGGGATTATACTTCAAATTATTAAATTTAAGATTAATCTAATATTTGCTCTATTATTCCACAAAGAAGTTATAGTGTGGTATTTTACATAAAATACTAATAGTAATAATATTTTTCAAACATTATGGCTTAGTCAGTAACGGTCCTGGCGACCACGTGGAAAATCGCTTATTATTAACTGAAAAGTTAATAACTCTATCAACCGTATTAAATAGATCGATGTGATTATGCCTTAAAAGGTCTTTCTTAAATAAGCTTTGGGAATAGTCATACCCAGAAAGCTTCCCGACAGTCAAGAAGGTCATAAAGTTTCGGTAGCAAGTCCGATCACTTCTAACATAGATTTAAAGGGAACCTTGTTATCAGACTCAGTTCTGAGCAAGGTAGAAATGAACATGGAAGATGTTAGTAATAACCCGAGCGGTGGGAGACGATTTTAAGTTCCATAACCTTACCATGCCACGTATAACCTTAACACCATTGCTGGTGGAAAGACTATAATTCTAAACCACGAAGGATGTACTTTGTATCCCGCCTACTATAGCTAACTTCTGAAGAAGTGAATTTTCAAAGAACCAAGATTCTGGTAAACCAGTAAAATTAAAATGAAAAAATTGTTTATAAACATTCTTACAAACTTTAATAATTATATAACTAAATTTATTAATTATTTAAATAGAGAACAATCATTAAAATTAATTAGTGTCAAGTATACAAGTTCAGCTAGATTTTTAGAGTATCATTTTCACAATAGTGCTTTAAAAAGTAATAGAGATGTATTATTCAACATCTACACAAGTTTAATGAATAATGACAGATTCATAAATTTTGGTGAAAACAAAGTAATTATTACATCAAGCGTTATACATGGGAGTGAATATAGCTTTCATCATAATGTTCTAATAACAAATAAAACAACGTTTGATGAATACTATAATCAAGTTATAGATTACATAGATTCACATTATGACTCAGATTCTGATGATAATTATGGTATAGATATTATACCCGCTTTTAAAATTAAAGTATGGAATATGGACAACTATTTGAATAAAAATATTAAAATTAATAAAAATAATACAGCTCAACTAAGAGATAAGACAACAAGCAAAAATATTTTTTTAAATCAAAAAAGATCTTATTCAACAAGAGTAAAGAACATTTCACCAATTAAAAATAATATTGTTACAGATATAATTGAACCTATTGCAGCTATGGATATAGAAACTGTAGATTATTATGGTAATCAAATATCTATAGCAATTTCGTTAGCTTATATGGGAATAAAAAATAAAATTATCACCAAATTATTTTTAATTGATTCTGAATTATTATTTGTAAATAAAGAATTAGCTATATCTAATTTGTGGGAGGAATACCTATTATACATTACTAACAAATCATTAAAATATATTTTTGTTCACAATTTAGGTAACTTTGATGGTTATTTTATATATAAAGGTTTATCTGAACAAGTCGAACCTAGTTCAATAGGTACTATAATTGATAATCAAAATAAATTTATTACTATTAATATGAAGACTAAATTTAACAAAATTAAATGGTTAGACTCATATAGAATATTTCCTGTTAACTTAAACCAGTTGTGTGAAGTGTTTAATGTTGAAGGTAAATTAAGTAAATACAATCCTAAATTTAATAGTTTAAATATATTTAGTGAAGATACCTTATTTAAAGAATTTAAAGATTATGCAGTACAAGATTCGGTAGCTTTATTAAAGGCTCTATTAAAAGCTCAAGAGATTTATTTAAGAGAATATAATATTGATATTACCTCTATAGTTTCTACTAGTTCATTATCGTTAAAAATATTTAGAACTCATTTTCTTAAGGTTGAGATTCCTATACTCAAAGGATCAATCGACAAATTTATTAGAAGAAGTTATTTTGGTGGTGGAACGGATTATTATAAAGGATATGGAGAGAATTTACATTATTACGATGTTAATTCTTTATACCCTTATAGTATGATGAAACCTATGCCATTTAAGATAATTAAATATCATAATAATCTTAATATTGATTTAACAGTCAATACTGAATTATTTGGATTTTTTGAAGCTCAATGTTATGTACCTAATAATGTTAGACCAATGTTATCTTATAAACATCAAGGTAAAATCATTTATCCTCACGGAACATGGAAAGGCGTATATTTTACTGAAGAAATGAAAGCTTTATTAGAATATGGTTATAAATTTAAAATTCTCAGAGGCTAGGAATTCAGTAAAATTGATTTATTTAATGATTATGTAGATCATTTTTATAATAAAAAGAAAATTAGTACAGGGGCATCTAGATTTATTGCTAAAATGCATCTTAATCAACTTTACGGTATATTTGGTAGAAAACAAGATATTATTGAAACTGTTAATGTTTATAATCATGATATTGAAAAATATTTAGTCTCTAGAATTGTTAAAACTATGATATTAATTAATAATGAAAAATCTTGTCTGTTATTACAAGCTAATTTAGATAATGAAATATTAGCTAAATTAAATTTAGATTTAAGTATGAATTTAAATAACAGTATTACATTTGAAGTGAAATCTAATGTAGCTCTAGCTGCAGCAGTTACTGCCTACTCTAGAACTCATATGTTACCCTTCAAAATGAATGGGGATGTATTATATACAGATACAGATTCAATTTTCACATCTAAAAAATTAGATGATAGTTTGGTCGGTAAAGATATAGGATTGATGAAAGATGAATTAAATGGTATTATAGTTAAAGAAGCATATTTCTTAGGTATTAAACAATACGGATATTACTATTTAGATAATAATAATAATATAGTAGAAAAATCTGTATTTGCGGGTGTACCAAGAAATAGTTTAACTTTTAATGAAGTTAAATTTATATTTGAAGGGTATAAAATTAAAAAGAATATCCCTTTAAGATTTTATAAATCTTTCAAAGATCTTAGCATCAAAATTAAATCTGATTTAGAAATGATATTAACAAGAAGTAATGATAAAAAAATATTAAATAATCAGTATATTCCTATAAATATTAATAATTTAAATCAAGATAATAACACTCTATATAATAAACTTAAAAATCAAATATTAAAATTATTAAAATTTTTAGAATCAGGTATTTTACCTTCATATAATATATTCTTCTTATTAATAAATTTATAAGGGAAAATACTTTTTTTAGTTTCACAATTAAATATTTTCCCTAATCTCTCTAATTTAAAAGGTAAAATTAAACAACTATCTAAGATAGAAATTTTAAATTTTTTTTATTCTGAAGTTTTTTATATAATATCTTCTTAGAAGATATATTAGGTTTAACCTAGATTGATTTGATCTTATTATTTTTGATTTAATAAGATTTAGGATGTTTAAACATTCAATTTTTTTTAGTTATAAATTTTTAATAAATTTAAATATCTATAATAATATAGATAGTTTATCTATTGGATTATAAATAGATTATTTATTGTAATCACAATAATTTTTTTAACAGTACCTGGAACTAGGCTCAGTTTTCCCAGATTATAAATAAAAAAGTCTAAATTATAAACTTATAAAAGTGTATAATACTACAAAAATGGTGACTAAGAATAAAATAATTTATAAACTTATAAAAGAGTATGACACTGGAAACAAAAATGGTGACTAAGAAAAAATAAATTATAAACAAAAAGAGCGTAATATAATTGGCTAGTAGAGCGATCTCCAAAATCGCTGGTAGGTGTTCGAATCACCTCGCTCTTGTTAAATAAAAATTTTATTATTTATCAAATATAAAGATAAAAATTTGATAGTTTATATACTATTTATACTGTTGTATTTTTATATTATATAGTTTCATTTTTTATCTTGAACGAGTATGCCGAAATTTGGTAGCCGGGTGGGTTTTAGGCACTCATATTTTTAAATAGTAAGAGTTCAAGTCTCTTTACTCGTAATTAATTAAGAAGAGATATATTTTGTTTTGTGTCTTTTATTTTGTTTTTAAGATTAAAAAATTAAAAATAGAAAGTTATTTAACCTTTTAACCCTAAAATTAAATTTAATCTTTAAATTTAATCTCTATAAACTATAGGATAGAAAGAAATAAACTCAAAATAACAAATAACACAGATATCCAGACTTTATAGTCTCTAATAGCAAGAATAGGTTAATCAATGAAGAGAGAGTTAAAATCTTAATAAGATATAAATAAAAAGTCCAATTTGTCACTATACTAAAACTAGTTATAATTCAATAAACTATTATGATTTAGGATTAAAAATTTTATTTGTATTACTATAAGATAGATACTAATATCCTTATTTATTTTTAATAGTTATTTATATTAAATTTTTACTGAGAGATACTAACTATACTCTTCAATCAGTTAATAAATTCTCTTAGTTCAATTGGTTAGAACTGCATTCTTCTAAAGTGTTAATTTTGGTTCGAGTCCAAAAGAGAATATTTATCCTTAGATCTTTTTAATAGATAAAATTAATTTGTTTTTTATATATTATTAATCTCTTCCTTGAGAATATCAGATTTTTATATATTAATATATTATTCTTATCATAATTTAATAATCTTTTATTAGAGCTTTCTGTTAATAAATATAATTGATCTTTAACTTTAAATCTACAATCTTCTAAATATCTCTCCCCCTTGTCCCTTTGTATCTTTGTCCCTTTGTCCTTTTGTCCTGCTTCCTCTTTAGAGATGTATCTTTATCTAAATTTTATTAAAATTCTTTTTTACCTTTTGCTTCTAAAGTATAGATTTGATCTTTTACACTTATATTACTATTTTCTATCGATTTATACCATTTATCATGATTAATTTCTAAAGAAGATTCTTTATATAATAAATTATCAAAAACTTTCATTGGTACAGAATTATCTACAATTTCAATTGAATTATTAACTATTTTTAAAGTTTTGTCACTATGTAACCCTTTAACTTTAGAAATATAATCTTTATCAGTTTGTAGTGCATATACCTTTGAAGATAAAAATATAGCTTTATTAGCAACGGCTTCTAATTTTAATTTACCTAACTCAGTAGAACTAATATATGAATCCTTTAAAGGTTTATTAATATATATACTATCAGTATCAGAATAAAATAATTTATAATTATTATTCTTAAACTGTGACATATGTATTCTAGAATAGGCAGTAATTGCAGAAGCTATTGCAATATTAGTATTATGAGCCACTAAATCATTATCAATATTATCCTTAGATTTAAATTGAATTAATAATTTATTATCTAGATCAATAATATCTAATACATCCATTTTATCTAAAAATGAGTCTAATAGATCTTTGTCAATGACATTCCATTCACTAAAATTATCATCCATTCCAAATCTTCCATATAAACTATTTAATAATAATTTAGCTATATAATTCATAGGATCAGATTTAGAATATGTTAATCTTAATGAGTATAAATCATTAATAATATCTTCAAAAATATTTTCAGCTGTAAATATATAACCCCATTTTATTTCAAATGAATAACCTAATTTTATACAATTATCCATTTCTTTACTATAGATCATAGCTTCAAATGAACCTAATGGAGCAACAGTTCTTAAACCATTATACGTTTTATGATGAATTTGTAAGATTGGATGCTCTAAATTATCAGGAGTGTTTATTTTACAATAAAAATAACCTAATGCATTAGGATCAAATTTTCTAATATCCCCTTCAAAATAAATTATATCTCTAACAGGCATAATATTCTCTTTCATTACATAAGGATATAATGAATTAACATCATAAGCATATACTTTTTCATCAGATTGATTTTCAGGTATATACATATCCACAGCTCCTCCAGTATAACTTTCTTTTATATCATCATAGATTTTACCTGTGATTTGTACAATTGAGTTATCTTTAAGATAATGAGATCTGAATATTGCAAATGATAATGAAGGTAAAGTTGGATAATTATTCATATTTAGCTGCCATTTCTCATAAATTAGATTATTAAATTTAGTTAAAATTTGATGTAAAGATACACAATCTACCTCACAATATTTAATAGCTTCATTTTTAAGATTCCAAGGAATGTTAATATATTTTCTAAAATAAACTATTAAATTATTGATATTTTCTAATAAATCATCATCAACAGGAATAGTATCAATAAAATATTGAATTGATGGAATAATACCAATATAGTTTAATATATCTACCATTTTATTATTTACAAATGTATGAGGGAAAAAACTTTTACCTATAAGTACATTAAAAGATTTACATAATTTTCTTAGACTTGCTGGTAGTAATTGATATGATTCTCTAAAATCAATAGTAAAATTATTATAAGAAAATTGTAAAGAAATGAATCTACCTTTATGAATTATAGGTGAGACTAAACCTAAATTAGCTAATATTTTAAATAGAAAGATATTATCAAATTTAGCAAAATTATGTAGGTAAATCTTATAGTTTTTATATTTTCTTATCATTATTGTTTTCATAGCAGCTATAACCATAGAATCAATATTACTATATTCATTTATAAAAAATGATTTCTTAATAAATCCATCATAAAATGATAAAGAATAAGGGCTATGTTTATTATCAATTAATCTAGTTTCTAAATCCATAGTGATAAAATCATTATTAGGTTTTTTAGCTATTTTAGTTTTTTTAATAAATTTAGATGTTTTATCAATAGTTAATAATTTTAATTCTTCATTAACAAAAGTAAATTTTTTATTACCTATATATTATACTGTACTATAAACTATTATAACCCATTATCCTCTCATTCTATCACTTGTATCCCTTGATTATAATATTCCTCAAACGTTGTTTTATTCGTTATTAGAACATTATGATTCAGATTCTGAGGATAATTATGGAGTGGACATTATACCAGCTTTTAAAATTAAAGTTTGGAATTTGGACAACTATTTGAATAAAAATATTAAAGAGGCTTATTTTTTAGAAGAGGTTTAGGAAAGATGCTGATTATATGTATTCCCTTTTAGTGTTCTTATCTTTGTTTTTGTTTTATTAAATATAAACTACAAATAGATTAATAAAAATAAATAGAAAATAAAAATTAGACAATATAGAAAACAGATATTTTTTAGTTATCTGTTATATCTTCTTAGATAAAATTAAGAATATAATAAAAGGAATCCCATCATTAATGCAAAAAGTCCAGTAGCTTCTGCTAAAGCGAACCCTAAGATTGCATAATTGAAAAATTGTCCTTTTAGTTGAGGATTTCTAGCTGTAGCTAAGATTAAAGATCCGAAAACTGTTCCGATTCCTGCTCCTGCTCCAATTAGTCCTGAGCAAGCTAAACCTGCTCCTATGTATTTTGCTGCTGCTAACATAATTTAGTAATTTCTTACTATAGATAGCGTCTAACATATTAAAACTAATTTATTAATTATTAATAATATTATTATTCTCAACTTCAATATATTATTTTTAATACTCTTTTATAAAAAGGTATATAAATTTAAACTATAAAAATATAATGGAGGTTGGCCGTTTTAAATTTTTGTTGCTCTGAATAAATATTTGTGATATAAACAAGATACTAAAAAAAGAAATAAGAAATAAAAGAGATAATAAATATTGCATTAAGCATATAAAATAGGATAATTAAATTTAAAAAATAGTTATCTAATTTACAGTAAGAATTTAATTTTGGTTCTGATTGAACGTTGTTCAGTAGTTTTAAGACATGCAAATCGTTGTTACTGAAAAGTTTTATTCTTTAAAATAGAATTATAATAAAAATTATATAATATAAAATTTATGAAAGCTAAACTTAAAAAATAAAATAAATAAGGACAAGGTGTATAGGTGAGTATTATAAATTAGATGCCTTATAGACTCCTTAATTCGGAGATATTTTATTTCTCTAATTGATTTATTTTATTAAATATAAAATTCTTAGAAATAGTCCAAATATTATAAGTGTTATTAATTAATTTGAGTTAAATAGGTCAAAAAGAAAAATAAATGATAAAATTGCTATTTAATCATACAAAAAAGGAAATTTTCTGCTATAAGATTCAATTTATATTGTTTAATGGTAGTTGGTAGGGTAAAAGCCTACCAAGCCTACGATCAAAAGCCAAGTTTGATAGAACCTCTGGCCACATTGGGAATGAGATGCCCCAAGTAGTGTACACTACCAGCAGTCAAGAATATTAGTCAATGCTCGCAAGAGTGAACTAGCTAACTGAAATCACATGATTCGTTAATTGATGATGATTGTGATAACATAAGGGAAAAAAATGATATCACCTTATTATTAGTGTTGTCCAAAACTGGTGCCAGAAGACTCGGTAAGACCAGAGACGCGAACGTTAGTCATCTTAATCAGGCGTAAAGGGTGTGTAGGCTGCTTTGAAAATTTAATTCTTTCTAATAGCTCTGTTGCATTATATATTTGTGGAGTTGGTGACAGATGAAGCAAGGAAGGGTGTAATAGAAAAGAAATAAACTAATTAAAGCTAGAATCAAATTTAGGATAAGCCGAATAATACTTAGAGTAGGGGTTATATCCGCAGATACTAAGGGGAATACTAACGGTGAAAGCTTTTATCTAGTATTGATTGACGCTGAGAAACGAAGGTGATAATAGGAAATAGGATTAGATACCCAGATACCTTTCACTGTCAACGATGAATGGTGATTTGTTAGTTTTTTTAAAAACTAGTAATGATGTTAACACGATAACCATTCCGCCTTGCGAGTACGGTTGCAAAACTGAAACCAAAAAAATTAGTCGGTCTCGAAGCAAACGAAGTGAAGCATGTTATTTAATACGAGAATACGCGTAAAACCTTACCAGTTCTTGCATATCCAATTAGGTTATTTTGAATAAGAAGAAACTAATTGAGTAATTTTTATAATATTTAAAAATTCGTTTACAGGTGTTGCATGGCTGTCGTCAGTCCGTGCCGTGAGAAGTGAGGTTAACTCCACTAACGGACGAAATCCCTGTTGTTAATTTATACTTAACAATTAATGATTTTTAAATATTTTCATTTGGGGCTAAGACAAGCCGTTATGGTCCTCATGAACTGGGCTATAGACGTGCCACGAAAACTTTTACAAAGTGAAGCAAAACTAGACCTATAAGCTAATAGCTATTTTGCTAATTAGTGATCATGAAGATTTCAAGGGTCAGAAGGAATAGCTAATCATTAAAAAAAGTTAAAAAATTAAATAATTTAACGGATTGTTGCCTGTAATTCGGTGACATGAAGAAGGAATTTCGAGTAATCGTTGATTAGTAGCGCAACGGTGAAGTAAGCATTCGGGATGAACTAACTGTCTGTCGCTGGGGCGAAGCTTAAACTGGGGGAAACTGCTGCGAGGTTATACCTTTAATAAAGAAAAATTTATATTATTATTTTGATATAAAGTTTTAGTTTGTATGCTAATATTTAAATACAATAGTTATATATTGTAATTAGTCTTTTATTTAAAAACACCTTTGTTAAGCTAATTAGCATCTGTTAACTCATTTAAGTAACATCTCAAAAGTCATAGCAAGGTAGCTGTACTGGAAAGTGCTGCTGTAAAATAAACTAAATGAAACCCCCCTTTTTTAAGATACATTAGTTTAAATTAAGATATTAATAATTATTATAATAAATATAATAATAAATGTTAGTTAAACAAAGTATAATATTTTTTTACATTAATGGTATTTAATATAAAAAATCAAATTAATTATACCACTATTTTATTTAGAGAGTTGACAAAGGGGACCAAGTTATTAGGATTAAACTACTGAATAGGAAACTTCTTTTCTTAAATTTAAGGTTAATTAATTTCTCTTCTCAAAAAACAATTGTGTCCATATATTTTAATTTGGTTTAAAATAAACTAAAGAGGTAATTAATATTATATAAGCTTTCATTTTCATATCCTTATTCTATTTAAAAACAGATCTTATCTAGTAATATTTTATATAAATAAATAGAAAGAGACAAGAAGAGAACAGAACTTTAATTTATATTTAGAATAAACATTTAAGAAAAAGAGTAATAAGAGGGGAGGTTTAATCAGCAAATTAAACTAAAGAATAAAATTAAATAATTTCTAATCTAATTTATTACAGTTACAATAAATAGAATAATTAGAGATACTCACAGATAATCGGAGAATTTGAAGAAGGACTAGTTTTATTAGTATAAGATTATTTTTATATAATTGTTTTAATTAAAGTAAGAAGAATTTAACTAAAAATAAAGGGGTTAGCTGAGTGGTTTAGCATTAAATTTACACTTTACAGACAGGGGTTCAAATCCTCTACTCCTTAAATAAAGAGACATATTTAAATAAGAAGCAAAAATTAAAAAGAATTATTATTTGTTTATTTTTCTTTATAAAAAAATAATTTTGTAGAAAACAATTAAGGTAAAGTATACTCTACAAATCTCTGTTTTTGTTTATAAATGTCAGCTAATATTAAAATCTATTATAAAATTCTTATAATTATTTTATAGTTTAAATAATTTTTACTCCCTCCTATATACTTTTTTTTATATAAAAATAAATTCTGATTAGTGTTAAATATAACAAAAGTAGACCCTAGAAATTAAGAAACTAAGATTTTTATTAATTTATAATAACAGAGGGCTAATTTACGGGATTAGTTGCTATTATAATATTTGAATATTTTTATTTCCAATCTTAAGTACCAAATTTAATCTTTCCAATAGTATTAGAAATTAGAAAAGATTAATCAAGAGAAACTAATCTAATTAATTAATTTCTCTTCTCTTTTTTAAAAAGGGTCTAGTTTTAACTTTAATTTATATTTAGAATAAACATAACCACTTAATATTTTTCCCTTTCTTTTTATCCTCTTATTAGTACAGTTCCTTAATTCTTCTATCTTTTTTTTAGACATAAATTTATTGCACTTGATTTTTTTATTTTTTCAATCTTCTGATATTTTAAATAGGCTTCTTTCTCTAGTCTAAATTTTTCCAAATCTTTTTATAATTGGACACTTTTGATATCTAATTCATTTTCTTTTTTTAATCCATCCCTCACTCTGGATTAAAGGGAAAACTAGAACAGCTCTTCTATGCTATTATACAGGACAAAAAGATCTGGAGCCAGCAATTGTTATACCAGTTTATGTTTAGTTTGTTTGTTTATGTTTTGTTTTTGTTTATTTAAAATGTGATTAACCAATTCTTTAAGTGTATCCTGCTTAATTTTATATAAATGGTTAATATAATAATTATTCTTTTTATTATTAATCTAAAAATAAATCTGTATATAGTTTATATTTAATACTAATTATAAAAATTAACAAAACTAATAAACTATATCCTTAAATATAGTATCTTATATACGAGCTCTTCCAGATTTGAACTGGAACATCCCTAATTGACAATTAGGTACTCTACCGATTAAGCTAAGAGCCCTCTAAATATTTGACTATTTCTTATATACGTTATATTTTTTTTTTTTAGACAATTAATTTATTAAATTTTATAAATTTATTTATTTCTTTCCTGAAAAATACCAAAATTAATATTTAAAAAGTCCCCAAAAAAGTATTCTTGTTTTTGTTTATTTTTTTTAAATCTATTTTACTAGAAGAACAGATTCAGGTATGAGCAACTTATTAAAATAAAATTAAACATATCTTAGTTAAGAGTCGCTTAAACTACTGCCTATTTTATATTCAATCTAAGAATTAATATACTTTTTTTTTCTTTATTTTTTAGTTTGTTTTAATTAACATTTTTATTTTAGTTTACTATTTCCATTTTGGATTATTTATGAAATCTTGCTTATTAATTTTTGTCTTTTAAGAGTAGAGGAATTATAATTCCTACTAGTATTTTGTGTTCTTTTTGTTTTTAATACTATTCTTTTAAATTTTAAACCTAAATATGCATAGAAAAAATTACAGTAATGTAGATTAGTAATGGATATAAAATGACTCTATTATTGAAAGAAATTATAATTTCCTAACTAATTTGTTCTTTAATTAGAAATAGTTAATCACTATTAGTTTAATTATAGTAAATTGCCTTGTATATTATATTTTATTTAAATGTAATAACAGGACTAAAATTTATTTATAACTAAAAATTTAGTTAACAAATATTAAAATATCTGTTAAAAGAAGTTAAGTTAAACAATATTATAGATATTAATTAAAATCTTGAAAGCCAATAATTTAAAGGTAGAATGATTTCTTGATGAGGAATTTGTAGAAGTTCAAATCTTTTTTGGCTAAAAAAAAATTAAAATCTTGTTATAGTGTCAAAAAGAACAAAATTAATTAAAAAAGAAAAAACAATTAAAATTTTTATTTTTTCTTTTTAGTTTTGTTTACCTTTATTTCTCTTTTTAATAGTAGATTTAACCCCTCATTTAGACAAATTGAAAATTTAATTTCTAAATGACTTTAATAGAACTATAAATATAAAGGTAACTAGATAAAATAAAACAAAAATAGTTTTTAGATTATTAAATTTGTTAGTAATATAATTGTAGTCTTAAAAATATTTAACAGATTAATTATTCCTCTTTGGGACTTCTTAAGTTTAAATTGATTAATTCTTGTTTTGTTTGTTGTTATTTTTTGTTCTCAAGATATTCTGAAACTATTTTTATCTAACAGCTCTAAATTATAGAAATAGTAGAGATAAAATGAAAGAGAGAATATTTAAGACTTTTATTTTAGAATATTTGTTAAACTCTAAAATATAGGTATTTGATTTGAATCCTTACTTTAATTTTTTCTTTCTCAAAATTAAAGAAACTAAAGAAACAATCCCCTTTTGTTTATATCTTTTTTAGAACTAGATATCAAATTAAATAGAAGAACTAGGCTCTATCTTGTATAGATGTTTTATTCTCTGTTATGATAATAATCTTTTAGTCTTCTGATTATAAGCTTTACCTTAACAGAGAGAGAATATCTAGTCATAAACTCTTATTATTAAATTGGTCAAGGTTAAACCTTTATTAGCTTTTTAATAAAAATAGACAAATATATTAAGTAAAATTTATAAGGATATAACTAATTTCTGAAAGGATTCTATACTGATAAAAATAAAAATTAGCTCATTAGTTTACTATAACTAGATATATTTAAAGAATATATTTAAAAAGAGAATAAGCTAAAAAAATGATTTAGAAACAAAATATTAGATAAACAGAAATGATATACATAAATTATAAAATAAAAAATTTTTATCCTTTTTAAATTTAAAGGTAATTAAATATAAATATCTTCTTTTTAGTTTTGTTTTTGTAAGGTTTAGAGGCTTGTCAATTTAATATTTAAGAAGATAGAAATAAGATACAAATTTAACAAAGTTAAATTTTAAAATACTCACTTGTTAATTCCTTAGGTATTTTACTATCTTGAGCAGAATCTCTAATCATTATGGAAAGGATCTTTAAATATAACAAAAATAAATAAACAAATCTTAATCTAAATTAGATATTGCCAAAGATGAAAAATTTAAAAAAGAAAAGGGGTAGAAAGAGTCTTTTCATATATAAATGGTGAATCCTCATAAATTTTGAGCTCTCATATACTCACTACAGTTTAATTACTAGGGTTTATTTAATTTAATCCATTTTTATTGTATTATTTTAGTTAACCCTCTTTATTAATATTAAAAATTTTTAATTCTTTTTTAGGATAATAACTTGATTTTATATCTTGGCTGTATAACAAAATATAATTATACAGTGATTTCATTAATATTTTTATATTAATAATATTAATATTGGAAAATCTAATGAGAAATAAAATAAAATTTAATAAAAATGATAACAAATAATTTTATATTAACATTAACAAGTATACTTCTTAATTTAATAGATGTTTTAAGTATACTGTTACCTGTTCTACTATCAGTAGCTTTTATGACAATTATTGAAAGAAAACAATTAGCTGCCCATCAAAGAAGAGTAGGACCTAATACAGTAGGGTATTATGGTATACTTCAGCCCTTTGCAGATGCTTTAAAGTTAATACTTAAGGAGACTGTAATTCCTTCTCAATCCAATAAAATAATATTTTATTTAGCTCCTGTTTCTACTTTAGTTTTCAGTTTATTAGGTTAAATAAACCCGGCTTAATTAAAATTTCACTATATGCTGGAAACTTCTAAAGGCTTGAATACTCCTTTTTAATTGTTGAAGTTGGAGTAACAATTTCAAGTATGGTACAATGAACAATCAGCAGGAAACCAAATAATTATAATTTTAATTAGAGTAGGTTCCTCAGAGACTATACGTGAAATAATATATTAAGAATAGATTATATTTTTTTTTTTGAATATAGGAGACAATCTCACTATTTCTATTTTTTTATTATATTAAAGATATAGTCCAAATTATATATATACTGGATATTTTAATAACAGGATATAAAATTAATTATTCAAGCTACCTTAAAGAATTATATTTATTAAATACTCTCACACTTCTTGTAAAGATAGAATTTCAATAAAAATAATTTAAATCTAATTAACATCCAGAGAGGACTGAGGTTTAAAAAGAAATTATATTAGATTCTATTTTAGATGATTTAACTTGAGAACAAATTTATTTCTCAGGTAATACCCAAATAGAAAATTATAAATCTAAAATAAAGAAATAAAAATTCTTCCTTTATTTCTCTTTTTAAAAAATCTGTCAAAAAGTGAATCAAATTTTTTTAATCCTTCTCCAGACAGTCTCTAATAAAATAAAATGATAATCTACTGATCTTTCTCTTTTTGTTAGTATTAAATATTTTATTTGCAATTGGACAAAGGTAGAATTTGTTAGAAATTTTTGTTTTTAAGAATATAATTATTGTTTTTTAAGATAGGTATTTTTAATTAAGTGCTATTTAGTTAATTGAATCTTGAGTATTGATTATAAAATAACAGAGTGTTTAAAATTTAGTACTGATTTTTATTCACATTAGAATATTTTATGTTTAATTCTATCTTAGCAACTAATATTTAATTCTCTTTGTAGAATAAAACAAAATGGTGAGTAGAAATTAAAAATAGAATATGTATAAATAAATCCTTGCTCTCCTTCTTATTTAGATTTATTCAGATTATCATATAATTCCTTAAATTTTGTTTAATTTAGCTTTTTAATAAATAATTAAAAAAATTATTTTTTTTTAATCTGATAACCTTAATCTTCTATCTGAGTATGGTATTTAAATTTACAATCCCAAATTTGATAATAGCTCTCATAAAATTAATTAGAATTGATTGTTATTAAATTATACCACTAAATATTTGTGGGGAATAATACCTTTTGGTCAAGGATTAGCTATTTCTGATTTTTCATTAGGTATATTATACACCTTTGCCTTATCCTCTTTAGGTGTTTATGGTGTATTATTAGCAGGTTGGTCCGCTAATTCTAAATATGCTTTTTTAGGTTCTCTAAGATCAACCGCAGCTATGATTTCATATGAATTAATATTAAGTTCAGCAATACTTATTATTATTTTATTAACAGGTTCTTTAAATTTAACTGCTATAATAGAAACTCAACAAGCTATTTGGTTTATTATTCCATTATTACCAGTTTTTATTTTTTATTTTATAGCCATCTTAGCAGAAACTTCCAGAACACCTTTTGATTTACAAGAGGCTGAATCAGAACTAGTAGCTGGATTTTTCACTGAACATTCTTCAGTACCTTTTGTTTTCTTCTTTCTAGGAGAATATTCATCTATTGTATTATTTAGTTGTTTAACTGCTATTTTATTTCTTGGTGGATATAATATACCAGAATTATTTGTAAATGATTCTTTTTTAAATCTTCAAGCTATTATATTAGGTTTGAAAACTTGTATTTTTTGTTTTTTCTTTGTATGGTTTAGAGCAACTTTACCTCGTTTAAGATATGATCAATTAATTTCATTGTGTTGGCTAAATCTATTACCAGTAGCTGTAGCTTTTATTATACTAGTCCCCAGTATATTAGTCGCATTTGATATTTCACCTTACTAGTGTATATTCTTCTTTTCATTATTTTATATTTAATTTCTAGCTTTTTATCTTCACCTCTGGTGGGTATTTTCTGAGATAAATTAAAATAAATAGTTGATTTTTAATATCAATTTAATTTTTTTGAAACAGAATTAAAAAATAAAAGCTATTGTGACAACCAGAAATATAAAGATTATTAAATTTTACCTCACTTTAATAGTAAATTTGTAGAGGATTTCACAAGTTAAAATTGAGATACAATTAGATATAGTTTTTCAATAATTACTTTAAGTTTAATTGTTTTGATTTGTTTCATCAATATATTTGCTTATATATTTTATTTATAATTTTAAATCTAAATCTGATATAGAAAGTAAATTTTCTAAACTTAAGTTAAATCTCAAAAATTCTGATAATTCTACTCAATTCTTTATTATTATAGAAGCTTTAATCAGTTTAATAAATCTTGGTTGTTATTAATCTTTATAATTTAATACTATATGGTATTATTATAGTATATAGAGAATTATAAAAATTTTACTATATAAATTTCATTTTACAAATTATCCCCTATTAATTTAAATTATATAACTAGAAATATTTAAATAATTATCATTAGCTTAATAAAATTTAAATATAAAACAAAAATAAGCAAAGCAAAAAATAAATTTACTGCCTCTTATTTATAAAACAAAAAGAAAATCTAATGAGAAATAAAATAAAATTTAATAAAAATTCTTTTGTTAGTTTTCCAGATCCAAATTTGACCATATTAATTAAATTAATTTAATTCTGGAAATTAATAATTCTACATATATTTTAGAAATATTTTATTAAAAAGATGTTAATTCTAAATTTATGTTTTATCTGAAGAATAACAAGATATAAAATAAGGAGGTAAAAATTTATTGGATTAAAATTTTGTATGATATTATTAACCATCAATTTAGAGATGGTATCAGTTATTTATTACCAATATTAGGTTGTTTTCTTGAGGATAATTTAGCAACAGATATTTTTAGTTAGGATATTGAATGTAACATAGATTCAGTCACTATTAAATTAGAAAAAGTTTAATTTAAGGTTTAGAGAATTTCTCTTAAATTCTCAACTTTCTAAATAAATAGTTCTCTTTTCATCTAAATAATCTTAAATTTCTTAAATATAAATTAGTAAGCTACAAAAAATAATGAAGAGAAAAAAATAAAAATAATAAAAGTAATAGAAATTAGCAGAAACAACAAATATAATAAATATTAGAAGGTTAATTTTCAGGGAACTAATAAAAAGTTTATACTACAGCCTAAAAATAAAGAGTGTAAACATTTTTTATTCCTAAGTTCCTCTTTCTTTTTAATGATTAGTGTATAGATTTAAAATTTTAAATAGATAAAATAGTCTTCTCTTTGTGAAACTAAATGGATTATAAGATTTAAATTTAATTTTAATAATATAAAATCTCTATAAACTTCAGTACTAATTTAAATTAAGGGTCTCAAATATTAGATAAATAAAATCAACTTTTTGTTTTTTTAATTAATTCTTTAATTAACAGAATATAATTTAAATATTTATTTGTTATTGTTTAATTGACAAAAGATATATAAAATAAATTTAACCTAAAATTTCCAAAAATAAAATAGTAAATAGGTTAAAAGAAGTTAAGTAACGATACACTAGTATTTTTTATTTTTAATAATATGTGACATTGAGAGCCAATAATTTAATGGTAGAATGATTTCTTGATGAGGAATCTGTAGAAGTTCAAATCTTTTTTGGCTTAATAATTAATAAGAACAAAATTCTTTTAATAAAAAATATTGTTATAGTGCCAAAACTAATATTAAATATTATTAGTATTTAATTAAGTCTATAATTTTATTTCTCTATAAAAAATAATCTCTTTTTATTTATCAGTACATAAAATAAAATATAATAAAATAAATTTTCTAATATTATGACATTTTGTCATGGTTATAATTATTATTAATTATAATTCTAATTAAACTCATTTTTTTATCTTTCTTTATATTTAAATTTTTAAATTCTTAAGTTTCAAGTATAATAATTAATTATATAAAAATATTTAATAAATAATATAATAAAGAAACAAAATAAAATTTGAGAATATTAAAAACACACGTCTTACTTAGATTGTTAAATTCATACGTGGTAGATTCACCACAACCTGCTAATATCTCATATCTTTGGAATTTTGGATCTTTATTAGCTTTATGTTTAATAATACAAATACTTACTGGAGCTTTTTTAGCTATGCATTACACACCTAATGTTGATTTTGCATTTAATAGTGTAGAACATATTATGAGAGATGTAAATAATGGTTGGTTAATTAGATATACTCATGCTAATGTCGCCTCATTCTTTTTTATCTTTGTTTATATGCATGTAGGTAGAGGATTATATTATAGTTCATATAAATCACCAAGAATATTAGTTTGGTCTATTGGAGTTATCATTTTAATACTTATGATGGCTATAGCTTTCTTGGGTTATATAAATAGCCCAAAATGGTTTAAACTTGAACATAAAAACAATAAACAAAATAAATTAGTAATTAATCCAGTAAAATTTAGAAATAGAAATAATCTGAAAATAAATTTAACTTCCAAAAGATATAATTCTACTTTATCCCTAAATTCCTCTGAAAATTCTTCCACAGAATTATCTAATTTCTTGAAAGATAAAAATTTAAATCCTATTTATATTTATGAATATTTAAATTTAGAACCTATAAAGAAACAAATTTTATCTGAAACAAGAGGACTTAGTGGAATTTATTTAATATTAAATAAAAGAACTCTGGACTATTATATAGGTTCAGCTTCTACAAATAAAATTTATGCTAGATTTTCTAATCATTTATTAAATTTAAATGGAAGTAAAATTGTTAAATTTGCAGTAAAAAAATATAAATTATCTGAATTTGCATTTTTAGTTTTAGAATTGTTTCCTAAAATAGTAAATAAAGAAAATAATAAAGAACTATTAGATTTAGAAGATTTTTATTTGAAAACTTTATTACCTAATTATAATATACTAACTGAAGCTGGTTCAAATTTTGGTTATAAACATACTGAAATTTCTAGAATTAAATTGAAGACAAATTATAGTTTAGAACGTCGTATTCAGATAGGTAATTTAAATAGAGGAAAAATTCTTTCTAATGAAACTATTGAAAAATTAAGAGAAAAAGGTTTAAAAAAAATAAATCCAATTTATTCAGATCAAAGTATAAAAAATATTAAAAAAAATTCTAACGCTATATACTTATACAATTTAGATTATACAGTTTATGGAAAATATTCTAGTATTACTGATGGTGCTAAAGCTATAGGATGTAATATAAAAACTATAGCTAGAGCTTTAAAAACCAAAAAAAATTTATTAAAAAGACGTTGGATAGTTAAATATGTTTAATTTAAATTATAGTCCCGTGAGTTTAAATTTCTATGCAATCTCTAGAGAAAAATAGAAATAAAGCGGAATAATCTGACAGGATTATTTAAGAAATACAAATTATTTCTTAGGCAATATTAGTGAAATCGATCAAAGAATTTTATCAAAAATTTAAAAAAAAAGATAAGATTAGAGATCGACGGTTATCTAGATGATCGCGACAGACTGGGTCACTAATGGGTGGCTGACTATCAAGAATTTATTTTCTTAATAATATGTTGCTTAATGCACAGTCGGAACTTTTAGTTATAAATTAATTAATAGAATATACGAAATTAAAGTTATTCTAGCTTATTTTTTTAAATAAGTAAGTTTGTATGTTCTACCTTATGGACAAATGTCACTTTGGGGTGCCACAGTTATTACTAATTTATTATCAGCAATACCAGTATTTGGTCAAGATATTGTAGAGTTAATTTGGGGAGGGTTTAGTGTAAATAATGCAACTTTAAATAGATTCTTTTCTTTACATTATTTATTACCTTTCTTATTAGCAGCATTAGCCGTTGCCCATTTAATCGCATTACATGTGCATGGTTCAAATAATCCAAATGGAGTAACTTCACATGGAGATAGAGTAGCAATGCACCCTTATTTTACTTTTAAAGATTTAATCACTATATTTGCATTTTTCTTAATTTTATCTTTTATTATTTTCTTTTATCCAAATTTATTAGGTCATAGTGATAATTATATCCCTGCTGATCCTATGGTGACTCCAGCTTCAATTGTACCAGAATGGTATCTGTTACCATTTTATGCTATCTTAAGATCAATACCTAATAAATTATTAGGAGTTATAGCTATGTTTGGATCGTTATTAATATTATTAATCTTACCTTTAAGTGATTTATCTAGAATAAGAGGGAATCAATTTAGACCTGCTATGAAATTAGCTTTCTGGTTCTTTGTTGTTGATTTTATTATATTATTATGGATTGGTTCACAACATCCTGTTACTCCCTATGTAGAAATAGGTCAAATCGCAACAGCCTTTTATTTTTCTTGGTTTTTAATAGTTGTACCTTTAATAGGAATAAGTGAAAATACTTTAATAGATCTGGCTACAACAACTGAAGAATAAAGATTAGAGAAATTTTTAAATTTTTATTTGAGAACCTAAACAATAAATATATATAAACAATTTACTAATTTAATCTTTATTAATTTTAATAATTATAATTTGTTATATAAATATATAAGGCCTTGTTCTAATCTTATGTTATAGTTTTAATTACGAACTTTTTTTAATAAATAAATTATCCCCTCTATATAGGAGGCTATAACTTATTTTAAGATTTCAAATATAAGGTATAGATAATAAAGAAAGGGGTTTTGGTATAAATGAAAATGACAAGAGGTAATTTAAAGTGAAAATTGTAATTTAACTGTTATATATTTTATAATTTAATTATTTTTTGGAATTTATTTAATTTTATAAAGGTTCAAATCCTTTACTCTTTAGATTATATCCTAAGAATAATGATTAAATTATTGTTAAAAATAAACATAGATATAAGAATCTTACCTCAAAGTTCAATCTTAAGATGCTATTTAACTAACTCATTAGGTTTAAATTGAAAATATATTTATTTTTTTATACCTGTTTAAAGTTAGAGTCGTGAATTAAACACAAGGCATTTATCTCTAATTTATTAAACTAATCTTTTTATACTAACTAAATTTATAATAAAGTCTACCGCTGAATTAAAAGCAAACTTAAACTATAAAACCCCTATTGGTTTAAAAATGTTTAGAAAAGTCATAGAATTATAATTTGCCTATTAGCCTAAAAATAATAGTGAATCAGGAATCAAAGTATAACAGAAACAGACAAATTTTACTATTGCGTAAATTATCTTCTAGATTGAGTGCTGGGACCTAATATAAAAAATATAAACAAAAAATATAATAAAATTTATGAAAGGTTCAATATTTCTCCAGAGAAAAAAGTAAATTAAGAGCGACAATAAAAATTTATTTTAATTATGTCTTACAATCCTATTTTTAATCCTATCTTTAATGATGTTGCACAACCTTGGCAATTAGGATTTCAAGATAGTGCAGCTCCAGGTTATACAGGTCTGGTGACTTTGCATAACACTGTGGGATTCTATTTAGTTGTTATTTGTTTTGCTGTATTTTGGTTTATTTTTTCAATAATGTATCATTATAGCTCTACTAAAAACCCTATTGCACATAAATATTTGACACATGGGACTGTACTAGAATTAATATGGACAATTTCTCCAGCTTTAATTTTAATAGCTATTGCTTTCCCTTCCTTTAGATTATTATATTTAATGGATAAACCTGTACGTGGTTATAATTAAAATTTTATACCTATTTAAATTTTGTCTGTGACTAAGCAAATTCAATTTACAAAATTCAATAATAGTAGTAACAAATTAAATCCTTATGGAAAGCTTGAAGCATAATATAAGTCTGATACTTAATAGAAATATAGAGGTGCCAGAAATATTTCCACATCTTGTTATTACTCAACTAATAAAAATTATTTTGTGAGAGAGCTCCATACTATTTAGTCAAATATTCCTCACACCATAGTTTATATTTACAATACAAAAAGATATGATTATATATATTTTTCAACTACTATTCTATTACACTACTGCTACTATTACACTACAGTTAGAGAAATCTGTTAATAAATTTTTATTTTTGTTTTAATTTTAATTTTAATTTTAATTTTAATTTTAATTTTAATTTTTCTTATAGTCACTCTTTATAGGATTAATATCACTCAAAAGTATAGAACTTTGATAAAAATTGATAATTATTTATATCCATAATAGAGGTTAATTCTGTGGAAACATTTAATTACAGTTCTTTACTAATTAGATGAACTATTTTATCTTATTGGATAAGGTTAAAAAGGTTGGATTAACAGCTATTTTTTCTAGAAACTAAATAAATCTTCTTTTTAGATTTCTATTTTCTAACTGCTATATTACCAAATTTTGTTGTTTTGCTTTGTTATTGACCATTTTGTAAATTAAGAATTCTATATTAAAATAGAAAAATCTTTTTCATATCTTAGTCGCTCAGTAATTTTTTTAGTTTTTGAAATAAATTTTAATAAACATATCCAGTAAAATTTTGTCCCCTTTAGTTGAAAGGCTAATTGTAAATTTCACTATATGCTGGGATATTCTGATAATTACATGTACGAAATATTTTCTAGTTACCAAATGTTTTAATAACTTTATAACTATTTTTTGTTTTTGTCTTAAGATCTAAATCCTAAAAGCTAAAAGCTAAAAGCTAAAAGTTAAAAGCTAAAAGTTAAAATCTAAAAAAAGTAGGCTGAAATAAAAATAAATATTCGTGATAATCATTGTAAGGATTTATTTGGTTCTATCTCCTGGAAACCTTTTAATTTTTGTTTCATTTTTGATAGAATTAAATTAAATACAGAACAATCAGCAGGAAACCAAAAAGCTAAAAAATCTTTAATTAGCAAAAGTAGGTTCCTCAGAGACTAGATGTGAAACATTCTTATATAGTTAAAAGTCTAATATAAGGTTGATGATATAGTCCACATTTCCTTTTATTTAAATCTGATAGTATCACCTAATTATAAGATAAATAGGAAAAAAGGAAGTAATTTCACCTACATTAACAATAAAAGTAGTAGGTCACCAATGGTATTGGTCTTATGAGTATTCAGATTTTATTACAGATAGTGGAGAATCAGTTGATTTTGATTCTTATATGATTCCTGAATCTGATTTAGAATTAGGTCAATTTAGATTATTAGATGTTGACAATAAACTTATAATACCTGTAGATTGCCATATAAGATTAATTGTAACTGGATCAGATGTTATCCATTCTTATGCAGTACCCTCTTTAGGATTAAAATTAGATTGTGTACCAGGTAGATTAAATCAAGTTTCTTTCTTGGCTGAAAGAACTGGGACATTTTATGGACAATGTTCAGAAATTTGTGGAGTTTGGCATGGGTTTATGCCTATTGTTGTTGAAGCAGTATCTTCTCCTGATTTCTTAGTATGGATTGATTCAGCTTCTCAATAAATCAAATATCTCTTTTCATTAAACTTCCCATTTTTAATTTATTCTTTATATAAAAATAAAAATAATCTTTGATAAGATATCTTACCAATAAATAGTTATCTTTATATTATTTTCTCATTATTAATAATAATCCATTATTCTCATTTAATATAGATATGGTCCCTATAATTTGTCTCATTTTTTATAACCCTTATAAATAAAAATTACAGAGTTGGATATTGTATTTCTAATTTAATCTTACTTATGAACCATCTCTTATTGATAATAGAAACCTAATTTAAAAAAAGAATTTCAAATATTATTTTTCTAATTATAAACACTAGTTTGTTTGTTTTTTTGTTTGTTATTTGATTTAAATCTAAAGGGTCTTAAGTCTAGTATAGACTAGAAACAAAATTCCAACTATTAAAATAATAAGAGTTAAGAATATAATTTAAATTTAAAAAAGTGAGATTTTTTGTTTTTATTAAACCTCTAATTTATTTATTTACTAAAACCTTATATTAAACCTAAAAATCTTTATAAACTAATACTACTCCTATCTCTTTTTATATTTAATAACTATAAATTGAAATAGTATAATATTATTCTTTTGTATAAGCTGTTTAAATTTTTAATTATTAAAAAAACATAAAAATAGTAATAAATATATATTTGTAAACTAGATTATATTTAGAGATGTTTTTTAGATTATTATTATTATTATAATTATTATTATTAAATCTTTTTCATATCTTAGTCTAAAAATATATAAGAATATAAACAAAAAGAGAGGAACATAAACATATAAAAGTTATATAAACAAAAAAGTTTAGAATAAAAAATTAATACTAAGTATAAATCCCTCTTTATACAATTTTATTTTAATATTATTATTTAATTTATAAAATATATGTAATAATATAAACAATTTAGCAATTTTTAATTTAAGCAAGCTGAGTAAACACGTATCTGTTTTTTAGTTAATATTTTATCTAGCTTTTTAACGTAAAGTTTATAAAGAAACACACAACAACAAAAATTAAAAAGTTCTGACATATAAAATAAAACTACTCGTTGTCATAAATTTAAAACAAAATAAAAATAAAAATATAATATGAAAATAAATATAAATCAATTTCAACATTTTCCTTTTCATTTGGTAGATCCTTCTCCTTGGCCTATTTTATTAAGTTTTTCTTTATTAAATATGGCTATTGGAGCTGTCTTATATATGCATGGATATTATAATGGAGGAACTATTTTAACTATAGGTTTTATTTTAACTGTTGCTGGTATGATACTTTGGTTTAGAGATGTTATTACAGAAGGAACATATCTAGGTCATCATACTAAACAAGTAAAAAATGGTTTAATGTTAGGTATAGTACTATTTATAGTAAGTGAAATATTTGCTTTTTTATCTGTATTTTGGGCTTTCTTTCATTCTAGTTTATCACCAGCAATAGAAATTGGTGGTTCTTGGCCTCCTTTTGGTATAACTCCTTTAGATCCTTTTGCTATACCGTTACTTAATACTTTTTTATTATTATCTAGTGGAGCTTTTATCACATATGGTCATCATGCCTTAATAGCTGGTGATAGAAAAGCAGCTATCAATGGTGTATTTGCCACTATAATTTTAGCATTAATATTTACTGGTTTACAATATTTTGAATATTGTGAAGCTGGTTTTACAATTTCTGATAGTGTATATGGATCAGCTTTTTTTTCTTCTACTGGACTTCATGGATTACATGTAATTGTGGGGACTATATTTATTTTAGTAGGATTCATTAGATTGATAAATTATCAGTTAACAAAACAACATCACCAAGGATTTGAAGCAGGAATACTTTATTGGCATTTTGTGGATGTAGTTTGGCTATTTTTATTTGTAGCTATCTATTTCTGGGGTGGAGCTTAAATATAAATAAATTTTTATATTTTAAGAATTTAACCTATCTAAAATTTAATAATATAAAAACCTCGGCTACCATTATTATTAGTTGATACACTATATCTTATTTGATTTTTAGCTTTCATAAAGAATATAATTTAATAGGATATTTATGTAGATGTTAATCCTCTTATTATTTTAAGTTTTGATCTGTTAATTTTATGTTTACACTATTTTATCTCTTATTAAAATATTTTATTAATTTATATCTATAGTTTGTACATATTTAATATAGAAAAAAACAAAAACAAAATAAAAATAATAAGTCCCTCAAATTTATTATTAAAATACAAAAATATTTTGAAGAGTTATATAACCTTAGTTATATTTGTAATTATTTTAATGATATTCTATTTAGCTCTTTTCTGTTTACATCTTACTGTTATATAAGCTAATTTTTATTTCTTTTTGTTTAATTTTTTGTATGCTATTAAAATAGACACAAATATCCAGTAAAAAAATAAAAATAATATAGCCAAAAATAACAAAGTAAAAATTAAATCATATAAAAAAATATAACTAGAATATCAAATAATAATACTAGTCCTATATTTTTTTGATACTAATTCTTTTCTTGCTTTAAATTATTTAGAGTAATCCCCTAAAATTTTAAATAAGTCCCAACTCTTTCATTTAAATAGATTAAATGTCCCTCTTTATATAAAAATCAAAATATAAATAAAAATATAAACAAAAATATAAACAAATATAAAGAAAGATAAATAAAACAAAATTTAAAATAAAAAAATACCAAATTCTCAAAAAATAAAGCATTTATTAACTGTAACTAAAAAGAAAATAACAATATCATCAAATATGAATTTATCCTTAATCTTATTTTTAATAGGTATATTAGGTTTTATTCTTAATAGAAAAAATATTATTCTTATGATCATAGCTATAGAAATTATGCTATTAGCTGTGACGCTACTAGTTTTAATCAGCTCTTTTGGTTTTGATGATAATGTTGGGCAAACTTTTAGTATATATATAATCTCTATTGCAGGTGCAGAATCTGTAATTGGTTTAAGTATTTTAGTTGCTTTCTATCGTTTAAGAGGAACTATTTCATTAAGAAGCTAATGTATATATCTATAATCCTTTTACCTTTATTAGGTTCAATAGTCTCAGGTTTTCTAGGTAGAAAAATAGGTGTCACAGGAGCTCAATTTATTACCTGTACTTGTTTATTACTCTCTTCCTTTTTAATGAGTGTAGCTTTTTATGAAATAGGTATATGTGGTTCCCCAGTACATATAAATTTAGGAAATTGGGTAGATTCAGAAATAATGTCCATATCTTGGGAATTATATTATGATCAATTGACAGTTTCACTAGGTTTAGCTGTATTATATTGTTCTTCTTTAATACATATATATACTATAGATTATTTATCTTCAGATCCTCATAATCAAAGATTTTTCTCCTATTTATCCGCTTTTACTGCCGGGATGTTATTATTAATAACAGGTGGTAATTTTTTTGTCATGTTTGTAGGTTGGGAAGCTATTGGTGTAGTTTCTTATTTATTGATTAATTTTTATTTTACTAGAATTCAAGCTAATAAAGCAGCAATATTAGCTTTTACTATGAATAGAACAGGTGATATGTTAATGAGTATTGGATTTTTTGCTCTTTTTTCAATCTTTGGTTCGTTAAATTATGCCACTATCTTTTCATTAACACCTTATATGAATGAAACTTCTATATCTATAATAGCCTTCTTATTATTAGGAGGAGCTTTAGCTAAAAGTGCTAATATTCCTCTTCATTCTTGGTTACCAGGAAGTATGGAAGCACCCACTCCAGTTAGTGCCTTACTTCATGCCGCTACACTAGTGACGGCAGGGATATATTTATTATTAAGATGTTCTCCAATATTAGAATTTAGTCCAACAGTTTTATTAGTAATAACCATTATAGGTTCTACAACAGCCTTTTTTGCAGCTACTTGTGGTTTATTACAAAATGATTTAAAAAGAATAATTGCTTTTAGTACCATCTCTCAATTAGGATATATGATGATGGCTATAGGTCTTAGTCAATATAATGTAGCTTTAATGCATACAGTAAATCATGCATTTTTTAAAGCTTTACTCTTTTTAGGTGCGGGTGCTGTAATTCATTCTTTTGCTGATCAACAAGATGTGAGAAGAATGGGAGGTTTAATAAAATTTTTACCTTTTACTTATTCAGTAATGTTAGTAGGATCTTTTAGTTTATTAGCTACTCCTTATCTAACAGGATTTTACAGTAAAGATCTAATATTAGAATTAGCTTATGGTCAATATAGTTTTACAGGAATGTATGCTTTTATTTTAGGATCTATAACCGCAGGTATTACAGCCTTTTATAGTTTTAGATTAATTAGTCTAGTTTTCTTAACAACACCTAATGGACAAAAACAAGCTTACTTAAATTCACATGAATCTAAATTTGCAGTTATTTTACCTTTATTAATTTTATCTTTATTTAGTATTTTTTTTGGATATATATTCTCAGATTTATTTGTAGGAGTAGGTTCTGATTTTTTTGGTAATTCTTTATTTATTCATCCTAATAATATTTCTATTATAGAAGCAGAATTCTCTATTAACCCTATTATTAAATTATTACCTGCTATTTTAAGTTTATCTGGTGCAGTATCAGCTATTTTTATTTATCATAATTCTCCTGAATTTATTATTAATTTAACTGAAACAAAATTAGGACAAAAAGTATATAGCTTCTTAAATGGTAAATATTATTTTGATGTCCTTTATAACCATTTTATAGTCTCAGCAGGATTACAAACTGGATATAAAATATCTAAAGAAATAGATAGAGGAACTATTGAATTATTAGGACCTTATGGTTTAACTAATATTTTCATTAATACTGGAAATAATATAGCTAAATTAGATACAGGTATTATTACTACTTATGCACTTTATATTACTATTGGTTTATTATCTTTATTATTTTTAATTTTCGCTCCTGTATTAATAGATACTTCTATGTTTTCTGAACTAAGATTAATAATAATATATTTTGCTAGTTTAATTTTAGTTTTATCTCCTTCTAAGAATAAATATTAAGAATAATTAATAAGAATAATTTATTTTATCCCCCCTTTTTTCATTTAATATAAATAAATTAAAGAGATATCACTATTCACCAATTGGTATTATTATACTCTATAGAAATAATAGAGGTTTTAATTATAAAGAGATTATACTAATATATAATTTAATATAAAATACTAAGATATAATTTAATAAGAATAAATAAAAATAAAATAAAAGAGAAGCTAAAGAAAGTGAAATTATAATTAAAACTATAAAATAAACTTTGAAATACAACCTTAAATATTTATAATTAAACACAATTCTTTTTTATTAGAAGATCTTTATAAAGTTATTATATAAAATTAATACGAAGATCTTTATAAAGTTATTATATAAAATTAATACGAAGATCTTTATCTGCAAGGTAATTTTTTTATATCTTATGTGTTTTCCCAATAATTTTCAGAGGTTAATAACTAAAGATTATTAATTAAATCTCTAAATTTAAAATTTAAAGATTTGTTTAAGAAAAATAAAAAAGGTCAGAAATCCCTAATATCTTTTAGCTATTCCAATTTGGAAAAAGATTTCATTTATTAAACAAAGTTAGTTCTAGAGAATGGAACAATGTATACCATACTAATTTTGGAATGATTTTAATATTAAATGGATTTACTTCTAGTGAACTAATTTTATTTTATATTAAAAAAAGAATAAAGTTATAATTTCATTTAATGAAAATAAAGATAATTAAATAAATTAATTTAATTCAGCTCTCCCTTAATTAAGAATCTAATTTATAATTAAATTTATAAAACAAATATAACAAAGGATCAAATTAAAAGTAATGAGCAACAATAAACAAACATAACAAAGATGAAAAAGATTAACAATAATAAAAATATTAATATGCTTAAAAAGAAGTATAAAGGTATAATTATAGATAAACGTATGATTCCTTTATTTAAAACTCCCATCATATTAAAAATTTTAAGTGATGAGAAGAAAAATAAATATACTAGAAAAATGATAAAACAAAGACAAAAAATTGGTTTAAAAAAATTCACTGTTAAAGGATTATTTAGAATATTTGTAAAGGCATTGAAGTTATATACTTATGGACTCAAAAATTCTGCAATTAAATACAGTTACCTATTTTTGATTTTAGAATTAAACCAGTATAAAAAATATAATAAAATTCTTAAATTAAACTCTGCTATTTCTAATTATTTGTATATAATGAATAAATATTTCCCTTTTTTTAATTTAAGATCTTTAATTTTTAGATTTAGTTTATTTTTACCTAAACAATTATTTAAGGTTCATTTTCAACCTTGTATCAAATACTATTATAAATTTAATAAAATTGCTAAAATTTATAGAATAAGATTTTGGATGTCTGTATTTCCATGGAGAGAAGAACCTATTCTTAAGAATAGACTAATGAAATTAAAAATAAAAGGAATTACTATTCTTAAACAGATCTATATTAAAATTCGTTTAAATAAAAAAAAAATTCATTTGTTGAAAAATAATAATACTAATAAGACTAAGAATTATTTAAAAATTATTAATTCTTTATTTAATAATAATATTAATATTATTAATAACAATAACAATAAGAAGAAGATTATTACTAATAAGAATTTAAATACAAAGATAATTAAAACATTAGAAAATGTTAACAATTCAAGTAAAGAGTTATTACTAATTGGTAATAAACTAGTTAATAATAATATTAGTTCTCTTGTGAAAAATAAGACTAATAATACAAATAATTATTTAAAAATAGAACAAACAATAAGGTCTATAATTAAAAATAAAGCCTTTGATATTAAACAGGATGCTATCTCTACTAATTCTAATCCTGTGGATATGCATTATTACCCTCAGAAATCTTATACAAGTTTTTTTTTAAAAGATACAAAGAAACCAATTATTAACCAATATTTAAAAGCAATCAGTATTTTTAATACAAATCAAAAAGGAGTTATTTTATCTTATTATAATATTATGGGATTTAATTTTAATAGTAAAAGTAATAAATTAATTAAAAATATTTATACATTATTAGCTCGTTCATTTAAATCTATGTATTGTTTAATTAGTAAACCCGTGTTTGTTATGACTCCTGATAAAATTATCATACAATTATTTTATTTTTTATTTATACCTAATATTTTAAAATTTAAAAAAATATTTAAATATGGAAAGAAAATTAAAATGAGTAGAAGAGATTGGTTTAAAAGAAAATTTAGAATGAGAAAACAATATAGAAATTACAGAAAAATTAAATTGTCTGTAAGAATTAAATTAAGAAAATTATCTAAAGTGGTAATAACTAAAGTGTTTGCAGATAAATTTAAATTATTATGTTATATTTTAAGTCATTTCTTTAAAAAACCTGTACATTTAGATTTAATAAGATTACATTATCCTTATAATGATAGTAATATTTTAGTAAATTTATTAGGTATTATGGTTAAAAAAATTAAATTAAGAATTATTTTTAGGAAACTTTTTGAAAAAGCGATTATTAAAAATATTAATAAAGTGACTGATAATACTAATTTTAATATTATTCCTGCATTCCTTTCTGGTATTAATATTAGAGTCGCTGGTAGATTATTGACACAAAGAGTAATACCTCGAAAAACAGTTAAAACTATTCGAAGAGGAGCAGCTGCTACTGGTAAAATTAATTTATCAGATAAGGCAAGAATTACTAAAAAAAATAAAAGAGGTTCATTTAGTATCACTGTATCTTCAGGACAAAATTTGTTTAATTAATTTTTATATTTTAACCCCCTATCCATGCTTATTACTTACTCTACTTTTTAATTTAAAAGAGGTAAGATTAGTTTAATTGGCAAAATGATGTCTTGTGGCGACAATGTTCAGAGTTCAATTCTCTGATTTTACCCTTTTTATTTTATACTTTATTTTTTTATTTAAAAAGAAGTTTCATTAATTAGGTTTCTAACTTTTTAATAAATATTTCTCATAATTTTATGTTTAATCTAAACTATTAAATAATATAATATTTTTAAATTTGTATATTTAAAATTTTAATTAATAAATTTTAACTAAATAAAAATTATTCTTTTTTTTTTACTAATAATTTTAATTTATATCCATTGATAATTGAAAATATAAATATTAGACTTAAAAGAGAGTTAAGAGATCTAATTCTGTAATTTTTATTTATTTTTAATTTTTATTATTTCATTTATATTTATACTTGATTTGTGAAATTAAAAAAACAAAATAATTGTAAAATTATGTGAAGGTTCTAGGTTAAACAAGGATATATATTAATAAACATAAATAATTTTGTGGTCAAATATTAGAAGAGAAAATTTTAACTGTTAAACAACTATTTTTAATTAATTAATTATTTAGAAATATAATAAATAAATATCTAACACTTATGTGTGTTTCTTTTTGTTTTATATTTGTTTTTGTTATTAAATTTAAAATTCCTATATCCTAACTTATTAATATTTTTAGAAACAATTCAGTGAACTAGTCTTAAGTTATTAATTATATCTTTTATAATATTTTATAATTAGTAGTATATAAATAGTTTATTTTTACTAAATTAGTCCTGTAGATAATTACTCTAACTCTTTTTATTTTTTTACTAAATTTATTAATATTTTTATAACTATATTTTTTAATAATAAAAATTTAATCCTTTATATTTCTATCTTTATTTTTCTACTGTAAACTACTTTAATTTGTTTTAATTTGAGAATATTAAAGATAAAATTAATTACTCTAATATATAAATTTAAACTATTCTAAAAAAGAGAGTAATTTAGACTATTATTATCTTTACCATTTTTTTATTAAACTAAAAAGGGTTGACTATTTAGCTTATCTTTATTTTATGAATAATTAGATATTAAATATTATAGACTAGACCTTTGATTTTAGAGAATAGTCGGAGAATATAAATTAAAAAATAACAAAATTAAAAAGATAATTAGTTAATCCCCTTGCTTATAATTGTTAATCAGGATTAGATAAAAAAAGTAGAAAATTTTAACTGAAATAGTTTAAAAGGTTAAAACATACCACTCATGATGGTAAAAAAAAGGTTCAATTCCTTTTTTCAGTATTTAATCTTAAATAAAATTTATATTGATTATCCTTATTTTTACTATTTAGCTTAATTTTAATCCTTTTTGTTTTTAATTTAATTATAGCTTTAGTATTATTTTAATTAATAAATTTTAACTAAATAAAATAAATTATATAAAAATATAATAAATATTATAAGCTTTATCTTTTTTGAATGAAATGAAAAAGGATAGATAGTTAATTTTTCAAATATAAAATAAAAGTATCGATGACAATATTGTTATAACATCAAAAATTTAAATTATATATTATAAAATTAATATATAAACAAAAGTATTTTAAAGGGGTTATTAAGGAAAACTAAGGCAAATTTATAAAAAAGGAGGTATATTACCAAAATGCTTCAAGAAATAAATAAAAAATAATTTCTAAATTTAAATAAGCGATCCTAAGGAAAACCTTGTTTAAAAAATACTTCCTGAAGTAAAACATTTTATTAGGGAAAGGAAAGGAAATCAACCGAGACTCTGAAAGTAATGGTGAGTGAAATCAGATTAGCCTTAAATTATATTATAAATTGAATAACTTAAACATTTTTATTAAAAAGTGGATCTTTTGATTTCTCAATAGAAACTACTTAATTTAATTATGTATTAGTTAGCATATCTTTTGTGTTTGTTTTTGTTGGATATCCAGCCTTAATAAATACAAAATTTTGTTCTAAAGAAGGTTACTGATTACTCTAAGTCCTGTAGATTTATAATTTAATTTAATTACAGAAATTAATTAGAAATTATTAATAAAAGAAATTTAAATAGAATAAAAAATTAATTTGATAATTGGTCACATTAATTGTCTATTTAAAGACTTGATAGTCTCTAATTATAAATCTCTAGTAAGTATGATGAGAGTAAACTTGTCAGAATATAGGGGAACCATCCTCTAAGGCTAAGTATTATAAATTTAGCGATAGTGAATAAGTACTGTAAAGGAAAAGTTTGAAAAGCGAGTGGTATACAAAAAGTGAATTTTTAATTAAATAATTTAAAATATTAATATATTTACAAGTAATTTTTTTAACCTTAATAGGAAGAAAATAAAAAAGTATAAAACAAATATTAAGAATCAAATTAAAAATGAATTGATGAAATAGATCATGAATTAGTAACTCTATAAGCAGTCGAAATTCTACTTAAATAACAAAGATTAAAGAATGACGGCGTACCTTTTGCATAATGGGTCAGCAAGTTAATAGGAGTAGCAAGGTTAAAAGCCCTAGCGAAAGCGACTGGACTATAATAATATTATAAAAATATTAATAAATATAGTGATGGATAAGTTACTTCTATTAGACCCGAAGCCAGGTGATCTTACCTAGACCAGATTATAATGGATCGAACGGGTGAATGTTGCATAATTCTCCGATGAGTCTAGGTAAGCGGTGAAATACTAATCTGACCTGGTGCTAGCTGGTTTTCTACCGAAACATATTTAAGTATGATGTCTACACAAAATTTATGGAGGTACAGCAAGGCAATTCCCAACAAGTTTAAGAGTTGTGATTAATTCTAATCACTTCAATCTTTTAGGCGTTTAGGTTGTGGGGACCTCGAAAATCTTACCTTTGGAAGCGAATCTCGGAATTACATAAATTGGTGGTAGATATTCAGACTACTCATGCTAAGTTGGGTAGTCAAGACGGAAACAGCCGAGAACACTGATCAAGGTCCCAAATGATTGTTAAGTGAAATTAAGGATGTAGCAATATCGTATACAGCTGTGAAGTGAGCCTGGTAGTCGCTACTTATAATGATCGTATGTAACAACGCATCAGCAGTCTAGATAGTAGCACCGAAAATTTAACGGGTCTTAAATAATCAACCGATATCGTGTTGATTAGGAATAAAATTTTAATATTTAATTTATTTATTATAACTTATAATTTATATTTCATCTATTTTCATTATATTCTTAATCTAGGTAGTAGAACATTCAGTCTAACTAATAATAAATTAGTGTTTCATTAATTTTTAGGTTACTGAAGAGAGAATGCTGACATGAGTAACGTAAAAAGAAGTTATAACACTTCTCGCCGAATACAAAAGGGTTACAAATTGGAAAGGTTAAACCGTTTTGTTTGAATGCGGCCTCTAAGGACCAAAACCAAAGTTTTGGCTGATGAGTATATAATAGAAAGACCATTGATTTTCATTAATGGTCCAAGAAAAGAATATTATATTGTAAGATATTTAAATAGAAAATTCCTTTGTGAAGATCTGAAAATAAAACCAATATTCTACCATCTAAATTTAATATCTGTCACCATTGGTGTTTAGATAATTGTAGACTAAGGAATTTAAAATATTTGTATTAATTAATAGTTTTTAAATTATTATAGATAAGTCATTATCATTAATTTATTTATTTTTGTTTTTATGGTTATAAAAATCTAATTGGTAATTAGATATAATTTGAAAAATTATATTAAGAATTTGCAGATTAAGAATTGGAACTCTAATTTTAAATTGATTACTTTTGATTTATATTTATTAAATTTGGCTTAATAGCCACACAAATTCTAGTGTTAAAAGTTAAAAATTCTAAATAGTTAAAGGTTATTGAAAGCTGTTAATCTCTGCAAATATCTTTATCTGTTTCATTATAGTTAGGGATTATGTAGTGCTAATATCACTCTACTAATCTATATTGGATCTAATTAAACCTGATCTTTTCTAAAATATTAGTTACATAACTAAGTTTAGATTATAGTCATGATTTATGCTTAAATTGAGGTTTTTTTCTTAATAACTTTTCAGATACTAATGCTTAATCTATATTTTAACACTACAGATTTAGTTTTAGGATTAGAATGTCTAAGAGTTATTGGGAAAGATTTATTTCTTTTCAGGAATAAATTAAAGTCTAGTTATCATTGATTGTAATGATAATTGAAGATTTTGCTTCTTCCCTATTTGGAGTATATTAGTTATTTAACAACCTAGTTATTTCATTATTATTAATGAAAATTATAAATCTGGGAAAAATAATCAAATCAGTTACGAATATAAGAAGACATCAAGTATCCGGTTTTCTTAAGCTCTGATATCTCAAATTAGAGTATTTAAACTAATTTAAAAACATTTTTTTATTTTAATCTTTAATTTCTATCAAAAATAAAGGAATTGAAATCAAGTTTCTTTTGTTTAGTTTATATTTATTCTTTTTTATATGTTATTTTTACTTAACTATTAAAATTAACTTTATGTTGCTAAAATTATAAAAAATTTTAAATATAACTTTAATTATTATCATTAAAATTTAAATAGGGTTTATGATCAACTAAATTAAAAATTCATAAACAAAATAAAATGATTGTATCTAACCTTTAGTTGTTTAGAATAAATATTTATATTAATATTTAGTATGTAATATTTAATAATTAATATTTAATATTTAAGAAAAATTTTTTAAAGAGAATCTATTTAACTACCGTACCCATATCCGACACAGGTTTGTAGGTAGAGAATACTAAGGCGTAGAGCTAAAAGTTGTTAAGGAACTCGGCAAGATCTCCTCATAAGTTTGACGACAAGAGGGACCACAAATATAATTACTAAGAATAAACATCCGGAACTGTGCAAATAATTATATCTGGTGGTGGCACAAAATCGGAGGCCCCGACTGTTTACTAAAAACACAACACAGTGCAATCATTAATATGATAGTATACTGTGTGAAATTTGCCCGATGCCATTAATATAAGAGCGGTCATGGGTAACTGTGACTAATCGAAAATCTGGTTAATAGCGGTCTTAACTATGAGGATCCTAAGGTAGCAAAATAATTTGGCCATTAAATGTGGTCCGGTATCAATAATGTAACGATGGCCTCACTGTCTCTACAACTTGCTCAGTGAAATTGAATTACACGTGCAGATGCGTGTTGCCTCCAGGGGGACGGGAAGACCCTATGCAGCTTTACTGTAGTTAGTTATCATATGAATCTAGAACAATCTTATTTAATAGAAAATAGGGAAGTCGATAGACACATTCTGGAAACCTTATAATTAAGGTTGGGTTTATGTTTACCTTAGAATTAAAAACAAAAGGGAGAGTTGACTAATTGGCAGTTTGACTGGGGCGGTCGTCTTTAATAGAGTAGCAAAGTACATCCAAATATTTACTAATAGATAAGGCAATTTGACCTTATTTAAATTTTCAAGTGAAGAGATTAGGTTAAAAATAAAGAATTATATATAATATAGTTGTATATTAAACTTTAAGACTTTTTTGAAGGGACTGAAAATTATAACAAATAACTTTTTCTCTTTTTTTTAATATTAAAATTTAATTTCAAAGAGAAAAGTAATAATTAATAGAATTAAGAATTTTTGAAACAAACAAAAACTAATATAAAAAATAAAATTAATAAAATTAATAAAATTAATAAAATTAAAAAAATTAATAAAATTAATAAAATTAATAAAAATAATAAAATAAATAACTAACTAAAAAAATAAATACATAATAACTAAATAATAACTAAAAAAATAACTAAAAATATAAATACATAATAAAATAAATAAAATATAAATAACTAAATAAAAATATAAATAAATAAATAATAAATAAATAAAAAATAATTCATTTTGTTAGTTAATAAATAAAAACAAAACTTTCTCTTTAGCTATTTCTCGGCTCCCCACTAGCTTTAGCTTGAGGGGTTTGTTTTATATCTTCTGATTATTTAATTGGCAAATTTGCTTAATTTTCATTAGAAGAATTAAAATTTTAGGCCTTTATTGGCGGCTGTTAAATTAGTGACCCTTACTAGCTCAGTATTTTTACTGTTATTCGTTAACTTAGATAAAAAATATTTGAGGGTATGATTTGTGAAAACAAAATTGGTAAGGGAAAAGAGTTGGGCTAAAAATAATAATACAATAAAAAAATTTTAAAAGGTATAGCTAGACATTGAATGGAGATCAATTAACCAGTGAAGGGTTACGCAGAGTTCAATGGCGGTAAGCATGCTTAACTGAAAGACCTAAAAGTCACACAGATACGTAAGTAGGGCATAGTGACCCCTCGCTATAATATGGGATAGACGGGGATCAATTAATAAAAGTTACGCTAGGGATAACAGGCTGATAGCCGACGAGAGTACACATTGTCTCGGCTGTTTGGCACC
>Ga0137413_10000002_pt1 | contig 78334 bp, 124 predicted proteins | sample CZODoug2_1_16fun_FD_108280 | JGI IMG/M metagenome (GOLD analysis project Ga0137413, IMG submission 108280) | Vadose zone soil fungal communities from Angelo Coast Range Reserve, California, USA - CZODoug2_1_16fungal (Illumina Assembly) | ecosystem: Environmental > Terrestrial > Soil > Vadose... | reverse complement strand
CAATGAAGCAAAAGAACAACGTAACGAACCAACCTTACAGGGACTTTTCTATACATTAGCGCAGGAGACACTAGCTGATTGTGCATATGAATTGATAGAACAAACCAATACGTGTGACAATGGGGGGTTTAAGTACTGGATTGATCCCAAAGGGTATTATAAAGTTACTATTGCTGAATAACCTTTAAACTACATAACTATGCATACCGCAATAACCACCAAAGAAGGTAATTTTATCTTTGCGACACAACCGTATATAACAGCAACATATATTGTTATCTATGAGACTGATAAAGATTTCGCAAACTGGACTCGTATAGGACAGGACGCCGTCGCCTTACAGGAAGCTAAATATCACGCCCGCTTACGTAAGAAAGTAGTAAAGGCCGGGGATATGGTAGACATTACACATTCATCAACCCTTTAAACTACATTGTATGTACTACGAAATTATCGTGTCACTTAAAGGCGTACATTATTTTGCCACTCATAAGCGCAGTATTACAAGCGGTAAAGCGCTTAAAGCCATCTATAACGACTTCAAAACGCGCTTCCCTGAAGGAGACGGCTTTGAAGTATATGCCACAAAGTACGTGGAAGCGGGGCACCACCTTTTAGATAATGAAATCAATTCACTTTAACCTTTAAACTTATATATCATGAACGGAATGAACATGACTATTATCATAGATCGCATGATCGCTAACACTACCGATCCCCATAAGCTCATTGAGCTGCTCACTGCGCGTATGGTTCGTACTATTGATCCCGCTACTCGCTTAACAATTAAGCAGCAGATTGAGGACCTTAAAAAGAGCTTCCCTATAAACGGTCCAAGCGCAAAAGACTGCTTTGCTCATGCTATCAACGCCGGTATATTATCTGCTGATCCCGCGTCCCCTAACTTTGCGGGTCATTATATGTACATGGGGATGAAAGACGCGGATACAGGCAGCGCTGCACTACTCTTTAAGCATATCGGCACGCGGGAGTATTTAGCGCCTGTTAAAATGGAATCTAATAACCTTTAACCTGTTTACTATGAACCACACCCTAACATTGTTAGAAATCACACACAGACAGGCGCGGCTGCTCTTTGAACAAGGTATAGTAATATACATAGTTGCCAATGACCAACAGCCTGATACAGCCTTTAACACCTTCGCTATGCGCAACGACACAAAGGACGCTTCACTCAATATGTACTTAAATGGGCGTGACCCCAAAGAAGTGTCCTTTGATGAGTATGTGACATTTATTGAACAGCGGCAAGCTGAACCCGTGCATTTTTATACCCTTAACAGTACAGAATTGTACCAGTTACCGTATAACATTTGAGTGGATCACTCTTAACCTTTAAACTAACATACTATGACCACAAACAACACTTCCCAGCAACTTACCTTCCGTAGTATCATCTTTCAAAATCATTTCCACGGCTATTACAGCCCGTATTTTGAGCTTACAATAGATCAGCGTATCAACTACAAGTCTTACAAGCCAGCGGACCGCCACAGGCTCTTATGGGCAGTTACAGACCCTATCACATTTCAACACGTGTGCGTTAGTCCCTTGCTAAAGATGACCGCACATCCTAACTATAATCTTTAAACCTGTTCTTATGGCAATCACCATTCCCAATATAATAGGCTTACCGGCAAACATTAATGAATTATCACCCGCTGAGCAGGTTACTATAGTATATGACTATGCCAAGCAAAACAAGGCTATTGTTTGCGAGATTGATACCTGTAGAACAACCGTTGATACAAAACATAGCTTCTATAGTTTTGATTTTAGTATTGTTGGTCCAAGATTAATTAAGGACACTCAGCAATTTGTTAATGACTGTATGAAAATAGCTATAAGGAACAGCAAAAACATGCTGCTCATACAGTCTAATTTTTGGGGGTATCAGTATGCTACACTGTATATTAATCAATAACTCTTAACTAACATACTATGGACACTACAAACAAAATTTACATAACTGATCTATTAGGCAAGTCTATTGAGGTTACCGATCTAAATAAAGCAATAGAGCAGGCACAGGAGCGTACAATGTGGAATGACCCCAATGTCATATACTATACCGATGATATAACCATTGTTGCATACTGGACCGATATACTTTTAAAACTACAAACTCTTTAAACTATCGTATCATGAACAAAGCATATTATCTTATCAATAAAAACGCCCTCCTTATATCAAAGGAAGGCCCGGCCCTTGAATTACTCATGGACTGGATAGCAGACAATGCGCCGGACGGCCTGCATATCTTTATCACACAGGACAAGTCAAATGAACTGCCTGTATATCGTGTGCAGTTGTACCCTATCTCCCCCTTCCTGCCCAAAATACAGCGGGAGCCAGTGCCGGACTCCACTTATACAGCCATCGTTCAACACATCAATGATAACCTGTAAACCATTAGATTATGGCACAGCAAAACGTAACTTACAAGCCCTCCACGTCCAAATCAAATCACAAAGGGCATGTACAATACTATCCTGTTATAATGTTTTATAGTAAAACTATATCGGATAGTTTTTATTTAAACGCTGCCCAACCCACGCGCAGTAAGGCATGGACAGTTGCAAAAAACTATATTAAAAACCTTAACCTTTAAACCTATTACTATGCAGACTATTTCAGACTTCAAAAAACGTGTTACCCCTGGTACAAAAATATATTCTGAATTACATTGGGCAGACAAACAGGGGAATCTAAAGCTCATACAGCTACATGATGAAAGGGAAGTATCTATCGTACAAAGCAATTCTTTTGCCCTAAAAACATGGCGAGAAAAAGATCAGGCTTTTAAAGACAGCTGGGTTGATTGGCCTAAAAAAGATGAATTTTCAGTCATAGACATAAACACGGTACAGATAGATAGCAAAGAAGGGGATATAGTGAGTATCAGGCTTATTTATAAATTCCTTTAAACCTATTACAAGGCTAACCGATGATCGTTTATTACGTGAAAGGGGTAAAAGGCCCCTATTAGTCAATAACCTTTAAATCTTTTCAGATGGAAACAAATAATAATTGGACACTAGAAATATGGAAATTAGACCACAACGGACAATTGACGCAGGATTGGCCTTATTTCACAATGCCCTTTGTAGCTGATTATTCCCCACAAGAAGATGAGGGGGATAATGACGAATTATTGGCACTTGAAACGCAAGTAAAGCGCCTCGCACATGAAAATAGACCGGCCATTGATTGTGCTGGCTACCGCGCAATCTGTAGGGATGCAGACGGGGGCGAACATCTGCCCATAGATAAAATGTATTAACCTTTAAACCGAACTCTATTATGACAGTTACAGAAATTAAACAAGCTGTTGATTCAGGTCACAATGTACAGTGGGCATCTACTGCTTATCGTGTTATTAAAGACCGCATAGGGCAGTATCTTATTATATGCCTGCTGAATGATTATTGCATAGGATTAACACATATGGACGGAATAACGCTAAACGGCAGCGAATCAGAGTTTACTATAGTTGGTATGTTACACAAGGGTATGATCGGTTATCAGCCCTCTTTCAATAACCTGTAAACCTGTTATTATGTCAATACGATTTTCCTGCCAATGCAGGCCACGCGATAGAAGCAAATATGTAATTACGCAATACAGGCACTATTGGAGTTATCGCACTGGTAAGATAAAACCTACTAAATCTTCTCAGGTACGCTGTACTGTGTGTGGAGCGATGGGAAGGACTAAAGCCGCTTATGTAAATGAGATTTATAACGCTCAAACCGTGCCTGTAGATGGGTTAAGTGCCCTTGCCGATAAGCTACAACGGGAAGGTAATACGATAGCTCTTAATGACATAAGTAATAGGCTGGATATGGTAATCAAAGCGAATGCGGAAATTATCAATAAGATACAAGGCCAAACCACAATTGAGAAGGTTAAAAAGGGCGATTACTTTAAGCTCCTGTTTAAGGGTGGCCGTGTATCCGCTCAGGTATATGTGGCGCAAGGATATAACCACCAGGCGCGTAAATACTGGTATGTGCCATTTAATGACGTGTTAGGGGGTGGCTTTGGTAAGAAGAAAGGAACTACAGTTGTTATCGATTTTGATTTTTAGATACTCCTTAAACTACATTATTATGTACCTGTACACTATAAAGAGCAATCGATACTTCTTAGCTGGTCGTGCTACTACCTACTGGTATATTGTCGATAGCGCCGGACGTACTTACCACTATTCAGATGGCAAATGTAGAAACAAGTCACTTAAACAGATGCGCACACATGCATATTATACAGCGGAATCGGCTATCAGCGCGCTAGAACAATTAAACGTTCTCGCTGTCCGAATGCTGGTAACACACATAGCCAAACAGCCACTAATGGCCGATTAAATAATCCTAAAACCACTATATATGTTATACTACAAAGTGAAAAAAAGTTCAGATCAAGTCCCTCTGAGTGTCCACTTTTCCAATACCTTTCTGGTAAGGGATGAACTGTATACTCCTACAGAGATCAACAAGGCCATTACAAACGGCTGGATAACCCCAGATGACGCAAAAATGCATTTTGACCGTAAGGAAATAGAACCATGTAACACCTACTTTTCCTTTGGGGGCCGCTTTCAAACAAAATTAACCGCTAAACTACATTGATATGTACACGAAAATAAAAGCGAAAAAAGACCTGTATAACCTTGGTAAATGCTTTACTAAAGGCCGCACGTATGAGCTTAAAAACCCGATTGAAAGCGTTGCTGCATTAATGGAAGTAACCGTAACCAATGATCTAGGACAACGGCATACTATTGGCTCATGGTGGCGTAATTTTAGTTTGGTATAGAATAGTATTAATAACCTTTAAACTTATTTATTATGGAAACAACAATTTATGCTATCATCAAAATAAAGATACAGTCCGCTCTCAGTGTAGCGGATGCCATTGAGGAACTAGAACAAAATTCTGAGTATGAGATATTCAGCACAGCGAATGTGCTAGTAATAGATACGGAATGGATGACAACTCCCATTACATACCCCGGATGAGGACTAAAGGTTAACTGATGATCGGTTACTCTGTGAAACCCCGACAAGCGGGGTCTTAACCAAATAAAAATAAAGAATATGGCACAGATATTATTAACGCATGAGGAATCAGAAAAGTACTTTCATTTGGCCCTCTGTAATGCTGTTAGCAGTGGGTATATGGCCGCTCACGGAATTGAATTGACCTACGATGAACAGGAGTATAAGACAGCCAAGGCCTCACTAACAAACCCCTGCATTGAAGATGTTTGGATGCAAATTTTAAAGGATGGGGGAACGCTATCGTTTGAGGATAAGGAAGGAAGTGAGGGTATAAAACAAATTAAACTATCAGACGTACATATAGGCGTCTCAAAAATGCCGTTTGATTATTTAAGCGATTTTATAAATGACATAGACGATGCCGTAACCGCTGATGTTTTACTACAGACTGTATTTTACGGTGAAATTATTTTTTGATAATACAAACAAAGAATAAAGTCATTGAGTTTATTGATTAATACTTAAAACTGTATACTATGAACACAAAAATTGTAATCCCTGATTGGCTATTCATTGGCACTTATCCGAATGCTTATGTATACGCAGATAAGCGCAAAGAAACGGCTGGGGACTATCATACGATAGCGCATGTTTATTTCAGACCCTTAGAGCTGAAAGTGTTTGATAACTCCGAAAAGTACGCGGAAGCTATCAAAATAGCTACCCAGGAATATGAGACTATTCTTGCCAACATTGGTAAACCCATCCAGGTAAGCGCTACAGGACAAACAATAACCGCATGTATTAAATAACTTTTAATATGGAAACAAAACAGCCCACACACGAACAATTGTTAGCAGATGAAAATCTGTTATCTACCCTGATAATGCGCAAGCTAAAAATTGCCTGTTATACATTTTATACAGGGGGCGATAATGTACGTTACTCTTTTTGGTGGAACGGTAAAGAGTTATTTAGTGGAAAAGATTTCAAACCGTCTATACTTTATGGGATTGACAGCCTAGTAGCTATGGCAGGGCTGTTAGGCCGCTTCGCCGTTCAGGAAGGTGATACGGATAAGGATTATTTTAAAAACTACACTCCCTTGCAAATAGAATGGTCCAATAGTGCCGAGTGTGACCATTTAAAGGAGTATATTAACGACTATTTTAACTCGGATAGTGAATACCATACCTCCGCTAAAAGAACGCTGAAACGCGCATTCAAAACCTATTAATCACCATTTAATTATAGCATATGGACAAACTAACATGGAATCAATTCCAAACCGCGTGTAAGAAACTCAAAGAGCCGATAAAAGAACCGCGTACTACTGTGCAAAATAAAGTAGCGGAATATCTTGGCCGTAATGAACTGCATGGCAATGGCAAGTTTTACCTTACCCCAACAGCTTTACGGAAAGCCGCATACGAATTATACAAGTCTGAAGTAACCGCTTAAATTATATAAGCATGGAAAACACACAAAAAACATTAACATCCCGTCAATATAATAACCAAATCAAAAAGCTAAAGAATCATTATTTAAAGGCCCAAGAAAAAAAGGAAGACGCTTATCATACAGAAATGGGGCATATTAAAGAAGAGGCATTAAGATTATATCTTCTTGATCTGAAAATTGAAATAATGAGTTTAGGTAGTCTAAAAATATTGATGCGTATAAATATCCATCTTCGTTTTGAGGAGCCACATCGTTTTGGCAGCAGTATAGATATAAAACAATTATAATCCTTCAAACAAAAAATATATGTACCACACAGGGCAAACAATAGATACAGGCTTTTTTCACGTGTTGCCGCGTGACGCCTACAACGTATCAAAGCTATTAAAATGTATTGGCAGGTTAACAATACTTATTCATGAGGGCTTTGGTTTGAATGACATGCAATTCGAGCATGACGGAGAACCATTTGTAATTGGGCTTGTAAGTGATGGTCATTTGACTGTTATGAATATCACTTTCACCCTGAATGAGACACCATTGTTTTTCAAAACAACATATAATTCAAAAGAAAATTACCCTCTTTTTTGCGAGTATGACTCTATTGATTATGAAGTATTCGACGAAGAGGGGAATTACACAGAAGAGTTTAAGGAATTTTGTGAAGAGTTAAGTAAAGCTGAATTACAATAAAATGAAAAGACAGCGAAAAGACGTCAAACTAAAATCAGTTACAATAAATGCGGACAAACATACAGGTCAGCAAATGAAACTATTTAGAGATGTCCTTAACATCTCAATAGAAGATTTAGCGAAAAGAGTAAGATGTAACCGTACTAATATTACACATTTTGAAAGTGAATTGAACCGAACCAAACAAAACGGAGGTATTGCGTTTCTCGCTTCTTATGCAAAAGCGCTCGGTATAAAAGAAATAAAAATCACTCTTTAAATATACTTGTATGGAAACACATAAAACATCGTACCAAATGAAGCATATAATAATTCTCATTCTGCTACCCCTATTTTCACAGGCGCAGGAAAAGCGAGTACCGTTCTATACAGACAGCTTTGGAGTGAAAACAGAGCGCATAAAGGACGTTAGCTTTGACCTACCCGTCTGTAGCGCATGGCACTGTAAAAAACAGGCTGTAGGATACAAAACAACATATTATCAATGCAGCGTCTTTTCGGGATGGTTTTGCAAGAAGCATTTAAAAAAGATAAAATCATCATTATGACAAACGAACAGATCAAAGAAAAAGCAATTGAATTATTTATCAAACATGGTCCCCTGCGCAATAGGGGTGCGCTTTCAGAACTTTATGATATAGTCTTTGCAAGCGGACGTATATTTGAGCGCGATATGCATATGGAAGTAGACCGCTTAGCGTGGTCAGTATATCCCATCCCGGATTTCTTACAGGACACAGTTAACAAGTTAAACTCTTTACTTGACAAGAAAGCAACTATCGTTAGGTCGGGAGAATGGGGATATTGCACCTCTTTTATTTGCACTCTAGTAAATGTATATGTACGAAACTATGCCCAGTATGATAATTGCTTATTTATTAAATATCTACTACCACGAAAAAGAATAGCGAATATGATGCAAATACTTCCCTACCAATCTATCGCTATTTATGCTGGCGAACATAAGCCCAATACAGAGACACTAAAAAAGGTAGTGCGCAATACAGATGAGGTTACTTTTACCTCATTAGGAAGCGCTTTTGATAAGGGCCATTTTACCGGCGCTATTCACAGCATACCCGTAGAACCAATTTTTATTCAACATTCAAAAGATTGAAAATGAATAAGACCAAAAAAGCATATACCGACTACTTAAATGACCTTTTCGCGGATATTTACTCAGCTGAAGAGGCATACGAACAATTTTGCTACTTTAAAAACGGCAAAATAGCACGCTCCGTTATATATAGCGCTCATGCCAACCATATACTTGGCGTTTTGTTACGAAAAAACGATCCTATACGTTTTAATTTAGGCTTTAATGAATGGATCAAAGTAGGTGCTACAGGGTGATTAGGGCGTAAAAACCGTTCCTCCAGTATTCATTCAACATTCAAAAAACTAAAATATACTACCATGGAAAATGAAATCAAATTTGAAGACCTCCGCGAACTGTATTTCTCGGAAAATATCCAAAATTGGATTAACAACTTTTTTCTTAAACATCAAAATTACTCAGAAAAAACCATCATAAATAAACTGACTGACAAAGGGATTGCATTATCTATAGCATCTTCCTTAGTTGGAAAGTGGTTCAATGGCTTTACTATGAAAAAGGGAGTTTCCCCAATCCCATACGATGAGTTAGAACCGCAAGACGACAGGGACTTCAGTAGCTCACAGATGTACGATTTTGCATATAAAATTGCACAAGAATTTGCCGCTTCTATTATTGAGGGGGGCAAGAGTATTAACGGTTTAACCCTTGAGCAGCATATAGCCGTAGAACTTGCAGATATGGACGGTAGCGGTGGTTCTGATAATTGGATATCGCCTACAGAATGGCCAAAAGAAACTGATTTTACAGAGTGATTAGGGCGTAAAAACCGTGCGGCCCGGTACATGCCGGGTGTTCACTAAAACCGAATAAAATGACATATGCAGTTTATAACATAGAAGAATTTTTGGGGACTATTGAATTTTCAACTATCAGTCCAGAAGTGATTACACCTAATGAGGCCTTAACAATGTATTCCCTTTGGAGGGACAAATACAACATTCCAGAGTACGGCAACATTCTGACCTTTAAATTAAATGTTGATCCAAAAAGTTACAACGATGTAATGTGGCTAAGTGAACATACTGGATCGAAGGGTATATCGTATACCCATGAGTATTATAAAGGCGCTTCAGAATACTGGTACAAATGGAAACACCTCCCCAGTAATAAGGAAGGCTGTAGTTTTATATATGGCCTTACCGCTGAGAATGGTAAACTATTGTTAGAATGCTGGAATAGACAACAGCCAAAGAACTGGCATTATTCAGAATTTCAATATTGATTATTCACCACACACTTTAACATCTATGGAACAAACAACAATTCAACCGCTGCTACACGCCTACGAACAGTTAAACACATTGGGTGCAGCCCAACTAATTAACACGATCTTTAGAGACATCCCGGCCTCAGATCAGGCCTTTCTAATCGGCAAAAGAAGAACAGCCGATAATCTTTTAATTTTTATTTCCGGCCTCAATGACTCATTGCAATGGGAAATTAACTGCCATCTTACAATGTTGGCACAACAACACGCTAGTAATATCCCTCTTATTCACCATTAAATCTTTTCATTATGCCACAGCCACTATATAACCGTATTGCCATCGAGATCGCCAACCACAAAGCGGAGATGTTTGATTCCTCACTGTACAATACAATAGACACCGCAATTAAACAAGCGTGGGAGGAATGGAGCCAGGACCAGCTAAAAGACTATTACGAAAGAGGAGTTAAGCCTAAAGAGGCTCCCTACCACTTCAGAAAGGATTTTGTTGAACGTACTTTGAATGCTGCTTATGAGAATTATAGACCACTCATTGACAGTTTTAAAGGAAGATAAACATAACGGATAGTCCCGTAAGACTATCATATTTTCAAACCATAAAACAATTAATTTATGACAAAAGCTGAATTAAACCGGAAAGTTAAAAGTCTAAAAAGGCGTTATTTACTGAACAGGGGGATGTCACAGATTGATCAAGAGAAGTACGATAAAGAACAAGAAGGAATAAAGAAAGAAGCATACAACCTTTACAAGGCTGACCAGGAATTTGAAGACCTTAACCGGGAAAGTATATTAATCCTTTTGAGACTAAATATACTGTTACAGTTTGAAAATCCACACCTCTTTGGAAGTAACATTGAAATGGATCAGATATAATACTTGTTCATCTATTAAACAGATACCCATGAAGCGCCTCAAAATAAAAGATATCCTGTTTTGGATTATATGTGCCCTTTTTTTCTTTGGGATAATAGCTATCCTAATGCTATGTCCTGAGATAGGGGCCTATCTTCCATACATTATATAATCCCTTCCCGCTGAACGGCAGACGTTGTGCGGTTCATTACCGCCAGCGGGAGCTAACTAAAAAGCAATGATCATGAAAACACCAAATTTTATTTACGGGTTAGAATATGAGACTAATTGCACCGCTATTTCAATAAACAAATGGGAAGAGCTAATGAAAGGGGCTACACGCGCTAACAAAAAGATAATAGATAGGCATGTAAAAACTCATCTCCCTGATCTTTATGAGGAATTAGCATTGAACTTTTACAACCCTCATAATTACTATAAAACACCGGAACACCTTATCTTGGTGCATTCACAAATAGAGCATTTTATCAAGTATTTTTAAAGCCATAAACAAATGGGAAGAAGAAAAAAGGACGGCACAGAGCCACCGAAGAAATACAAACCTATCAGCATGTCCTGGTGGGTTAAACAAATCGGAATCTATATGATATTGTCCCCTGCGCCTGATCTAAACGCTATCGGGAGAATACACGTTTCCTATGCAAGGGAAAACTATATCCGGATAGATGTCTATGAAGGGGAGAAACTTATTCACCAGTACCTTGGGGAAACCGAACCATGGCCATTTGGAAATGCCTTAAATGGGCTATGTTTTGCAGGAATCCAGCTTTACAAGGAAGAGGTAACAGTATCTCCGGACTATCTCTCTATTGCAGGAAAAGAAAAGGACACGTATATACCTGGACTCAACAGACTCAAAGCGCTGGGATATGAAATAATTAATGTACTTTAAAAATCACTACTATGAGATTAACGTATAAGAAGTTAATAGAATTGGTAAACGCGGCCTTGATGCGTGTAGAGGCTGATAATCTTGAAGCCTTTGAAGCCTACAACCCAAGGCACAATGATATGGCATTAGAGAATGGGGCCTGTTCAATAGTAGTACAAGTTAAACAAAAGGGCGAAAATTCTTTTTCACACATTTGCCTACTGTGCTACTACAGCAGAAGTGAATTAGAAAAGGAGATCAACAAAGGGGCTGTTATTGGATTTAAATTTAAGGACAGAACAAATTTGGTGAACAGCAATGCGAAAATATGGATGGATGCAGAAATATGCCCTATCTTTTTACCTCAAAATTAATAGCTAATGAAGTACTACAAAATAATGGTGCTGATTTTCTATATTTATGCCTGTTGCTTCTACGACCTTTTCTCCATTTATATCCTGGGAGGGATGGGCTTTGGTATAATTGGGTATAGTATCTACCTAGTCTACAAGAAATAAAGCGCTGCTCCACTATGGAGCAGCGTTATATTTTATTATGTCTCCCTGCATGGCTGTTACATCTGTAGCAACTCCTCCTTTCCCCCACAACTCAAAAGTCATTGAAGCAGTAAAGTCTAATCCTGTTAAGGCTACTTCTCTTGATCCCAATGTGCCAAAATTTGTTACAAACCTACCCGTTGTAGTTCCTGTACGTATGAATGTAACTGTTGTTGACCATCCACCTGTATGAGCCGCCTCATCACTCGCGCCACTACCTGTACCATTTATAAACACCTGTAGCCCCTTTGTATTGCCGTTAGAGGCAAATTGGCCCCCGTAGGTAGCCTTTATCTTATCTCCCGTAGCGGTTAAGGTGTTGGACGGAATAGTATAAGCGTACATCTGGCTATATGTACCAGCACTACTATTATTGGCGTCTGTTATAAAATCTTCCAGGGGAATCACCATGCCAGTCGCAAATTGCCAAGTCGCATGACCGGCCGCGTCCGTCCCTGTTAATACGCACCCCACACACGGGGTACCATTGGCCGGTAAAATGATATCCCCATTTATAATGGCATTCCCAGTTACAGCTAATTTTTCAGCTGGAGCGGCATTCCCTATCCCCACATTCCCATTTGCCAGAATGCTGAACCTCCTTGTATATAAACCAGTGTTATCAGTTCCGTATATATCTAACCCCGGATCAGCATCTCCATTCAGTTGAAAGTTCCACCCCCTGTTGTTTGCTAAGTTGCTTAGGAAAAGGGATTGACTAAATGCACCGTTGCCGTCCTTTGTACACCACATACCACCCTGTGAACGGAATACACCGTCTATATAAGCGGCTGCTGAAGTTTGCAAGCCTGTGCTGTTACGTATGTAGCTGTTGGAGTTGCCTGGGAGACCGCCCCATATAGGAACACCACCAAAAGGTACTAATACCTGATTGGACGTACCAATCGGTAGGCGAGTGACTTCACCGGCAGAATTTCTGTAATACAGGTCTCCGGTAGCGCTACTGGGAAGGTCAAACTTCATGGAGCCAGTGACCTGAAGGTTGGCGGTTGCGGGAGTAGTAGAACCAACGGCAAGACTATCACCTATAACAGCCCTTCCTGATATCTGCATGTCAGCGGTCTGTATGCTGTCCCTTTGATTAATGATATACCTTGAGAAGTTAATAGGCGCATTGCTAATATTTGTCATGATGCCCCGGCTATTAACGGTAACAATTAATCCAGATGTATCACTACCAAATGTTCCGGGCGAAACTCCTGAGAGCGGCAGATCATTATTGACGAATGACCTAAACGAAGGAAGGCCGCTAATGCCATTGGGAGAGGCCAGGAACAAATTAGCGAACTGTGGTTTAAAAGTGGCATTCAATGTGCCGGATGTGGTAACAGGAGACCCAGCAATATTAAACACATCGCCAGGGAGAGCGAGTCCCACACTCGTTACTGTTCCCAAAGTTGTGACTGTCTGGGGAAGCCAGCTAACACCGTTGAACTGAAGCAGCTGCCCGGTTGTGGGAGTAGCTGCCGCTACTTGAATACCTTGCAACGCATTTGCATTCCACAAAGCCGTGGTGTTATTGGCCGCTATAGAAAAAGTTGGATTGTTTCCAACAAACTGAGCTGATCCTCCGATAAAGATGCCTGTACCTTGTGTTAACGTTACAATTTTGCCATTTGCTACAGGATCTGCTTCTGTTGATATATACCCCAAAGGATTAGAAGCGTATGGATAATAAATTGTACTATCCGCTATTTTTAGATAACCCGCTAACACGGCATCATCTCCGACCCTTACCCACCTATGCCTGTTGCGGTAGTAAAGGGTACTATCTTTTATTTGATAAAGGAAAAGACCTTTAACGGGGTTAAGGACGAGAGCAGTATCTACAGCACGGGGTAACAACATCGCTTTATTTGTGCTGTCTCGCCCGATCTCGATCCAAGCAGCGGGGGATGTTAGGCTAGGCGTAATATTGATAGGACTGGCATTTGTCTTGCCCACTGACATTTGATACTTATATATATAATCGCTCCCGCTGAGGATCTGTTGCGCTCTTGTAATAAGCGGCAGAGTAAGCAATAAGAGGGAAAAGAAAAAAGGTCTCATGTAAATGCGGATTTACACGCAAATTTACATACATTATATCCATCCGGAGAAAACAATCTCTAGTGAAAATATTTATTTAAAGAATAAACATCTGAAGGAGTTACGATGTTTTTACTATTAAGCAGAAACATATGTAAATCATGTATACTTGTTCGTGCCTCAACAAAACCAAACTGTTTTAATTTATAAGTCAAATGTGGATTATGTATGCATTCAACAAAAATGTTTATATCCGGATATCGACTCAAGAAAGTTGACAAAAACAGGGTGAACAACCCTTTTCCACGCTTACTACTATCTGTTATCTCAATGTTAGCAAAATCAATAAACGCATAGAACTGATTATTAATCCTCCGTACAGACTTTCTCAAATATATCTTCATATGATCGTCCTGAATGTATTGATTGCGAGAAGGTGATTTTAAGAAAAGCCTTAGCTTCATAAAGAGATCATCCATTAGTCCAATTTTATTTTTTTAAAGGTTTTATTTTTTTTCCTTGTTATATCAAATCCTTTTTCTTACATTAGTTGTCCTGATCTTATTGATACAATCCTGTTTTCTAACTATTCTAATCTTATTTCCTTAACGGCTGTCCCTACAACCGATATGTAACAAGCTTACACACCAGTAAACATTTAAGTTATGACGAACAAGAGGCCCTCAAAAAAGATGAAATCATCTAAGGATGAGCAATTCCCTGCCCCCTGTGAAAGTAGCCGTAAATCGGCTATTGAAGCGCTTGCATGGCTTTTCTTATCATTTCCATCTTTAGCTCCATCTTCTCCATCTGCTGCTTTTTCTTCTGACCAGTCTCCCCCTGCTCGGTAAATAGAAGCACTTCCCTCATATCGATTATTTGCATTGATAAATCTTGCACTGCTTCACCTAAATCCAAGATCGAAGAGACTATCATTATCATAACGGCTCGTTCGGGTGTAACAGTTATATCTAATAACGGTGTATGGCCAACTGAGATATCATCTTCAAAATCAAAATAAGCAACATCAAAGCCCACAGCAGTGGCAATTTGAACTATCCGCTCCTGATCTGGATTATTCTTACCAATCTCCCACCGGGAAACCGTATTCTTAGTAACTCCACACGCATCTGCTAACTGTTGCTGAGTAAGGCTTTTAGCGCGCCTTGCTGCTGAAATTCTTTGTCCTTTTGTCATAAATATATTACAGTTAAAAATATGTAAAAAAACAGAAAATAAATTTGTTATTATCAATTCTACAGCGCATATTTGTCATCATCGTGTAGCTAAATCATCACAATCGCGCAGAATAATCATCATCACCTGTTGCAAACACAACGCTAATATAGTGCAAATGGATTGCAAATGTCAAATAAAAGTTGTTAAAGAATCGTTAATAGGTTGGAGCGCGGCAGCTGCTAAAGACCTGGAAGCTGTTCCCTATAGCCAGATAGCCCGTGAGATAGGTGTTAAGAGACAGGTGGTTACCAACTACCTCACGCTTTCTCATCAAAAAACGTTTGACCTGGATGTAGTAAAAAGGATTAACGAATTCCGAACGGCATATAAGGCTAAGATAAAGGCTGTTCTGGCCCTGTAATCATATCAGACATTTTTCTCTCAAAATATACATCATGAAAGCAAAAGAACTTATTGATTTACTTAAACAGGTTAATCCGGAGGCAGATGTAACGGATGAGAACCAGGACGAAATAGAATCCATACACGATAAAGGAGGCTGGGTAGAACTTTCTGTACAAGCGCCTGCACCATTGGACACCTCAGACGAAGAATGAAACGTAGAATCATCATTCTCCTTGCAGGAGTGTTTTTCTCCATCTCCTTGTTATTAGGTATATATGTGACTTCATTATATCCCACTCTTATTGGGCTGATCATTTCAGCTACTATAGGAGGTATAGCGTACTCTGATTACCGCAGATAAACAGTAGGGTTATTTACACGGTATTGTAATCCGGCTTTTATTCCTATCAGCCGGTATTATTTTAAACCTTAAAACTATTGTTATGATCTTCCAAAAACTCATCACATACATGCAGCGGCTTTTTCTTATCCCGCCAGATACATCTACCTCAGAGAGCCGCATATCTGGTCGGATAAGGATAGAGGTAGACGGAAAGGAAGTGGTGAATAAAGCCTACCGTTCAAAAGTTTACAGGTATTATATTATAGAAGAAGCAATAAACAAGTATGAGAAGATATCCGCGATATACATCACTCCGGATGAACAGCCGGAGACAGGACAGGATACTTTTTTGGACCGGCACGGTGTTAGCGATATCATTAACAATGATCATCCTCTTTTTTATCCTCAGTAGTGTATAAGGGTATATTTTCACACATGATTAATTGTAAATGCCGGGGCTGTTCTCAGCTCTGGTTTTTAAAAAAACAAAATGGATATAATTATACAGTTCGCAGCGTCTCTTTTTGCGCTATTCGCTTTAACATATGTAATCGATAAATCCATAAAAAAAACAGCAATGATCACCTCCTCAGAACCATTAACAGTAACACCGGAAACAAACACCGCTCCTATCTCTATCGGGCAGCGGCGTGTTCGGGTCTCTTTCAATCCCTCAAGTAACTCACTCGTAGATGACATCAAACAAAAGTCAGCTGATTTAATTGATCTCTGTGAAAGACTAAAGTCTCTTGACGGGAGATTGGCCAGCTTGGCGCAAACCGCTTATGAAGAAGGGGCAATGTGGGCAGTAAAAGCTGCTACGACTAATCCTCCTTCAACTTCTCTTTAGCTCTCATGGTAGCTGTGTTGGTCTAATGGCAAGATTCTTCCTGAAGGAGGAGATCCGGGTTCGACCCCTGGACATAGCTCATACTTATCTTATTATGGAACCGTCTTTTATATATCAACGCATCATTAATATCCTCAATGCTATTGATTTTATCGGGAAGGATAAAAGGAATCAAACACAGAACTATAACTTCAGGGGCATTGATGATGTCTATAACGAGCTGCATCCCATCTTTGCAAAAAATGATGTATTCATATCTCCAAAGGTTATAAAGCTTGACCGCGAAGAACGTCAAAGTTCTAAAGATAAAGCACTTATATGGACCCTTGTGCATGTGGAATTTACATTCTATACACAAGATGGTAGCAATATCCAAGCTACGATGATCGGGGAGGCAATGGACAGTGGAGACAAAGGATGTAACAAGGCTATGAGCGCTGCTCTAAAATATGTGCTATTGCAGATGTTTCTTATTCCCACAGAGGACAAGAAGGATACCGAAGAGGAAACACATGAAATTATCTCCAGGAAAGGAGAGGTCTTATTTCTTATCGAAAAGAGCCAGGAGGCAAAAGACCTCACGATTTTAAAGGAAATGTATCCAGATCTATTTGCAAAAGATCAAGAGGTGAAAGCCGCTGGGATAAAACGCCATTCTGAAATTATGATAAATACTAAACCTCAATAACCATGAGTAAAGATCTTTTTTTTGATGAACAAGCTAGGTTCAGTAAAAATCCTGATCAGGATCAACGTCTTTTGGATACGAACAGATTCTCCTATTCTATGTTGTCCGGCTTCAATAAAGAAATGGTAGGGATGTTTTACGGAATGGTAAAAGCGGCCATTTTAGAAGGGGGAGACACTATGTTCAGGTATCTGGAAACCCTACAGTTAATGTTTAAGCTAAAAGAGTTTATTAGTGATGATAAAGAACTGTTGGATTTTATAACTTCTGAGATATCTAAGCACGGCAGGGATTATATCTCAGAGCGTGGCGTAAAGTTTGAACTGGCAGAATTCGGCACCAGATATGATTATTCGCTTAACTCAGAATGGAGAGAGCTTTCTGAAAAAGAAGGCGAGATCAAGGCACAGATGAGAGCATTAGAGGACAAATTAAAAACCATTCCTGCCGGGAAACTCCTGGTTGATGAACAGACAGGAGAAACTTATATAGGTCCGAGTAAATCATCAAAAAGCTCTTACAAAATCACGTTGCCCAAATGATACTACCTGATGATCCTATAATGCTTGGTCACCAGTGTCCGTATTGTAATAAACCAACAGAGTATATCGATAGTGTAGAGGTGTATTGTAAGTCTTATGGGATGATGTATATATGTAGGAAGTGTAAGGCCTGGGTTGGTGTACACAAAGGAACAAATCAAGCGCTTGGGAGGGTGGCAAAAAAGAGCTTACGACAATGGAAGATTAAAGCGCATGAATCATTTGATAAAATATGGACAACCAAACGGCTTACAAGAGAGAATGCATATTACTGGCTATCTATACAGATGGGAATACCGCGAGAGATGACACATATGGGCATGTTTGACGAACAGCAATGTAAAACGGTTGTAAGGCTTTGTGAAAATGCATTAAATAATAAGAAATGACCCAAGAACATTTATACAGATTAAGGGATATCCAGACAGAACTGGAAAACATAAACACTGTCATCACTTCTACTCAATCGATAGGCCAATTGATTGATCTGGGTGGAGTCCTTTCTTCCTGGATTGCTTATACAGGGGAACAGATGTCGGTAGCAAAAAGGATATGGAGAAATGAAACCGCAAAAGCATATGATAACCATATATTCAGTAAGATGGCACAGGGGATGCAGATACAGGCTACTCTTGCAAATAGGTACGCCACAGCCAAAGCAGGTAATTATGAGGCAATTTGGGAGTCTATTGAAAGAACAAACCGAACCTGTGTGCATATACTTGATTTCCTCCGTACCGCTATTTCTGCATTAAAAGAAGAGAACAAAGCTTATTCACAAAACAACAATACCCTATAATCATGGACATTTCTCTTAAAGATCGCACCTTTAGCTACAAACATAACGGAAAGCAAATCTTCCGTAAAGTAATAGACATGCTCTCTAACAATGGAGAGGATATGTATCTGTTATATGACCCTATTAACCAAAGAAAGCATTGGGCCAACATTAGTATGTTTAACCAGATGTTTAACGCCACAGGAGGAGTAATAAAAGGACAACATTATAAAGGAGATAAGATAGGAGGTGCTAAACAACTTCAAAATATATAAGCATGGGAAATGTAATTAAGCTTTCACAGCAACATGAACATAATCTAAGAAAGCTTGCTGAATATCTCCTGCGGCCAGAATTAAAGGCCAAGTTCGATATGGTAGCATATTCTGATTGGGATCATGATGATTATTCCGTAGAATGTGGTACTATCGGATGCGCTGCGGGACATGGTCCCCATGCCGGTATCCCTAAGTATGACAGTGAAACATGGAGTCAATACATTACGCGGGTCTTTGGTCTTAACATAGTAGCCTCTACTATTGCGTGGAGATGGTGCTTTGATGCCGATTGGGAACGAACTGACAATACTCCTGTAGGAGCTGCTAAGAGGATACTTTGGTTATTACACAACGGTGTTCCTCAAAATTGGCACGATATAATGTATAAAGAAGAACCTATTCCATATTAAACAGCTTGTACCATGGCAACCCTCAAAATGACAACTGCAAGTCCTATTAATGTTGATAAATTAGAAAGACAGAACAGATTAATTTATCAGCATTTAGCGAGTGGGAAAACAATTACTTTCCTTTCAGCCTTACGATTGTATCGTATACATTATTTAAACAGTAGAATTGCCGACCTCCGACATCGAAGTAAAATTAATATAGAGGGTAAGATGATAACTGTAATGGATTCGCAGGGTAATAAGATTAGGTGTAAAAAATACAAATTAGTACAGGAATAATGTCAAAAATAGGCATCCCCGTTTTTAAGTATAACGTAAAAGGAGAGTTGATAGATAGCTTCGCTTCTATTAAAGAAGGGGCTGCCTCTATCAGAATGGATGTTTCTAAGTTTAGGCATCTTGTTCAGGATGAAAATTTCTGGGGAGGATATATATACTCTTACAATGGAGATGGTATCCCTCCACTTCTGGAAGAACCATTTGACTTTGAAAAGAAAGCACCGTGGGAGAAGAACGGGTACTTCGATGCAAATGGATGGGCGAAAGCGTGTTTATATTAAAAACGATCAATGGCACGGATAAGATCTATAAAACCGAGTTTTTTTTTAAATGAAGATTTAGCCGATCTCTCTGCCATTGTGAGATTACTTTTCATAGGTCTTTGGACACAAGCAGATAAGGAAGGTAGGTTGCTGGATCGGCCCAAAAGGTTAAAAGCAGAAATTTTCCCTTACAGCAATGTAAATCTTGATGTTGAATTATCACGGCTTCAAAGTGCAGGCTTTATTGAAAGATATGAAGTTGGCGAACTGAAAGTGATACAAATCAAGAATTTTACAGTCCACCAAAGAATAACAGGTTCTGAGGCCCAATCCGAAAGTGTCTTACCGGCCCCGCCTAAAGCCGCTCAAAAGAGTGAACAAACGGGAGGAAACACTTCGGATCACTTTGGAAACACTTTGGAAATACCCAGGACGACAGGAAGGGAAGGGAAGGGAAAGGAAGGGAAGGGAGATATTACGCGCCCGAAAGCAAACATTCCATCGCTTGAAGAAGTCGTCCGATTTTTTCGTGGTGCTGGGGCTACGGAGGAGATGGCAAAAAAATATTGGAATGCCAGGGAGGGTGTTCAGTGGGAAATACGTGGATCGCCTATTCGAAATTGGGCTTCTAATGCAAATAACTTTATCGTGAATTATCACGAAAATGAAAAAAACCATGGACGCGGAAGAGTATCGACAACTACGGATAGCATCCAAGCAATCGACAGGGCCACGGCTGACCTCATACGAGATATTGATGAGGCAGCACGCCAGCAGCCAGAAGATTAGGGAATATCCCGCTCAATCCTTTGTGGCTAAAATGGGGGATATCCTCAAGGAGATTTGCTTGATAACCGGGTTAAAAGTGGATGAAGGAGTAAGCAAAGAGTTCACGAAGCTTTTCAACAAGTTCATCCATGCTCACTATGCAAATATCACTCCGAGCGAAATAGTGTTAGCTTTTACGCTAAATGCTGCGGGGGAGTTACCGGGATCATCCAACGGGAAGGAGACGGATAAAATAGATTTCTATGGGTCATCCTTGACTATTGAGCATGTCGGCGGCATCTTGTTTCGCTATATGCAAAAGAGGGCAAATCTGGCCAAGAAAATACGCGAAGAAGAGTACCTTATGATAGAAGCACCTCAATTAACCAAAGAAGAACAGGAAATGGAAGACAAGAACATAGCCAATGAGTATTATAGAAAATATATTAATAAAGAATTTTCATTCGTTAGCCCGGAATACGCGCATTGGATCTATGATATCTTAGATAAGTTTCAACTAATCTCTTATTCTGTAGATCAAAAAAAGAAGTTTATGGAAGAGGCTCAGGGGCTTCGTTTGCATATACTCAATGAACAGTCCATAGCCCATGTGCAAGAATATAAAGAGGTAAAGCAATTGCTAGCAGATTATGCAAAAAATGAGATACCTATTTCAGAAAAAAAATGGGTTATCAATTGCGCCAAGCGAATAGCTCTTCTCGACCTCTTCAAGGTATGGAAAGGTGCAGGTAAAAAAAGAATATTTGAATAATGGGTAAGATATGTATAGGGATAGATCCGGACCTGATCAAATCAGGGGTCGCTACCTGGAACGGGAAAGAATTCATTCAGCTTGGGATAATGCGTTTTTTTGAGCTGATAGACTATCTGGAGTTTAAAAAAATGGAAGCGCTAATGGAGGGTAATGAACCTGACGTTAAAATATACATTGAGGGTGGCTGGTTAAACGTAAAAAGTAATTTCCATAAAGCACAGGGAGCCAGCGTGAGAGAGGTTATTGCCAAAAGGGTGGGCGAAAATCATGCTGTAGGCAAACTGCTAGTGGAATATTGTGAACTAGAAATGATACCTCATCATGTCATTAGGCCTACACAAAAAAAATGGGACGCAGATGTATTTAAAAAAATAACAGGCGTGCAGTCTCGTACCAATCCAGAAATAAGAGACGCCGCACGATTAGTATTTGGACTATAAAAAATACTCATGAAAACACTTCTCGATGTTAAACAAGCCTTCATGGAGCAGCATGAACTTGCACTTCAACTTAGCCCGGTTACGGATGGCAAACGTGCTATCTCTGCCGCTAAGAAACGATTGCAGTTCTTGAACAAAGTGGTAATATATTTGGAAAGTTCGCCTAAAGCCGAATATATAACAGGATCAATACGTGCTCTGAAACAAAAGTATAATGATCTTATGGAGAAGTGTCCATATCTGGACAGTAAGAATCCGGAAGAAAAGAAGGTATTAAAGAAATGGCAGGAGGAACATGAGATTACAAAGATAAAAGTGCAACTAAAATTCTTAAACTATATAGTTAATTAATATGGACGCAAAAGAAGCTAGAAAAATGGCAACAGAAATGGCATTGAAAATAAGTGCTCAACACATAAAAGAATATGCCCTTATAATTGATATGATAAGAGAGCTACTACAACGTGTAGAAGCTTATAGCATCAATATAGACGGGCCGTTGCCGTTTCAAGTAATATCAATGTTAGAAGCTGCTGAATACCATGTAAAAACAATGACTCATAATAACGAAACTGAACATATTATTTCTTGGTAAAATAAAATACATGAAAATAACAGACTTAGAAAGCGCCAATCTACTCTTTCGTAACCTTGAAATCATAAGCAAAGAAATCAATTCACTTGCAAAGTATGCATCAAATATTAAAGACAACGATCTGAAGATAAAAATGGATCTATCGCACACAAAACAGGAAGAAATAAAAAAAGACCTTTTTGATGATGACGGGAGCCTTATTATGGGAATGAATAAAAATCAACTATTAAATGATTTAGCAATGTTTCAACCGGGAATGTTTCCATCTACATGGAATACGCTTGGCAACCAAAAAAAAGATCAACAAAAAGAATTGTTTTCAATAGTACTTTCGGAGGTGATTGTACTTCAGATCCTGGGGGTAATAGTCGCTCACAAAGAAGCAGAACGCTTATATATTATACGGCAACTAAATAAATTGGATATCCAAGTAAATTTATAACCATGATCCAGCGTATTGAAGTTATAGGCCTCACTCGTAGTGATCTACAGGATATGATCAATGAGGCCATAGAGAAAGCAAAACAGGGGTGGAAGGAAGAACAAAAAGCTCCTCCCGATTGGGAGGAGCTTACGCTTGGACAAGCATCTGAGGAGTTTAACTGTTGTAAGAGGACGTTGCGTAATAAGATGAAGAAACTTAACATTAAAGGCCTTCGAGCAGGGAAAGAGATTACGCTACCACGGAAAGATTGGAAGAAAGTTCGACTGGTCCCGTAAAAGCTATCATATTTGCAACCTTCTTTACTGTTCTTTGGCGATCTATTTTTATATACCTAAAAAAGCTCTCTTCTGTTTTGTGTCCAGTAAACTCCATTACCTCCGCAGCAGACAAATGCATATCACAGTACATATAAGTCGCAAAAAATCGCCTCATCGTATGGGGAGTCATTAGATCACATCTTTCATAATGATGCGCTTCCTTTATACCTCCTTTTGTCATTGTTATTAGTGCGCTTCCTTTTATTGTCTCTTTACATATCTTAGGGAGATATTGAGCAAGATTGCTTTTATGGAATACAGGTAATAATCCAGGCTTGTATAATTTACGCCATTGTTTTGGTATTCTTGATAGTTCAAATGGCCCAAATTGATTATCCCCACATAAACTTTTATTGCCCCTGTATTTATTATATATTTCACGAGCTATATAGTGGGCCGGAATAGAGACTGTCTTCTGCCCCTTTTGAGTGAAGATATCAAAATAATAATAGCCATCAGAATGCAGGAGCAGCAAATAATCATTAATACGATACAGATCATTTACACGTAACCCTAAAAAACAGCCCAAAATAAAAAAGTCTCTGGCACGCTCTTCATTTGTATTATCGAAATGCTTTGTGTATAAAGCATAAACTTCATCAAAAGAAGGAGCAATGGCATCAGCAACCTCTGGGGAAAAGCTCATTCTGTCACACATCTCTTTAAAAACTTCGTTTTGATGATATTTTTCTTTGTGAGACCACTTCAAGTATATCTTGAGAACATTGAGCGTATCATATATGGTGTTTTTGCTATACTTTTGCTGGGTCAGCCACAATTGTAAGGCCTTACAGTCGTCAATAGTAATCAAATAGGACAGTGTAAATTTATTTTCAGCGTTTTTGGTTGCTATCTCGCAGTCTTGCCAACGCGCTCTTATCCTCTCATACTGATCACACGCATTGGGACTATAGACACCGCCATCTTTTTTTAAGATATTCCCTTTCCGCATTTGGGCTATCATATCCTTGTGATCTTGCACAAGATCCTTAATGGCCTCTAAAGCTACGTTTGATTCAGCTTCTGAAGCTACGATTGATTCAGAAGGTAGCGGAAGAAAAATACCTCTTTGTTCGTCAAGGAATGTCTTTAACTCCAGCTTGAGAACTGTTTTTTTTCGCCTCCTCCTGGTGGAGACATATTCCATAATATCATCCTTTATTTGATCTATTTTTTCCTGCCCCGCTTTCGAAATGGACTCCGTTGCCCTGACTCCTGTCGGGTAGCGTAAACGGTTGTCCATCGGCTTGAGATCGTCGCAATAAAAGGAAACGGAGTAATACTTGTTAATCACAATGAGAGTGGGAGTTTCTGCCATATCTGTAGAGGTTTATTTGTATGCCTAATTGTATGCCTAAAACTAACTCTTTTCTTTCAATTATAATACATTTTGCAGCACTTTATTTTTTGTCCCATTCCCATATAACCCTTTATTGTGGCCATTTTTAGCAGATAACGTGGAACTGAGTGGAAGTATTGTGCATAACGTGGAATTTTAGCTACTTTCTTGCCTGACAGCCATGGTGGCCTATCTTCAAAACGATGTTTTTCTGTATGCCTAATTGTATGCCCAAGGTATTCATAATTTTTCACTCCAAAAAACCTATTTTATAATATAATATTATTAAATTACGGAAAAAGCGCAAAATGCCTCAAGATACCGATTCCCAATTGCGGTCTCCTAAACCCTCCAAATACTACGCTCAAGTACTCGAAGGAAAGGTAATAATATGTAAGGCATCTGGAATGGCCTGTATCCTTTGGGGCACCGAGAAAAACCAAAGATATACTTACTTAGTTCCCGAACAAGCAGCAATAGCAAAAGAATTGACAGATAAAAAAGTCCGTTTCACCCTAATGGCCAATCCCTATAAAGACTTTCTTTTCTTTCAATATGGGTTAGCCGAAATAATCAATATGGTTGACCTTTTAAAGCACTAAATCACTAAACCCAATCACTATGCGTAATTCAAATTTTTCTGTAGATGGTATCCACGTAAAGGCAAGAAAAATAGATTCAGTTCCTGGACTGAGCACAGCGAAGGCGTTTATTCTTAATAAGGCCTGTATCTTTCACATAACCTGCACTACTGCTACCCTGGCAGAGGGAGAAGTGCCTCCTAAGATACTTCAGCGCGTTCTTGATCAATTACGCACGGATTTGACTCCTTTACCAGAAAACAGCCCCCGAATAGTACAATATCAAAAGACATTAAATGGAGGATGTAAAAAAGGATTTCTTTCTGCTGCTGATTACAATACTTTTCGTAATAAGGTTGGTACAAAATAAATAATCTCTTATCTTTAAACGTCAATTCCTGCTAAACCCCTTCCGCTATCCGTCTTTATGGGGGATATCTCGGCGCTGAGAGAAATGAGGTGCGGAGGGGGTTTTCTTTAAGATCTTTATTTTATTGGATTCCTGAGAGCTGTATATCATGCGGGAACTTTATTTAATGATCCCAATGGCAGCCTGAAATGTAAGGACGGCGGGGGTTACTACCAGGAAGCTAGAATAATATGGGAGAGGCCCGCGGAAGTAGTCTTTCTCTTAACCATTTATTCCGGTCTGGCACACTGTCGAAGTCAGGGCGGGTTTGCAGGATGTCCGGCGCTTACTGCCGAAGGGACACGCTCAGGAATCTTTAAAAGTTCTTCACTTTATTATATTGGCCGCAAAAATCAGGGCTTGTCCTAACGGATAGATTCTAACATCTAGTAGCTAAAGATGCCGAAAAACTACGGTGGCCAATTTTCTTGGGAACATACCGAAAGGGCTGATAGCGGGTGCGTCCACATGGCTGAGGCAGCTGTCCAAAAGCGTAAGGCCAAATCAACCTCCGGAGGGTCGGAAGATACCCGAGAGCAATATCCGGCAACGTGGGCTATGTTCCCCTTTTCTTTTTCATCTAAACCAATATTATTATGAAAAAAGAAATCTTATCCTGGATAGCAAATAATCCTGAATCATTAGACTGGTATGCTGAATGGAAAATAAAATATGGTCAACTCATTAAAATGGTTGGCAAGTTGCAGGCATTTCGTTGGGCTATTACAAAAGTAGATTATATTAATGAAGAGGTATCCACAAACGCAAAGGTTCAATATTCTTGCAAAAAAGGATGCTCCTTTTGTTGTCATCATGATATTCCAACTTACACGGAGGAGGTGGCAATCATTGTTGAGTATTGCAGAAAACATAATATAGCCATAGATAAAAACCACTTGTTACGTCAGAATAAACTTTCTATTAACAAGCTATTACACTCAGATGTATCGGCCTGTGTCTTTCTTAAAGACAATGAGTGTACCATATATGAAGCACGCCCCATAATTTGCAGGTCTTATCATGTAATTAGCCCTCCAGAACTGTGCGATATTAAAAACAATAAAGAGGCTATTCCGGCAATCACAGCCTTTAATTTGTACCGGGAAGCCTTTATGGGAGCCATCACAAGCTTTCACAAGGAAGGCCGCTTACATCAAATGATTTTACCATATGCAAAATGAAGATGCCGTATACTATCCGTTAACATTACAAGGTCATGTATTCCCTGCGTTATTGGCAACTGGTCACTTTAAATGGGGAAGGCTCAATAAAGAGGATATTGTGGATGCGCTTATGTCAAGATATAATGAAGGATGGTTCTTTATTGATTATGCCTATGAAAGTATCCCAACAGGGTGTTCGTTTGCGTCCTTAATAGAACAAGACAAAATGCAGTTATTATCTGACCCTTGCGCTCTTTCAGTAAAAATATTATACTGCTTCACACAATTTGGTAATCTAGTGCCTGAAATACCACGCGGATGGAAGACAATATGTAAAATACAGTTTAACCCGGCGATACCCATATGGGTAAGGAGATTAAAAATCTTAAACGAATGGAACTATAATCCATTAAACAAATGGGACTATAATCCCTCTGCTATAACATTACTGTTAAAACAATAAATGAATGAAGAAAGGCCGCACACTTGCAATAGGTGATATACATGGAGCCTACAAAGCGCTTATGCAGTGTCTTGAAAGATGCGCGTTTGACTATCAAAATGATACACTTATTCCATTAGGTGATATTGCGGATGGATGGGCAGAAGTAAGACAATGTGTAGATGAGCTTTTAAAAATAGAGAACCTTATAGCTATAAGAGGTAATCACGATGAATGGCTTAGGGCATTCTTTGAAACATATTTTCATCCTGATTTTTGGAGACAGGGAGGATTAGGAACATTAAAGTCATATTCTGAAGAAAACGGAATATGTAATCCAGATTGCTTCCCTAAGTCACATCGCATGTTCTTTAAAAAACAAAGATTGTTCTATATAGATGACAAAAGAAGATGCTTTGTACATGGAGGCTTCAACAGGGAAATACAATTTATAGGACAACCAGAAGACATATACTATTGGGACAGATCCCTTTGGGAGAAAGCACAAAGCGTTAAAGGTGAAAATAACAAGCTTAAAACTGTTGATGATTTCTCTGAAATATTTATCGGACACACTGCCGTTAACAACGGGAATAATAAAGAGGCGAAACCACTATATGCTGGTGGCGTATGGAACTTAGATACAGGGGCTGGATGGGATGGTAAACTTACCATTATGGACGTGGATACTCATGAATACTGGCAATCCGATTTTGTAACAGATCTTTATCCGGGAATAAAAGAACGTTAATATGAAGTTCACTTTAATTGCTTCTTGTATTTTTAAGCATAAAAAAATGACATCTTTGATGCAGGCTGCGGACGTTTTTGAACAGTTTAAAGTAATAGGGAAATTTGAAATAATAAAAATCGAAGGAAGGATCGATGAGAATATCACTCCACAGGAATTATTGATTAAAATAGCAGACCCGCTCCAAAAAAATGCACCTGAAGATATGGTCTTTTTCTTTGCAAAGAGAATTGATTTTGATAATGGAGAGACCCATATCAATAAAATATTTCCACCTTATGTAAGGAAAGGTGTTTCCGTTATTAGTGATGGAAAAAATTGGGGATTATTGATAGATATGATATCGCGAGTTATAGGTGATTCCTTCGTAATAGAAGAAGATGAATTGCGTATGATAAAAAATGTCACTGTTAAATAATAGTCGGAAAGTTGATTCGGATTTACGCCTTTCGAAAACCATATGCATGTGTTTAAAAAATACCCGCCGAAGCGGGTATATAGCCAATAGATAGACAAAATCATTTCTCTAATTCAGGGTCTTCTTCTTTCAGAGATGTTTCTTCTGTCTTCGAAGGCAATTCAAAAGCTAGGAACTCCTCTTCAGAATATCCCAAAACTGCCTGAATCTGTAATAGATCCTGATACGTTAAATCAGCTTTCCCCGCTTCTATTTTGGATATATGTTGATATGATCTATCTATGAAGGAAGCAACAGTCTGTTTTGATATTTTTCGTTCTTCACGGATAAACTGGATCTTCGCTCCTACCTTTTTTGCTTCACTTTTCGCCTCTTCAATCTTTATCTTTATGTAGCCCTCTTTGTCAGAAAGTAATCTAATGGCATCTACATTGATATCAATTTGAGGAATATTGATGGAAATGCCCCACTCCTCAATATTCACCATTGTTTTTGCTATAACATCCGCACCAGCGCGTGATTGCAAAATATCAATGAGCGGTAATCTTACAGTATCGCCATTTTTAAATGAAAGGCATATCGCCCCATTATTAAATGAGTAATCCTTGATCTGTTTGTTATTATCAGTGGGAGACATTGTTTTATATATTATGAGTTGTGAATATTGAATCTAAAAAATGCCCACCTGTTACAGTGGGCATTATCATTTGTTATGGGCGTTTCCTGTCACAACCCATATTCCAAAGATAATGAATTAGCTCTTCCCTTTCTTATATGGGCCTCTTTTTTTTCCTTTTTGTTGTGCGCTCTTTCCGGTTGTCTTTGCTATTGCTCTTTTAGGAGGAGGTGGTGGCGGGAGGGGCAGATTTGGTTTAGTGCTTTCTGGTGAAGGAGGAGGTGGTGGTGGTGGTGGCTCAGTGCTTGCCGCTAATGTCCCTTTATGCTGAACTATTTCATCTCTAGTGAGAGGTATACTATTAGCCTTCCTAAAGGAAGTATCCAGCTTTATCACAGGTATATCATAAGCCCATACCTCCTTCTGCTCCTCTTCACTCCATTCAAAGATAGGGTATTTTATGATAGAGTAATCAACCGTAGCTGGATAATGTATACGATACACATCCAATGGTGTTTTCATGATAATATAAGGTTGCTGTTTATCAGTCCTGTTAAGATTAATTCTACTGTTTTGTTCAGGATCATAATTCGGCATCAAAAATACGGCAGAACTATTAGAAGCCTCATCAGCTGTATCCATGGCAAACGAAAAGAATTCTACTCCATTAAATTCAAACTCATTCATAATCTTGCTAGACCAAAAATTGATTCGACCTATTTCATTAATAGTAATTCGATCAAAATCTTTAGAAGGCCTCCAGGGTACGGCTAAAGGTTTAAGTTTTAACATCTGTACGGGTTTAATTGTAAGTAAGGTCTTTTTATTTAATGATTCTTGATACCTATTATATTCATCAATCTCTTGCTCAAAATCCTTTATCTTGTATTCAATAGCATCTATCTGCGCCTGATGCACGAGAGGGTGAACGCTCTCAGGAATAGGCTCTGTTATTAGTTGCCGCCACGATTCCTTAAAGCTGCGTAGATGACGTTTGGTGATCTGAAGTTGCCCTTCATTCTGTATCTTTGTACTCATGCGTAAATTGGTTGCGAAAATTCTAAGCGAAAAGCTCTTTGCCCTTCATGTTGTTCAATTGTCTCATTAACCGGAGACCACAAGACTTTACTGGGGCATGATATATGGGTGCGTTCCAGAACAGACGCTAAATTCATTGTCTTTTCGCCCAGACGAAAACCATCCGTAGCCTCAACGAAGTATATAGCATTATCCCTTTCGTTCTCTTTATTGATATGAGGGAGAAACTTCAACCCGGACTCAAGATGTGTAGACATAAAAAAATACTCCGTTAACTGGAGTATACCCTTCCCATTAATATACATGATAGCTCGTTTGTTCTCAGATGTTTCTATTTCTTCGAGCCTTATCATTATCTGCTGGAACAACTGCTTGTCTATATCGTGTAATGTCCTGGTTGCTGCGAGTATCTTTTCATTAACAGAACGCGCATCCTTGTGGCGTTCGTAATCACTAATCTTTGTGATGTCAATTAATAGATCTGTCAAGTTGTTCTTTGCATGTGTAATAATAGCTCTCGCTGTAGGAGCTGAAAATGCCTGCATCATATTTAATGTATTTTTTCTTAAAAAAACAAAGCGTGAGTAGAGTAGGTTATTGAGTTATGAAAATTACTGGATTATTCAGGATTAACCAAATAATCTGTACATATAGTGAAGATAAAAAACTTATACTGTCGGCCGTTCAGCAGCAATGGGGGAAACGGTAAGTGATATTATATTGTCCTTTTTTATTATATTAATGAAATGGCCGCCATCCCAGCACAATACCTTCCGAAGCATATTTAAATAGACTTCAGTGGTCCTTTTTGCATAAAAGTCTCCTACTGGGAACACTTTTTCAATTAGATCTGAAAATAATACCGCCTGATTTTGATGATTAGATAAAAATTCTAATATCTGAAACTCGCGCAGGGTGCATTCTTTTGCTAGGTCTGTTCCTGGTATCCTTATTGATAATGTTTCTCGATCTATAAGCAGATTACCAACATGCATAACCCTTATTTTAGAGGTGAAGAATAATAAACATAGGATTTTATGTAATGTCTTCCAAGCCGATAGGTTAAAATCTGGCTTTAAATTTAGGTTATTTATATTAAATACGAAAAAAAATTTAGGGCAAGCGGTCATTTTAGCTGAATCTGTATTTTAGGAATGGATAGCGCACTACTATCATATTCTACGTACTTCCCACTTTTTAGCAATACGATCACCTTCTTTATATCCTGCGCATTCCCAATACAAATTTGATAGTCGGTAGGGGTAGGATCGGGAGGAAGAACTTTTTTACTATTGGTCAAAAACCACTGATACATATCGATCTGCTCTCCATTGAAGTTGGTTTTTACTTTTGAATTATACAGATCATTCCAACAACAATGGCCACCTGCATACATCTGGACCCACGATTCTGGACCATTTCCTAAGCTGTCTGCCAAATGGTTTAACTCCTTGCTATAACGTGTAGCATTTTCTGTAGCAGATCCATCCTGGTTACCACAGTAAAACCAAACAGGGAAATTCTCTTTTGCAATATATTTAAAGTTGGGTTGGATCAGGTTAACATCTGCCGTAGGTGAACAGGAAAGCACAGCGGCCACCTTTTTAGGCGCTATAGAGTCCCATCCGGCAAAAAGCATACATCCGGAGCCGCCGAAGCTAAGGCCGGTCGTATAGAGCCTATTTGTGTCAATACGGAGATGTTTCACCTCTTTGAGGTACTTCATTACTGGAGTCATCGTAGAAGGCCACGGGGTGCCCCATTGATCCTGGGCTGCGATTACAATAAAGTATTCTAATTTTCCGGTCAAGGGACTAATGGCCTGGGGTTGCCAACCATTTTTTATGCGCTGCGGGATTGCTTCAATAAATAACTTTGTTCCGTCTGTCCCCTTAGCGCCACCACCATGAAAATAAATGATCGTTGGATATGTCTTATCAACACTATCCTTATAGTCAGGAGGGGTAGCTATCATAGTATAGACACCATGATAAGAGTCTGTCGGAATCTTAATCAACTCATAGCCCTGAGCAAAACAAATATTTAACTGCAAAAGACTACATAACAATAATAATATTCTCATTTAATTTGTGTGTTTTCTGGCTTAGGGGCTTCCTCATCTTGTACTTTCACTCCAAAAATCCTACTAATACCCCATACAAAGGTATCCAGGCCTGAGAGATACAACCCTATACGCACTTTTGTTTCTGCATCAATTCCTGGATCTGATGCAACCATACCAATCACTACCTTATTTAATAGGAAAACAATCCTAAAGGCCCAATTAGCCCATGCAGGCGTAGGATGCAGAATACTGATGATTGTTTTTTTGTCTGCCATGACATTATATTTTTTCTGTTGCCATTATCCTAACGAATATTCCAGCCACATTCACAGTGGTGGACAATAATACATCTATTCCGAGCAAGGAAACACTGTTCCTTTGTTTTACATTTACAGTAAATCCAGAGGCCGTGTTACTAGTCACTGTTAAGGTTTGATTTGCCGCTCCTCCTTCAATAGTAGGGGACAGATGAGGAATACCCGCAAACGCAGTCGCCCATGTTGTTGTTATATTACCATTGGCGTCCGTTGTTCCGGTAATAATTTCCACCCTTGTATTGCCACCAATCTGATTGATCCACCTTCCGGGATCACCTGAAATAATGGTAGTGGGCTTTATAACATTAACACCGTCTACTGTAGCCGTAGATGTCAAATCCCATCTATAAGGAACAGGTGGTTTATTCTGGCTATTAGTTATAAAAATTATGAACCCATCTGGAAAAGAATCATAAAATAAAAGGTCACTAAGGACGTCTAAGCAAAAAGGAACCGTAAGCATATAATTAGTTTTAAAGCGTTATCCCTGTACCAAAAGCGCCAAGTATCTGCCAGCCCACATTATCACTTTGTATAATCATTGACGAGTATTGTAGTGTTAACGTTTTAGTAGCCGCGCCATCTATGAGTTCAGCACCGGCTCCGTCAATGGTAACATTCAACGCTGCACCTGATATCTTTTTGATTACATAAATCCGTCCTGAGATGCCAACAGCTGTTGGCAGATTTATCGTTGCCGCGCCACCAGTATTATTAACAACGACAGTACCGTGCGTGGCATCCAGCGTAGTGGTTGTCGTTACTGTCGTAATGGGTAGCGCAAATGATCCTCCCACATGCAGCCTTGAAGTTGGAGCATTTGTTGCAACGCCGACATTTCCGGAAGTTGGTGACAGCGCTACGTTTCCGCTATCAGCATATAGCGTATAGTTATTTGTTCCTCCTGTAGGAGCGCTGAGCGTAAGGATATTTGCAAAGTTAGTTATAGTAGCGCCACCACTTGTTCTTGTTGGCTTGAGCGCTACGAAATTTGCCATAAAGGGATGAGTGCCGGTAGCTGCTGTCGTGATATCAGTTTTTCCGACAATCACATTGGCATAACTTGCATTAGCCGTTAAAGTTGTTGATGTCGCCCCCGCAAAACCCACACGTAAAAAGGCAACAGACGAACCACCCCAACTATTATATTTATCAGTGGCACTTACTGATTGAGCTGAAGAAGAAAGAGGAATAAAAATATTTGCACTGTTAGAGGAACACGTTAAAGAAGTCGTTGCTCCAAAAGTGGTGGCATTCGCAGTAGCAAAAGTCTTCGTACCGGCAAAAGTTTGAGCACCTGTAGTCATCAATCCACGAGCAGTGCCAGAAGCGTCCGGTAGATTGAAAGTATGTGTGGTTCCAACAGAGCTTATTGCGAAATCTGTACCGGCAGTTCCAGTAGCAAATGTTTGTGAAGCACCAGTCAGCGTATTTAATGTACCGATCTTATTGTTAAAAGTATTCCAATCTGTTGCAGAAAGGAATCCTTTTGTGGCTGTTCCAGCCGTTTGCCCATTCGTATAATCTATACCTATATTCCCAGCGGTCGCATCAAAATCATTCGCTGTAAAGCTTGCGGCTCCCTTTGTTGTGCCGTCTGCTGCTGCGTTGGCTATCGACAACGTTCTATCGGCAGATAAGTCGCCGCCACCGGCAAGTGGAGACGTTGTATTTATAAGTCTGGAAGTAGGTACACTTGAAAGGAGTGTTTCACCCATAACATGCCAATTGCTCCCATCCGATTGAAAACGTCCCCAACTATTTTGAACCGTGAGCGTTTTAGATGCTGCCCCATCAATAGTCTGCCCTCCTAACGTAACAATGTTTACAATAATGCCGGTAGCACTAACCTTTTTTACTTCACAAATTCTATTCGGATATAAGGTAGCATCTGGCAAAGTGACGGTCCCCGTCCCGGTATTATTTATACCTAATGCATAATCACTGCTGCCAAATGGCAAATTATCTGTGGAAAAAATAAACAGAGGAAAGCCTATGGACCCGTCCACATCCAGATGGTTAATAGGTGTAGTATTTACGCCTATTTTATTTACAATTATCGGATTAGAGGTAGTATTACCAACATCTGTAACTGCCTGAAGATCGACGGCCCCTGCTGCGGCGCTAACACTATCTGCATAATGCTTCACTTGTGTGCTATCCCAATATACATTCGGCCTTACTCTCAACAAGCCACCATTATTTGTACGCAGCACAAATGATGTCGTCGTATCACCAGCTGCGGCAGGAGCGGGGGCAGGAGGCACCGGAATAGCGTTTGATCCATCAAAATTAAATCGCCAATTATTGTTCGCTCCAATGTATATATTACCGCTTCCCGTTAATGAGAAATCACCATTTGTATTATCAAACCTTATCCTTGCAGATCTGGTGGGAATAGGATCAGAAGAAAAAGCGACATCCGTAAAGCCCAGATTATTAGAAATCAGGTTTACAGGAACACCATTCACTTTGGCAACAGTAAATCCAGTATTAATAAAGGTTGCAGTGCTTGCTACCGCACTCGTATAAGTTATACCGTTTGAAGATATAATATTTAACCCTCCTGTATTCCGGTCAAGTGACAATCCTGCATTAAACGTTAAAGCCGGGTCCGAATACAAATTAATATGAGTATCCGCAAGACCATCGTTGCTTTGGATCGAGATACCACTTGCACCGTTTTTTGCAAAGACAGCTTCGCCTCCTCCAAATATGTATCGCCCTAAAGGATTGAAGATGGCAAACGTCATATCGTTGCCATTGTCGAACCCGATTTGCCAAGGAACACTCTCGTTGGGTTTAAAGGCCCTAATAATACCCACCCGGCTACCATTGGCCGCATCGGTCCCGGCACCAATATCTATCCCTCCCTTGTAAGGTTTTGTCTTCCAGGGATCAATAATACCAGTACGGCCTACACCAATAGAACTGAATGCCGGATTGTCCGGGTCTAGCTGGCCGGATACTTGCCGGAATTTTACAGATTGAGAAGTAGTATCGAAATGACCTAAACTATCATAACGGGCAAGTAATGAAGTATCAGAAAAGGTAGGCTCATATAAAGAATTCCCTCCTGTCCCGGAATAGTTTACGATATTATATTTTACTTTAAACGTACTGGAAGGAATGATCGGACTTACTAGCTTTAAAAATGTGGGACTCTTGAAATCGCAAAAAGCAACTGCGCCGGTATCTAGGCGAACATCTTCTCCACCACCATTTATGGCCAAAGAATTATTTGCAAATTCTTCATCTGTAAATAAACTTGATTGCATACCCTTCAAGAGCAAACCCCTGAAGGCATTCATTTCATATCTGTTCTTGCCAAAATTATTATGGACTCCAGCTTTTATTACACATCCCTGATCTCCATTTTCAAAAAAGTTGTTTGTAATCCAACTATTAACTACAATATCACCACAGAAAGAAACGATCCTGTAGTTAACCGGATCACGAATAATGTCAATAGGATTTGGTACTTGACCTATAAGATAAGGAGCCGCTGCCCCAATCTCATTATCGTGTAAAGTAGCATCTCCCATAGCAGTAAAATGAACTGCGCCATGGAAGTCATTGAACCCGGTAAAGGGAATATTCGGAGCGAACATCCCCTGGAAATTACTATGCTCTACCCTACCGTTGAGGCCCAGCACTCCGTATAATGCATGATTTGGACAATTAATGACATTCAGATCATTGAGGACATTGGAATATCCCCTCAACCTAATCGCAGCTTGAAGATTTGGATTATTAGTATAATCTCCATCTATATAGAGATGTGACAGTTCCGCATTCAAACAGGTATCTACAAAATCAAAAACGTATATCGCTCCAGGTGCAGGATATATTTTACTGGGGACGTATGCGTTTACGTTATTCTTGCTCCTTTGTTCTGAATAGAGCTTTATTCCTCTTTTTATTAAAACATCTTTAAAGCGATATATTCCTTTTGGCAATAAGATGGCAATTCCTACGGTATCTGACAGCGTTGGGAAAGAGAATTTATCAATGATCCTTTGTAGTCTATAACTGTAATCATTGCCATCAGGCAGTACGCCGTACCAGTTTGCGTTCACCGTCATCCGGTCCCACGGACGTTGCCATACACCACCTCCCTTACCTGTTGCCGGAAATACGATCCCACTGTCTACAGCTGGAGCAGAAGGGCCTGCCGGTACATAATTAAAATATCCCCCTCTGAAGCTATCAACCACAAAGACAGCCGTAGCCGTTCCAGCATATGCCATTAGTTGCGCTACCGTAAATACTCTATCGACTACATTTCCAGTGGCCTCCGCCAGGGGAGTCATAGCTGTTCCCTTCCGGTAATAGAGCTTATCATCCGCAACCCGGTAGATTATCTCACCAGGAGCCAGTAAGGTAGGATCATTGTTTCCGGTATCTCGACGTGGCAAGAAAAAAGCCGAATCAAAGCGAGCTGCATTTCTAAACTCATAATACTTGCCACCTTGTACTATTGGCACAGCAGTCTGAGACCTTACAGATAATGTAAGAAGCAGTAAAAGGGATATGGTTAAATATCTGATCATTTTGAGGGAAAATCTTAGGGAGAAACACCAACACGTATCCACCGTCCTGTGACGACTCCCGTTACTTGAATTACACTTTGATTATCATCAGCAGCCGTTGAAACATTATTCCAATAAAAATCTCCACCCAAGCCATCCGATATGGTTGTTCCTCCAAGTATATTTACTCTTACATTTGGAGTACCTTTCTGCAACCGCAAATCGGTTATCGTATCAAACGTTCGTGTCGCTCCACTGTATGCCATTATCTAGCTGCCCAGGTTAAAATGATGTTGCCAGATCCAGCAGGAGGCGCAACATCATAGTTCACAATTATATTTGTTATGTCAATAGATAAGGTAGTCCAACCCAATGCTCCTACAGATCCTGCACCTACAATATAAAAATCTGGCGGTGTTGGACTGCTGCTTCCATGAACTATGAGAAACTGCGTAGTAACCCCATCTCCAGAAAAAATAGAAGTACCCGTAACGAGTCCTATAGGAGGGACCGGAACACCACCAGTATTGCAATCCTTATAAAGGATGATAAAATCCTCTCCTCCATCTGAGACAGGTGCGTTTGGAATAAACGTTCCTGTTACATTATCGAATAAAAAACCATCAATCGCAGCCGGGTTCGCTCTCATTACCATTCCTTCCCGGATCGCTATCAAGATATCCACTCCTATCAGCTGGGGATTGCTAAACGAAACCTCTCCAAAATTCATGTGGAAAGGAAGAATACTATCTGTACACCCTGATACCGGGCCAGTCGTACTAGATCCCCCCTGACAACCACATCCTCCGCTTGTCACTATCACACTGTTATTGCAAGTCGCAAGAGAGTAATTTGGAGTAAGCGCTACCTTAGAAAGTAGTTTTAAAATTATATTTTGATAGGATTCCTCATCTATCAGATCGTCAACATTGTGTCCCGCTACCCGGTATAGTTCATAAAAGCAAAGAAGGGAATTCCAATCTCCTTTTCCACACCCATTTGCAGCCTTGGCAACATACGAATAGTAGGTAGTGCCAATATAGTCCTTGGCAATTGCTACTATTTGTTTTGCTTTTGTTGCATCTATATAAGGCATTCTCTAACAATTGATATGGTTATCCGCTAACTCATTTATATAGAAAAGTATTTGCTGCGCTTCGGCAATATCTCCGGCACAGGTTCTAGCCGTTGCAGCATCTATCCCACACTGGATCTGTTGCGCAATACGGCATTCAGAATCACATCCACAGGTAGAGAATTCGGAAAGTATCTGTCGGAGTTTTTTCAATGTAAATTCAGTGGTAATCGCCTGCGCAATAAAAGTATAGGTAACCGCTGTATTATCCACCAGTACCATTCTTATAGAGTAAACATAATCCTGATCAATGGTCCAAGTATATACATCTTGCGTACTGTCAACTGTGTTTGTATACGGGAAGGGCACAGTTTCTTCTATAAGCGTATCGCCACGTGTTATATATAATGTACGGGAAGTAAAATCAACCTTATGAAAGGCAGACCCATCACCGTAGTTACTCAAATCGGTCAGTGTGATTACAGAACCGTCAGCGCTTTGTGAAACAGAAAAACTGACTAAAAATGCCATAATAATATCTGTTTTAATATCTTGAACTCATAATAGCCGGCAATTCTCCAAAATATATATTCGGCATATATGTTTTGTTTTGTCTGATATTTATTATAATAGTCTGAGTCACATTATATTTTTTTGATAATGCAAGCGGCCCTTCAACACTATTTCTAATGTCTTCAGCTTGTTTATTTGTCAGTTTTGCATTTGCTGCATTTTCGCCACATTTTATCAATCCATTACGTCTTGCATGAACCATATTTTCTTTTGGAGTCGCCCATTCAAGATTAGAAATATTATTATCGATCTTATTCCCGTTTTTATGGTTTACGTGAGGTTTATTTAGAGGATTTGCCATAAAAGCTTTAGCAACTAAACGGTGAATAGTCCGCTTACTACTGGTTCCACCTTTACTTAAATAGTAAAAATTATATCCGCACTCGTTTTGCAGCAGATCAACTATCCTTTCGGGATAACTTCTTATTCTCCAAGGATGCGTAGAGGGGAATACTTGTTTAGAAAGAGCTTTTAATCTTCCATTGGAGCTAATCTGATATAGACCTTCATAGCCTTCTATGTCTTTCCAGGCTTCAGCCATTTTGAGGGAATATTTGTTGAAACAAATGTACTAAAAAATGCCTATAGTTTTATCTCTTATTTGTATTTCTTCGTTTCGCTCTTCTGCTCCTTGAGGCTCCTCTAGTAGTCGCTGCGCCCGTAGGGGCTTTCTTCTTGCCTGCTGCTTGCAATTGCTGCTGTATCCTGTTATTGAGAATTATCAAATCACTAGAGCGCAGAAGCATTGCCGCTGCGTTCAATGTAACGTTTGTCTTTTTACTTATATCCTCAATTCTTTTCTTTTCTTCAGACTTTTTCTTTTGTGCATCCGGATCATCAGACCATCCCATTACACTGGACATTAATTTAACGGCCTTCTCCCCGGCTGAAGTGTAGAACTCTACCCCACCTCCTGCTCCTTCAACTCCATAATAGGGAGCAAAATAAGGACTGAGATAAGTTCCACGTGGATCAAACTTCTTACCCATTTCTTTCGCCGCTTTCTTCTTCTCTCGTACCTTTGCTTTAGCCCATTCTTTATAGCCCTGATTAATCAAATTTTTTGCGCCACCTTGGACAAGCGCATTTGTATTTGATAATGTAATATCTGCTAAGATATTTGTAGCAGTGCGGATAGCCTCCTTTTCTTTCCTTTTCCTCTTTTCTTCTTCATCCTCTTCATGCTTTATACCGAACAACGCAGAAACAAGCGCACCAGCAAGCGCTAATTGAAAACCACGAGAAGCATGTTTGACAAATTGATAGGCCGCCATCTCTCCTAAATATCCTGCAAAATGCAAACGTGCTTCATTTCTCTCCTGAGTGGTTCGCCTATTGTCGAACATAATTTTAGCCTTGTTCATGGCATTTTGATAGGCATTCAAAGAGAATCCCTGCAACATCCATAAATATTTAGCCTTCTCAGAATCCTTGAGCACATCAGGTTTATACTCTCTGGCAGACTCATTATTTACAGCAGATGCCGTTTGCTCGGCAAATGCTAATGCTTCGTTGTTAGGATTCTTAGCCTCCTTAGCAAAATCGAACTCACTAACAGCCTTTATCTTGCCTTGGCGAAGGAGAGATGTAATATAACCACTTATCAAGGCTGTATTCTGTGCTGCCTGATCTCCCTTCTCTAAAGAAAAAGCAGATATCTTTTGCATTTTATTTGCATATCCTTTGGTATCTGTCCACCATCCTGGTTCATCTCCTAGTCTTTTAACATATGAATTAAATGCATCCGATCCTAAAGCGCTCCTTTTTACTGCTGTGAAGTTCTCCAGAAATTTTGCTCGATTTTTCGCGTATTGCCCATCCACCAAAGCTCTAAAGCCCGTACCTAATGCAAGAGCGGTTGCTTTCGCGTTAGAGATAGCAACAGTATGAAGTAGCGCGGGTGCCAACTGTGCCGGTCCTTGCCATATATTATGAAGGGCCATCTTTACTCCCGCACTCATCAGTTGAGTGGCTGCATTATCAAGCGCACTTTTGGGATTGGGTTTAAAGAAAGGAGCATACTTGCCCTGGTTAACAGCCTGGATAAGTTTGTTCTTAAACTTATCATAATTAGGTGCTCCCTTTTCTTTGTTAAACCCTATGTCCAGCTGCCCCGTTATATAGCGCTTAAAATCAGGATTATTAACAGTCTTGGCCACGACCTGCAATCCCGGCAACACCTCAGCAGTATATAGCGATTGATAATACCGATTAACAAAATTTGAAAAGAAGTCACCGTCATAATAGATGTTCTCAGGCTTCTTAGCCACCCTCCGCATTGTCATTCCCGCTGGCTTGCTGTTTATAGAACGCAAATCATATGTTAGATCCGTTTGATCTGATAATTCTGTGTCGGCAAAATTTTCTCCAGTTTTTTTTCTGGCTACCAGGGAAATATAGTTTCGTTCTCTCTGGAAGTCTTTACCCGCATAAGCGCGGGTAACAAACTCAACCTTATCGGTCAATTCGTCGTAAGCATTACGAGCAAAATCATAAACCTCTTTTTCTCCCGCACTCATTTTATCCCAAGCAGTCTCAAGCGATTTTGTAGGATCTTGACTATCAAAATTATCGTTGACCTTGACCCATAAGTCAAATTTAGTTTTCTTACGTGGCTTACCCCTAATTGTCTTCCCTTCATCTTCAACTTGTGATTTTGATATCCCATAATCAATTAATCCAAAGTCCTTCAATGCGTCCAGCCGGTCTGTAGCATTTTCCAGGTACTTCTTACGTACAGCTGGCCGAATCCTATTGGCTTCCTCAATAAAATATTTTGCATCATCCACTAAATCATCCAGGCGCTGAGACAGGTTATCTGAAACCTCACCGCTTTCTATGCCTTTGTATTGATTAAGATAAGCATATGCATGGAGCCGCGCATTGGCTGCCGCTCCTATTTTATGTTTTTTGTTAAGATTGACAAATGCCTTTACAACATTTTGAGTTTTTCTAAACACAGGAGAAAGCTTTCTTTCAATTGGACCTATCGTTTTAGATCTGAAAGCGGCAACAGCATTATCGTTATAAAACAATCCCGCCATGATATTGGAAAGATTCTTCTTACTGATAACATCTTCATGCGCCAGTTCCCGTATCTTCTCTCCTCCAGCTATCAGCGATTCATTTGCTTTTTGTGCTTCATATGAAGTGACAATATCTCCGGCTGAATCCAAGGAACCGAATTCTGCAATATTGTTTAATACATTATTCAGCTTGATCAAATCAGGCCCTTTCAGATATGAAGGATCTACATCTGCTAACTGTGTAGCAAGATCTCTTTCATATCCATAAAACTCAGGTAGCCGATTCTTTAAATAACCAAGTTTCTTTTTTAATTCTTGCTTTAAAATCTCTTCCTTTTTACTTATACCTTCAGAAAGCTTTGGCGGCTTTTCATTGCTTAACATTCCCATATACTCATCCAAAGTAACATCCTTCGGTATAATTCCCTCTTCTTTGAGATCATCCAGGTCATCCTGCATTGACTCTTTACGCTCTGTATATATCCGGTCATTTTCCTGATCTACAAACTCAGAGATTTCTTCTTTAGTATATTTTTGATTTAGCTCGTTCCCTTTTCTGGAGTCAATAAAATCCTTCAGCATATCCATATAGGAATCCAGGTCGTCCACCTTTGAAGGGGAAGGAAGTTGCAGGCCTTTGATCCAATCTATATCCTGAGCGACCATTGACTTAGACCGTTTCAGCTTTCCCAGAGACCTCATGAGTCCCTTTGTTCTTGATATCTTTTGCTTATTACGTGCCTGCCAAAGAATATTGGTTATTGTCTTTACAGTACGCTCAGTATTCTCAATCTTATCTTTTGTGCCAACCGCTTTTTGTAAAAGAGAAGTTATTGAACGTAATTGCGTAATGTTTAAATTAATTTGCTTCCCCTTCAACATATCACCAATGACAGCCCTTACCGCCTTTATCCGTCCTGTTGGCCCCTTACTCCCTTCCTTAAAACCTGCCTCTCTAACCTTTATCCTATCACGCACATAATCCTTAAATGAAATCCTATCGTTCGGCTGCTCTGGTAATACGCCAGGTATTTTCTTTATCTGAGAAAAGGCATCATCAAATGCATCATTCAGCATAGAAAGATCCTGAATGGTCATTCCTTCTTCTTTAAGAGAAGAAGTGATCATTCTTTTAATTTTTGCCTTCTTTTCATTGGCAAAGCCCTTCACTTGATTTGCACGATACAGAATTTCTTCTTTAATGTAATTTGCCAAAGCAGAATAAAATTCTTTATCTCGTTTCAGGTTCTGCTTAGGATCGCTTATAATACCAACGTGTTTATAAGGATCAAACTTATTTTTTAAGTTGGCAACCGCCTGATCCCGGCTTTCCTTAGTTCCTGATTTTACTTTTACTTCTTCTTGGACTTTGGGCTGCTCTGTTTCACTTTCTGTGGGAGGGATTTGGGACTCGGCGTTTCCTTCGCCCACTTCTTGCAATCCCAGTTCGGGTCTTTCTTCGCGTAGCACGCTTTTTCTTGCTGTTTGCTCTTGAATGGCATTTTGTTCAGGTTGAGATGGTTCAGTAATTTTTTGCCCAACAGCAATAACTTGCGGGTGTGATACCTCTTCAGGCTGCTGAACTGTAACTTTTTTACTTTCAGGTTCTGTATCATAATCCGTTTCTGATTCCCCAGCTATAGCGGATAAAACTCCTTTCTCAAGATCAATCTTTGTAGCATCATCCTGTGCTGTGATAGGCGTCAGAATTTCAATTCCAGACAAAGGTTTATTATGTTCATCCAGTTTTTTAGCTCTAAAGGCGTTCATAGCAACTCTCTCCACCATCTCAGGATTATATCCCTTAGCAGAAAGAGCGTCATATATCTCTGTGTATTCCCCTACATTCTGTTTAATCTGGTCTGCCTTCGCTTCTGTTAATTGCCCTTGTGCCACTGCATTCTTTAAACCCCCTTCTATGATTCCAGGATTCTGTGCTGCGGCAGCCCAGGCGCTACGTTCAAGACTGGAAGGCTTATTGCGTGCTACCAGATGCGGAGAGGACATAAGGCCCGTAACCAGCGTAGTAATAACCGCTGTTTCTAAAGACTCCTGTAAAGAAGGCAATATTGTCTCTTCGCCAAAGCGGGGATCATCTAAGACATACTTATCAAAAGCATACTTCGCGGTCTTGTCTCCCATGTTCTGAGCGAACTCCTGCATATTCTCTTTTAATACCTCATCTCCGCTGCGGACAATGAACTTTTTTATCGCATCCTTTGCACTTGCTCCATTTTTAATGTAATTGAATATCTCCTTTTTAGTAAGCGCCTGCGGCAGCTCTTTTGTAATGACCTTATTAGGAGACACTAATTCAAGCGCTGAATTAAGACCGGCGCTCACTGTAGCAAACTTGTCAGCGTCCGCATCACTCAGCCCGTTTTGTTTCGCCGTTTTTCTGTAGTCTTCGTACTGGCTTACAAAGGAAGTAGCCATAAGCGCAGCGTTTCCCCCTCCTAATAATGACGAACCACCCATAAGGGCCGCCATATTAGTCAGGCCCTCCATGGTTCTTGGAAGGATGTTGTTCATGCCTAGTTTTCCCTGTTGCTTAGAAGGCTCCATATTCAGGGCTGCTGTGGGATTACCTTCCCGCGCCAATCTATCGAAGTCAAAATAATCGATTATCTTATCGGCTACCTTGTCAGCACCCACGGCCCTGGCACCAAAGGCCGCTGTATTCTTGCCTACATTAAGCGCTTCTTTATAGACAGGGCGAACAAAATCATAATAGAACTTACCCTGTGGAGTTTTATACATCTCATCAGCTACCTGCTGATTAGCAAGTCTGTTCTTATCTTCCTCATCAACTTTTTCTAAGACCTGTTTAATATTATTGCGATACTGAACATTAGGATCGTTCAGGTTTTTATCTATTAAAGTACGTGTTTGCTCTCCATTCAGCTGCCCGGCCATGTTTATAGGAACAACGGACTGATCTTGCAATAAATACTTTTCTGCGTTCCGGGAAGCCTGCTCTGATTGTGCTTGTTTTACAAGTTCAGTTGCTTGGATATCCGGCTCAAAAGCTTTGATATCCTGGAAGTAACCAGGACGTTGTTGCTCAGGAATAGAAAGATCTTTGCCCGTTTGTAAAACTGCCTGTACGGGGTTTTCTTCAGGAAGACCCGTAGGAATATCCCTAGTAGTTGGTTGTGTCCCTGATGGCGCTAATACCCTCTCTCGAAATCCTGTAATATCAGAAGAGAATGCATCTCTCTTCAAAGACCCCATTGGTCCATAAGCTTTTGAAAGCGCACCGTATATTTTATCGGCGTACTTGGAATCAGTATTTATTCTGTCATAGAAATCATTAAAAGATCCCCGGAAAACACCTTTTGTTACTGCCCCCTTTTCACCATAGGCAGTATTCATAAAATCATAAACCTTCTGTATGTATTTTTTATCGGGCATTATTGTTCTTCTTCATTTGTTGGATCAAGCTCATAACCATCCTCTTCAAAGGTTGGGACAACAGCTTCCTGCTGTTTGAAGGCTTTATCTGGAAGTCCTTTAAGGGATGTCCCAGCTGCATAAGATTTTAACTTATTCAACCTGCTTTGTATATATTGATCTCGTGACGAAACTGCTAAGTACTCAAATTCGTCCAATCCATTTTTATTCTTTATTCTTTTCCCCTCTTTATCCGTTTTGGGTACAGCAACGACTAACACACCCGCCTTAAAATCTGCTGGCTTCAAGTTTTTAGTTTTACCATCTAATCCCCGTTCCCTAAGCTCACGCATAAATGTTTTCATGGCACCTTGGGTGGTTTGTCCTTCTTTCAGAAAAACCTTTTCCACGCCTGGGGTAGAAGTATCTAATCTGGAAGCCAATCTTCTTACGTTTTCAGTATCACCGTTCTGCATAGCATTGGCTATATCATTCTCCCAGATATAACTATCCTTAGCATCCTTACGGGCAGCAGTACGTTCTGCTCGAAGATCAGCACGATCAAGGCGCTGGTTCTGCATACGCTGCTGGAATGCTTCCCTTCGGCTTATATCAGATCCTGTTAAATCACTAATCACATTTTTATTCACGCGGCCATACAATCCACTAGCAATGGCCAAATCCCTGGCATCCTTTATCACAAAATCAGGATCATAATTCTTCTGCGCATAATCCTCCAGTTTGGAGATACGATCTTCAGAAGTATTGTTGAACTCATTATCGAAGAAACTCTTAGCATTTAATTGATCAGAGTCATAGAGAAGCCCCATATGATTTGCCACAAGTCCCGGATTAACTTGCTTTGTCCTTATCTTTCTTGTTTCTCCACTAGGTAACTTTATTTCCTCCTGGTTCTCCTCTGGCTTTAATTGATTGAGTGGTTGAAACAGCTTATTAAGATCCGTCTTAGGCGCTTTGAGCAACACGTCCGTAGGATCAAAGCTTTTCATCTTTTCATATTCAGGTGAACCAATTGGAGCATCGTAATCCGCTAATGATTGCCTAAACTTATCAGTGTCAACCCTATCTACATTCTTGCCATAGAAGTCAATAAGAGCTTTCTTATTCTCCTTGGCAGCTTTTGACTCGGCAATGAGACCCATTAGCTTTGCCTTAGAATTCTGGTACTCTTGCCATACTTGTGGATTCTTATTAGGATTGCGGATGGCATCCTTGTATTGTATAGATAAATTCTTTAAGTATTGGTATTGTTTTAAAAAAGGTTCTACGTCCGGTTGACGGATACCGTCCGGAGATAACTTTGCTATATCATCGCTGACTTGTTTGTCCAATGCCTGCCTCTCTAACTTTTTCTGTTGCTGTTGCTTCAAGAAAAAGTTAGTGTATGCCTGCGGATTTAAAACAACTGCTTCCGGATTACCGTAATTCCCCTTCGCCATTTATGCAGTATTTGATTGTTTTTTACTTTTATTCTTAGCCACTTTGTTCATAATATCCATCAGGCTATCATCATTAAAAGATTCTTTTAAACGTTTAAATATAAAAGATCTCCTTAGTACAGGATCTTTCTTTGCTTTCTCCAGTATCTCAGGAGTGATATTTTGTGTTCCGGCATCATAGATATTACGTTGTTTCAATAGGAAACGGAAAGCATCGATATCGCTTTTGTTTTCGGCAGGAGCTACGTCATGCATAACGCTATTACTTAATCTTGATGCAGCATCCGGATTAGAAGAGGACTCCAATACACTTTCTTTTAATTCTGGTATTAACGCCTTGTTACGTTGAATAATAAATCGCCGCTCTGGTGTATTTAAAAAAGCTGCTTTGTTCTTCTCGTTTACGTTTAAACTATGACCCGCTTCATGCACCAAAGCCTCTTCTCTCGTAGACCCTAATCCCTTTATTTCATTGGGATTTATTTTTATTTGATTCAAGTTATCATCATATCCCGAATCTCCTTTGGTATCATCTTTTATCGTGAGACCGCTTATTATTTTTGCGCGTTGATTTTTAATATAATCAGGGTACTTATAAAAATTAGAAAGGCGTTCCTTATACTTGGGCGATCCAACATAGGAACTCATCCAGTCTTTTATTGACTGATCCTGAGCAGCGGTTTTCTTGATTTTTTCGTTATCTGGCATTTTTTAAAAAGCTTTTGAATACTTGCCCAATCCCCCCTTATAGCCACCCTTTCCATATAAAGAACTATCCAATGGTTTGAAGCCGCCAAATCCTTTTGAGTTGCCAAACAATCCTCCTCCTGAAGAGTTATTATCTCCACTACCCATTAATGAAGCAGCTGATCCGGCAGCATTAAAGGCGTTCTGCATGGCAGCGCCAGTTAAAGCTTCACCACTGTACCTCTCCTGAGCGGCACGATCTCCCTGTATCGCCGCCGCTCTATTACCCTGTCCCAATGCATTGTACTGATTCTGTAAACGCATTTTTGCATCTTGAGAGGCTAAGCCTTGCAAAGCATCATTTGTCGCCTGCTGTACGTTTGTTGCCCCTGCTAATGCCATACGTCTATCACGGAGCGCAGAAAGTGAGACCGCCTGATTACGGTAGATCTGTTGTAATGCCTGTTGATATTCTTCTGTAGGAAGTCCCGATAAAGCAATACGCCGCGACTCTGCAAGATTTGAAGCGTCCATTTGGTCTGCCTTCTCTTGCATCTTACGGGCCTCCTTCTTCTGTTTCGCCCCTTTGATCCCTTGATATATGGCACTTCCGGCCGTAATTATTAATGGAATAAGAGCAGGTAAGAACATAAGCCTTCCTTCATATTCTTTCTTATTTAAAGAATAATGCACAGAAAGTATTATGATAAATACTAAATAAATGAAAAAGAGTATCATGTCTTTACTGGTTATCGAGTTGACTACTTATATATCGTACCGCTGCGGATCGCAAAGAAACTAATTCTTGCGTATTGGCAGACCGTATTTGTATTCTGATATAACTCCCCTTCAGCACATCACCATTTATAATTCCACCGGGACTATTAATGTCTCGCTGAAACACAGCATGAAAATGGCCTTCCAGCTGCTGAAAATCTGAAGTTATTAAATTAGATTCCTGAAGGGTAATGTTATCCGGCTCCGTTAATGATGTTATTATTGACGGGCATTCAAGAGCTATGTTCGAGATAATATCAATAGCCTCAAAAGTCTTCTTCAGTGTAAACTTATCATTGAACACAAGCTCTATATACCAATCATAGTTAATACCATAAAAAGTACTTCTATTCTCTTTGTCGTTATGAATATATGGTATACCTTGCTTAAAGGTTATAAGGTCATTCTTCAATGATATCATCCACTCCGGATCATAAGAATAGAATGAAACAAATCTATTACGCACCTCATCCCATGCGAGTGTTTTTGCCGGACTAACAACTGTTCTTATAATTCCTGGAGGGTCTACGACCAATTCATAGGAAGCAATCTCTTCATAAGCGGATACGTACTCATTGTTTTTTGTATCAAATACACCATATATCTGAGCACGTCCCGGAATGTCACTTGCGTTGACCGGATATTCCCCCAAATAAACTGTATTCTTATATTTTAAATCTTCTATAATCGCAAACCTGTTCATTCTGGTCGTAATAGATATAGGAGTCAACCCATCCCTGGACAGTCTTAATATCGCCCCCCGATTAGTATCATGAAAGTAATCAGCAAAATTTTTAGTTGCCAAAGAACACGGTGCGTTGCCTATTCCAAAATCGCCTTCATAATATTGTATGTTATTAAGTAACTGTTCGCTTTGTGAAACGATCTGGTTTCCGGTTGTGGTTTGAAGCACATTTTGTGAGATAGGTATCCATCCACACTTCATCTCCTGAAAGATTCTAAGTTGGCGGTCTCTAACTGTCATCCTTTTAATAGTGCCAAATGATCTATCACAATTATCTACAAAACTTCCAGCCGGGAAATTATTAGTTTCATTTATAAAAGTGTCTTGTATATATGCTCCACCAAACCTGATAAATGATGGTAATCGCTGTTCTTTTTGATTATCATCAACGATGTAACCTCTTCCATTCCCATTAACAGCACTCGGATACTTGTCAGAAAAATTAGGATCTTCAATAGGAATATTTATAAGATTCCAATGATCTGCTGAATCGGGACTTTTATATTCCATCTTATCACGCTCTCTAACATACACGTCTCCTTTGTCAAAAGCAAACGTAGCAGGAGTGTTGGAAGGACGTGATTGATTTTGAATCATTCCACCATGACGCATGTTATTGACATCGCCTGGACTTAATATAGGATATTCTCTGTCAAACTCATAAAAGAATTCTGAAGTATTGCCCGTCTTGAGCGTATTGTATATCTCAAGTAAAAAAAGAGCCGGACCATAGTCATCAACAGTGCTATTACGCTTTACCACTAAATATGTGCCTATATAGTCGGTATTTACTATTGTTGGATCTGTTACGAGATTCTGTATGGGCAGGTCTACATTTACTATGAAGCCAGGAAAGGTATCCGGAGGCACCTTTGTATCCATCTTGCGTACTATCCGACAACGATCCCCTGGCGTGAACGTACTGTATGATATAACATTTTGTCCGTTAAGCGCTACAGAATTGACGAATGGATTTATTTCAAAATACATATTCTCTAAATCATCCGTCTTGATGAGGTGCATGATATAGTAAAAGAAGCGCGTATAGGTTAAGCACGGCGTTCTAACCCATTTAAAGGTTCTGGCCCAAATAGGGGGTATATGATATATAGCAGCATTTAACGTTGCCGCGTAAATACTGTAATTATCTGTGGCATTATCATCATCATAGGCAGGGATGGTTACTTCAAAATCATTGTTATCTCCTTGGCCAGTTGTATATGTATGCACCCCATCAGTCCGTTTAAACTCATCAAAGTAAACGAGTCCCAATCGATACTTCCCATTTAGTTTCCAAAATAAAAAGTCATTGCCAAAGTCTTGGACTAACAAATTCATCAGGACATCAATCGTAACAGTTAGCGGACCAGTGAACTGTAAGCCCTCTGTAACGTCCCCATAAACAAGCGTATTCCCATTTACAAGCGCTTGGCTTCCTGCTTTCGTTGGAACAAAATCCCATACCTGATTCACCTTCTCGGGGGGCTGTAAAACGCCTATTGTGTCATTATAGAAAGGAAGTGCGTAGACAACATTGTCATCTATATCTTGAGCCACCTTGTCCATAGTTTCAAACAGATAAGCATCTCCCCATACAGAACCGATATTTTGTCTGAATGCCACCTCTATCTTTTTGACTTGTGGGCCTCCTGTGAAAACAGCTACAAATATTTCATTATTAACCGCCGGATCACTATCACGGTCCGGAGCAAATGGACGGGGGGGAATATCGAAATCAGCCCAACCGCTCCAAGTAGATTTCTCAAAATCATCATAAACGTACCGTATCTGAAACTGAAATAATCTTCCACGTAAATTATTTACTGTACGATTAAAATCACTGGCGTATCCCCCAAGTATTGAAGGGGAAGGAGGAGGTGCTTTGGCTACAAGCGTATAAGCCATGACAATAGGAGAGGGATATCCATCCGGAGAACCAAAGGCCTTGGCTCTCTTTATGTTTATCTTTCTGGGGCGAGTATTCCCTTCAGTCCAAAACATAAGATCCCCTTCCTCATCCGTTCGATGAATAACATCAATACTTGGTATCTTGATCCAGGGTTCAAACTGTGTTACATCTGCTGCATTCGTCCAAACAAGATTTCTAAAAACAGGCGTAATTATACCCGTTTCAGGATTGATCTCAACAATCTCATCACTTTGAAATGAGTTAGAGATAAAAGCATAGATCACATTTCTAAACTCATCGGCAAACGCACCAATGCATTTATTATCTCCATCAGGATAATTGTAATTGCCTATTCTTACATTTCCTTCGATATTAGAGTCAGCGCCCTCCTGTCGCTCATCAGAGGCAGCCATACGACTATTTAAAGCATCTATCCAATCCCCATTTGGCAGCAAATGCAGTTCAGTATCATAATTGAGACCGCCTCCTGTAAATATTTTTACCTCATTCATTAATTTTTAGGAACTAACCTTATTGCGTCTTGACAAACATTAATTGCATCTTGTATCCTGAAGGGCTTCATCCTATTCCTGGAAAGCTCTTTTTGTGCATAGTATTCTCGCCTCCTAGCAGTCTTATCGTATATGCTAACCTTCCTGGAGGCTGCCAATTGAATATTATCCTTCCAGGAAAGCCAAGCAATCATGGCTTCATATACTTGTACCGGCACCTTTATACCATCCTCTTCAGAAGGAGCTGCCAAGTATTCTATGATAATGTAGTCTGTCGGGAAGCTGTTATCAAGAATGAGTATCCCACACTGATCATCAATCCTAAAATCGCCCACCTTTAAGGCTTCATTACCAGATATCCCAAAAAGATTAATCTGACCATAGCCATAAGCATAATCAAAATAATTAAGGTAGAAAAGATCAGAGATCCGGTTCAGATCAATACCCACTGAATCTGTATTCTTACTCAACCTGTTAACATCCGTAGCGCCATACAAGGTCAAGGTGCTGTTATATTTTAACGTACACACTTCCCCCATTGCGTTTAATACGCCAACCTTCCTCCAATCGATATAGTCTACAGGTAGCTGAACAGTTTTATTTCCATCTACGCACAGTCTGCGACTTTTTATATTAGGGATTATATCTAAAGATAAATCCGTGACGCCCCTAACGGCTATACGCCACAAGCGCCTGAACACCGATGAGTTCTGTTTTGCCTCATCCATGTAATCATAAATGATGTCTTTTAGTTCTTTATGTCTTGCTGTCTCGCCCATTTCATTTTACTTGAGGAGTTTCTACACCATCGCTTGAAATATCAATAGGCCTTTGAACTTCTACTCCCAATACCTTTGTCATATATTCCACTACAAGTGGGAGATATCCATCAGGAAGCGTAACAGGAGTTGTCCAATCCGTTGCTTGTGAGCTGATCATTCTTATATTTGCCTTGTACTGCGTAATGTCCTTACAGGCATGTAGAGATACTGTCAATCCAGTAATCCAATAAAAAACCTCACTGCACGATCCCGATGTATTATAAAGGAATTCAACCTCTCGCGGGGAAATGGCATGTGCAAACATCTTTGCTCCACTGCCTGTTATTAACATAAAAGTAGAAATGTCCCACCCTGCACCTAATCCTACTGGTTGTTGCGGCAGCGTTGCTGTATATAGTCCTGTTGTATTGTCCTTAGTAATTGTGATGCTCTTAAAGTCAGCATAAAAAGCATCGGCTACATTCTCGATACCATTTAGCTCAATCTCTTCTTTATAGTTTGTCTTTGCTGCGTAACCTATGGCTGCATTGAGATGTTGATTAATAAGGGCAAGCGTCAATTCAGTATCATCAGAGGCCATTCCCCCTAACAATAATCTCTGAACGGTTTCTAAAACCTGTAACCTGCTAGTCGGCATATATTAAATCAGTTTTATTTTTACGATGCCCATATAGATATATCCTGTCATTGACCATCATTTTTTACGCTACCATAATATTGAACTAGCTGACTTGCCTGAATACTTATACCAAACATAAAAAGGATACGAATAATCAACTCTGTAATCTCCGTGTCTTGCCATAATGGTTGTATACTACTCCCTATATCATATACAGGTCTGCCACTGACTACTGTATACGCCCATAGCGCATTCGGAGGAGTACGTAAATAATCTACATTGATAGTACCAATCGTGATGGGATAGATCTGGTAGTTATTATTGTATTCCGTGTAAAAGGGAGTCTCCTCCGGGAGATCAATTGTAGAGGAGGCATGAGAAAAAACCCGGTCGTGCTCCACGCGCCATACACGCTGCGTATTATCAGCGCTTCTTATTGCAAGAAGATTTGACAGGTCTCCCGGTTTTGGATATACTCCTGTACCAGGAACAACAACAGATGTATCTTTTACGATAAATGGAGCAAGTTTCTGGATGACTTGTTGGGCATTCCCCATTGGCAAACGAATGCGCCGTCTATTTGCGTCCCATCCCTGAAGCGCCTCTATGAGTTGATGAAAATATTGATCCTGGGATAGATTAAAGGCATTGTTAAACTCCTCCGGCGTGATGTATCCGGATTGGGATTTATTGGCAATGAACCGAACCAAGGAATATATTTCATTTATATCCATTACACAAATATAATTTTTTTGGTTGATAGAAATTATACAATTCTGTATAAGAATGACAATATTTTATATTACATTTGAGAAAACCTTGGGCTATGATCAACTATGGCAAAGGGATCGCAAAGACCAATAAGTCCCTCAAAGAGATGAACAAGAAAGGGCGCGCCCTTATGGGATCGCGTGAAATGCCTGTGGAGAAAGCAGCTCCTCCCAAACCAATAACCGTTAAAAAGAAAGGGAAATGAAAAACCATCCTGGCTTTGGTGCCGTACAAAAAAAGATCCAAAAAGAAGGTTATTCTAAAGCAGCAGCGGGTGCCATTCTGGCTAAGAAAACCCGTGAGGCATCTCCTGCCGCAAAGGCCGCCAATCCTGCATTAAAAAAAGTAAGCGGTAAAGGTAAAGGATAAACAAATGCAAGTACCTAATAATCACATTAACCAAAAGCGACTTTTGGTTGCGGTATGGCCTGCCCAAAAAACAAGCCATAGAATTAAGATGCTAGATGGCTCTCACCTGGATATCTACATGGGAGAAAAGGATTGGAAAGAAAATGGATGGGATGGCAATCCTACTGTAGGGCGTGCTGTTACATCCTGCGATGAGATAGAAATGGGAGATTATGTCCTTACGCAGCACAATGCCTTTGAAAACGAGCGGAAAGAGGTCTTTGGGATGGGATCACTGTTAGATGAGGGCGAAAGGTTGTTTGCTATTGAAAAGCCCTTATGTTGGCTTGGAGTGAAGCCTACCGGAGAGATTTACTGCATCGATAAGAGCGTCATTTGCAGGCGTATCTACAAACCCATCCCTATTACTCCTTCAGGAGTGATAGGCGGTATTACAAAAGAAAAATGGGATAACCTTGTATATGTAGAACAGGTGCCTGATCAGGTCGATGAGATAAAGAAAGGGGATGTTATTGCGATAGCCAAACATGCAGACGTAGAACTGAAGTATGTTTGGGAGAATGTTCACCAGTCTATTATAAGAGTAAACTTTGATCGGGATTTCTTGGGAGCTACGGTGGAAGGATTAGAATATGAATTTTGATTTTTATTTTAAATAAAACACTAAATTTACACTGTACTTTAATGTCCGGCGATTTTACATGGATGTTAAAGGTGTGGTGTGAAACGCCCCTTTCCTTTATAGGAGGGGGTTTTTTATTGCCCTCCGTAAATAAAAACCCCGGATAAAAATCCGGGGTAATAGACCTAATCTACTTACATATTTCAGATACGGAAACTATGCTTTTTCTAAACGTGACCTGAGCGCGTACCCTTCCTTGGTCAGCATCAATTCGGCCAGATAGTCGGCCACATTGTCCTGCCTGGAATGAGGAACTTGACAAATCATAGACTTTGTATCAGCCCAGAGCGCCTGACCTTCCAGGTAGATAACCACGTTCTGCTCAAATCCCTTCTTCACAAGACCATACATTTTCACCTTGGGGTTCTCATAGGTACGAAGGAAAAGATCTGGCTGTGCCTCCGCTTTATTTACATAGTCTGTACGCAATGCATCCTCAGACTTAGGGAAGCCCTTATCGTTGATCATACGTATACCCAGGTATTCAGCGTGCGGGATAAGATCTTCCATCCTCGTTCCCCAGGCTTTGTCAGCAGCATCTTTAACCTTTTTCTTCAAATCGAATATTAAAGCCTCTTCAGCTTCGGTGTCCACCAGCTTATAGCGTGGCTTACGATTTACAGTTGGCTGTTTACAACCAACAAAATCCGAACGAAGCATGAGAAAACGTACAGTAAGCGCTTCTGTAGCCGGTATGTGTATCTGGCCGTTGTTAAAGCTCAATGTAGGCTTATTACGGGCAATATATTTTGGATCGATGTCCTTTTGTTCATCCATCCAAAACGTATTAAGGCCGCGAATAAGTCTCGCAGTCCGCTGGACTCCTGTTTCTTCATCAAACACTACCTGACAGTTATCCAGGCTTAACCCAGGATATCTTATTGTACCGTTCTGAGGATCTTTGGGGAATGGTCCCACCATCTCAAACGTATAAGTTGCACGATCCTTTTGTCTATTTTTCTTAGGAGGCTCTAAAACATCCACCTCTTGAATTTGTCCATCTGCTCCTAATTGAGCATCCAGATCCTGAATGGTCTTAGGAGGTCTGCCCGGTCCGGCCATAAACTATTATTTAAGTAAAAAATATATTATGGAGCTTGCGGTGCAAAAGTTACCTCATAAGCTCCTTGTGCCAATGTGACTGTAATTATTGAACGGCCGCTGGCGGTTGTGGAAATATCTGTTTGATCTCCCAGGATCACCAGTTGCGTGCCCAATGGGGGAAGTACCCCAACTGTACGACCGCCAGTTGCATCTTGCTGAATATATACAATCGCGGTAGCTCCTTCCGTCATTCCGCTAAAAGTGAACACAACATTACCCGTCAAGGTAATCTTAGCCCTGCGCGAAAAGGTGATATCAAAATTTACAATGCCTGTCCCAGTAAGTATCCTTATTCTTGGCTCTGCCATGATGTAAGATTTAACGAATCAACTCCAGCTATTATCTCCATGCAGCGTTGTTACGTTAGTTGCTGACCCACTTCCCAATTGAGCAGTCGGCACATGAGTCGTTGCATCCAAAGTGGCAACACCATTCGCAGCGCCCTTTTGCGTGGTAGGAATCGCATCTGTGATACCATATCCCACCAGTGTGGTAGGCTTACCCGTAACATTAGCAAATGGAACAGAAGATGCGCTGCCGCCAGCGCCGCCATATTCGACAAACAAAATGTTGTTAATATTAATCAACATTACTTTTGTGGTTGTACCAGCTGCACCATTAAATGTATTCGTACCTACAGTCACGTTTGCGCCTCCTGAAAAAGCGGTCAGCGTTAGCGTTCTGCTACCAGTGCCATCTTGGGTAAACCAAAGAGTCACTTGTTTGCCAATATTCATACCTGTCAGAGTGAGCGTCATGTTACCTGTAAGTGTAGCAAATCCTTTCGATGCAAAATCCGCATCGAATGTTACAGCGCCACTTCCAGGTAATATCCTTAAACGTTGTTCTGCCATGACTATAAATTTTTACCTTGTCCTACAATGAGCATAGCGTACTAATGAGTACGCTATGCTATTATGATTATTATGCTTCGAGAATAAGGAACTGATTTGCACCGAATACGCGAAGGCCGCAGTATTGCAACCAATTGATACACACTTCAGCGATGTTTGTGTTCGGAATTTTTGCATATCCGCCAGTCTCCCAAACCTTTATTTCGCTATTCCCTTCCACTGCATTGTAAATCAACTGCGCAGCCGGTATAGTTTGTTTACGAACCGGGTCAGTGAAGTTCTTCTGCGGTACGAAAAGACCAAAGTTGCGGAACTCAGGAACCCCTACGGTAGGAGCAGCACCATATACAGCTTCCGGACTAAATATCAGTTCCTTCCGTACGTGGAACACAAACCCATCAATGGCAACACTGGAGAAACCATAGCCGATTGCGATATCAGCAGATCCACCAACACTGTTCCAGATGATCGCACCACCGTTATACTGAGTGAATAGCTCATCATTGAACTCCTGGTTTTGGTATACATCCGGGAGCCAGTGATATTCCTGAGCACCACCGTAGAAATCCAGGGTGCGTGTTACTTCATGGATCTTGGGGATATCCAAGGAACCGGCAGTATAAGTAAGGGTCTGTCCACCTGTCCGCACGCGAGGAATAAGTCCCTGTGTACCCACAGAACCGCCCAAAGCACCAAGGTTGTCAGCAGTGTCGCCCATGAACAACTTGAATGCTTTGTTATTCAGGAACTTCCTCTGAGACTCATCCATACCCTTATACTTATAATAAGGCTGCCCGTCATAATTGAACATCAGTTCCTCAATCATGGAGCGGTCAGTTTCACGCCATACCTCCCGGATCTCCGTGGTGGTATTTGATATCTTGTTGGTCAGGTTGATGATCGGATCAGGAGCATCTGAACGTTCTCCAGCTTCAGTAACGCCTTTGAATTCCAACATCTCACCTGCTAACAGGTTGGCAGAACCGGCAGAAACAAAAGCGGCAGTTGTTTTCTCTGGGCGTATAACGGCAGAGTGGGCGTTAGGAGTGGTTTTATTCACACTCACGACCTTACCCTCTATACCGCTAGAAGAAATCCTAACGACTTCGTTCACGCGCCATGGTGATTGTGTACCACTGTTAAAGTGATCCCCGGCAATTGCTACTACGGTAACGTCAGCGCCAGCAGCAGGAGCTACTACAGCTGTCTGAACAGTTACTTTTTGGTGGAGCTTACCGCGTGATTCAAAATGGAAGAAGTCACGGCCAGGAACAAACTCTTTCTTACCCAGGAGGTCAAGAATTGTTATCCAGCTTTGCTGACCATATATTTCTACAAAATCCTTGTAACAATGCGGAGCCAGCATTTGTATGTCCGTCAAAAGGAGCGCCCGGTTGGCTACGGGCAGCGATATACCGGATGGCATTAGAGGAGCGGCCATGATATTAATGGTTAATTTGAGTTAAAAATAAATTATCTCGCTAAAAGAAAATTGCGGCTGAACTCTTTATATTCAGCCTCCTTGGACGGTTCGAAATTACCTTTGCTGGTCGAATCAAGGTCAACGTTCTTGGCTTCCTTGATCTTCTCAAGTTTCCCCTTTGATACGGCTTGCTTGATAATACTGTTAATGATCTTTTCTTTATTCTGCAACAAATAGACATCCTCCATTAGTTGCTTGGTATCATAGCCGTCCTCCTTGACATAGCGAGATAACAAAAGATCAATAACATTTTTTTCAGCCAAATCCTTCTTTAACTGCACTCTTTCACTTTCTTCAATTTCAAATTTCCCATCAAAGCTGACTCCCCCGTCATTTACTTTTAATGGTATTTCTTTGAACTCGTTAAAGGTCTGGTTGAGACTATTGAGGTATCTTTCCCGTTCCCGATTGGCTTCTTCGACCCTTTGGTTGATTTCAGCCTCATCGACTTCTTGTTCCTGCTTAGGATGTATGTCCGGTAATAAAATGTCTTTTTTAAGGCCACCTAAATAATCACGCGCATCTACCGCGTCTTGTTTTAACTTACGAAGTAAGGCTTTGTGTTCTTTTTCATAAGCCTTCAGCTCTTTCTGATAAGTCTTTTCTGCCTTTGCCTGTGCATCCTCATCTAAATAATCATCTGGATTAGGAGCCTCGGGTCTTTCGATTTGATATATAACAGAAAACTCATCGTCAATATCACTACCCTTCAATCCTGCTTGCTTATATTCCATGGAAAGCTTGACCGCTTCTTCGTCTGACATCTCCTTCAGAGAAGAAAGACGCTTCTGCTCATTGTATACTTGCAATACATCATCCACCTTTCCTTCACGCAGGTAATCAAAGATCTTTTTGGATTCTTCATTTGAAAAGGTAATATCCTGTTTCTCTTCAGCAAGCTTTGCGGAAACGTCATCCCAGGTCTTAAATTTTCCACCTGTTTTTTCTGTCAATACCTGCTCCCAGTTGATATCAGAACTTGGTGCTATCGGAGCGGCAGGCTCAGTAACTATAGACTCCGGCTTCTGTTCAGTGGTTTCAGGGGGCGCTATTGGAGTGTCTATCTTTACTTCAGCTGTTTCAGTCGTCTCTGTCTCTACAGGAGGCGCTATAACACTTCCATTTTGATCAAAACTCGTTCCTGGTGCAGGATTGAATAAATTCACAGAATTTAGTTTATGTTATAAATAAGTTTATAAAATAGACTTACTAAACAAAAGTATAATCATTTTTTATTATAGTGAAAAATTAATTTTACTCTTGCATATAATGCGCCATCATTGGTCTATCGAGTAATTCCTTTACAGAATCAGAACGGTTCATGGAATTATCGAAGGCTATGTGAATTACAAGCAGACCTCCATTATGGTCCGATTCTAAAGGAACACACTTACAATCCTTTCCTCTTGTGTGTTTGTCAGTCTCTCCAATAGGTACTACATGAATTGTCGCCATATTATGCCATTTGTGGTGCTTGTCCTGGTTGCATTTGTTGCTGCTGCTGCTGCTGTTCATCCGCTTCCATCACAGAATCAGCCATTTCCTGTTGCTGCGTTTCCTGTTCAGCCATTGAATCATAGAAACCATCAACAATAGCTTGCATGTCCGCAGGGATCGGCGTCCCTGTTTCAAAAGATACTAACTGTAACTGCTGAACGAACTTTTGTAGTTCCAATTTTGAACTAGCATCCGCATTCATCTGAGCAATAACAGCCTTACCCCTATAGTCAGTTTGAAGCTCCTGCTGTTTACCCTGGGTAGTTGCCTGGGCTGAAGCAATTTGAGCGTCTGAGGTCGCTTTGATGTTGGCCTGATTCTCCTGAATCTTCATTTGCTGGTTACGCTTCTGAGCACGAGACAAATAAAGCTCCTTCAGTTTAACGTTCTTGATGTTATTGATCTTGAAGGCATCCTGGAACTCAATGATCCCAGCAGAAAGTGCCGTTTCTACCTTCTGATCGATCTTAGCACGTTCCATCTCATCAGGCAACATTTCAATGTTTACATCAAAATATTTATCCTCTAGCTCTTCATCACCGATAAAATGCCTGTATTCCTTACCGCCGAACATAACATTGTCCCAGAGCAACATGGCCACCTTTCTACAGGTGTTCTGCATAAGAGAAAGATAACCTTCATATATATATGCTGTTGCCCGGTTAGAAGAGGCCATTTGATTTTCCATTACACCAAGTCCGAGCTTTGGATTGACAGACTGCCCCTCCACATATTCGTTAGTGCCAAGGTCTTGACGCAAACGTTCCAGGTAGAAGTTGTATATATTAATACAGTTCTGGATTTGGGCAACTGAGCCAGCATTCGGCAGTTCCTGGATAGGGACTATTTGACGGGTCTCTCCGTCCTCTTTTATACTTCTATAGTAAACATTACCTGTTTGATCATAAACAGCCTGCATCTCCAGGGGAGTTACGGTATGGCCTAAGCCAAGGTCTATATCCTGTAGTCCATTTATATCCACCAGGATACCAGCGGGACGCATTTTGGCGATGAGCTGCTGAATCTTCAAGTGGGAGAGCGTCATTTGGTTTATAGAGGACTTCATTCTTTCCGGAAGCGTGACATTATCCATGTTCCGGTTTTTAGGCATATAGAAGCTGTAGGAGAAATAGACATCACTCAGGTTGCTCTGAGGACGGATCATGTTCTTGGCCAGCCCCCAGCAAAAAAGTTTATCCAGTTTGCGCACATAATATCCCCTGTATACATTATATACCTGCTTGGAGACTATTTCTTTACTTTCGCCTAAATTTTGTGGAATTTTATTCCTTTTATCAACGGCAATAAGGTTACCGTATTTATTAGTTTTTGTAGTATAAATATCATTATCCACGGTCTTAAACTCAAAATCCATTACCTCAATTTCCCAATCATCATAAGGCCGGTAATAAGAAAAGGACCAATCATAGTTCCAACTAAGAGCGGTATAGTCAGGGAACTGACTCGCGGCTGTCATTACATCTTCAAACAATTTTTTCTCAGCTTCTTCAGGTCCATATTTCCTTATATAGTCCTCTGCAAATCTAGCACGGTATTCTGTGACCTTCATTTTATACAACTCTCCACACCATGCTATATCCCTGAGATCATTAAATTTACTCCAAGAGTAAAAAGTATTTTCTGGTTCACAGACTCTTATCTTTATTTTACCATTAACATCAACATAGGTACGTGTGGCCGCGAAGGGAGTTTCCTCCATATCTTCGATGATCTTACGTTTACAAACGGGTAACCAATCATTATCAATTAAAACATACGACACTGCCTTCTCAAACTTTATTTCCTCTGGAAGCTGATATTCATATCCAAAGTAAAATTCAAGGTCGTCCTTATCTTCTGGAGTATACGCGGTAGGATCTTCTACAGGAACACCCGCTTCCTGCTGGATAGCATTAATTAGATCCTTGTTCCCCATCCTGAATTCAGCTTCCTCTTTTTCACGCGCCTGTTTGCGCATGGATAGCGGATCAATTGCAGATACTTTGACCTCTTCGCTGCGCTCCATAAAACGCTGCGTCATGATATCCATAAATTTGGGGGCTATACAGGGAGGACTAAGGTCCAGGTTAACAAAGGCTTTTTTTCCATCGATGTTCATTAAGTCAAGAAACTGGGTCATGCTTTGATGCCCCGCTGCGATATCACGGCTAATCTTGATCTTACCATTGCGGCGCGTATAATACCCGTTATATCCCCTATCAACTGTAGAACTGATCGCCTGGGCCAGCTTAATCCCAAAACGGGGGTCTTCCTTGTCCCTGTTCGTACCTTTATGGAACTCAATAAGCCTGTTATCAATCATCTCCTAATATTTGTTGTAACAAATTTAGTTAAAACAAATATACCAATTTTATAGATTAATTAGTGCGAGGGTTCGCATTCAATAAATTATATATATTTATGATTGGGACTTCCCTCTTTTCATCTGCCACTTTGGCCTTGGTATCCCCCATCATATCAATAAGCATAATAAGAAAGGATACAACGGTATCATATATCTGCCTGTCATCGTGCTCATAAAGGAGCGCTTCCCTCAAAAAGGCAATAAAGAATACTTTATGACAATGATGTTCAATAAAGGCAATCCCTAGCTCCAGCTGCTTAGAAAGTGCAAATGGATCTCTTGAGCTGGTCCCAGGAACACGCCGTCCTGGTTTTAAAGGATCAATAGCGCAAGTAGGCGTCCAGCGAATATAATTAAGATGCCCTTTACTTTTGATATAAGTATAGTAGTCATCTCCAGCATCTGTTTCAAAATGCATTCGCGTCCCCCAAAAAATACCAGCAAACAGCATTTGATCATACATTTGTGCCTTTAATGCAGGACGGTCATAGTACCATGCTACAGGCATACCAGTATTTTCCGGATCATTAGAATCAAAGCGCTCTCCTATCCAGGCGGAAGTTTTTGAAAGGCTCCTTTGAGTTTTTGTAAAATTATGCCGATGGGGGTCAATGCCATTGCAATACTTTGCTGTATTTGCGGGACTCCATCCCTTGTCCGTCATAAAGCGCCTATTGCGCTCTTCATTAGTAGGAAATTTATAAACATGCCACGGCCCATCCTCCATATCAAGGAAATCAACAGTTCCATCTTCCTTTTGATAAAACTTTCCTCTCCGTAGGTAGGGAGGATTTTCTATTAAATACTCAATCTGTTCGTTAAGTTTGTTTACTGAAAAGTGGCACTTTGTTTGACTGATCATAAATGCCTCTCTCTCATTGAACGGCATCATACGCACCAACTCAGAAAGCGCTACAGGATCTTTGATCGCTTTACGCTCCTTCATCAAATAGTCTACAGCCCCATCATACTCTACACCATACTGCTCAGAAAACATATTGCGCATTGATGGGGTGGCTTTATCTATAATAGAAAAACCATAAGGATCAATAAAGCCTGCAAAGCCTTCGTAAGCCGGAGTAAAATATCTATATAACCCTGTAGCTGTTATCTTATTTTCAAAATGGTTAGACTCATCCCATATTTCTTTGTAAGCACTACCTCCGTTCTCCGCATCATTCACTGTTGATATCAATAGTGCAAAGCCTACACGCTTTGCACCTTGGGTAAGACACTTACGCACAATGGGCCAATACTGATTAATAGGCACCTCTACACCCCATTTGCCAGACTCATCACACATGAGCAGCGTTACACGGCCAGAGTCATAACTATTAAGCGCCGTAGCTTTATAATCGATCCTGGATTGCAAACCACGATCTTTATTATACAGCTGCCCTTTAGTTTTTATTACATTTCTCTTTTTATTTTTGGGCTTTGCAAATACAAGCTGGCTTTTACTTTCTGAGTCTTCTACGCGGGGTTGCAGGAAAGCAGGGAGCGAATTAAAGGCACGGACCACCATATCTGAGAAAACAGCCTTGGCATCATCTCTTGTCTTAGAAATAATACCACAGTTGCTTTGTGGATTAGTGAGCGCCATCCATAGTAGAAAACATGCAGCTTGAGAGCTGGCACCTTCCCTACGCTTCTTAATGCGGATGATCCCTTTTATATAAGGCTTACTGTAACAATGTTCGAGAAAGTAAAACCATTTGCGGTCTGCATCGCGGTAATCAGGGGCATTACCGTCCTCAAGAGTATAGTACTGTAAGTAAAAATAATGAACGCCTGTAATATAGGTTAACTCTCCACGGTTAAAGAAGAAAAATCCGTGATTTATTCGTTCAAGTTCTGAGACAACAAAATCTTCCTGCTCAAGAGAAAGAATAGCATTCCCTTCCTCATCAAATTCTATTTCATCAAATGATTCGGGAATAGGAGCACGTATCCATTTTTGGTCTCCCAAAACCTCTCTACAATTAGAGACAGTTTCTCTTTTAGGATAGGCGGGAGTATTGTAATCTACTCCATATACATGCACTGTTTGCATAAGCTATGTTTTAACATAGCTTCCATATCATATATCATGTAAGGTTTTTCTTTGTATTCATTCTTTGAAGCCCAACCATTCCTTTAGGAGGAAGAGGTATTTCTTTAAGAATTGGCCTCCAAAGATGTAAGCAATATGGATGATTATTTACCCATTCGCTTTTGGGAGGATGTAATTGCATGACCGCATCTTCATCTTCCCAGAAAAAAGATTTGATATAACACATCTCTTCCCAGGTAGGGCAGCGCATTTGTGGTATAATAGAAACGCTCACATGCTCCCAATCCATTCCAGAGGATGCAATAATAAAGAAATAGAATCCCACTTTTGACCCCTGCCTTGGTAATACAAATGCCCCATTATTCCCCTCATCATCGGTACTATTATAAATAGAGGCGGCTTTTATACGGGGATCGTTAGTCGTTTCTCCAAATTTAATGGCTTGTCCTATACGATATTGATTTGGCACTTTCATTAAACAGGTTTTACTTCTTGAATATGTTTTTTAATATACGCCATCATCCTTAAATATAACTCCTTTCCAAGTGGAGTTAATGCCCAAATTCCCGTATTATCCATCCTAGCGACTGTGTGGATATAATTCTTTCTACGCAAGAATGCTACCTTGCTATATACCAATGTTTCACCTATCAGTTCCATCGCAGCCTTTAACTCAGCAAAAAAGAAAGTGTCATACTCCCCAGCCCATAACAATATAGCAACGTGTTGTGAGGATATATGGGTAGCTATTGTTAGCTTATTAATAAGAATGGCAGTACGCGCAATAGAGTCTACTACATTACTCCTATTAATTTCACCTCTTCTGGTTTGTCTTACATGCTCCTTGACGGCTTGTTTCCCATCAGCCTTCCCTTGTCTATATATCAAATGCCTTACGGCGCTTTTTGTCTTGAATTTACTTACACTTTTTTTCTTATTGCCCAATTCTGTTTTGTATATCTTATACCGAGCCATGAGTTTTCTGTATTCCTTTCTGAGTTCGGCTATTGGCACCTTATCTATTAGCCTTTCTGATAAAACATAATCTTTTACTCGTGGCATACAATTATTTTTTACGTGCCAATCTTTCAATGAGAGGGATCACATCTTTATCGCTCACCTTCATTACCTCTCCATACTCGTTCAGCATAAACTTAAAATCACTTGTCATATCCCTGGCAAGTTTTACCAGTTGTACAAAACGATCAAATACTTTATCTTCCGTTTTTGTAACATCAATATCTATTACCTGGACCTGATCAGCTAATACCCGAAGCTGATTGTTAAGAGCAGCTACAAGATATACAGCGCCGTTATCATTAAAACCATCAACAATCTTCTCTAACCATTCAATATATGCTACGACCTCTGGTTTAAGATCTCTGAGGTCAGGCCGCTTTACTTTTTCCATAAGCTATGTTTTAACATAGCGTCCATATCTGTGTTACTTCTTTTTACTCTTTAGGTCTTTTTTTAAGGGTTCATCCTGGGACTGCTTGAGTTCATTGAGAGCAGCTAAGCTGGAGATCATTGGTCTTTCATCCAGACCGACCCATTCTTTCAGAAAATTTCTCGCTCCCTCCAAAATTATGTCCTTTAAAACTTGTTCATTGGCTGTAAATACTTCATATGTGCCATGCTTATTAATTTCACGATATACACAGTAAAATATCATACTTTCGTAAGCAGTGAAGAAAGCCTGATTCTGGGAAAGCTCTTTCTTAATAACATCAAGTGCGGTATTAAGCTCCATATAAAATTAATTTATCAGTTTTAAAATCATACTTGTATACTTTTTTGCCCATATTTTTAGCATAATCCATACAATGCTTGGTACCACCGGACGTATCATCCCAAAATGCTATTATTATATCGGCTCTTTTAGCAATACGCATATTTCTTATGAATCCAGCCTTCTTGCCATGTACCTTCCAACCAGCACCACATACCATAATATCATGGCCATAATCGATACAATAATCATATGCAAAGGAATCAGGCCCTTCCGCACCTCCAGATACTAATTCGGCATCCGGATACCTTCTAAAGATCTTATTTAATAGTGCATAGATCTTATATTTCTCTCGGATCGACCTTGAGCCAATTATGCCTATCCTGATCATCATTATAAGAAAGGAGTTTTATATCAAGAGCCTTCTCTATCTCCAATAATGTTTCGATAGTGAAGTTATGCTTTCCACTCAGCCAAATGGATATGGTTGAATCATACTTATCTAACGCTACCGCCAGCTGTGCCTGCGTTAAACCCTTTGCCTTCATGCCATAACATATGGCTCTGGCAATATCCCGCTTAACATCGATCTCTTGTTGTTGATCAGGAGCAACCACCCGCAATAAATTGTCTATTCTCTTTGTCATGTTTAACTATTTATGATATTTATCATCCCACAGATGTCTCCTATTCCCGTTAAATATCACAGCAGGGTTTATGTAATAAGCTGGGTTATTTCTATTTCCTGTATACGCCCGAGCAATAATTTGATGATTAATCAACTCCTTAACACCATCATGTATAGGCTTTGTTATCTTATACGCTAACTCTTTGGCTACTTTGTTTGGTACAAGTATTATCAGGTCTTGTTTGGGCTTCAGATTAGCGAGTATCCAGATAAACACTTTTAACCCCGGAGCAGACAACTCCTTTAACAATGGTAATCCGGAAGTAAAGAGCTTTATGTATTGCTGGTTATCATTTATACTCAACTTGGACCCATTTACATGAACCAATCTCATCAAGTCACTACTCCCTGGTTCTATAATTAATTCATGCGAATCACGATCCATTAAATATACTACCCTCTTTGTTTCTTTCCGCACCGCGTCCAGATAGTTATTAACGTCCTTACGGAAAGGAGATATTTTGTGATAATATTCTATAGGCATCAATCCGCTTTTGTATAATATCTTCCCTTTTGTTTTTCTACAGCCTCTATGATCCAATCAAGTAGATTCAACTGTACACAGATATCATCAAACAGCACTCTTGGTAAAATGCCATTAGCGCGATCTTCTGCCCACATTTTTATGTGTAAATTAACAGATCCCTTTGTACGCATTAAAGAAGCCACAAGAAGTGGATGTCTGGTTGGCATTACCTTTCCATGACTATCATAAAGAAAGAAGGCCTTCCTACCATCCATACCGTTTCTATCAAATGGTATATCCCTGGGCAAGCGGCCATCAAATGTAAAGACATGCCGCTTAGATAAGTACCAACAAAAATCTCGCTCAAATGCTGTACTATATCTCCTCATTGCCTTCCCAAAAAGATTCAAAATCACGATCCCAAGTAAAAGCCATTAATGCTAATTGTTTAGCTTGCTCTTCAGTATAAAAAGACTTTTTTTCTAACAAAGAACAAATAGTTTTTGCAAGAGCATTTGTATCTGTTACAGCTGGATAGCTCTTTACTGCCGCCGTAGCTTGCTCAAAAGCCAAATTATACGTAGCGTTTTTGATATGGATAACTTTTGAGTTAACATACTCATTCAGATCCTTCTCATCGGCAAATATTATCTTTTTCTTGTACTTGTCCAGTTGACGTCTCAATATCCTTATCTTAAAAAAGAAGTGTGACCCAAGTACGGAGATGAGAATTATAATAAGACATACAGATGTCAGGAGGCCCGAAGTTGAGATAGTCATTTTGAGTATTATTATAACGGGTCGAATATACGGAAAAGATTCCAACTATTATTATACAAATTATATAGTAAAAAACCCGGATAAAAATCCAGGTTATTCAATTCTATAATAATAGAAAAGTCCCTATCTATAAAAAGGATTTAAACCAATTCAGCGTAAATATAAAAAATTATTTGATTCTACCAAATAAAAAACTGCGCCCAAGAATAAGCGCAGTCTTATGTTACTGTTACTATGACCAAAGCTCTGACAATAAAGAGCACTATCCCAAAGTTCCACAATTGGAAGAACTGTAAGATAAAGTAAAAAATCCATTCCTTTCTCAGAATCTCAAAAGAAAAACCCTAGCAGAAATCTGCCAGGGCGATAAAAATTCCACGTATTTATAGAGTGCCAAAATAAAAAGTCCAAACCTTACGGGGTCTGGAGAGCTGCACATGAGCAACTTATGGTTGGTCTTTCGCTTTCTCAAAAAAAAACCTCAGTACCTAAAAAGGACTGAGGAATATTTTCGCAGTTTCGTTAATTATCTACGGAGGTAGAGAACAACAAAGCGAAGTTATGGGATATAATAATAACCACAAAATCTTTTTTACATAGCCTTTGCGCCAATAAGCTGATATAATTCGCCCAGGTCTTCAGAAATTTTATTTGCTAATGTGGAAATCTCCTCATCCTCTGAAGTAAAAAGGTGATCTAAAACAAAATCGTGAAATATCTTGCTTATCATAAAGCTACGATCCAAAAGTTCTAACTTTTTAAAGGCATCATCTGGAGTCGGAGTCACCTCTAATGGACCGATTATTTTGTCGCTCATTTTATATGTTTTTATTTGTTAGAAAATATTACCTTGCAAATGCAAGATTTCTATGAGGTCTTACGGCGTTACACAAAACACCTCCTTTTCTTGGGAGGTGTAATTTTTTAAATCCCCCACTAAAGATTTAGCGGGGCCGTTCTTTGTAATCAATATTTATTGCAGCCTTTAGGTGCAATGATCTAAAGTAAAATTTATTTAGAGAACAAAAAAATAAAATTGACTATTCAGCAATATCACTACAGAGACTAATTTTATTCTTTTGATACCGCTCCCAATTCGAATAACGCAGATTACGTTTATTGCCGTCTATTGGCCTCAAATTCGGCAGATCGCCTGGATCGGGTATGAAGGTAAGGGCAACGAGCTTATGGACAAAAAGTGGCTTGGTCTTATGCTCTTTTCTTAATTGGAGGCGCAGATATCCGGATTCATGTACATAAGGATGAACTTGACGACCATGCTTATTATATACTTTGCCCTCTTCTGTGATAGTATAAGACTCGTATCCCGGTATTGGTGAGCGCATTAGATGTTTATTGCAATATAACAAAATCTTCTATAAAAGAAAACCTCACCTATTTCTAGGTGAGGCCTGTTTAAATGCTTATTCCCCGGTTGTTAATAATACGTGCAATATAATACTTTATTATAAATAAAAAACAACATTTTATTTTTTATTAAAGATCCATACGCGATTTAAATTTGGATAATTACACCTTGTTACCAACCACGGAAGCCAAAGTTCTTCGTGCGGCATTGCATAAAGGCGTTTATTAAAATGAGGTGCCTTGTTGCCAAAGTTTATATAAGTCTCTACCCCTTCATCAAAAAATTCCCATTCTTTTGGTCCATAGGGAGATGACGGCGCAAGGGGCATTTCATGTGACCCCCATTGAGTAACAAAACAACCTATTACTACCTGTGGTCTATAATGCCTTATAGCCTCAATAGCCTCCATTTTAATTACATCTTTTGGATAGTTGATAGTAAACGTTTTGTGCTTTCTATATATTGAAGCGATAGATTCATCCTCTTGTAATTTAACATCTGTAAAAGGAATCTGCAATGCTCGTCCCAGGGTGCCATATCCAGCACATATTTCAATTGCAGACCTATCAGCAATTTTCATTTTTGTCCACTCTACTTGTTCTTTTGTAATTACCTGATAAATACCTCGTATATTAGTCCAAGCTTGGAGCAGTTCATGTGGAATATTGTTATACGTTGCAGCGGGTAATATTTTGGGAAGACCATCTTCATTTAATAGAACCTTGTCCAATAGTAACAACTCCAACGGTGATACGCTCATATGTTTCATATTACTAGGCCCTAACATGATTTAATTTCCCCCCAATAGAGACCTATTGGGGGCTATCATATTCGTTATAGAGTGATTTGTTCGAAGATGTCAAAGATAACCTTTTTTCTTATCTCCAAAAATAAAATCCCCCGGCCAAGATTAGCCAGAGAGCATAAATCCAACTATATAAAGTTTTTAATCCCAAGACCAGGGATCATTAATATCTTTCCATTGCGGCAGATGTAACTCATTCCAGCCATGTATAGGATCAGCAGGTTCGTTCTCCCATTCCAGATCAGACTGATAAAATAGTAGATACCTTTTGTTTCTACAATACAGACTTACCAGCTGATTAATCCTATGCCTATATTTACGAATAGTATGAGCCTTTACCCATCTGTTCCTCTTAGCAGAATCTCTAAGATAATAAGGTCTTTTCATTGAGCCAGTTTTAATAGTTAATAAACTACCAAAACTGTATTTTAAAATGGGTCATGTTTATTGATGCTTTTTATTTTGTCAATATCTCCGGATATCCTATATTTACATCGTAATTTTTCTTTTGAATTATCACCATACCTTCTGCACCTCCTTTTCTTGGGAGGTGTTTTGTTATATAACAGGGATGTCTTTTCCATCTGGATCTTTCACAAACGCGGCTATTATTCTTTCTATTTCTCTTATCTGATCTCGATTGTTATACGCAGTACTTTTATATGGCAACCAATAGCCTACAAACCAAAAAAGTCTGTGCCAGTATTCATGATGAACAGCCATTCCATCTGTCACTACGCGAAATTTAATAAGGGTTCTTGTCATATATACAGATATTTCCTTTATAAGTCTGAAGGGAAAAGATATTTTGGTAAATCTACAAACGCCATCCCTGTCTGTGCATCAGGCTGAATACTGCTTGAATACACTATTTTTTTGTCAATCGACTCATAAGGGGTTAATAAAAAAATAGCTTGATTTTTTTTATCGATTCTTCGCACAAGTGCTTCCATTTTATTTGGAGATTGAGACGGCATAGTCTTCTCAAATACAATTTCTCCTTTCCCTGGAGTAAGGTAATACGTAAACCATATATCTATGATGGTAATAATTCCTATTGGCGTAACCCCCTTCGTCTTCAATCCCTGACAACACTTTCTTACTATTGCAGGGAATCGGTATTTTATACTCAGATGACCACTGAAAAAATCAGGAGTGCCGATTAGTGGGGCAACGGCAGAGTGTCCATTTTTATCCATTCCAATTATAGTACAAGATGGAGGTAGTGCTTGCTTTTCTCTTTCAATTTTTGCTTTTTCTAAGAGTAAGTCTGCAATCTCTTGAATAAACACATCATGATCAGTCATTTGTTACTTCTTTTTTCGGCCAAGTTGATATATCTTATTCCCTACACAATCCAGTGTCTGTTCATTCTCAGCCTGAGTGATCTGTTTTAATTTTTCTCTATAAAGCTCCTCACTGTTAATCCAAAACTGCTTATCAATTTTAACAAGCCTTTCCAGCCCTATTGCGATCTCTTCGGTAAGTGGAAGCACACCATCCAATAATTGCTGAGCCTGCCCTGTAGACATCTTTAAACTATGAGCCAACGCTTCTTTACTTATGCCATAAATCTCCATAGTCTCTAAAAGCGTATCTCCAGGACAGGATAGCACGGTTCGCTCATCATGAGGGTCAAATGATTTATCCATGGTTATTGTATTTGTAACATAAATAAATGTATCCCGATAAGAATACCGGGATATCGTTCATAACCTTATTTTTTATATCTATTATTGCAATAATACTGAAAGGATATTTTATAACCTAATTTTTACGTAAAATCCTTCGATAAAAGTGTTTTTCTTATGACCTTGAACACCTCTCCAATGTCAGATATCTCAGGCCCGTCTTTGGTGTACCAGAATGCCGTGAATCCATGATTGGCATGGTATCGCTCATTTACTCTTATTCCATTTACCTTTTCCAGGTAGATCCAAGGATAGTTGCTGAAAAACTCTACCTCAATCCCCAATCGCCTTAAACGAGTCTTGAAAATTGCAATATTGTCCATAATTCAATCTTCTAATTCGGAATCATCCACAAGTTCAACCAGAACAGATATTATGTATGAAAAATCTTCGGTGTCAATGTGATCAGCCGTATCAATAACCTTATACATAATCCCATCAATTATTATATCTTGATCTAACCTATAATGTGGAAGTGTTAGCACTTCTAATACTTTTATTGAGTCGTTAGTAGCGCTATCGACATACATAATACAGTATGTATTCATACGATAAACTAGACGTGATTCTCTTTCTTTATTGCCCATAAATTTATCTTTATTGTTTATTGTAAAATAATGAAAGTAGGATAAACTATAAAAAGCCCAGACCAAAACTGACCTGGGCGATTCGTTGTGTATAAACATTGCACTATACAGTGCAAAATAAGCCAACCCCCCACTTGGAAAAGTAGGATGTTTCACATAAACATAATAAAATAAATTAAATAACTTTCCAAATATACTTACTCTACCCATACTATCCAAATCAGATAGTTAATACTGGACCACAGAGACAAAAACCCCCAGCTAAAAATAGCCAGGGGGTGCCATCTCTCATTTTTCTAAATAAAAAAAAACATAGTCGCAAGATAAGTAAATTATACTCATTCAAACTACTCTTCGTTGTATTTAAGCTCACTGCCTGAGTCTTCTCCTATAGGATTATCAAATCCATATTTTATTGCAGTTGCCTTAAAAAGTGGCAGACCATACATGGCGTATTGATCTTCTTCCCAGTTCTCCAACCCTTCTTCTAAGATCCAATTCCACATCTTAACCGTTTCAAACATAGACGCAGCAGATAGACTACGCTTATTGAGCGCCTTTTCAAAACCAAAAGCTATATCTTTTTCAAGTTGAACCAAAACATTCTCCTTGGTAAATGGTACACGCTCCCATTCCCCCAGGTTAATAGGTGCCCACCCAACTATAGACATCTGCTCTTCTGTTAAAAATTGTGTAAGCCGTAATACATCACGGCCATCTAATGCCTGTGATTTATAACTCTTGATTATTTCTTCTAGCTGCTTCATTTTATTTATATTAAAAGACAATGATCATTATATAAAACCCAGGGCCAGGATTAGCCACGGGGTTATCATGACAATTATACGTAAAATTAAATTATACCGATTCCTAGCTTACTATCCATCCTGCAATTAAGTCCTGCACAACGTAATGTAGCTGGAGAAGCTGCATACGGAGAAGGGTATCATCTGTCTCATTTCTCCGGGCATTCATCACGCGCTCATTGTCTACGGGATCTAATACCTGTTTTGTGATCACAGGGGCGGTTCCTGCTATCTCCACCATTGTCTCCATGGCTTCCAGTAGGCGAATGGCCTCTTCGGTGGAAATGTCTCTACCAACGTTTTTTACCAGGGCAATAATTGTTTCCGGCTGGATCTTATTCATTTGTTGTGCTTTAAAGTTATTTTCCTCCATAGTAGATGAATTAAATATTTTTTCAGCTCCTTGTAACCACCCTGATTCCCTAAGCTTATCTATATGCATTTGTCTCCTTGTAGCAGGATCTACCTTAAAGTAATCTTCAATATTTTGTTTCATATGCCTATGTTATTTACGTACAATTATTACTATTTTATTTTGCGTTAAATCAACAGGTATCTGTATTGCAGCAAGCGAAATACCAGGACGCAATTCAGAAAGCTCCTTCAATAAATCAGCGGGAGCGATCTCCTTAGAACCATAAAAACCCTTGCGTTGTTCTTTTTCAAGGCCATCTAACCAAAAAATCTTTGTTTCCATAAGACAATGTGTGTTTATTATAAAAGTAAATCAGCCTACTAAGCTATATCCCGAACCCAGACATGGATGCTTCTCGGTATGCCCCCCAGACCCATATATACAGCTTAGTCTTGCAATATAGATCTTTCTCTTTCCTTAATTGGGGCTACTGTTGTTTTTTGGAAGATGCTTTATTCTATGCATATTGTTAAGGACTTTTTCATGTGCTACAGGATCTACGCATTCTATAGCATAAAATGCATCATTTGGTTCTATTCTTAGGAGGCAATCTTTGAGTGTATTTGTGAAGCCAAACTCTTTCAACAACACTTCCATAGCATGAGAACTTGGTATTCTATTGCCGCTATTCACGGATACAGAAAGATGCCTACACAATCCTATTTTTTGTTGTTCCATACCAAAGACCACTTTATAACCCACCAACAGGTTGATACTATTACCGGGCCTGTCCCCCCAAACAGACTGTCTTCCTTCCCACATATCCAATATGTCTCTAACTGTGAGAATGTTTTTCTCTGCATTCTCCTTTAGCACCTTTATAGCCGCCCTGGCTTTTTCATCAATTAACAAAGGTCTCATATGCATATGTTATAAATTAATATTTTCTTCCCCTATCTTTCCAGTATATATTAACAGCAGCACCCACGATCCAGCTAAAAACTCCCATAATATAAACTAATAAAGGACACTCGTCTACTATTTGGTATGCAATACGCAGTAATACCATGTTCATAATACAAACAAGTACCATAACGATTATTGCTCTTTCTCTTTTCATAAGTACCAACCATTATATTCCTGTAAAATTTGCAATATAAATAAAAAACCTCCCGCTTAAACAAGCAGAAGGGACTCAACAGTGAATTAGATATATGATATCCCAAGTTATCTCATTTATACTGACTATCCAAAATGTATACTCTTAGTATCCAATACGAATATTTCGTAGATTTTCAACTACTTACTAATCAACCGATTACATCGTCTCTATTTAGTATTATTGCAATATTTTTAAAGACTGGAAGATTACGCATGCGCTTACCACACTTTAAACCTGATCTTAAAGGGAAGATCCCTCATATACACACCTGAGTGTATAGTACCCCCAACCGTACAGGGTGCGTCAAAATGAACAACATTATTTTTGTGATTTATCTCTGTTACTATACCCTCTGTTGTATAATATAAATCAGGATCAATCCTATACTCTACGGGTATAGTGATACTGCTCCCTATCTCAATATCTAAATAACAAAGGAACAAGGCTACTTTCTGATACTCATACAATTCCCTACCATAATACTGTTCAAGTACAGGCAGAATAGCCTGCCTACAACACCTCACAACGCCTTTAAACCTATAAGTATCACCGTCACAAATATTTCCAGAGACAGAAAGATACTCAGTAAAATATATTTTTTGCATGAAAACAGTTTGATTTTTTACTTCCACTCATCCAAGTCCAACCCGAAAAAGGTGGTCTCTATAGATGTAGAGATCACAGTTAGTTGATCGGTGGTTAATCCGAACACCTGTAACTCCTCACAAACTCTTCCCGATAGCAACATCCCTCTACGGTAACGCTCCGCTGACTTAGGAGATATTAGCTTAGATAAGGATAGTATATCCCTACTCCACTTGTGTGTATAGTCTTCCATAAATAAGTGGTTTACAAAGCCTTTGGTAATATCAACTCCAGAAAATCACTACAAGTCTCAAAGTCAAACCCCGTTATATCTACTACATACCCAGCCTCTGTTAACTGCTGGATATCCTCATTAGTCCACAATCCCTCTACCCTTACTCGCACGGAGGCTACTTTTAGCGTGTGAGGTAACACTGTTACCAACCTGATAAGATTTGATATCTGGTACGTTTCCTGCGAATGTTTACTCATCAGCTTATTTTTTTTATATTCTGTAAGACGTATATTATTATACCGACTGGTTTTTATTCCTATATAAAGTAACAATCTACGCCACCATACTTTATTATATTCCCTGTCTACTATCATCACGCTACCGCATGATGTCATTACTACTTCACCTTTATGGTAAGATGTATCATGCAGCTTTATGATAAAGCTTTCTTTTTTACTCATGTATTACGGCTTTTGAAGCTCACTATACGCTTTTTCTTGATTGTAGTAACCGGGATATCTATTACTTTCACTATCATTTCAACAGGCATCTCATCAGGAAACAAATCATCTATCTTACAGCCTAATGCCTGCGTAAGCTTCCATAGCGCCTCTATGTTCATCCAATGCCTGCCTTTTTCAATATTACTTAATGCGCTCCTTGACAAGGAGATATGCAAACATAGCTCTCTTTGGGTTAGCCCCTTTTGTATACGCCGCTGCTGTATCTGGTAACCTACATACTTCAAAAGTAAAGTATCGTTCATTTATGGTTTTTTAGTCATTATCCTCAATAGGGATCTTCCTCATCCTCATCTGTCTCTAGCGCTTCCAAAGCATTATTTATATCACTGCCTACCTCTTCCAGCAAATCCCTATACTCCTTACGCGAAAGATGTGCTGTCTGCTGAAACAACAAGAACTTAACCTGATCAATAATTGTCTGTGCTGTCATAGTGTTTTTATGTGAAAGATAAGAGATATAGCATTAAATATACACAACTCATATCCTTAAATCCTCAGAGTTTTTTCCTTCAAGCAACGTCATTATATCTACGTTGCAAAAAGACCGACCTTCATCATGCTCTAGCTTCGCCGTTACATTCTCAGCAGCCCATATAATCGTACAATCCCGGACATACTTCCCGTATGCCTCCAGTAACTTATGAATATCCCTGTCATATACATTGATAAAATCCAAATCCGAAACAAAGTCTTTAGGTCGTGTAAGTCTCATGTTTTTATTTCTAAGATAAGGGATATAACGCAAATCAAGAAACATAACCCCGTCTTTTCAAATAATCATCCAGATCCTCCCCATCAGGATCTTTTGCCATGCAAATCCCGTCTAAAATACCCTCTATTCGCCATTTAATAGCCAAATGAGCCGCTGCCTCCATCTTCTTGACATAGTTATTCCACTTCTTACGCATCGTCTTATTAAAGGGCGTAGAAAGCGCAGCAATGGCATCATTACCATAACTGGTTACCAGCGTAGCCCATAACGCAGGATTAGTCACCTTGGCAAGCTCCTCCGCCGTATCCCATACACGCCTACTGTATTCAATATCCGATAAGTCCATAAAACAAGTTTATATGCAAGATAAGGATATCCCAAAATATACAAACAGACCCAGGAGAGTATAACATGAGTACTCGCTTAGAGATAGAGTACCCGGATAGGGGTACAACGTAGTGGGTACGGGGACGGAAATACAAATGGGGTACTACCAGGGAATAGAACCGAGTCGTAGACGTAGGTATACGCAGAACACACATGGGGAGAGAGTAAAAGCATAACCGAGTCGTAGACGTAGGGTATATGGGTAAAATAGTAGAAACAGTTTATGTGCTTAGGGTTAACCCCCTGCGCCTGATCGATGGCCGCCACAGGGGAACCGAAAACTTTTGACCGGGTGGGTCTCGATCATGTGAAAGATATTCGCAATATCAATTGATTATCAATAGCAAACGTATTACACAAACATAAACTAATCCATTACTGATTGAAGATGATGATTATATTCATTACATAATTATTGTAAGTATAAAACACTGATACTGAGACAAACACTCTGAGCTTAGGCATACACTTAGGCATACAACATATCATCACACCACAAGACTCGCTACCATGGCTCGTTACAGGCTGCATGTCTAAATCGATGATTATGCACAATGACAGTCTATGTCAGTTATTATTAGTAACTAAGTCTCCTTTGTATCGCTACTACCCTTTTTCCACCGCTTCGCGTTGCTCTGATCGTCCCTTATTCCCCACAATTTCCGTTTCCATACCGATCGGTATATTTTCCGCTAGATTAGTTTGATTTCAAACCATTATCTCACAACTCATTGTCTATCAACATACTGCACTTTGCGCTATAGCGTACGACAGCCTTCTTTGCTTCCGTATACGCGATTCTCAGGCCCTTCCCTGGTACATTATTTTTAGGAATCTGACACAAATATGACAGTTGATAACATCTATTGACTTATATAGTATATACCTTTGCTTGTAGAATAACCTGATTACTTACATTATAAAATATACACATATGACTACCAAAGAACGCGCTATCATGCAACTACTGTTCAACGCTGCCCGCAATGCGTCCGCTTACTTCAACATGAAGGCACAGGCGCAGCTATTAGGCCTGAATAAACCAGACGACGACATTAGACAGGCATTATGTACCGCTACCAGTGCTGCAAGCGGTATACTGGAAGAGGAGCCAGTATTGTATTGCGGTAACCTAAGCCGCACGGGGGAGATAAAGGACGCATTAAGATTTATCCAAACACTAGACGCATAGGCATATGAAAGCAACCAATTCATTACCCCATCCGGACAGCGGCAAGCTGGTAAAGGCAACGCTTAGCGATTGCTGTCAAAGTTCAGTATCCTTTATCCCTGGGAAGGCAGCCGCTAATAAAACATATGATCCTTATCATGTGTGCAATAAATGTCGTAAGCCCTGTACTATTCAGGTAAAAGACTATTGGATCATTACAGATAGCGGCCACTACCGTAAACTTTAATCTCTAAACCACATTACCATGACACCACACGAACAGTTACCCATCCTTCAACGGCGCTCAGCGCTCTTGTTGCTTCGCCTACTCATTGCGCCTAAGTCTACCCGTGCTGGGCTGATAAAGCGTACACGTGCGCTGAACAATCAGGTACGTATGTGTAAGCTGGTTGCTGAGCGTAACACTATTAATAACCTGTAAACTACATTACTATGGCATGGTCAATATCAATATCTGCTGAAGGCTGGGAAGACATCCGCGAAGCACTACACAAGCAGGGCAAGCGCTGGTTATTTCAGGCCGTCAATGAAGCAAAAGAACAACGTAACGAACCAACCTTACAGGGACTTTTCTATACATTAGCGCAGGAGACACTAGCTGATTGTGCATATGAATT